>Ga0315310_10001840_pt1 | contig 13357 bp, 5 predicted proteins | sample TDP5_MG_FD_203630 | JGI IMG/M metagenome (GOLD analysis project Ga0315310, IMG submission 203630) | Freshwater sediment microbial communities from Lake Towuti, South Sulawesi, Indonesia - TDP5 | ecosystem: Environmental > Aquatic > Freshwater > Lake > Sediment | place: Indonesia: South Sulawesi... | reverse complement strand
TTCTGAACCTCTCCTGCAGCGACCGAAACCGTTTGGCACTTCAATCGGAACTCCTCAATGCCGCTGCCCTCGGCTTGAAGAACGTCCTGATCCTCCAGGGGGATCATCCATCCATTGGAGATCACTTCGAGGCCCAAGCGGTCTTCGATCTCGATGTGATGGGCTTGCTCGGGGCGGCTAAGCGACTCCAAGAGGGCTATGACCTGATGGGCAACGATCTCAAAGGAAAACCTGAGTTTCTCATAGGCACTCAGGTCAATGCAGCAGCGAAGGGCCATGTCCTTGACCTGGAGGTCATGGATATGGAGAAAAAGATTCGACTGGGCGCCGATTTCTTCTTCACCCACTCGATCTACGATGTGAGTCTCTTTGAAAATTTTGTAAAAAAGGTGGCTCACTTCAAAGTCCCGATCATCGTCGGCATCACCCTTCTCAAATCGGTCGGCATGGCCCGCTATGTAAACAAACACGTGGAGGGGGCCTCCATCCCTGACTCGATCATCGACCGATTGATGAAGGCTTCTGATAAGAGGCGAGCGGGCATTGAGATCGCTGGGGATCTCATCAGACAGTTGCGACCCCTTTGTCAAGGGGTTCAGATCATCCCGATCGGATGGGAGGATTTGGTCCCTGGGCTTCTGGACCACGTAGGACTCTAAAAAAGGCCCTAAGCGCTTAGCGCTATGCGCATAGCGATAATGAGGCTGGTTCGCTTGTCAACCTTCAGGGGATATGATAATTTGAAAGAGGTATGCCGATCAGAAAATCTTCTTCCTCAAAGAAAAGAAGAAAGAGCTCTCGCAGACTTCGCCTTGTTCATCCAAGGGCCGAAGGAGAGATGTTTCAGGCAATCGCCGAATTGGGAAATGACGGGATACTTGTATTCGATGAACGTCATCAGATCGAATTTGCAAACCGCATGGCCTCAGAGATCACCGGCTATTCGAACGCTGAGTTGCTAAAAATGAGCATTCTCTCCCTATTGGGCAAACCGAATCAACCCTTTCTCGAAGATATCTTCATCCATCCTGAGCATTACGGCGAAAAGGTCTGCACCGAGATTCAACTGCTCACCTCCCAGGGTGAGACCAAGGGGGCTGAGGTCTGCATCGCTTTGGCCAAGACACCTCTCGGAGTTCGAAAGGGTTATGCCTATCTCCGGGATATTACTGAAGCGAAACGAATGGAAAGGAAGATCCGAGACGCCACCCAACAGTTTGAGAAGATTGCGGAGATGGGGGACGACGGAATCGTTGTCTTCGACGAGGGCTTTAAGATCATTTTTGCCAACCAGATGGCCTCTGAGATTACCGGAATTCAAAAAGATGACCTCATCGGAAGAAACTTCTTCACCGTGATCGGCAAACAGGACAAGGAGTTCCTTGAGGGGACGGCGATTCGAGGGGTGGGAATCGGGGAAAAACTCTGCATGGAAATAACCATCCTCACCCCTCAAGGGGATAAGAAGGACGCAGAGGTCTGCATCGCCTTGGCCGAGTCGGATACGGGCGAGGTCAAGACCTATGCTTATATTCGAGATATCACTGCCCGGAAAAAGTTCGAAAAGGATCTGAAAGATTCCGAAGAGAAACTTCGAACCCTTTTCGAGAGGGTGAGACACGGCCTCTTTATCAGTTCGAGGGAGGGAAAGTTCTTGGACTGTAACCAAGCCCTCCTCGAAATGCTCGGTTACCCGAGCAAAGAGGATTTTCTCAAGATCGATATCGCCCGCGATCTCTACGTCGATCCTGAGGATCGGAAGGCCTTCCAAGAGAAAATCGAGAGAGATGGCTATGTCAAAGACTTGGAGGTGGAGTTTAAGAAGAGGAATGGGGAGAAGATCACGGTCTTGCTGACTGGTCATCCGATTTGGAACGAAAAAGGAGAGATTCTTGGCTACCAGGGGATCAATTTAGACATCTCAGAGCGGAAGCGGATCGAAAACGAACTGCGGGAGGCCAACGAGTTCTTCATGAACCTGATCGAGAGCTCTGTCGATGGGATCATAGCCGCAGATATGAAGGGCAATATCTTCATCTTCAACAAAGGAGCGGAGAACCTGACCGGATACGCTGCCGAAGAGGTGATTGGCAAGATCCATATCACAAAAATCTACCCGGAGGGAGTAGCGAAAGAGATCATGAAGAAACTCAGAAGCCCAGATTATGGGGGCGTAGGGAAATTCATACCCGCTCAGCTCAATGTCGTCAATAAGGTGGGACAAGAGATTCCCATTCAACTCTCGGCAGCCCTCATCTACGATGGAGCGGGCTATGAGATTGCAAGCGTTGGGATCTTTACAGACCTGAGACCCCGTCTGATGATGGAGAAGAAACTTCAGGAGACCCACCTCCAATTGGTCAGCTCGGAAAAGATGGCTTCTCTTGGGAAGTTGGCCGCTGGCATTGCTCACGAAATCAACAATCCCCTCGGCGGAATTCTCATCTATTCCAGCCTCCTGATGGAAGACCTTCCAGAGGATGACTCGAAGAGAGGGGATTTATCACGGATCGTTCAAGAGGCTGGCCGCTGTAAAGAGATTGTCAAGAGCCTCCTCGAGTTCGCCCGGCAGACAGAGCCGAAGATGGAACCGACCGATATCAATCGGGCCATTACCGAGGGCCTCTTCTTTTTGGAGAACCAGGCCCTCTTCCATAATATCCAAATCGTCAAGCAACTGGATCCCTTCCTGCCATTCGTTCAAGGAAATGCCGGCCAACTGAAACAGGTCTTCATGAACATCATTATCAATGCCGCAGAAGCCATGCACGGAAACGGAACCCTCACCATTGTCACCTCCTCTACGCGAGATCGGAAATTGGTCCTCGTGGAGTTTACGGATACGGGTGAGGGCATTCCTGAAGAGAACCTCACTCGTATCTTCGATCCCTTCTTTACCACAAAGGATGTTGGAAAGGGCACGGGATTGGGTCTCAGCACCTCTTACGGCATCGTGGAGACCCACGGAGGGAGGATCAAAGTCAAGAGCAAAGTGGGGGAAGGAACGACCTTCACGATCGAACTCCCCACTCATCCAGAGCCAAAGCCCAGGGTCGAGGGGCAAGCCATTCAGGGGACGGGGTAAACCCTGTTAGAAAGGACAGGACCCGTTAGAAATAAGTCTCTCTGAGCGGATGCCGCTACCCTCGGGGGAGTAGATTTTCAACGGGGTTTACTAAAAATTCTAACGGGTCGGGGCTTTAAACCCTGCCCTTTCCGAAGGGGATTAAAATTATGATACACAACCCCGCTTAAAAAACCGGGGCTTTCTAACGGGGTAAACGATGAATCCGAGTCAGCAAACAAACGCAAAAGGGAATTCCTTCTTATCCGAAGTTGTTCAGACGAGCGGTGAAAAAATACAGGCGTGTTACCAATGCCAGAAATGCTCTGCAGGATGCCCAGTGGCTTATGCCATGGACATCCTGCCCAATCAGATCCTTCGCCATATCCAGTATGACCACCGAGAAAGGGTTCTCTCTTCAAAGACCATCTGGATCTGTGCTTCTTGTTACACGTGCAGCGTTCGATGCCCGAACAACATCGACATCGCTAAGATTATGGATACGCTGAGAGGGCTGGCCATTCATTCCGGTGTGAAGCCAGGGGAGAAGGATATTCCTCTTTTTCACTCTGTCTTTTTGGATACGATCAAATCAAAAGGCCGAATTCACGAGCTCAGTCTCATCCTCCAGTTTAAGGCCAAGACCCGCGATTTTCTCAAAGACGCTGGCCTGGGATGGAAGATGTACCGTAAAGGAAAGATCAAACTTTTTCCATCCAAATTCGGGGGAGGAAAAGAGATTCAACAGATCTTCAACGCTTTTGAGAAAGGGGAAAGACGGTGATAGAGATCTCCTATTACCCGGGCTGCTCTCTCCATGGAACTGCCAGGGAATACGATGAATCTATTCGAGGAGTGTCGAACCTCCTCGATATCCAGCTTCAGGAGTTGGAAGACTGGACTTGCTGCGGCGCCAGTTCTGCCCACTGCACGGATGAAGAGCTCGCCATTGACCTCGCTGCTCGAAATCTGGCCATTGCAGAGAAGAGCGATCGGGAGTTGCTGGTGCCCTGCGTCGCCTGCTACAGCCGATTCAAGACAGTAGAAAAAGAGTTAAAGGAACATTCAAGGAAACTTTACTTCCCTTATCAGGGGAATGTCCCCATCCGGTACTCCTTGGACTTTTTCTCTGACGGGCTGATCTTGGAGGAGGTGAAGAAAAAGCGGGCGAAGCCTCTTTCAGGGCTGAAGGTTGTCTGCTACTACGGGTGCCTCACGGTTCGGCCGCCAAAGCTGACTGGAATCCAGGAGTATGAAAACCCCGAACATATGGACCTCCTCATGGACCTGTTGGGCGCGGAACCCATTCCTTGGTCCTATAAGACTGACTGTTGCGGGGCCAGCCTGGTGATGACTCGAACCGACATCGTCAGAAAATTGAGCCAACGAATCCTCTCCATGGCCAAGGAGGCAGAGGCTGACTGTCTGGTCACAGGTTGTCCCATGTGTCAGGCAAATCTCGACACCCGTCAGGAGGAATTGGAGAAGGAGACAGGAGAAAAGTACGATCTGCCTATACTGTATTTCACAGAGTTGATGGGATTGGCTCTGGGCCATAAAGATGCCAAGAAGTGGTTGGGCCGTCATATCACCGATCCCATCAAGACTCTAAGAAACAAGGGGCTACTGTAATGGGTTTGTTATGAATTGTGACAATGCGATCATAATGGGCGGATTGAAATTCCAAATACCAAGCACCAAATCCCAAACAAGCACCAATGTTCAAAATACAAATTTTACAAACAAAAAAGTTTGGAATTTTGATATTGGAATTTGAGATTTATTTGGGATTTGGATATTGGGATTTGGGATTTCGATCGCGGTAGTTCCAACAGAGGATCTGTATACCATATGTGAGCGAGAGGAATGCAATGGCTGATAAAGTTGGAGCCGTGATGGTTGTTGGAGGCGGAATTGCTGGAATCCAAGCCTCTCTCGACCTTGCAGAATCTGGGTACTATGTCTACCTTGTGGAGTCCTCTCCTGCAATCGGTGGAGTCATGGCCCAATTGGACAAGACCTTCCCAACCAACGATTGCTCCATGTGCATTCTCTCTCCCAAACTGGTCGAGGCAGGCCGACATCTCAATATTCAGACCCTTACCTACTCCGAGGTGATGAAGGTCGAAGGGGAACCTGGGAACTTTGAAATTACGGTCAGAAAGAAGCCCCGCTACATCGATCCTACCAAATGTACAGGTTGTGGAGAGTGTCCACAGGCATGTCCGGTGAATATCAAAAGCCAGTTCGATGAAGCCTTAGTTGATCGGAAGGCGATCTATAGACCCTACGCTCAGGCCTTTCCCAATATCTTTACTATTGAAAAAGGCGACAGAGCCCCTTGTGGTCTCACCTGCCCTGCTGGTATCAATGTTCAAGGTTATGTTGCCCTGATCGGAGCGAGTAAATATAAAGAGGCCCTCTCTTTGATCTACGAGAATCTTCCCCTTCCGGGCATATTAGGACGAATCTGTCCCCATCCCTGTGAAAAAGAATGCAATCGCAAGGAGCTGGATAAACCCATTGCCATCTGCGGACTGAAGCGATTTCTTGCAGATCAGGTCAACCCCGTTAGAAAGGACGGACCTTTAGATCCCGCCATTTCTGAGGAAACAATACGTCATGGTTCTCCCTCCGTATCCAAAGAGGTGAGGAATTCTAACGGGGTCAAAGATGAGATCCCAGCTCAAAAGGCAGAACCGAAAGAGGAACGCATAGCCATCATAGGTTCTGGCCCGGCAGGCCTGACCGCTTCGGCCTTCTTAGCTCAGAAAGGATACGCGGTCACCATTTTTGAGGCCCTGCCGGTCATGGGTGGTATGCTCCATGCAGGCATCCCTGCCTACCGTCTTCCGAGACAAATCTTAGAAGAAGAGATTAAGCTGATTCAATCCCTCGGTGTGGAGATTAAGACCAACTCGCCCATTGGCCCAAGTCTCACCTTCGACGATCTCTTTGGGCAAGGGTATCGAGCCATCTTTCTTGCTGTTGGCGCTCACCAGGATCAGAAACTTGGCATTCCTGGAGAAGAGAACTCCGGTGTCATCCCAGGTGTTGTCTTTTTAAGAAAAGCCAATCTGGGCCAGAAAGTGGAAATTGGCCAACGGGTTGCTGTCATCGGTGGCGGAAATGTGGCCATTGATGCAGCCCGGACAGCTCTGCGCATGGGAAGCAAGGAGGTTACGATTATCTATCGTCGATCTCGAAATGAGATGCCTGCCTATGAGGAGGATGTCGAAGAGGCAGAGGAAGAAGGGGTGAAGTTCCAATTCTTAGCTGCTCCGTCGGAGATTGTCCTGAAAAATGGAAAGATGAGTTCTCTCCGATGTGTCCGGATGGAGTTAGGTGAACCCGATGCCTCGGGTCGAAGGCGTCCGATCCCCATAAAGGGATCTGACTTCTTGGTCGGAGTCGATACCGTGATCCCTGCAATTGGCCAGATTCCTGATCTCTCCTTCCTAAAAGGAATGGAGATCGAGACCACAGCTCAAGGGACGATCAAAGTCGATCCTGTGACTCTACAAACATCCAAGAGAGGTATCTTTGCAGGAGGCGATGCCGTCACCGGGCCTTGGATTGCGATCGAGGCAGTGGCCGCAGGCAAAGAAGCAGCCTTCTCCATCGACCGTTACCTAAGGGGGCAGGATCTTTACCAAGGAAGAGAGAAACCAAAGCTCGAAAAGGCTCGATTTGAAGAGATCTATGCTGGCCAACCCAAGGCTTCAAGAGAGCGGATGGAAATGCTTCCTCTCGAAGAGAGGCAGAAAGCATTCGGAGAGGTGAAGAAGGGTTTTACTGAGGAACAGGCTAAGAGAGAGGCCCTTCGGTGCCTCAATTGTGGACTCTGTTCTGAATGTCTCCAGTGCATCGCCCTCTGCAAGGCAGGAGCAGTTAACCATCAAATGAAAGAAGAGACCGTTAGGTTTTGGGTAGGTTCCATCATCTTGAGCCCAGGGTTTGATGAATTTGATCCAGAGAGATTGGTTCCTTACGGATATGGTCGTTTTGCCAATCTGATCACCAGCATTCAATTTGAGCGGATCCTCAGTGCCTCAGGCCCTTTCCAGGGAAATCTTTTAAGACCGTCTGACCGAAAGGCACCGAAGAAGGTCGCCTGGATTCAATGTGCAGGCTCCAGAGACATGAGCGGAGACGGAGGAAATGAGTACTGCAGTTCGGTCTGCTGCATGTACGCCATCAAAGAGGCGGTCATTGCCAAGGAACATCATCACGAGGTGGAACCGACGATCTTCTACATGGACATCCGGGCCCACGGAAAGGATTTCGATGCCTATTACGAAAGGGCCAAGAAAGAATATGGCGTCCGATTCATCCGTTCAATGATCTCTCGGGTGGCAGAGAGGCCAAAGACAAAGAATTTGTTGATCACTTATGTCGATTCTGAAGGCCAAGTGAAAGAGGAGGAGTTTGGTCTTGTCGTCCTCTCTGTGGGCTTGACGCCCTCTCAAGGGGCGAAAGAATTAGCAAAAAAGATGAACCTCCAGCTCGATACCTATGGGTTCTGTAAGACCGATGAGTTCTCACCGCTCCAAACCAGTCAACCCGGTATCTATGTTTGCGGTGCCTTCCAGGGACCGAAGGATATCCCCGAGACCGTGGCCCAGGCCAGTGCAGCCGTAGCCAGCGCCTCCAGCCTTCTTACCGATGTCCGGGGAAGCCTAACGAAGAAAAAAGATTACCCTGCTGAGACTGACGTGCGAGGCCAGGAGCCTCGCATCGGTGTCTTCGTTTGCCACTGCGGGATCAACATCGGAGGGGTGGTCAATGTTCCGGAAGTGAGGGAATATGCAAAAACTTTAGATGGCGTGGCCTACGTGGAGGAAAACCTCTACACCTGCTCTCAAGACACTCAAGAAAAGATCAAGAAGGCCATCCAGGAAAACCAACTGAACCGTGTGGTTGTCGCCTCCTGTTCACCGAGAACCCACGAGCCCCTGTTTCAGGAGACGATTCGCGAGATGGGATTGAATAAATACCTTTTCGAGATGACCAACATCAGAGACCAGTGTTCCTGGGTCCATATGCATCAGCCCCAGGAGGCTACAGAAAAAGCAAAGGAATTGCTTCGGATGGCCATCGCCAAGTCCCGTCTCCTACAACCATTGAGAGAACCTCTCGTGGAGGTCATCAAAAAAGGACTGGTCATCGGCGGAGGCCTCTCAGGGATGAAGGCAGCTTTGGAATTGGCCCGACAGGGATTCGAATGCGCCCTGGTGGAAAGAGAGGCTCAACTCGGTGGAAACCTCCGTCATATTTACTCCACGATGGATGGAAATGATCCGCAAGAACTTCTCCGTAATACCATGAAGGAGGTCCTTGAGAATCCGCGCATTCAGGTCTTCACAAAGGCAGAGCTAAAAAACCTCAATGGCTATGTCGGCAATTTTAAATCGACCATTTCGACGAATGGTTCTGAAGAAGAATTTGAACACGGTGTGGTCATCGTTGCCGTCGGAGCAAAGGAAAGCGTTCCAACCGAATATCTTTACGGCCAGGATAGAAGAGTGATCACACAAAAAGAACTTGAGGAAAAGATTGCTCTTCATTCGGATGAACTCCATCCATCCCAACACATTGTCATGATCCAGTGCGTTGGGTCGAGAACACCAGAGCGTCCGAACTGTAGCCGAATCTGTTGCTCCGTGGCTGTGAAGAATGCCTTAAAGATCAAAGAAAAGAATCCAGAGGCCAAGGTGACGATCCTCTATCGTGACATCCGTACTTATGGATTGGCTGAGCGATACTATACCCAAGCGAGAAATCAGGGGATCGAATTTACCCAATATGATCTCGATTCGAAACCCGAACTGAGCGTGGAACAAGGTCTTCTTAAATTAAAGGTCAAGGATAGAATTCTTGGTGAAGTGGTTGATCTCCGGCCGGACCTCGTCGTTCTGTCGAGCGCGATCACTCCCTACCAGAATGAGGCTTTGGCGAAGATGCTCAAGGTACCTTTGACTGCTGACGGATTCTTCCTCGAGGCCCATATGAAGCTTCGGCCAGTCGATTTCGCTACGGACGGTATCTTCTTGGCTGGATTGGCCCATTTCCCAAAGACGATTAGCGAATCGATCTCTCAGGCCGATGCTGCTGTGGCTCGTGCCACTGCGGCCATTGCCAAGGGATATGTCAGCGTTCTTCCGGCCATCTCAGAGGTGGATCAGACGAGGTGTGTGGGGTGTGGACTCTGTGAATTGCTCTGTCCCTTCAGCGCCATTCGCGTTGTGGAAACCGAGAAAGGGAGCAAGGCGGAGACGATCGCTGCCTCCTGCAAGGGATGTGGGGTTTGCAGTGCCAGTTGTACCCAGAGGGCAATTACGATTCATCATTTCTCTGATGACCAGTTGACGGCTCAGATCGAGGCCCTCATGCCCTTAACGGAGAAGAAAGCAGCCTGAAAGATGAAATTTCAAATGTCAAAATCCAAATGCCAAATGAATGTCAAATTCCAAAATAAAAGCTTTTGACATTTGACCTTTGGATTTGATTTGAAATTTGAGCTTTGACATTTGACATTTAGGTGAACGATATGGCTTTTGAACCAAAAATATTATCGTTCCTATGTAACTGGTGTGCTTATGCCGGCGCGGATCTGGCAGGGATCTCGAGGTTCCAGTATCCTCCTAACACTCGCGTTATCCGTGTGATGTGTTCCGGTAGGGTCGATCCAGCCTTCATCCCGAAGGCCTTTCTCGCTGGATACGACGGTGTTCTGGTTTTAGGATGCCATCCAGGAGACTGCCATTACTTAACCGGAAATCTTCAGGCTGAAAAGAAGATGGTCCTGACCCGAAAGTTGCTGAACATGGCGGGCATTGAATCGGAAAGACTTCTTCTGGACTGGGTTTCAGCAGGTGAAGGCGAGCGTTTCTCCCAGGTCGTTCGCCAATTCATTGAGAAGATTCGAAACCTCGGCCCCTTCCCTCTTGATCGGGAAATGGAAGGAAAACTTCAAGCGGTGAAGGTCTCTCTCGAAGGAGAAAAGATTCGCTGGATGGTAGGTAAAGGCCCTGAATTGATGGAAAAGGAAAATGTCTACGGAGAGCTTCTTTCTAAAGAGAAACTGGAAGAGATGATCGAGGGCACGATTCGCGATGAGTTGATCAAGAATCGCATTATCCAGTTGGTTGAAGCCAAACCCTTGGCTGCAACAGAGATCAGTCAGACACTCAACCTGAAATTGAAGAATACTCTGGCGTATCTCGTTTCACTGGTTGGAGAAGGAAAGATTGGATTCGATTCCTCGGAGGAAGGAAAGATTCCGAAGTATACACGTAATGTGTAAGTGGTTTAGTTTTAAGTTCAAAGTTCAAAGTTCAAAGTTCAAAGTTCAAAGTTCAAAGTTCATAGTTCATAGTTCAAAGTTCATAGTTCATAGTCCATAGTTCATAGTTCATAGTCCATAGTCCATAGTTCAGAGTTTGGAGTTTTTATATATGGAAGCGGCACTAAAGATGGATGAGATAAAAAAAGATCAGCCCATTGGCGCCGTGATGGTGGTCGGTGGCGGAATCGGTGGGATGCAGGCCTCCTTAGATCTGGCTGAGTCGGGATTCTTTGTCTACGTAGTAGACAACTCTCCTACCATCGGTGGCGTGATGGCACAACTCGACAAGACCTTTCCGACGAATGACTGTTCCATGTGCATCATGTCACCAAAGTTGGTGGAGACCGGGAGACACCTCAACGTCCGTATCATCTCGAACGCAGAGATCGAAGGAGTGGAAGGCGGGCCTGGCCGATTTGCAGTGACGGTCACCAAGAAACCAAGGTACATTCGCCTTGATAAATGCACAGGCTGCGGTGAATGTGCCAAACACTGTCCGGTCAGCGCCATCGATACCTACAATGAGAGACTGAGCCGAAGGGCTGCCATCTATATTAAATATCCACAAGCCATCCCCAAAGTCTTTCTTATCGATCGGGACCAGTGTATTGGATGCGGCCTCTGTGAGAGGGTCTGCCTGGCCAAGGCGGTCAATTATGCGGACAAACAGGACGTTGAAAAGATCGAGGTTGGATCCATCATCCTCGCCCCGGGCTACGAAGTCTTCGATGCCCACTTGCGAAAGGAATTCGGTTACGGGGTTTATTCCAATGTGGTATCGAGTATCGAGTTTGAAAGACTCCTGAGTGCAACTGGGCCTCACCGCGGCCATCTCCTCCGTCCTTCGGATGGAACGATCCCAGAGAGGATCGCCTTCATCCAATGTGTGGGCTCAAGGGATTCCAACTGCGGGAATGATTACTGCTCTTCCATCTGCTGCATGTATGCCACCAAAGAGGCCATCATCGCCAAAGAGCATGTTCACTTTGTAAAGCCGACCATTTTCTATATGGACGTCCGGGCTTACGGAAAGGGATTTGACGCCTATTATGAAAGGGCTAAGTCCGAGTATGGGGTCCGGTTTATCAAGTGCATGGTCTCCAAGGCAAGGGAGCAGTTTAAGACAAAGAATCTTCTCATCACCTACGTGAACGAAGAAGGAAATTTTGTGGATGAGGAGTTTGAACTGGTGGTCCTATCCGTGGGCATGGTTCCTTCCAAGGGAGCCATTGAGATGGCAAAACGGATGAACGTTGAACTCGATACTTACGGATTCGCTAAGACAAAACCTTTTGAACCTACTTCCACCTCAAAACAGGGCATCTATGTGTGCGGAGCCTTTCAGGGGCCAAAGGATATTCCCGAAACCGTTACGCAGGCCAGTGGTGCAGTGGCCGATGCCACAGGAAGGATCGCTTCGGCAAGAGGGACGATGACTACGAAGAAAGAGTACCCTGTGGAATCGGATGTTGCTGCGGAAGAACCTCGAATTGGGGTCTTTGTCTGCCACTGCGGGATTAACATCGGTGGAGTGGTCAACGTTCCGGCAGTGAAGGAATATGCTCGCACACTAAAGAACGTCGTCCATGTTGATGAAAATCTATATACTTGCTCCACAGACACGCAGGAGAAGATAAAGAATGCCATCAAGGAACAGAACCTCAACCGTGTGATCGTCGCCTCCTGTTCTCCTCGAACCCATGAACCGATGTTTAGAGAGACGGTTCGCGAAGGAGGCCTGAACAAATACCTCTTTGAGATGGCCAACATTCGTGATCAGTGCTCTTGGGTCCATATGCGTCAGAAGGAAGAGGCCACCCGTAAAGCAAAGGACCTCGTGCGGATGGCCGTGTCCAATGCCCGGCTGATTCGACCTCTCGGCGAGCTGGCGGTATCAGTGATCCAGAAAGGATTGGTCATCGGAGGAGGGGTCTCGGGAATGACCGCTGCCCTTAAGCTTGCGGAACAAGGGTACGAGGTCTTCCTCCTTGAGAAAGAAGCCCAATTAGGAGGAAATCTTAGAAATCTCTACTATACCCTTGAGGCCGAAGATGTTCAGGCCTTTCTAAAGGATTTGATCGCTCGGGTGACGAACCATCCTCTCATTCATGTGATCACCAACTCGTTGGTCGTCGATTTCAGTGGCTCAAAGGGAAATTTCACAACGGGTGTGATGGTGGCACCTACCATGTACTATCGGAAGATCGAACATGGGATAACGATCCTGGCAACAGGTGCAGAGGAATGGAAACCCAACGAATACCTTTACGGCGAAGACAGCCGGATTGTGACCCAGCTTGAATTGGAGCGCCAAATTGCAAATCAGCCAGATGAGGTTGCTCGATCCCAGCGCGTGGTGATGATTCAATGCGTTGGCTCAAGAAATGAGCAAAGGCCTTACTGCAGCCGAACCTGCTGCGCTACAGCGGTGAAGAATGCCCTCAAGATCAGGGAACTGAATCCCAATGCCCAGATTACCATTCTCTACCGTGATATGCGAACGTACGGCCTCTTGGAGCCCTACTACGCCAAGGCCAGAAACGAAGGGATCATCTTCATCAAATACGAACCTGAAGAGAAGCCAGAGGTCAAAAAGGATGGTCAAAGTCTCTCCGTCTCCTTCATTGATCGAGTCTTAAAGGAACGGATGGAAATCGAACCCGACTTCCTAGTTCTTTCGGCAGCTACCGTTCCGAGGGAGAATCAAGAATTGGCCACGATGCTCAAAGTTCCTCGAACCGCAGAGGGTTTCTTCCTGGAAGCGCATATGAAGCTGAGGCCTGTCGATTTTGCTACTGACGGCCTCTACTTAGCTGGAGCGGGTCATGGGCCGAAATTGATCAGCGAAAGTATCTCTCAGGCAAGCGCAGCAGTGGCTCGGGCGTGCACCATCTTGTCCAAGGAGAAAATGTTGGTGGGTGGCGTTGTAGCGGTGGTGGAGGGTG
>Ga0315310_10001839_pt1 | contig 13358 bp, 6 predicted proteins | sample TDP5_MG_FD_203630 | JGI IMG/M metagenome (GOLD analysis project Ga0315310, IMG submission 203630) | Freshwater sediment microbial communities from Lake Towuti, South Sulawesi, Indonesia - TDP5 | ecosystem: Environmental > Aquatic > Freshwater > Lake > Sediment | place: Indonesia: South Sulawesi... | reverse complement strand
TTTGTATAATGATAATCTCAAAGAGTTTTAAATATCAACTTCGATTAACTCGCGAGCAGGAATCCCTTTGTAACCAGACAGCAGGCTCATGCCGTTATGTATGGAACAGGGGATTAGCCCTAAAGAAAGAACTTTGGGAGAAGAAGAAACAAAATTTATCACGCTTTGATTTAGATAAACTCCTCACAGAATGGAAAAAGGAGCTTGACTGGTTATCTCTTTGTCCTTCACAATCTCTTCAGCAGGTCAATAAGGACCTGGACCAGGCATTTAAAAACTTCTTTCGTGGTCGAGGCTATCCCAGGTTCAAAAAGAAGGCAATCCATAACAGCTTCCGGCTTCCTCAGGGAATAACCTTAATGAATCAGCTATCCAAAAAGGTCGCACAGGCACAACTTCCCAAATTGGGCATAGTCCGTTTCACCAAATCAAAAGAAATTGAAGGAAAAATCAAGCATGTAACCATATCTAAGACCTGTGGAGATTGGTACATTGCCTTTAACTGTGAGGTAGTTATACCCCAACCACAACAAAAACCCCAATCAGTAATAGGCATAGATAGAGGAATAAAAACATTTGCCCAATGTTCGGATGGAACCCCTATACATGGGGTATCACCCCTAAAGAAGAACCTGGAAAGGTTAGCTAGACTTCAAAGGAAGTTAGCCAGGAAAAAGAAATTCTCCTTAAACTGGAGAAAAACCAAACAAAAGATAGAAAAACTCCACTGCCATATAGCCAATCTCCGCAAAGACTTTCTGCATAAGACCTCCACACAATTAGCCCAAAGCCACAGCTTAATTGTGATGGAAGACTTAAATACCAGAGATATGGCCAAATCAGCTAAAGGAACAAAAGAAAATCCTGGAAAATGGGGTCAGTTCTATTTTTGGCCCTATCACAACTCTATTTAACTATTTTAATGAATCAAAAATAGAGCTGACCCCATTTTCCTAAATGCAAGCATAAACATCTTAGCCGAAGGACATTCGGTGCTCGCCTGTGGAGTGGAGGCGTTGGCTTCCACAGCGAAGCAGGAACTCCTAATACGAAAACCAGTAATGGTATAAGTTGGAGAATCCCCTACCTTTAGGCATGGGGAGTTGTCAAATTTCCGATTGACATAGTAAGTCTTGTGATATATTATTATGGTAAATAAGGCCTATGAATCTGGAACAGAGGAGCTGTACAGGAACAAATTGCGCTGTCGTAAAGATATACTAAAAATCAAGTACTTTCTTGTTAAAGGTGGAAGCTAAGGGCCAGGAGAAAAAGGGATATAAACAATGATAGGTCAACTGATAGAAGGCCGATATAGAGTGATTGATAAGCTTGGCGAAGGCGGGATGAGCCTGGTCTATCGGGCCGAGGATATAGAGACCGGGCATATGGTAGCATTGAAGTTTCTGAAGGAGGGGATAACCTCAAGGCGACTGGAAGATGTATTGCGATTCCAGCGAGAGGCAGGAGCGATAGTCAAATTGGCGCATTCAGGAATAGTGAAGATACACGGAGTGGGAGAACATAAACAGACTCCCTATATAGCAATGGAGCTCCTGCAAGGTAAGAGTTTGGCCGATTTGTTTAAAGAGGGAAAACGCTTTAGCGTTGAAGAGACGGTAGGGATAGTCTTTCAAATTGCCGAGGTCTTAAATTACGTTCAGGGCAAGGGGATTATCCATCGTGACCTGAAACCCGGAAATATCATGCTACTCTGGCAAGTCCCCACCCAACAGCTCCCATCTAATAATTACCAAGTTAAGGTCTTGGACTTTGGTTTAGCACAAGTTTTAGAATTAAAAGAGATAAAATCTGAAGAAGAGATAGTGGGCACATTTGGATATATGTCTCCCGAGCAGTCGGGGATAGTAAGGAAGCCAGTAGATGAAAGGAGTGACTTATACTCCTTAGGGATTATCTTTTATGAACTTCTTACAGGAGAACTTCCCTTTAAAGGTAAGGATGTAGGGAGTATTCTCCATCAGCAGGTAGCTAGGAAGCCTTCTTCGCCCAAGAAGATAAAGCCAGAGATTCCAGAGGTAATAGAAGGGATGGTGATAAAGCTCCTGAATAAAGAGCCTGAGGAACGGTATCAAACTGCTAAAGGTCTGTTAGCTGATTTAGCTAAATACCAGGCTGGAGAAGTTTCCTTTATCATAGGCAAGGAAGACCTGTTTAGGAAGTTGACCTATCGCACCAGGCTTATTGGCCGGGAAGAGGAACTGAATCGACTTAAGGAGTTATTTGAGCAAGCCAGGCAAGGTAAAGGTGGGGTCTGTTTAGTCTCTGGTGGGCCGGGTATTGGTAAGAGCCGGCTGATTGAAGAGATGCGAGGCTACATCTATGAGAGGGGAGGCATATTTATCTCAGGTAAATGCTTTGCCCAGGAGAACAAGATACCCTATCAACCTTTTAAGGATGCCTTGAATGAATATATGAATAGTCTGCAAGGAGTCAAGGCAGGCGAAAAACAGGAAACTATAAGGAAGATGAGACAGGTCTTAGGTGATTTAGGGCAAATCATTATCAAATTCAACCCCAATATGAGAGATGTATTAGGAGAGCAGCCAGAATTAATCCCCTTAGAGCCAGAGAGGGAGAACAAGCGATTTCTTATGGTGTCAAGCAGATTCTTCTGCAATTTAGGGGAAGAGGATAAACCCTGTTTTATATTCTTAGATGATTTGCAGTGGGCAGATGAGGGGAGTCTGAGTTTGTTAACAGAGATAGTCAGTGAGATAAAGGAATTTCCGATTTTGGTCCTGGGTGCCTATAGGGACGATGAAGTGACTGAAGAACACAGTCTAATTAAACTAAAGAACGAGGCAAGGGATAAAGGCTATTCCCTTCAGGAGATAAACATTGGCTTGTTTGACCATGTTCGGTTAAACAGACTAATCGCTGAATTACTGCTTGAGGATGAGGAAAGGACTTACGACCTTTCCCTGTATATCTTGAATAAATCGAGAGGCAATCCCTTCTTCAGCATAGAAATAGCCAGACAATTAGTAGATGAGAAGGCGCTCTTCTATAAAGAGGAAGAGAGGCGCTGGCGGGTGGACTGGGAGAAGGTAGAGAAGGTAACCATCTCACCTAATATAGTGGATATAGTCTTAAGGAGGATAGAGACCTTAGAAGAAGACCAGCTAAATCTCCTATCCTATGCTGCTGTAATAGGTAGGGAATTTGAGGTAGCTCTATTATTCAGATTGACTGATTTAGCCAAAGAGAGGGTAGTCGTCCTCGTTGATGAGGCCATCTCCTTGCAGTTAATAGAGAGGAGTTTAGAGAGAGGTAAGATTCTCTTTGTCCACGATAGGATAAAAGATGCATTCTACCAGAGGATAGACGAAGGGAAAAAGAGAGAATTGCATCTTGAGATAGCCAAGACGATAGAAGAATTGCACAGAGAAAATGTAGAAGAGGTATTATTTGATTTAGCGCATCACTATACTGAAGCACAAGACAGAGACAAATCCCTCCAATATGCCTTGCCAGCCGCGGAGAAGGCAAAAGGTGGCTATGCCAACGAAGATGCGATAAAGTATTACACTATAGGCATAAATATATTAGAGAATAAGAGCCGAAAAGGAAGTCCAGAATGGATAAAAGCCAAGGAAGGACTTACTACAGTATATCTCACCACAGGCAAGAATGATGAGGCGATAGAGATAGCCCACCAGGTTCTTCCCTTAAAAGAGACGGCGATAGAGAAGGCGAGAGTCTATCGCCAGATAGGGACAGCCTATTTTAAGAAAGGAGACTGGAAAAATTGTGAGGATACTGTAGCTGAAGGGTTGGCCTTATTGGGGGAGAAGATCCCTCGCACTAAGACACAAGTGATATCTTCCTTAGTCAGGGAATTATCTATTCATATCCTGCATTGTCTTTTTCCAAAAGTTTTCTTATGTAAAGAAGGTAAACCCATAAGACCTGAATATTTGGAGATAAGCCTGTCTTATCTTCCTTTGAATTGGATGTATATCTTAACTGATATAGAGAAGTTTACCCGCTCAATATTAAAGCTGCTTAACCTTAGTGAGTTTAAGATTGGTAAATCCAAGGAATTGGGCATGAGTTTGGGAGGTTATGCCAGCCTATGTATGGCTATACCCCTATTTAAGAGGGCAATAAGATATCACCAGAAGGCATTAAATATGAAAAAAGAGTTAAATGATGTGTGGGGACAAGCCCAATCTTTACAATTTATGGGCTTTTGTTATTCCTGGAAGGGGGATTACCAAAAGAGCATAGAGCTCTTCCAACAGTCAAAAGATAAATTTCAAAGGATGGGAGATATGTGGGAATTAGGGATGGTGATGAATGGTTTGGGGCTTAATTATTACTATGAGGGGAGTTATTCCGAGACCCTGGACTACTTTTCTCAATATTTAGAGATAAGCCAGAAGATAAAGGACGATTGGGGAATTGCTGCCGCCAGAGAGAGTATGTCATTGATTTACATCCAAAAAGGAGAATTTACTAAAGCTGAGGAAGAGCTAAACAGGAATTTAGCCTTTAGCGAAGAGAAAGAAATTTGGTTTGAAAGTTGCACAAGCCATGCTGATTTTGGCAACTTAGAAATAGAAAGGGGAAATTATGATACGGCAATAGAATATCTTATGAAAGCAAAGAAATTATTCGAAGAGAACAATTTCCTTAAAGAATATACTATACGTCTTTATCCTTTCTTAGCTGAGGCATATATAGGAAAGTTCAAAGTCGAAAGTTCAAAGTTCAGATTTAAAGAACAAAAACAAGAACTAAAGAAGATAAAAAGAGCCTGCAAAGAGGAATTGAAGCAAACCAAATCTTGGGTAAACTATTACGGACCCGGCTTATTGGTTAACGCCAAATATTATGCCTTGGTAGGTAAGAAGAAGAAAGCTGAGAGGTTTTTCTTAACAAGCATTGAACAGACCAAATCCTTAGGCCGCCGGTATGAATTAGCCAGAGGCTATTATGAATATGGGAATTTCCTGAAAAGCCAGAATAGAAAAGAAGAGGCAGACAAGAACTGGCGCCGAGCTTACGACCTATTCACAGAGATTGATGCTCAGATGTATATAGGAAAAACAGCGCATCAATTAGGGATCAGCTTAGAAGAGGCAAGAGAAGGAGTGGAAGAGCCAGAGACAGCTCAAAAGAGGTTGAGGACAGAACAGGAGTTGAAGAGCTTAATAAAGGTGAGCCAGTATCTAAGCTCCATCTTGAATTTAGATGATTTGTTAGAGAGGATAATGGATAGTGCCATTGAGGTAGTAGGAGCAGAGAGGGGATTTTTAATGTTATACCAGGGGATAACTGAAGGCAAAAGGATTGATGAGGCCACCAAAGGTAATCTGGCAGTGATGGTGGCGCGTAATGCCGACAAAGAAAGTTTGGACAGTGAGCCCTTCCAGGCCAGTAGGACAGTGATAGCCAGGGTAGAAAAGACCCACCAGTCTTCGATTATCACTGATGCGACAAGTGACGAGGAATTGAGGACGCAACCCAGTGTAGTCAAATATAACCTCCGCTCCATCTTATGCGTTCCTATTATTACCAAAAAGGATGAGATGTTGGGAATAATCTATCTGGATAACAGACTAATAAGCGGACTATTTACCCAAAAGGACTTAGATTTATTGGGGACATTAAGTACCCAGGCCGCGATATCCATAGAGAATGCAATTCTGGTAGAGAATGAGAAGGAGCTAGCCCGTAAGGTATCAGAGGCAGAGGCACGGGCAAGATACACCGATATATTGGAAAAGCAGAAGAGGGAGTTAGAAATCGCTTATCAAGAGAAAAACCACGCCTATGAAGAGTTAAAAGCCACCCAGGCCCAATTAATTCAATCGGAGAAGATGGCCACCATAGGGAGGCTGGCTGGAGGAGTGGCCCATGAAATAAATACCCCCCTAGCCACGATCTTGACGAATACAGAAATGCTGATGTTGGAAGGACCAGTTATCGGCTATCAAAGAGAGTACTTAGAGATGATTAAGAAAAGCTCAATAAGGTGTAAGGCCATCGTGGAACAGTTATTGAAGTATTCAAGATTGCCAGGACCGGAGTTGGAGATGGTGGACATAGGTCAAGTTATTGATGAGTGTTATCTCTTGCTAGAGCGCCAGTTAGCCGATGAGGGCATAAGGGTTAATAGAGAATATGGCTTGATACCAAAGATAAAGGGCAATGCCAATGAACTCAGGCAAGTGTTCACAAACATAATACTCAATGCCAGGGATGCCATCAAGAAGACTTTTGATGATAAAAGGAGGCAAGGAGAGATAAGAATTAGGGCCTATCAGGAAGGAAGGTCTTTAGTTGTAGAGGCGCAAGATGATGGATGTGGAATTCCTCCCGAAGATATAGGTAAGATATTCGATCCCTTCTTTACCACTAAGGATATCGGGGCAGGTACTGGTTTAGGTCTTTCTATCAGCCTCCGAATCATCGAGAGACACAGGGGTAAGATAGGGGTCAGATCAAAGATTGGCCAGGGCACAACCATTAGAGTAGAATTGCCGTTGAAGAAGGGGAGGATGAAGGGATAGTTATCGGAGTCGCTCGGTAGTGTAGGCCTTTATGCTCGTAGTAATTGCGCCCATAAAGGGCTACACTACGCGAAACCTGGCTGAATCGAAGGTCCTATAACTATCCCTACATTCTCAGGAAAAAAGGGAGGTTATGATGAAAGAGCACATTCTGATCATAGAGGACGATGAATTTTTCCGCAAGATTCTAACTCATATGTTAGAGAAGGAGGGCTATCTGGTGGTCGGTGCCGGCGATGGCCACCGGGCCATTGAGGCAGCGAAAGAAACCTTCTTTGAGCTTATCATTGCTGATGTTAGACTACCTGGGGGCATGGATGGTATAGAGGCAGTAGCGAAGATAAAGGGGATTAGGCCTGGGGCCAAGAGTATAGTTATCATAATAACCGGCTATGCCGATGAACAGGCTGCCGTAAGGGCACTAAGAGTCGGGGTAGACGATTACATCTACAAGCCCTTTGAGAGGGAAGAGTTTTTGCATAGTGTAGAGCAAAATTTAAGGATTTACCGATTGGAGAAGGAAAGAGAAAAACACAATGAAGTAATCGAGAAGATGAATCAAGAATTGGAAGATAAGGTTGAACAAAGGACCAGAGATTTAAGAAACCTTTATGAAGAATTGCAAACAACTTATCTACGCACAATCAAAGCTTTGGCTCAAGCAATTGATGCCCGAGATCACTATACTCATAGACACTCAGAAAATGTAACTAAATACTCGGTAATGATTGCTCAGGAGATGGAATTATCAGCCAATGAGATAGATGAAATAAGGCAAGCTTGCGGGCTTCATGATTTGGGTAAAATTGGCATTCATGATTATGTCTTGACCAAACCAGGAAAATTAACGGCCCAAGAATGGGAAGAAGTGAGACTTCATTCGCTAAAAGGGGCGGAGATCTTAGCACCATTAAAGTTCCTGGACGAGGCTATTAGATTGATTCAACAGCATCATGAGAGATATGATGGCAAAGGTTACCCTTACGGCTTAAAAGGAGAATCAATTCTATTAGGCGCAAGGATAATGGCAGTGGCGGATGCTTTTGATGCGATGATTTCTGAGCGACCTTATCGAGAAAAACCTCTTACTAAGGAAAAGGCGATTGAAGAGGTTAAGAAAAGTTCAGGAACTCAATTTGATCCTCAGGTTGTCAAGGCATTTTTGAAAATAATAGATAAGTTGTAGGATATTGTTAACATAAATGGGCATAATATTATGAATTTCGGGTAACATCCTCTCCTTTTTTATATTTAAAGTAATATTGATAGGGATTCAAATTACTTATTGCTGAAGCGTTATAGTAATTGTGCCTGTCTGAAACATATCTAACCTAGTTTTAGCCCTTTTGGAAAGAGGTCGGCAACTTCTGAAAGAATCATTCTCTCCACCAGTTTTCCAGTTGTTGGATACGCTTTTTCTGAATCCATTTGTTGGTTTGCCTGGAATAAGTGAATACTTGAAGATAATCCGACTACTACAAAAGCAACGGTCGGCTGTCTCGTTGAATTGTGGTTCTTGAAGAAATCCCCGGTCACAAGCGCGGTCGAATTTATTGCGTCGGAGAATGAATAGACCCGGGGGGCATTATTGACTTGGCGGATACCATTGTAGATGGGAACGCGCTGAGTCAAGTACGGGAATAGCCTGGACGATGCGAGTCTTGCTGGCGCAATTATGCTCAGGCAATGGATTTGAAGGGCGACAAAGAGAAATGGTACTGTCCCCGTATTTTCATATTTTTTGATCCCTGGTATTAGTTCCAGGGATTTTTTTCGGATGTAATGTAGCCCTTTATGGGCGTAATCTTTCCGGGCATGAACTTCTACATTACCAAAATTATTACGGGGATAAGGCCCTACACTATCCAAAGTATGTCTACTGGTGCTATTAGGGATGTAAAGATGGACATTCTATTTGAGCCAATTAGAATAAATGGGATGGTTTTGAAAAATAGATTCGTAAGAACGGCAACTGCAGAGAGAATGTCTCCCGAAGACGGAATATTTACTCAGGAAATGATAAGCCTTTATACTAGGATTGCTCGGGGAGGTGTAGGACTTATCATAACAGGCCACGCCTATGTACATCCTCTGGGCAAGGCTGACCGCAGAATGACGGGTATCCATAAAGACGATTTAATCCCGGCCCTCAAAAAATTGGTTGGTGAAGTTCATAAATTCAAGACGAAGATAGTGATGCAAATTAATCACTGTGGTGGGCTGCGGGATAAGGATGTGGGAGAGGAGACTCCTATAGGTCCTTCAACAATAGAATATAAACCGCTGGGAATTGTTTCAAGGGAAATGGAGCCGAAAGAGATCGAGGAAGTAATAGACCTTTTTGCGGAGGCTTCCCGAAGAGTGAAGAATGCTGGATTTGATGGCGTCGAGATTCACTCTGTTCACGGATATCTTATAAATCAGTTCCTTTCACCTATAACCAATAAGAGAAAAGATTCCTGGGGAGGGAGCCTGGATAATAGAATGCGCTTTCTTCTCGAGGTTTATGCACGTATCAGAGAAACGGTTGGGAAAGATTATCCTGTTTTGGCAAGAATTCCAGCGGGAGACTTCGTTGAAGGTGGGCTCACCGTGAAAGAGGCCTGTGCAGTAGCCAAAAAATTATCTAAGGTCGGAATCGATGCAATTGACCTTTCTGGTGGACTTGCTGGAAGCAGGTACAGGAAGGGCAGGAAAGACCTGGCATGGATGAGGAAAGAAGCATATTTTAGACCCTATTCAGAAATGGTAAAGAAGGTAACTCGTGTCCCGGTCATTTTAGTGGGGGGACTGAGAAAGCCTGAGACTATGGCAAGAATATTGGAAGAAGGAGCAGCTGACCTGATAGGTCTTGCCAGGCCCCTTATTAGAGAACCGGATTTTCCTAATAGAATCAGAAGAGGAGATTTCAGGAAAGCCGAATGTGTCTCTTGCAGTAATTGTTCAGGACTCTCAGGTAGAGAGCCGACCAAATGTCGGTTCAAAAAATAGTACCTGTCACCTTTTTGTCTCTTTTGGGAGTCCTCCCGAAAGGGAGGAGAAAAATGTACCTGTCACCTTTTTTATTTGTTAATACGAATAGGATGAAGCCGGCTATAGCTCCACTGGGGCTTGATTATTTGGGAGAAGCACTCACCAGAAAAGGCTATGTAGTAGATTTACTTGATCTCTGTTTCTCAGAGGATTATAGAAAGACGATAGATGAGTATTTTGCGAGGAAGTCAGTTTTTTCTATAGGAATCACGGTCAGAAATACAGATGACTGTTATCTACTGAGCCAGGACTTCTTTCTTCCCGAGATAAGAGAGATAGTTAAGTATCTAAAAACAAAGACGGATGTTCCCATTATTTTGGGAGGGGTGGGTTTTTCAATAATGCCAGAAAGTATTCTAAAATATTGCGAACTGGAACTGGGAATAAAGGGAGACGGAGAGGAGGTTCTGCCCCTCCTTCTCGACAGGATAGCCAAAGGGAAGGATTTTAGAGACCTTCCTGGACTGGTGCACAAAGATTGCGGAGGTTTTGTTGGCAATCCACCAGAATACTTCGATTTGAATAGATTATCTTCGAGGCGAAGAAAGCTGGTCGATAACAGAAAATATTTTGATGAGGGAGGGCAGGGTAATATTGAGACGAAACGGGGATGCAATAAAGGTTGCATATATTGTGCTGACCCCGTGGCTAAAGGGAGAAAGATTCGTCTGAGGAATCCAGAGCAAGTGGTGGACGAAATGGAAGCCTTGCTGGAAGAAGGGGTCAACTATTTTCACTTTTGTGATAGCGAATTTAACCTTCCCGAGGAACACGCTAAAGCAGTCTGTCAACAGCTAATCAATCGAGGAATCGGCAAGAATATAGATTGGTATGCATATTGCAGTCCCAGTCCCTTCTCTGAAGAGTTGGCAAGGTTGATGAAGATGGCAGGCTGTAGGGGGATCGATTTCGGCGTAGATAATGGGAATAGGGAGATATTGAACAATTTGGGTCGTGACTTTGGAAAAGATGAGATAAGAAATACAACAAGACTCTGCCACAGGTATGGTATCACCTTTATGTTCGACCTCCTTCTGGGAGGGCCCGGCGAAACGCTGGAAACTGTCAAGGAGACGATTGACCTGATGCGAGAAACGGAGCCGGATAGAGTAGGAGTAATGGTAGGAGTGAGAATATATACAGGAACAGAGTTGGGCAACATCGTTTTGAAAGAAGGCGCGATGGAGGAAAATAGAAACCTACAGGGTAAAGTTAAAGGTAACAGTGATTTCTTTGAACCTGTATTCTATGTTTCTCGAAAACTTGGTGAAGATGTGCACGCCTATATAGCTGAATTAATCGGTGGTGATGAGAGATTCTTTTTTGCCAGAATGGATGACCAGGATAGTGGATACAACTATAATCAGAATCAAGTTTTAGTGGAGGCGATCAAAAGAGGATACCGTGGAGCATACTGGGATATACTGAGGAGGTTAAGCACTGAACAGAGATAACATAAAATTGCGACCACACCATCTTCTGTGTCTTTACGGATTCCGAGGTCTAGGCTATAGCGAGGAATTCGTGGAGAATATGCAAGGAATAGTTGATAGGATAAGAGAAGATGCTTCCATAGAGATTGAGGTGGTTAATGGAGTTGATGATATCTGCTCAAAGTGTCCCTATAATGTCGAGAATAGATGTAATAAGCCCGGAAGAAATGTTATAGAATTTGACCAAGTAATCATTGATAGACTTAAAATAGATATTGGCAAAAAATTAGAATCAAAAATTTTGTTAGACTTGGTAGAGAAAAGAGTTCAGCCAGAAGAACTCTCCGCGATTTGTAAAGGCTGCGAGTGGCTTGAATTGGGCTTTTGCGAGGAAGGGTTACGCAAGAAGAACTGGTGGAAGCGGAGTTGAAGATTTCAAGAGAGATATTTCTACTTTTTCTTTTGCTTTTATTTATCCGGGCTAATCCTTTAGCTTCTTTTCCGGAAGAGGAATCCTATCTTGGCGATTTAGGTACAGTAGTTATCACGGGTACAAGGATTCCACGGCCTGCGTCCTTTATTTTGAGAGATGTGACCATCATCGGTACTAATGAGATTAATTCCTTCCCTGTCCACTCGCCTATCGAGGTTTTGAAATACGCTCCCGGTGTGGACCTCCAGGAAAGGGGCCCTTATGGCGTACAGGCGGACCTGGGTGTAAGGGGTGCTAATTTCCATCAAGTTCTCATTCTCCTCGACGGAGTGCGGATGAATGACCCCCAGACTGGACATCATAATCTCGACTTGCCGATAAATTTGGAAGACCTGGAAAGGATTGAAATTCTTCACGGACATGGTTCCTCCCTCTACGGTGCCGATGCTTTTGCAGGGGTTATTAACTTTGTCACAAAGGCTCCACAAGACCGCGAGTTAGATTTTGAGGCTTTCGCTGGTGGAAACCAAACAAGAGGTGGTACTTTTTCCTTCTCTGACAGGTTCGGAGATTTTGGCACCCGGTTCTCTGTGGAAGGGAAGACGTCCGATGGTTACCGTTTTGATACGGATTTTAAACACTTCTCCTTTTCCAGCAATTCTACATTGGATATTTCAAAGGGCTCTATCGGCTTCTCCTTAGGCTATTTACAAAAGGAGTTTGGAGCAAACGGTTTCTATGGGAATTGGCCGTCCCGGGAGTGGACGAGTACCATTTTGGGTAGCGCAAGAGCGCGAATGGAAAAACGGAAAAATTTGGTAGTGGAGTCGAAACTATATTACCGGCAGCATGACGACAAATTTATTGGAGATATTACTGACCCTGATTCTTATGTAAATTTTCACACTAGCTACCTTTACGGAGGTGAAGTCCAGCTCAGGAGTGGATCGAAAAGGGGAGGAGAATTTGTGCTGGGAATAGAGGTGGCGAAAGAGGAGTTGGAGAGCACCCGGCTGGGAGACCATTCGAATTTCAAGGCAGCGAGCTACACAGAATACGGGGTTTCCCTGGGTAGGAAGTTCACCCTCAATCCGGGAGTCAGAGTAGATCACTACTCGGAATGGGGCTGGCAGTTTTCTCCTGGAATTAATATAGGTTACCATCCCTCCCACAAAATCAAGCTCCACTCTTCTTTTGGGAAGTCGTTCAGACCTCCTGATTATACGGAGCTTTATTACTGGAGTCCAAAGAATGTGGGTAATCCCAGTTTGGTAGTTGAACAGGCGTGGTCGTATGAGTTAGGAGGATATTTTGAGTTAGACACCTGGCTACTTTCCAGGACTACTTTATTCGTCAGAAAAGAACGGAATCTCATTGACTGGGTGAGGAGGGATTCCCTATTGCCGTGGGAGGCGATGAAAATTGAAAATCTGTATACTTATGGAGTGGAGTCGCTTTTCCAGGTTGGTTTGAAGAATTCTACTCACCTGTCCTTGGGTTATGCCTTTCTTAAATCGGAGTCGGAAGAGCTGGAAAATTATATTTCCAAGTATGCTCTGAGCCATCCCCAACACCAGTTCTCCTTAGGAATTGGCTTTTTTCTTCCCTGGGAAATTCACCAGAATCTAAGAGGGATATATAAGCAGAGTAGTCGTAAGGGAGGATATTTCGTTGTTGACGCCCGGCTTTCGAAAACTCTGGGACAGTTAGAATTTTATTTAGGGGCCACCAACGTCCTGGATGTATCCTACGAAGAGGTCCCGGGAGTGCCTATGCCGGGAAGTTCGCTTGACTGTGGGATCAAATTAGAATTTTGAGAAGATTTCGGTTAGGTGGTAGGCCTTGCTTTTAAGGAACGGAAGATGGTACTGAAAACGAAAGGCATGATTTTGTGTGCTCTTTTCGCAGCTTTGACTG
>Ga0315310_10001838_pt1 | contig 13363 bp, 10 predicted proteins | sample TDP5_MG_FD_203630 | JGI IMG/M metagenome (GOLD analysis project Ga0315310, IMG submission 203630) | Freshwater sediment microbial communities from Lake Towuti, South Sulawesi, Indonesia - TDP5 | ecosystem: Environmental > Aquatic > Freshwater > Lake > Sediment | place: Indonesia: South Sulawesi... | reverse complement strand
CCTTCTGCGCCAGCGCCTGCGCTAGGCCGTGGAGTGCATCAGTGTAGTCTGGGTCAAGTTCGAGCGCTTGGCGGTAAGTCGCAATAGCGGCGTCGAGCTTGCCGCTGGCGAAAAGCTCAATCGCTTGGAGGTAAAGTTCTTCCGCAGTAGGCATCTTCTAGCCTTTTCGTGCCGATGAGTGGGATTGAAAGTCAGCGCTCAGTGTAACACGCCGTAGGTTTCGTTGCGGAGAGCGGGCCTTAGAAATAGGACTTGAAATGTATGCGCACAAAAGGGTAGTAACGCAGCAGCGGCCACCTGATGCGCTGCTGGATTGACCTGATCATGTTCTTTCCTCTGCGCTACTACTGGCGCTTCAGCAAAGGCTACCGCTTCTGCCCCTGGCGCAGCCCTTACCTGCGCTGGCGGATAGAGACTTACTTTGCTGTCCCCGCTGACCGGCTCACTCGCCAGGAATTCTTCTGCCTCCTCTGGCGTGAACGTCGCCGCCTGCGTAACTTCCTCCGCTGGGCTAGTGAAGTGGAGAAGCGTTACCTGCGATAGTCAACCAGTCACAAAGCTTATCCCTGACCGTAACGGCTTGCCCTACCTACTTGCAAAGCGTATCATTGAAGTTGGAACGAAGAGAAGCCGCGGAAGAAGTGACAATGGAGAAAGCTAGTTACACGCGAACTGGGCAGCGATTGAAAGAAGCCTGGTGGTGGGAGCTGGAGGCGCGTGGCCGGGTGCATTGCTACCTCTGCCCGCGCCACTGCCACATTGGCGAGGACAAGACTGGCTTCTGCTTCATCCGCATCAACCACGGCGGCAAACTCTACACCCTGGGCTATGCCCAGCCCGCAGCTCTACAGGTTGACCCTATCGAGAAGAAGCCTCTGAACCATTTCCTGCCCGGCACACGTATCTTTTCCTTGGGCACGGCGGGCTGCAACATGGGTTGCTTCTTCTGCCAGAACTGGGACATCTCGAAATCGAAGTCCGACCAGGTCAATTCCAGTTACCTACCGCCGGAAGAGATTGTCAACCTCGCCGAGCGTTATCGTTGCCCGAGCATTGCCTTCACTTATAACGAGCCCACCATCTGGGGTGAGTACGTGGTGGACATCGCCAAGCTAGCCCGAGCGCGCGGGTTAAACACCGCCATGGTGACCAATGGCTACGTCACCCGCCAGGCCTTCTTCGATATCTACGACCACATTGACGCCGCTAACGTTGACCTGAAGGCTTTCAGTGAAGACTTCTACGCTAAGCTCACACTCAGCCACTTGCAGCCGGTGCTGGAGGTGCTCTACTGGCTCAAGCACGAAACTAACGTCTGGGTCGAGATCACCACGCTCATTATCCCCACCTTGAATGACGACCCCGGCGAACTGCGCCGGCTGGCAGAGTGGATTGGGAGCAACCTCGGTCCCGACGTGCCGCTCCACTTCACCGCCTTCCATCCTGACTTCAAGCTCCGCCATCTTCCTCCTACCCCACCCCAGACCCTCGAGCGCGCGCGCCAGATCGCCCTCGAAGTTGGCCTGCACTACGTTTATGAGGGCAATGTTTTCAGCGCCGCCGCCCACACTTACTGCCCGGGTTGTCAGCGCACCCTGATTCAGCGCTCGTGGCACTCGATTCTGGGGAACCACCTAAAGGACGGCAAGTGCCCTTGGTGTGGTGAGCACATCGCTGGGGTGTGGAAGAACCCACACGGCAAGACCCCGCTGAAGCCACGCGCGGCGGAAGCACCAGCAGTAGCGGCACACACAACTTAGACAAATTCGCCCAACCTTCTAGAGGCCGTTCGCAAGAACAGCTTTTTCTTTCTGCTGCTAGCGGGTAGTGGGTTCGGGCCGGAGATTGAACTCGACGTTCCGCTCCCGGTTGAGCTGCACGGTCATTTCCAAGTCGAGTTGGTCGATGGGGACGGCGTTGTGGGCGCCATAAGAGGTGAGGTAATGGAGCTGGCCAGCTTCCAGCCTATAGTCGGTTACGGCATAGATGGAATGATCCTTGAAGACGAGCAGGGTCAGGCGCGCCAGGGGTGCCTCTTCAACTCTAATACTGGGCGCAACTACGCGAATGCGTTCTTCGGCGCGTGGAGTGCCTACCAACCGCTCAGCAGCGGGGACCACCACTTCGACCGGGCGCTCCTCCCGTACCTCGACCGGCACTGCTTGCGGCATCACAACTATGGGTAAGGGGGAAACCGGAAACCAAAACCAGGGCCGATTGTAGAAGTCGTTGTAGGGGTTGTTATAAAAATCGTTGTACGGGTTGTTATAGAAATCGTTATAGAAGCCGATACGCCGCCAGCGATTCAAAACGGTGTGATGGTAAGCATCGAAGCCAAATCCAAAGACAGGAAAAGGGCCGCTGAGGCCGTAGACCGGCCAGTAGGTGTACCGCCCGAGTAGTGGACTAAAGCGGCGAAAACCACCCCAGTACCCGAAACCTGTGGGCAGGATGTTGGGGTAGAGGCGGGAGGAGAAAAAAGCTTTGCTGGTCTGCACACGTTGCGGCAGCGCCTGTGCATAGACGCCCGCATAGGTACGTTGAAAAGGGCGTTGTTGGAACGTGCGCCCGCCCTGCCGGCGGCTACTGAATGTCATGGTTTGCTGGGCGTGTAGTGATAGGGAAGAGAGCAAGAAGGTAACGCCAACAAGAAAAATACCCCGCGCTTTCATGGGCTTCCTCTTACTATGATGAGTATAGCGCGATTTCTGTTGTAAAGCACCCACTGAGATGCCTGATGGGAGTGCGTTTCGCGCTAGGATGAGTTGAAACTCTTCACAGTCCTTGCACTGCGGCCGGGGTTGTTGCTCCGCAGACTTGCCATGCGCAAGAAGCCCAAAATGGCTTGTAACGGGATAACAGGGCGAGTCTATTTTTGGGAATAATTCCAGTTTTGCAACCCTAAACTTGATTCCTTTCACGACGAAATCTTAGCTTTCGCACCCCTTACCCTTGAATTGACAATAATTTCGGCAAGAGTGTGCTACCAGCTAATTTGGCTCCGAACGTGCCAAGAGCATCTTCGTCTGTACTCTGGAGTCGTAGTTAGCGTTCGCCGGGGAAACTTTGGGGCTAATAGCTGAACAAAAGCTATTCACGGCGGGAGAGATTTGCGCCCTGCTAGGGATCACGCCTGAGGACTTGCAATCTCTAGTCCATTCGCGGCATATTGGGCGTTGTTTGTCGGAGGAAGCTGGTGAGCGGTACTTATTCGACCGTAACGACCTGGTGGTGGTGGCAGTTCTCTTGGGGGCAGATGGTTCGCCGAGATAGCTTGAAATGACGCCACCGAAACAGCCACAACACTCTATGTCTACAGGCTCTCGACCTGCGACCAGCGCTCCAGCTCTCACCACGGATCAGCGCCGCGAGGCACGGGAGAAAGTGTCGCGCCCGGTGGTGGTCAGCGGGCTTTCGGCTCCGGGACAACGTTTCGACAGAGCAGTAGAAACGCACGACATCAGCCGCCATGGGATGTCACTCCTGCTGCCTTCACCCTTGCCTGTGGAAACGGCAGTCCTGATTGAGAATCCTGCCACTGGTGTGCGCACGCTCTATCGTGTGGTACGAGTTGAACAAGTGGGCGAAGGTGCCTACTGGGTGGGGTTTGAAGCTCCCGACCCCGCCCCGCGCTTCTGGGACAAGCCTACCAAATAGTGCGACGCGCGGCGGGTAATTTTACAGTCTTCAAGCCGCAGTTTCCTAGATAGCCTCCAAAGCACAGTACAGGTCTTCGACAATGTCACGCCAGTCCTCCAAACCGACCGAGAGGCGAATCCCGCCAGGAACGATTCCCAGCGCTATCTTCTGCTCTGCTGGCATACTGAAGTGGGTCATGGAGAATGGATTTTCGATCAAGGTCTTGAGTTGGCCTAAGCTGACGGCAAGGGTAATTGTGTAGGCGTGCTCGGCCACGTAGTCCACTAAGCGGTCAGCGGCGCTGTGTGCGCCTTCGGCATCTTTCAAAACAAAATAGAGCAAGCTGCCCGGTGCAAACTTACCCTCGTAGCTGACCATTTGCTGCTGTGCCAACGCCCGCTGCGCGAACGACTCCAGACCAGGATAGTTGACGTGCGCAACCTTCGGGTGCGACTCCAAGGATTGCGCCACCTTTAGCGCCGTCTCTTGCTGCTGTGCCATGCGCGTGCTCAGCGTGGGTAGGCCATAGACGAGAATCGCCCAGGCGTTCTTTGGCGTGAGCACACCGCCAAAGTTTTTCCGGTAAGCCATCAGCAGGTGGTAGTAGTCGTGCGCGCCAATCACAGCTCCACCCATATCGGTACCAAAGCCACCGATGTTCTTCGTCAGGCTGTGTGCGACCAAGTGGGCACCAAGGGTGAGCGGGCGCTGGCAGTAAGGGGTAGCAAAGGTGTTGTCCACGATGATGCGAATACGGTCTGCTTCTTCACGATCTTGGTGGAGTTCGTCCACAATGGCGCGTACTGCGGCGATGTCGATGAGTTCGAGGGTGGGATTGGTAGGAGTCTCGAAATAGATTACGCGGGTCGCAGGCGTGACCACCTGGCGCAGTCGCTCCGGTCTACGTAGATCACACCAACGCGTGTGAATCTGATAGCGCGGTAGCCAACTTGTCATCAAGTCGTAGGTGCAGCCGTAGAGAGTCTGGTGGGCCACGATTTCCTCGCCACTCTGGAGAGAAATGCCCAAGGCGGCAGAAATAGCCGCCATCCCGCAGGAAAAGGCCACACAGACTTCGCCTTGCTCGGCTAGCGCCAAGTTTTCTTCCAGCATGCCACGCGTGGGTTCGTCGAGCCGGTCGTAGATGTAGATGGGGACTTTGCGCTCCAACGGAATATCCTCCGAGCCGAAATCCACGAAGCCTTCTACCCCACGTTGGACGGACTTGAGTCGGAAGGTAGTGGAAGAGGTGAGCGGGGGAATGACGTGATGGTCGTAGTCCCAGCGCTTGGTGACGGCAGCGCCGTGAATCAGGCGTGTATGCATGTGGTAGTCATACTCGCGAACGCGCATGGGAGTCTCGACATCCTTACTTCTGTTCATGGTAAACCTCCTGTGGCTTCGCCCAGGCCCGAAGTATCGAGCTTGGGGCGACGCCTTCAACACCAGCATTATCCGTCCACTACGCCTTCTCCACAAGTCGCTCGGAATACAACTTGCTCATCTGTAACCTGAGTATGCTAGGATGGCGGTTGCGTGCCCTAAGATCAAATTCTTACGTTTTCTACGGCGCGGAGTGAGACAACATAACTACCCTCGCTAGCCTTGGAAAACAGTTTGTTCTTGCGTGGGTAGATGTCCGCGGAGTACACAACTCTATCCGGTGGCCCGGCGTACCTCGAGTAATCTAGCGGGCAGGAGGTCAGAAACAATGAAGCATTGGAAGTGTGTCTTACTCTTAGGCTTTGTCAGTGTCTTGCTCGCGACGCTGGTCGCTAACGCCGCGGAGACGCGCTTGATGCGTTTCCCTGACGTCTCCAAAGACCACATCGTCTTTGTCTATGCTGGTGATCTATGGCTGGTACCGCGGGCTGGCGGCATGGTCCGCAAGCTGACCTCGCATGCAGGCGAGGAGCTTTTCCCTAAGTTCTCCCCCGATGGTCGCTGGATTGCTTTCACCGGGGAGTATGATGGCAACGCAGATGTCTTCGTCATTCCCGCTGCCGGGGGCGAGCCGCGCCGGCTGACCTTTCATCCCGCAGCCGACATGGTGCTGGGCTGGACCCCTGACAGTAAAAAGGTGCTCTTCCGCTCCACCCGCACCAGCTTTTCCCAGCGCTTCCAGAAGCTCTTCCTGGTGCCAGTGGAGGGTAGTTTGCCGGAGGAGTTGCCGCTGCCTGAGGCGGGACTCTCTAGCTTTTCGCCCGATGGCAAGCGCCTGGCTTATAACCCTATCTCGACGGAATTCCGTACCTGGAAACGCTATCGCGGTGGCTGGATGATGTACATCGCTATCTACGATTTGGCCAACAATCGCTACGAAGAGCTACCTCGCGCCAACGCCAACGATGCTTTTCCGATGTGGCACGGCAACGCCATCTATTTCGCCTCCGACCGTGATGGGGTGATGAATCTCTATCGCTACGACCTAGCCAGCAAGCGCACCGAGCAACTCACCCGCTACAAAGAATACGATGTGAAGTGGCCCAGTCTGGGATCAGACGCCATCGTGTATGAGAACGGCGGCTATCTCTACCTGCTGGAGCTGGCCAGCGCACGCAGCCAGAAAGTGCCGGTAGAGGTAGCCAGCGACCTGATTCTGGCGCGGGGAGAGATTCGCCCGGTGGAGAATTTCGTTCTTACCTACAATTTATCGCCCTCCGGGGCACGGGCGCTGTTTGGGGCGCGTGGGGAGGTCTTCACCCTGCCCACCAAGCATGGCGACGTGCGCGTCATCAGCAACACCCCTGGGGTGCACGAGCTGAATCCAGCTTGGTCGCCGGATGGGAAGTGGCTTGCTTATCTCTCGGACCGCACCGGGGAGTATGAGCTCTACCTGAAGGCGCAGGACGGCGAAGGGGAGGAGATTCGCCTCACCACGGATGGAGACTGCTACCGCTATGGGCCGGTATGGTCGCCGGATAGCAAGAAGTTACTCTACTCGGACAAGAAGCTACGGCTGTGGTATGTGGATATTGACCAAAAGCAACCGGTATTGATTGATCAGGCACGCTATGGCCCGCTGAACGACTATGCGTGGTCTCCTGACAGCCAATGGGTAGCCTATTCGAAGAATGCACCCAACCGCTATGGTGTGCTCTACCTGTATTCGCTGGAGCAGAGAAAAATCTATCCCGTCACTGACAATTTCTTTGGTGATGGAAATCCGCGCTTCGATCCTGAGGGTAAAATCCTCTACTTCCTCTCCCGGCGCAATTTCAACCCTACACTAAGTGACTTCGACCAGCGCTTTAGCTACAACAACACCGTGGGTATCTATGCCGTGACCTTGCAAGCTGACGTGGCTTCGCCCTTTGCTCCGCAGAGCGACGAGGAAAAGGTCAAGGAGGAGAAGGAGGCCGAAGAAGCGGGCAAGCCTGAAGAGCAGGCTAGGGAAAAGGAGAAAGAGAAGGGCAAACCGCAGCCAGTCAGAGTAGATGTGGAGGGCATCGGCCAGCGCGTGGTGGCTGTGCCGGTCAAGCCCGGCAATTACCGTGCCTTGGAGGTGAAGAAAGGCAAACTCTTTTACCTGTCCGTGCCAGTCGCAGGTATCCAACTGCTGGGCCCGGAGGAGGAGCGACCGCGCAATGCCCTGCATATCTTCGATGTCAAAGAGCGTGAAGACAAGGTGCTGCTGGAAGGCATCGATGACTATCGCCTCAACCAGGATGGCAACAAGGTCCTCTATCGCGCCCGGCGTGTCTTTGGGATTGTGGATGCCGTGCCTGGCAAGGCCAAGGTCGGCGAGGGCAAGCTGAACACTCCTAGCCTACAAGCTGTGGTAGACCCACGCGCCGAGTGGAAACAGATCTTCCGCGAGGCGTGGCGTATCGAGCGCGATTTCTTCTATGCCCCCAATATGGCCGGACACGACTGGGAGAAGCTCGGGCAACGTTATGAACAACTCCTCCCTTATGTTGCTCATCGCAGCGACCTGAACTACATCATTGGCGAAATGATCGCCGAACTCACCACCTCGCACACTTACGTCGGTGGTGGAGAGATGCCGGAGGTGAAGCGCGTCGCCGTGGGCTTGCTAGGAGTGGACTTTGAGCCTGAGCAGGGCTTCTACCGCTTCAAGAAGATCTACGCCGGGCAGAACTGGGACGCACAATTGCGCTCGCCGCTGACCGAGCCTGGCATCAAGGTGAGGCAAGGCGACTACCTGATTGCGGTCAACGACCAGGTGGTGCGCACTACTGACAACCCCTATGCTTACTTCCAGAACCTAGCGGAGAAGATTGTGACTCTGAAGGTGAACTCGCAGCCGCGTGCGGAGGGAGCGTGGGAGGTGCAGGTGAAGCTGCTGCGCAGCGAGGCTGCTTTGCGCTATTTCGCTTGGGTAGAAGGTAATCGGCTCAAGGTAGAGGAAGCCACTGGGGGTCGGGTGGGTTACATGCACGTGCCCGACACTAGTATCGACGGTCTGAACATGTTCACGCGCTACTTCTACTCGCAGACGGACAAGCAAGCGCTGATCGTTGATGAACGCTACAACAGTGGCGGCATGATCCCGGATTTCTTCACTGAGCTGCTGCGTCGTCGCTTGCTCGGTCTGGTGGCACCGCGCGAAGGTGCCGACTTTCGCGTCCCCATCCGGGCTATCTTCGGCCCCAAGGTGATGCTCATCAACGAGTATGCGGGCTCTGGTGGCGACCTTTTTCCCTATATCTTCCGCAAAGAGCAGATCGGCCCACTGGTGGGGAAGCGCACCTGGGGTGGCTTGGTGGGCATAGCACATGGCATTCCTTTGATGGACGGCGGCATGGTCACTGCGCCAGAGGTCGCCTTCTGGTCGGCGGACAACGGTGGGCAGTGGATAGTGGAAAACGTGGGCGTCGCTCCCGACTACCAAGTGGACCAGCGCCCTGATCTGGTCGTGCAAGGGCGCGACCCGCAACTGGAGAAGGCGATTGAGCTAGTGCTGGAAGTGCTCAAGAAAGAGCCGCCAGTGCCCCAGCGCCCGCCTTATCCGAAAAAGTAATCACTACTGGGAGGCGGGCAAAGCCAAACTTCTACCATCTCACTGGCAAGTTTAGAGCTTCGCGTCACAAGTGTGTTGGCTTCTTGTTGCTGCTGAGGAAAGGTTGGTTGGAAGGCAACGGCCCCGAACGTTGCTCCGGACAGCAGTCAGGTGCTAACGCCGATTTGCGGTTCAACCCGAACGATGGTGCGCATTGACTTTGAAATCAAACAGTTCTTTTCCGCTTTCTCCAATAGTTGTCGCGCACGCGCTACATCTGCCTCTCGCCGCACCTGCACTTTGGGTTGTAAGACAATCTCAGTGATCAGATAGCCCGTGCCTTCGACCTTTTCCAGCTTACCGCATGCCTGGCAGTGATACCTGGCTATTTCCAACTTGGATAGCTCTGCAATCGCTAACAGGGTGGTGAGCAGACAAGTTTCGGCAGCGGCGACGTAGAGATGCTCCGGAGTCCAGCGGTCATCGCGGCCTTGGAATTCTGCTGGCGAAGCAAACTCCAGGGCCGGCAGGCCCTCGGCCCGTAAGATACCTTCCCGGGCTCTGAGCCATTCAACTTGGGTTTCGTAGTAGTAAGGTGGCGGCATGGCCTTATCATCCCCCAGGTATGGCAGGTGGACTCGTGGCGGTGGCTAGCTTGCCCATCTCCATGCGGAGTGTCCCAGTCTCGTTCAAGAAGAAATATTTGTTCCTAGCCCGCTCACGCACGGGCTCGGCTGTACACCACCATTGGTCTGGGGCTGGCCGGCCGAGGCGAAAGATGTAACTCGAATAAACTACCACGTCCTCACCTGCGGCTAGTTCTTGTCCTACCTCGGTGAGTAACTGGAAGCGGTTAGCGTACTCCTGATTGGCCAGCCGGTAGGTTTCCTGGGCGGCTTGGACATGACGGAGGAAGGTAGCTGCGGTCGCCTCACGGGCTTGCTGCTCGGCATCGAGCAGACGTGGAACAGCGAGTGAGGCGAGCAGCAATAAAATCGCCATCACGATGACAAGCTCAATCAGTGAGAAACCTGCGGTTCGTTGCCTCACGGAATTCCTCCTAGTGCGTTGTCGGGACCCGCTCGCGGGCCTTGCTGAGTTGAGCGAGAATGGCGTCAAGAGCGTTTTGCACTTCTGTTTTGGGCAAGTCTTCGTTATTGAGGCGCAAGGCAAGTTGCTTGACACGGCTTTCAACACTCAGCAAAACATCGCGGTGACGAGTGGAGAGTGCTTGCATTTTCTTACCGAGCTGGTTGGTAATGGACGCAAACTCGCGAAATTCATCCCCTTTGCGGAAGCGCACGTTTGTATACTCTCCTTCTGTCATGCGCGTCAGCACCTGGCTCAGGCGGAAAAGAGGTCCCGCAACGCGGTGGGAGCGCAGCAGCACGTACAAGCAAGTCAAGAGAGCGGCTAGGCCAAGCATCGGCCAGAGTCGCACGTGAAGGTCCAGCAGTTGCTCGCGTAGCAGCACTTGGATACCGGGGTCAGGTTCGGCACTCAGCTCACGGTAGAGGGGAAGGAAGGCGAATCCTGCCGCCAGCACGGCGAAAAGGAGCGTGTAGAGGCCAACCGGCAATAGAGTGCGGAATTGAAAGCTTGGGTTAACAATGATCCGCCCCCGCGCCCACTTCCGCATCTTGGCACCCGTCCCTGAACCCGGCCGCCACCAATTCTTCACCACCATTGTGCCCCCTTTCGTTCTTCCAGCGCACGAAGCCAGCTTCGATAAACTTGTAGCTGGAATCATACGGCGAAATGCGGGAGGCGTCAAAGGGAGACTAGATGGGAAACAACTCTAGCTTTTGTGGCTGATGTCTTTTGTGCAAACTTCCCGGCAGGCAACCGCGCTGTGATGTCCCAGGGGCAGTACTCGCAGCGAGAACACCGAAAAAGGGTTTGTTTGGCGTCCTGTGCTGAGACGCTCTCAGCCTCTATCAGACGACGCGAGCCTATTGCCAGCACTGCGAGCTCGTAGCTGCCCCCGGACTAACTCTAGGAATCCGAGCCCGCTTCCACATAGCGCAAGATCTCTCCAGCTTCTCGGGTGTCAAGGGCGAGGGTGTTTAGCGTCCTGCCAGTCTGCCAAAAGTCTTCTCCACAGACTAAGCTCCCGAGATGAACGATCGCGTCAATGACAGGTGTCTCGATGCCGACTTTTTGGGCGAGCTGTGACCGAGGCACCAAGCCAAATGGAATATCCTCCCGAAGATAGCGATCGTCTAGTGAAGACGGCCCTTTGACGTTTGCGATCACTCCCACCGTATCGAAGGGAGCTTCAAACTCCACCCCCATGATACTCGTGGTAGTGCGAAAATCTGCCTCGCGATATTGGATAAGTTTTGTGTTGTATTTTTCGGCCACCGCCACCGTCTCAGCGTAAACCTTCCAAATCACCTTGGCGACTGCCGCCGTCAGGCCCTCGCGGTAGAGGTAAAAATTCCCGTGGGAGTATTCAATCCGGCCCACATTGAGCAGAGCCGCAGCCGGGTGAACCGTGGGATTGGGGTTGTTGAAGGCAGTCGCTAAGACATTCTGGGCGGGTTCAAGCTGGGGGAAGAACTTTGTCAATTCCTCCAATGGAGTTGGATCGCACTTGGCCGGCATGCCAGCAATCTGTGTCCGCGAGGCCCACAGAAGCAGTTCCACCTGCCCAGCGCCAGTAAGCCTAGTACCGTAAGGGAGCGTGTTGGTTTCAAAGATATTTATGCCCTTTGGCCCCTTCCGCTCTCGAAGCAACCTATAAAGCCGCAAGGATGCTAAGTTCCCTGCCCAGATGACGATGTTTTGCCCTTCACATAGATGGGGTAGCATCTGTTCAAAGAAAGAATCATGGCCGGTGGCGGACATGACTATGTGTACCCAGCGTGCGTCGCGTAGGCCGCGAGCGAAATCGGTGGTAGCCAAATTGAGTTTGGCCATACCCCTAGGCCCGATACCACTTACCTGTATCGTTCCGCTCTCAAGCACAGCGCGGAAGGTTCCTTCAAACCGCGGATGCTCGATCACGTTAACCTTTTGCCCTGCGAGCGCCAAATGTCCCGCCATCATATGAGCGCCGTGCCCACCGCCCAAAATTGCCATCAATGTCTGTGCCATTTTGCCCCCCTAGTTGGAAATGTTTGTATCTTCTATCACACGGTCATACGTAGCGTCTATTATGTGTTCTCCCTTTTATGTTACTTGAAAAAATTTTGCGCCAGTGTTACTGATCACTAGGCTCTGTGCCGCGTAATCACGGCTATGAGCAGCAAGCGCATTGCGCATTCCACAAAAGTAACTACCTCCCGTTTGACTATCTCATATCGTTGAAGATGTGAGTTTCGGCGCGCCTCTTTGACTGAACCGTAGTTAGTGGAGACAAATTTTACTTATTGGCTTATCAGGTGAGTAGTAGAATATGCGCCCGCGCTGCTATAGTGACTCGCTAGGTGCATGAAGGAGGCAACATGTATAGGTTCCGCGCAGGCGTTTTGCTTCTAGCAATCATGTTTTTGCTGACGGTCGGGGTGACCGACGCACAGCAAACTGTGACCGCAAGTAACCGCGCTGCTACCTCTGCATCCGTTCTGCCTCGCGCGCAGCCAGCGCCGGATAGTCCCGCCCTCGAAGGCCTCGACGCGTTTATCGCGACGGTGATGAAGGAGTGGAAAGTCCCCGGACTGGCCATCGCTATCGTCAAGGACGGCGAGGTGATTCACGCGAAGGGCTACGGCTTCCGGGACGTAGAAAAAAAGCTGCCGGTTACGCCAAGGACCTTGTTCGCCATCGGTTCCATCACTAAGTCGTTCACGGTGACGGTCCTTGGAATGCTGGCCGATGAAGGGAAACTGGACTGGGATAAACCGGTCCCGGAATACCTGCCGAGCTTCCGACTCTACGACCCGGTCGCGACCGAGCGCATGACTCCGCGCGACTTGGTGACGCACCGCTCGGGCCTACCGCGACACGACATGCTCTGGTACAACTCGCCATTCACGCGCAGGGAAATGTTTGAGCGGTTGCGCTATTTAGAGCCGAGCAAGGATTTCCGCACCACCTACCAGTACCAGAATCTAATGTTCATGACCGCGGGCTACCTGGCCGAGCAGCTCACAGGAAAAAAGTGGGAACAACTTGTGCAGGAGAGAATCTTTCTGCCGCTAGGGATGGAGGGCTCGAACTTCTCGGTGCTGGAATCGCAGAAGAACGCCGACTTCGCGCTCCCGTACGCGAAAATGAAAGAGGAGGTCAAAGAAATTCCGTTCCGGGTGATTGACGAGGTTGGGCCGGCGGGCTCTATCAACTCAAACGTGGAGGAGATGATCCGCTACGTCCAGTTCCACATCAACAAAGGCAAGCACGGGGAGAAGCAGCTCCTCTCAGAGAGTAATGCCGAGCAGATGCAGACCCCGCAGATGGTTACGCCTGGAACAATCCAGTACGATGAACTCGGCCACAGCAGCTACGGCATGGGGTTTGTCGTCACCACCTACCGCGGCCACAAACTCGTTCACCACGGCGGCGGGATTGACGGCTTCATCTCCTTGCTCTCCTTCATGCCGCGCAAGAAAATGGGCGTGATCGTTCTCACCAACCTCTCTGGCAACAACCCCGTGCCCACCATCGTCATCCGTAACGTCTATGACCGCCTGCTGGGTTTGGAGCAAATTGACTGGGTCAGCCGGGTCAAGGAAGAAGAGAAGAAAGCGGAACAGGCCCGCGAGGAAGCCAAAAAGAAGGGCTACACCACCCGCAAAGAAGGCACTTCACCTTCCCACC
>Ga0315310_10001836_pt1 | contig 13373 bp, 14 predicted proteins | sample TDP5_MG_FD_203630 | JGI IMG/M metagenome (GOLD analysis project Ga0315310, IMG submission 203630) | Freshwater sediment microbial communities from Lake Towuti, South Sulawesi, Indonesia - TDP5 | ecosystem: Environmental > Aquatic > Freshwater > Lake > Sediment | place: Indonesia: South Sulawesi... | reverse complement strand
CAAGGTGTGTTCTTCAGAACCGAGACACAAGACGAAGCCATGCGACACAACGTGGCTGGATGGGTGCGCAACCTACCCGACGGACGAGTTGAAGCCGTTTTTGAGGGAGATAAGGAAAACGTTGACAGACTGATTGAGTTCTGCAGGAGAGGACCTCCGGGAGCGCGTGTGACGAGGGTTGACGTTTCGTGGGAAGATTACACTGGAGAGTTTAAGGGTTTCCGAATACGCTACGGCTACTGACTTCTTTCGTGAGCAAACGTTATCTTGAGGGAAGGCGTCAGTCAAGCCGAACTGTTGGAGAAAACACGCCAACAAAACCCAGATTCACAAAGGTGAGAACGAGAGACATCGAAAACGACATACCCAACGACATCACCATTCGTCTTCCACTCAACCTCCATATTTACGCGTCACGCAGACGGACCCTAAACGAGCCTATATCCGTCTCTGTCTCTCTTCCTCCGCCTATTTGGCGCCTATTAGAGGGGCTAGGCTAGCCCTGCGCACACACATACACAAAAACAACTCTTCACCTGACTTCCCTCGGAACCCTGAAGTGCGACTCCTTCCCAGCGCTGATGTACTCGCCCCCCGTCCCCCGCACAATAGACGCTACCTTGGCGAAGTTCTCAGACCCCAGATACTGACGAGGCTTAATGATAATATACTTGCCCATCTCCTCGAAAGTGAGCATGTCCTCCAAATCCCTCGAAAACAAAGTCCTAACATCAGCAACGGAACGCAGCCTCTCACCAGGCACGGACGGAGCAGGCGAAGGCGCCGGCGCAGGAACCCCAGCAGTTTTTAAGGACTTCGAGATTTCAGCCAAGTCCTTAGATATGGTTTTCAAGACGTCGAGAAGCTGGTCTATCCGCTGCAAGACCTCCTCAACGCTTGGCTTCTTCTCACTCAACCCAAGCCACCCACTAACTAATTCCACGCATCCCCTCTTTTGCTTTACCCCTACCCCACCAACACAATACAAAAGAACGAGTTCAAACAAAAAACAAACCAAAAGCCTCAGAGGCGGCTCAGCGTGCTGGAGATAGACGGCAGCCAAAAAAGCGGGAGTGGAACAATCCTCCGTCTATCCATAGCCCTAGCGGGCATCATCAACGAACCACTCCACATATACAACATCCGCCAAAAACGCCCTCAACCAGGACTGCGCCCTCAACACCTCGAAGCAGTCCTCACAGCAGCCAAGCTCTGCAACGCCGAAATCCAAGGAGCCGCTTTGGGTTCGAGAGAACTCTGGTTCACCCCCAACGAAATCACAGGCGGCGACATACAAGCCGAAATCGGCACAGCAGGCAGCATCCCCATGCTCCTGCTAACAATTCTGCCCCTATGCGTCTACGCCAAAAGCTCAGTCAAACTCCACGTGAAGAAAGGAGGCACAGACGTTAGAAACGCACCCACGGCAAACTATCTGAGGCACGTCCTACTCCACATGCTAAACCAGATAGGTCTGAAGGCTTCGCTAAACATCATAAAGTATGGATATTATCCAAGAGGAATGGGTGAAATCCTTCTATCGGTTGAACCCTGTCGAGAGCTCACCCATCTCAACCTAGAAACATTTGAAACCATACAAGAATCAAGCGGCGTGTCAGTGTGCACCTTCCTTGCAGACAGGAGAGTTGCAGAACGTCAAGCCAAGGCAGCGAACGAACACCTCAAGGCAAAAATAGGCTCAGCAGCACAGATTCAAATAGTTAACGACACTTCCAACCCGCTTCAGAAGGGCAGTTCTATAGTTCTGTGGGCAAAAACTAACACTGGTGGGCTTCTCGGAGGAGACGCCATAGGCGAGATTCGCAAGCCCAGTGAGATGGTGGGGCGAGAAGCAGCTGAAAATCTCTGCAGAGAGATAGAGGCTAAGGCAACTGTAGACGTTCACCTCGCCGATATGTTGGTGCCATACGTTGCGTTTGCCGAAGGAGGCTCATCCTATCTCGCTCGTTCAATGACTGAGCACCTAGAAACGAACATCTGGCTCGCGCAAAAAATATTGGGCGTGCGATTCAACGTCACAAAGATGGGAAATCTGTACCGCGTAGAGAAAGAGGCTTGACGGAGGCTAATGGTTCTGATGAGAGTTCGAGTTCGGGGCATATACTCAACCGCTCTAACGAGGCTTCTCCTCGACAAAAACTTTGAGATTGTTCAGCCATCAGCCGCCATAAAAGAGCGATTCAAACTGGAAGAGAACGATGAATCACCCGACTTGGACGTGTATGAGCGGCGCGACCGCCAAGGAGTTAAGGCGTTGGGAAGAGGCGACGCAGTCACCATGTTTGTTTCAATTCTCAAATCCAGTTTAGACGATGTCGTTGTGAGGCGCTGGTCTGTCACCGCCGACGGAATCTATAAGGGATTGGTGAGAGAAGTAGACTCCTTAACAAATTCTGTCTTGGTTGACCTTGGACCCACAGTCGGCATAGTCCAGGGAGGAGACGCATCCTGTCTAGAGCGGAAAGACATTGTTGTTCAGGTGGAGAGACGCTGGCTCGGAAGAAGAGAACCCACACTCACCAAAGAGATAAAGATTCCCGGAAAGTACGCAATCTTGATACCTAAACGAGAGATTAAAGTCAGCTTAAAGATTAGAGACACGGAGACTCGACTGCGACTCAGCAAGCTCGGCGAAGAATTGGCGGGGTCAGATTGGGGCATTCTGTGGCGAACAGCCGCTTCGGGGCAATCGCTAGACGTGTTAAAGAGCGAAATCAATAGTCTCGCAAAAATCAAGGAGAATGTCATGCAAAGGGCAAAACTTGTGGAGGCACCGGCTGTCTTGTCGGAAGGCGCACACTTCGTCGATGTGGAGTTTCCAGGGTTGTCAAAAAAGAGATTGGATGAAGTTCGTAAGTCGGTTGCTCCTACAATCGACGGGCATCATTTCTTTAAGGCTTGCGGATGGAAGGTTTCGACAGCGCTTGAGATGGCTGAAAAACTCTTAGAAAAGGGGTATTCGGAAGGCGAAGTGAAAGACCTTTTAGAGCAAACGGTCGAGTCGGAGTATCCAACGGCTGGTTCTCTAATATGGATAGAACACGTGAAATTGGACGGAAAAGTCTTTCACCTTGGCAAAGCCTTGGTTGAAGACTTCGATTATGGTGAGTCAGCCATTCGACTTCGCCGAAACTTTAGAAGAGAAGGAGTCTACGATGGATTGGGAACCCGCAAGGAACCTGGCGACTACGCCATCACCGAAGCCCAGATAGGCGATTGGCACTTCAATACGCGATATTTTTCCAAGGACGGTCGAAGCAAAGGAACCTACATAAACCTGAACACGCCAATCGAACTCTATCCGCACTCAATTCGCTATGTCGACCTAGAAGCCGACTTGTGCATTCATCCCAACGGCGAAATAAAAAGGCTAGACGAGGAAAAACTAGAGAAGGCATCAGACGAAGGTTTTGTCACCGAAAAATTGGTCAAGATTGTTAAGGAGAAAATGGAAAGACTGGTAAGAGAGGCCACGCAAACTAAAAACCATGGGTAGCGGAGTAAAAAATATAAGCTTATGTGGGTTCTCATGGCTTTCAGAGGTTAATTGACATGAGTCTGTGGACACTCAGGTTTTCGATTCTCGGAACGTTAGTAATAATCATCGGTTTGTCAACCCTGTTCTTCACAATAATGCTGAGCCTCGCCGGTGTCAGCTTGCTGGTGTTGCCATTATTCGTTGTGGCGTTCAACCTTGTCCAGTGGCTTATTGCTCCCTACCTCATAGATGCGATATACCGTGTTCGCGAAGTGCCAAAGTCCGAAAACCCCGAACTGCACGGGATGGTTGAGACATTAAGCCTGAAGAGCGGCATGAGAACGCCTAAAGTCATGATTGCAGACATTCCCGTGCCCAACGCCTTTGCCTACGGCTCACCAATAGCTGGAAGTAGAGTGGCGGTGACCACCGAACTGTTGAAGACTCTGGATGAGGAGGAGGTTGAAGCAGTCATCGGTCATGAGCTGGGTCACTTGAAGCACAGAGATGTCCAAGTGATGATGTTTGTCTCAATCTTACCAGCCATATTCTATTACCTCGGTTACTCCATGCTCCTCTCCTCCATGTACAGGCGCAGAGACGAAAGAGGAAGTGGAGGAGCGGCGGTGATAGGTATCGCTAGCTTGGCTGTGTACTGGGTTCTCACGATGTTTACGCTGTATCTGAGCAGAACAAGAGAATACTTTGCTGACCACCACAGCGCCAACGTCGTTGAAGACGGACGGCGCAAGCTCTCTGAAGGTCTAGCAAAAATTGTGAATTCGACTGGACGGATGAAGCGAGTCCGAAAAGACACTGGCAGTTTCAGCTCGTTCAAAGCCTTGTTCATATCTGATCCTGATCGTGCAGAGGCAGACGCGATTTCCATATCTCGAATGGGGGTTCAGACGACGGATCGGAGGCTTGTGGAAGATATCCTCAGACGGGAAGTGACCGCCTTCGACAAACTGGCAGAGCTGTTCTCCACTCATCCAAACATAGTTAAGCGACTGAAAGCTATACAAGAACTAACATAATCTACAGCTTATTTCCGCCCGACAACTAGGTCGAAACCAGTGATTCGTCTGAATCGCTTGCCATACTTCTCTCTCATTTTCTCCTTAAGCACTTCTAATCCTTTCTTAAAGTGCTCTCGGCTGAGTAGTGTCAGTGTGGAAATGTACTTGCGCTCAACCCTCGCGATGTATTCCTCTGTTGGCATGTATCCTTCATCATAATTAACCACGTGATAATGAACATCCTTGAAGCCGACCTCAACCATCATCCTCTTGAGTCTGGGTATCGTTGGAAACCGCTTCAAGTCGATTGCCATTAATCCAGGAAAATCCTTCAGAACGTGTCTCTTCATCCTATAGTGTGAGTTCGTCACGATCACGCAAGTGCCATCCTTTCTCAGGGTGCGATAAATCTCTCGAAGCGCCAACTCCTTATTTTCTAAGTGATGAATAACTAAAGTCATGTAAACACAGTCGAAGCAGGAATCGCTGAAAGGCAGCCTATGCCCATCGCCTCGAATCCACAAGATTTTCTTTGCACCATCCTTCGTCACAGCGTTCTTCAGCATCTGAATTGAAGGCTCCAAACCACATATCAAGGGCTTTTTCAAAGCAGAGATGCGAAGCGGAAACCTTCCTGTGCCGCATCCAACATCAAGAACCACTGAATCCGAATTGATTGTCCCACATTGGATGATTTTTGACACCCACAGGTCCGAAGGGTCTGGTCTCAGCCTGTCATAGTACCTAGCAATCTCCGAATAATCTGCCTTTGGAACCTTCAAATGAGTTTCACTGGGATGTGGCTTTCTTCACAGCCTCAACAAGCTCTTGAGTTTGAATAAGACTAACTGCAACTTCGATGTCGCTGTGCATCACTCTGTCCTCTTTCAGGGTAGGCACTTTCTTTCTTATAGTGGAGTATGCTGCTCTTGTTCCCTTCCCGAGTTTAGACGGACCCCGAAGGTCTATGCCTTGAGCCGCACACAACAACTCGATGGCTACGATGTGCTCCACGTTTCTGAGTATTTCTTCGGCTTTTCTGGCAGCAACGGGTCCCATGCTAACAAAGTCTTCAAAGTTGGCCGACGTCGGAATCGAGTCGACGCTGGCGGGATGCGACAAGGCTTTGTTCTCTGAAGCCAAGGCAGCAGCCGTGTACTGAACAGCCATAAAACCACTTTCTACTCCCCTCTTTTTTCTCTGATGGATTAGAAAAGCTGGTAGCCCTCTGCTGAGGCTCTCATCTATGAGGCGCGCTGTTCTTCGCTCCGATATGTTTCCAATCGTTGTCAAGGCTATGGATAAAAAGTCCATGGCTGCGGCGATGGGTTGACCGTGAAAGTTTCCGCCAGAAAGACACGCATAGTGCTTGCTGAAAACTAAGGGGTTATCCGTCGCTGAGTTGATTTCTGTCTCCACCACTCTCTTTGCGTAAGCGATTGCGTCTCGTGCGGCGCCAAAAACTTGAGGTGCACAGCGCAGGCTGTAGGGATCTTGAGGATGCTTGCCCTCCTTGACCGCTTTGTCGCCTGAAGTAATTATCCTACTTCCAGCAATCAGCAACCTAATGTTTTGTGCGCTTTTGATTTGACCCAGGTGCGGCCTTGCCTTGTGGATTCTCTCGTCGAAGGCGTCGGTTATTCCCGCCAAGGCTTCGAGGCTCATTGCGGTGGCGATTTCAGCCGCTTCTGTGAGCCTCTCTGCGTCGTTTACAGCCAAGGTGGCTATGGCTGTCATGAATTGTGTGCCGTTGTTTAGCGCCACGCCCTCTTTGAAGTCGAGTTCAACTGGGCGAATTTCAGCCTCTTTCAGAGCCTCTTTTCCACTCATCCTCTCGCCGTTGTATTCGGCTTCACCTTCGCCCATCATCACGAGGGTCATGTGCGATAGTGGCGCGAGGTCTCCGCTGGCTCCCACCGACCCTTTCTCTGGAACGATTGGGTGCACGCCTTCGTTGAGCATTTGAACGAGGGTTTCTAGGGTTTCAAGTCGGATGCCTGAGTTCCCCTTGGCAAGCGTGTTTGCTCTCAGCAGCATCATCGCGCGGGTGGTTTCCTTGCTCAAGGCTTTTCCAACACCTGTGGAATGGCTTCTTATCAGGTTTGTTTGCAGTTGTTTGACGTTTTCCCATGGAATCGAAACGTTGCCTAAGGCGCCGAACCCTGTGGTTACGCCGTATACAAGTTTTTTCTGTTTTATCAGTTGTCTGAGTACGTGTCGAGCGTCTTGGACCTTCTTCTTCGCATGTTTTGGGATTTCTACCTTTGCGTTGTCTCGTGCCACTGCGACGACGTCGTGGATTGTTAGGTTTTCTCCGTCTATGAAGACCGTGTTCATGGTTTTCTTTTCTTCTCCTTTTGGTTGGGTTGATTGTTTAGATGTAGTGGGAAAGAGACGCTTAATAATTTGTGTCGATGATGGAGTTTTTGTGTGCGCTTGTGCGAGACCTCTCTATACCGGGAGGGGGGTCAATGTTGCAGATGGATGGAAGAGTGTTCGTGGGAGTAGAAATCGAAATAAATTAATTCGCTGTCTTATATTTTGTCATGCGACTGCTCTTCAGTTGCACCGAGCTGGGTTTGGGGCATGTGTCAAGAGCTATACCGCTCGGAAAGAAGCTCGTGGAGAGAGGACACGAACTCTTCTTCTTCTCCGGGGGAACAGCCTATGAGCTGTTGCGAAGAGAGTTTGAGAATGTTTACCCCTGCACTCCCGTGGCTTGGTATGAAACTTCGTATGGAGTCATGATTTCAGCTTCCCTTCTGAACACTCTTTTTCCGCTTCCACGTTTCAACCATGAACAGAATAGGTTTGAGATCAAGAGTGCAAGCGCCGCCGAAACAGTTCATCGTTACTACGACCTGCGGAAGTATATCCTGAAAATCAAGCCCGAGTTGATAGTTTCGGACGGCGACATGCACGCTTTGAGGCTGGCTCACAAGTGGAATATACCGTCAGTTTATATCACGAACGTTATAAGACCATGCTTCAGTTTCTCTCCCTTGCTCATTCCAGGCCAGAGGTTCACTGAGAGATACGTGAAAAAGTGTGCGAAGATAATAGTTCCAGACAACCCGCGCTATACAATCTGCGAGTACAACCTAGGAGACTTAGACAGAATGGGGATAAGGGAAAAAGTGGAGTTTGCAGGTTCTTTTCTCGACATGACTCATGAGAGGGGAGAAGAAAGACACATATTCGCGTCTATAGCCGGACCAATGGGTACAAGAGCCAAACTCACCAGTCTGATAATTCCAGTCCTCTCACGCCTGAAGAGCTTGAGCATCGTAAGCCTGGGAAGACCCAACAACCAGTTTAGTGGAACATTAGGATACTGTGAAATCCACAGTTGGCTGAGTGAGAAGCAACGATACGAGTGCATGAGAAATTCGAGGATAGTCATTTTTAGTGGCGGTCACGGAACATGCTTCGAGGTGATAAAACACAGAAAACCAAGCGTATGCATTCCCACTCAGCCAGAGCAGATGGCGAACGCCAAAAAGTTGAGCGATTTGAAATGTTCTGCTTACGTGGAAACCAAAGAACAGTTAGAGTCAGTCGTCAAAAAAGTTGAAAAAAACATAGGGCCCTACAAAATGAACGTGGAGAAGATAAGCGAGTTCTCGAGCAAGTTTAAGGGCTTAGACAAAGCCGTCGAAGTCATCGAATCCGTGTTGTAGACGAATCTGTCAAGAGCTGGTGTGTTTACATCCCCCATCTCTTGCAGCTCTGTTAACAACCAGGGGTTCATTCTGTTTAGAGCAGAGATAAGACGCGCTCACGTCGAAGACCATGAATAGTTTAGAAAAATGGAACCTTTGAAATTGGAGACCCGAGAAACTTATGCTTAATCATTATTGAGGGTTCATAAAGACTTTAAGAAACCATCGAAGACAATGCGGATATCAACGGAGGAAAAATCTCTTGGTGAAATATCTGGTTCTACTGAAAATCAATCCAGCGAAGGCAAACGAAGTCTGGAACGCCCTGAAGCATCTTCCGCAGAAACCGTGGCACGGGGTAGAGCTCTACTACACGATGAACGTCTTTGGGAACTGGGACGCAGGCCTCTGGTTCTACGCCAAGAACCACGACTACGCCATCGACTTTGTTCACAACAAGATCTACCCAATAAACGGCATCACAGAAACCTACACCATACCAACGACTCCGATAAAAGAGTACACAAAGAACTGGAAGTAGCCAAAAACAAGGCTATCAGAGACAAAATCTCCCTCTTTTTTATTTGTTTTGCCGAAACCAGCGGAAGCCTCAGTTTTCTCCCTAAACAGAAGCGTTATCCAAAATTTCCTTAATCATCGCTCTGCAGCTCTTGCACTCCTTCAGGAACTCCTCCTTCGCTAAGGGACCCTTGACATCGCAGCTTATCCTGTCATCTGAGTGAAGGATTAGGCAACAGGCTGGGTACTCGTCGGATTCGTTGAGCGCCTTTCGTATCGTGTCCAATTCTGAGAGAACGTTGTCAAGCCTCCTCCTCAGACTGGTCACTTGCTTGGCTTCCTACAATTAGGTCAATGAACTCTAAGAAAGACGAAAAATATAGCGGTAGTTACCATTCAAAACATATTTCAAAAGAAGATACATCCTATCTTTGCAGAACAAGATATGTTTATAGCTGATACGCCGCATCTTAAACTATGGATTTAATCCCTCTGGTTTCCACCTTTGTTGTTGTTGCCTTAGCTGAAGTTGGGGATAAGACGCAGATCGCCGCCATTATGTTGTCTGCGAAGAGACCGCCTTTATCCGTGTTTCTTGGGGCAATGCTCGGTTTCCTAGTGGTTGACGGTTTAAGCGTCATCGTGGGAGAGGCTCTTGCCAGTGTTTTGCCAATCAGATGGATAGCGCTAGGCTCGGGTCTTGTGTTCATCGTAATCGGAATCTACACTCTGTCCTCCAAAGCGCAACAGGAAATAAGAATTAGAGAACACAGTTTATCGTTGGCCGCGGCTTTCTCAATGGTTGCGTTGATGGAACTCGGTGACAAGACGCAGTTTGCGGTGGTTGCCTTGGCTGCCGACTTTTCTTCTCCCATCCTCGTCTTCGCAGGTATGATGCTCGCTTTTGTGGTCGTTACAGGCATCGGCGTACTACTGGGAGCGAGATTCCTCAAATTCTTGCCCATGAAGCTTGTGAAGAAAGCCACCGCAGCCTTGTTCATCTTCTTTGGAGTTGTCTTCATCGTGAGCTCGCTGACTGGAATCAACATCTGGTGAACGAGAGAACATTGGCTTGGGATGGCGGGCCCGAGGGGAATTGAACCCCTGACCCACGGATTAAGAGTCCGTTGCTCTACCTTGCTGAGCTACGGGCCCGTTCCACTATCGACATTCAGATTCGCTTTTATAAGTTTAGTCTTCCCAAAACTAAGGAAGAAGGTGAAAAGTCAATGGCAGAACTAACGTTTGTGGGCTTAGGCTTGTACGATGAAAGGGGCGTGTCGCTGCGTGGTATTGAAACGGTGAGAAAAGCCGACCGTGTCTTCGCCGAGTTCTACACAAGCCTAATGCCCGAACTGTCTCTGCAAAAGTTGGAGAAAATGATTCAAAAGAAAGTCGGGATGGTCTCAAGACGAGACTTGGAAGAAGAGAACGGAGAGAAAATTTTGAGAGCCGCAAAGAAGGGCAAAACAGTTTTTCTGGTTCCAGGCGACCCGCTGATAGCCACAACCCACGTGGACTTGCGGATTCGCGCCGAAAGGCTGGGAATCAAAACCGGCGTCGTGCACGGCGCTTCCATTGTTTCTGCGGTTGTGGGGTTGTCTGGCTTGCAGAACTACAGGTTTGGACGAAGCGTAACAATTCCGTTCTCTGACGCTGGCTCAGTTGCAGAAACTCCATATGAAGTGATCCTTGAGAACACGAAAGTTGGAGTTCACACACTCTGCTTTCTTGACATCAGAGTTGAAGAGAAGAGATACATGACGGTGAGAGAGGGACTGCAAACTCTGCTTAAGGTGGAGAAGAGAAGGAAAAAACGTGTTGCGACACCCAAGACCTTGGCGGTTGGCATAGCCAGAGCCGGTTCCACGAAACCAACCGTGAAAGCCGATTGCGTGGAGGAATTGATGAGCCTCGAGTTTGGCGGTCCTCCTCACACGCTAGTTTTTCCAGGCAAGCTACATTTTGTGGAAGCTGAAGCGCTAATCACGTTGGCAAAGGCGCCCCAAAGCATTAGGGAGATGGTGAAGTGACGCTACGAGAATTAACGTCCAAGTACATCCGAAACACTGAAAGTGTCTTCAAGGAATTGAAACTAGCACAAGATGTGGTGGTTATCGACGAAGAAAAGATTAAAGGAATCATTGAAAACGCTAGGCGCTATTTGGATGACTCTAAATACTACGAGAAGGAAAATAAGCTGGACACGAGCTTGGCATCCGTAGCCTACTGCGAAGGCTTGCTCGACGCCCTACGCCTGCTCGGAGTGGTGGAGTTCACGTGGCCCACAAACAAACCGTAGAGAAGAGAAAGGTCGTCTTAGCCTCGGGCACTTTCGACCTACTGCACCTAGGGCACGTGAAATACTTGGAAGAGGCGAAGAAGGCTGGGGGAGAAAACGCCGAACTCATCGTCATAGTGGCCAGAGACAAGACCGTTGAGAAGAGGAAGGGAAGGAAGCCCGTGATGCCCGAAGACCAACGCAGAGCCTTGGTGGAATCGCTGAGGGTTGTGGATGAAGCCATCTTGGGCTATGAGGACTTTGACATAGACAAGGTGATTGAAAAGATACGCCCCGATGTGATAGTAGTCGGACACGACCAGACCGACATGGAAAGACGGGTGAAGAAAGCGGTGAGTGAAAGAGGACTCAGCATTAAGGTTGTGAAGGCTGGAAAGTTTGGAAAAAACGAGTTCAACAGCTCTCTAAAAATAAAGAGAAAGATAATTGAGCTCTACAAGAGGCAAAGTTAGAGGTTTGTCCCAGCCAATGTTATCATAGCGCGTAAAGCCTTGAAGGCTTGTAGGTAGTCGTCGGAGACGAAGGAAACAGTTCTTCCGTCAACTCTCCTGGTTCCCGGTATGAGTTCAGCCATCTCAGTCATGCCCGTGTGTATGAAGGTCACGTCGATTTTTATAGGGGTTTTAATCTTGAAAGGCTTGAACTCATCGAGACGTTTAAGGGCTCTCACCGCTCCTTCCTTTATGAGTTTTCTAGCCTTCGTCGGGCTTAGACATCGGGCAGCGAATCTTCCGACACCCTCCTTTACTCTTACTGTCTCCACTTTCCCTAACAGCAATAAAGCCTCCTCTGTTACTACATGGTCTCCTGTTACGAGCGCCACTGGAACCTTGAAGTATCCAGCCACCCCTGCGTTGATTCCTGTCTCGCCCACGGGCTGCTCGTTTATAAGAACGTCGCTTATGACTCCGCCGTGGTAGGTGTGCTCCAAAACCCCGCTGTAGGCTCCTCTTCGGGCGTGGTAGCCCAAGAAAAAGGCTGCGTTGAACGTTGGGTCGATTCCCTGCATCATCGATAAGGGTTTAGGGGTGCCCGTTATGAGTTCGGCGGCTTCGTGCAGCTCTTCGGGGATGATGTTCCTCATGGTTCCGTGGGAATCGTTCACCAACACAATGGTTGCGCCAGCCTCCAACGCACCTTCGACTGCGGCGTTCACTTCGTGAGTCATAAGTTTGCGGGCTCGGTCATGCTCCCTTCCTTCACGTAGCGTGTGCTCTCCGTGAACCACTCCCGCGACCCCCTCCATGTCAGAGGAAATAAAAACCTTCAACAAGTGACACCTCCCTTCCCTTTAGAACACTCCTTAAATAAAATACTTGACAAAAGGTTATCAACACTATACAGGATTCATTCAACGGGGACGAGAAAAATGCAAGAGAGACTCGAAAAACTCCGCTCACAAATCGCAGAGTTGCCGAGAATCAGGCTTGTGAATCTGCCTACACCCTTGGAAGAGATGCGCCGTCTATCAGTGTTATTGGGTGGTCCGCGACTGTGGATAAAGCGGGACGACTGCACCGGCTTGGCTTTCGGGGGAAACAAGGAGAGAAAGATGGAGTTTGTCATGGCAGACGCCCTCACCAAGAAGGCTGACGTTGTCATAACAACGGGGCCCATTCAGTCAAACCACGCACGAGCGACAGCAGCAGCTGCAAAAAAGCTGGGCTTAAATGCAGTTCTCGTCTTGACCGGAGAGAAACCAAGAAGTTATGATGGAAATCTGCTTTTAGACCATCTTTTAGGAGCGAAGATTCGATTCTTCCGTGGAACAAGAACAAGTTGGGAGAAGACTCGCCTTATGGAGAAAATAGCAAGAGAATTGAAGAAGAGTGGCCACACTCCCTACGTCATTCCGGGCGGCGCCTCCTACCCAGTTGGAGCGGTTGCCTACGTCAACGCCATGATGGAGTTGTTCGAGCAAGCAAAGCAGAGTGGCATAAACGTGGACTACGTGGTTCATGCGGCTGGCTCAGGCGGCACACAGGCTGGGCTGGTATTGGGAAACAAAGCGTTGAAAGCGGGAATCAAGATTCTCGGAGTGGGCGTTGAACCCGACGCCTGGTTGGTTGACAAAACAGAAGAAATCGCGAACGGATGTGCAAAACTTGTGGGCGTGAGGGAAATTGTGGATGAAGACGATGTGGCACTCATCGAAGACTATGTCGGGGAGGGATACGGCGTGCTCACCAAAGAGGTGAGTGACGCTATCAGGCTCGTGGCACAGACAGAAGGAATCCTCTTAGACCCGGTTTACACGGGCAAAGCCATGGCTGGACTAATAGACATGACAAAACGTGGACGCTTTGACAAGAAGGATAATGTTGTTTTCATTCACACGGGCGGAACCCCAGCGTTGTTCGCCTACAAGAGAG
>Ga0315310_10001835_pt1 | contig 13376 bp, 12 predicted proteins | sample TDP5_MG_FD_203630 | JGI IMG/M metagenome (GOLD analysis project Ga0315310, IMG submission 203630) | Freshwater sediment microbial communities from Lake Towuti, South Sulawesi, Indonesia - TDP5 | ecosystem: Environmental > Aquatic > Freshwater > Lake > Sediment | place: Indonesia: South Sulawesi... | reverse complement strand
GAAGACCGCTCTTGGTATGAACCGTAGGGTAACGGCCTAACTCCACGAAACCGAAATCTTCAAAAAATTTACGCCCCCTTATATTGTCCTCACGAACTGCCAGATAGATGCCAGGTAATCCCGCTCTTTTTACCTGTTCAATAAACCGCTCTACTAAGCTCTTGCCAACATTCTGACTGCGAAAACCCTTCTGGATATTAACATGTAAATGTGCAGGATATCTATCCAGAGGTATATGCCGCCTGAATCCACCAATCCACCCTGTTCTTATTGCAGCCCTGAAGAGCCGCCATGTATCTCGACGCAAGAATACTCCACGAAGGATTGACCTAATCACAATCTGAGGTACCAGGCGCCACGCCATTACCCGAAAGTAGTGCCGAGTATTTAGACAACCCGTAAGATAACCGATAACCTTCCTTTCATACTCTGCTACCCACAGTGATTCAGGCTCGTAATCCGTATAATAGCGAGTCAATAAATCTGCTACTACCTCACGGTCCCCAAAAAAGTTTTCTACTGGCTCTCCCATATCTGCAGTATCGCAGGCAATCTGTCGCACTGCATGCCAGTCCCGCGATTCATATGCACGTATGATAATATCACCATCCATTCACATAACTTGTAGGCACAGATTCAATCTGTGCAAACACTCCCCACCAAAGACCAGGTGTACGCCTCTTCTATCTCGGCTGGCACTAATTTCCCAACGGAGCTCGCAGACCCCGAAAAGAAGACAGTCTTATTGCCCCTCGTCCTTCCCACTAACTTCTTCTCTCTTGGAACAAACCTCTCCACCAGAACCTCTTCCACTTTCCCCACCAATCTTCTATTCTTTTCCAAAGCCATCTTCTCACAAATTTCATTAAGTTTAGCCAGACGCTCCTTTTTTGTTTTCAAAGGAACATCATCCTTCTGTTTAGCCGCACTGGTTTCCGGGCGAGGCGAATATTTGAATGTAAAAGCGCCATCAAATTCAACATCCTTCACCAAATTTAGAGTATCCTGGAAATCCTCTTCCGTCTCGCCGGGAAAACCAACCATAAGGTCAGTAGTAACACTTATCTTAGGAATCTCTCTTCTTATCTTATTTATCAACTCCAGATATTGTTCCCTGGTATATCCCCGATTCATTCCCTCCAAAATCCTATTTGACCCAGATTGAGCGGGAAGATGAAGATGCTCGCAGATTTTGCCTGAATCGCTCATAGTATTGATTAATTTATTAGGGACATCCTTAGGATGAGAAGTCATAAACCGAATCCGTTCCAATCCATCTACCTTTTCCACCTCGCTCAAAAGGTCAGCAAAGTCCGAACCATTGAATTCATAAGAATTTACATTCTGTCCCAGAAGCGTAATCTCCTTGCATCCTCTACCCACTTTCTGCTCCACCTCTGAAACTATATCCTCAACATCTCTCGACCTTTCCCTTCCTCTGACATAGGGAACAATACAATAGGAACAGAAATTATTACAACCCCGCATAATTGTCACCAGCCCCGCCAGTGATGAACAACTCCAGAATCCTTTTGCCAATCTCGGCAAATCTCCTCTCACTTCGGTAGCAAGAAATCTCTCTTTCGGCTTCTTCATAGCTGTCTTAACCAACTTTGGTAATTCCATTATGTTATCCGTTCCCAGAACAATATTCACAAAAGGAATCTTCTCAAATATTTTACTCTTCAATCTCTGTGCCACACAGCCCGCCAGCACAAAAATAGTAGATGGATTCTCCTCCCGAACTCTTTTAAAGGCCTGCAAATAACTAAGCGCCCTATCCTCAGCATGCTGCCTCACAGAACAAGTATTAAGGATTATAACATCCGCCCCCTCCGGATAATCTATCTTCCCATACCCCTCCCTCTCCAGAAGTCTCTCCATAACCTCCGAATCCGCTCCATTCATCTGACACCCAAAGCTTCGTATAAAAAATTTCCTTCCCATATCCAGGTCCAAAATTATAAACTAAAACTAAACCGAACTTTTTTGTCTTACACCTTCAAAGAGAATCTTTAAAATAGAGCGAATTAGAAGATCTTTCTTCTCTCGAATTTCTTGTGATTACTTAGAGATAAATTTCTATATTTAGGATATACTATTCATTCTTTTTCAGCTTAATAATTTCATCCCAGTAAGGCAATTCGCTAACAGAAATCTTTCTATAGTATACTTCCGCCTGATATTTATTTTTCAAAAGAAAGAATATCGTCTCAGCATCACGCTCATCGTGTAAAAAGGGGATACCTTTAATGTCTTGTATGGATAGCTCACCATTTTTCAATAACAAGCGTTCCGCTAATTCTAGGGATAACTTATTCAATGAAATGTAGTTCATAAATTATACTCCTTCAATTACTCTTCTGAAATTATTGATCTCAATTTCTTCTGAATGTCCTGAGGTAATTTATCGATAAGTCCTGGAGGTAAGTTTCTAATCATATCCATAACTTTTTCTTCCTCTTTCTGTTTTTCAATTTTTCTTCTTTCTTTATTTAATTTATGGATCTCCCAGACTATATCTAGTTCATTTCCAGTAAGCTCTTTCACCTTCAGGCCTATAGCTTTGGCTTCTTCAATCTTAATACAAAAACCGTGATCAGCATAACCTTCTGTTAGTCTATTCGCTATTTCTTTAACTTTTTGTGAATCTTCGGGAGATGGATACATTCTTGAGGATAGTAGTCTAATTAAGTACTGTCGCCCGATATCAAGGGATTTTCGAAAACTCCCTAATGTGAGGGGGAATTGTAATCTTTCTAGTAATCCTTTAGCTAATTTTTCATTACCGTTTTCGAACTCACTTCTAATTAAATCCAACGTTGAATCTATATGTAAGGGAGAAAATTGTTCCAATCTTCCTTCAAGTGGGTTCAACTCTGTTATTTGAGGGTCTACTGGACCCAACTCAGCTACAGGGCTCATTAAAATGCAATTACCTGAACATGCCAGTAATGTAGCAGCACTTTTTGCCCATCGTGGAATTATAAAGTTTAACTCTCGATGGCCAACGCGTTGTAGCAATAAGGCTAAGTTATATGCCGAATCTATGTCTCCTCCCCCGGAATCCAATATAACATCTAATCTACCATCACAATCCTTACATTTATCTCTGATATCCTCATATATATCATCGACCAATGAAGGAGACATGCTTATGCCACCAAGGAAGAAGGGATAACACAACACACCGGACCTTTGAGTTTTTAAGACGTCTATTTTATTTTTAATTTCTTCTTCTATCTTTTTAATTTTTTTATCAGCTTCTCTGTTTTTATCAATCGTTTTCCCCTTCAAGGCCCTATTTTTTCCCATTTTTCCACCTCCATTAAAAACATTAAATTGCCAACAAATAAATTTTCTGCTCCTTTCGCTGTTTCCACTTTATTGGGTTTCAATCGAAAGTTATTTTTGTATTACAGAAATTTCTTCAACTCTCGTTGTTTTGCATCAAATTTTTGTTTTACCCTATCAATAAACTCCGGTCTCATAAAGGATATCTGATCAATATTGATTGCAATAAGTAGAGGTAATTTTGTCCCTTTATCTTCCGGTACTTCAACCTTATAATAGTTGTAATCTCTAAAAAATTCTGTTACCAATCCAATATCATCAGGGTCTACCAAATGAAGTTTTTTGCTTAAAATATTGAAGATTTTTCCATTATTAACCAGTACCGTTTCTCTGACATGGGCGTTTTGGACATCTATTGTTTGTTCAATTTCGTCAGTTCTTGTTTCTTGAGCTTTAAATCTCGGGGCATCACTTACTCCACCGCTAAATTCCTTCTTTGCTACGTTCCTGATTTCTTCGATTCTTCTAAAAGCATCTTCATTTTGTACAACTAAACTATATAAAGGCCCGTAAAGTTGCAGTTGGCTTTCTAGAAATCGCCTTCTTGTTTCTATCTTATCTTTTCTGCTCTGAAAATAATTTTGTAATAAACTACCAGCAAAACTTCCACTTAAAAAAGTTAAAAACAGCTTAAATATCTCATTCATTTTTAGATTTATTAACTTAGCAATTCCCCTTTCATTGCTTTGTCAAGACAGGATTCAAGGAGTTCCTGGAGTTTTTGTTTTTGCTCAAGGAGTTTCTTTTTGTAATCCTGAACTGCCTGAAGTTTTTCCACAATTTGGCGCTGGGCTGTAATCGGTGCAAGAAGAATATAAATCTGTTTCAATTCAGAAGCATTAATAGTGTTATTCGCTGAAAATTTACATTTTTCTCTAAAAAAGCCGATTTTTCTTAAATGATGCAAATAGTAGTATAAATAATGATTGTTTAACAGAGGTTTACATTTTATCTTTAACAAAAAAGAAGCATAGGTAGCTTTAATGTCATTCTCAAATACGGCTGTCTTGCCAATAAAGTCCTTACTGGCATTCCGCCAATTAAACAACACATCACCTTTTTCTAATTGAAATTTATCAATATCAGAAGCGTCTAGTCTGATCTTCCTTACTTTATTATAATCAATCTGTCCATCATCTGTAACATCGGCCATTGTAATAATAGGTACGCCCTTTACAGGTTCAAGGTTGGCAACCACAGAAATAGAAATCCCATAAGTAATATTATAAACGACCTCCTTAATTCTTTTTCTTTCCCAGCTTTTTTGTGGCTTTAATTCTCTCTGTAGCAAACTATGGAAAAGTTCATCGGCTAAAGCGATTTGTTTATCGTTTAATTCCTGAGCCTTTCTAATCGCATCCAACCGCTGCACAATTTTTCGCTGGATCGGAAGAGGTGGAAGATGAATTTCGATATGAGGAATTGCCCTTGAGCCATGCAAAATAGTGACCCCTGTAGTATAAAACTTTATTACTTCTTGAACTGGTCGAGTCTGTAAATGATAGAATAAAAAACTCTTTAAAATCTCTGGTTTAATGTGCCTTATAACTCTTATTCCTGATGCTATTGCTCCATCCCAGCCCTTAGATACAACTCCCGGCGTTCCATCAAAAGAAATCAAAATTTCTTCAGGCTTAACTAATACAAGATTATCCAACTCGTTGCTTACAAATTTAGGATTATCCATTTTCCCGCTTAAATCCCCAACTCTTATAAATCTAATTGTATTCTTGGTGGGCTCCTCAAAATAATTTTCTCTTCCTGGTTCGGTACCTCTAACTAATTCGCAAACTTCACCTATTTTTCTTGATAGCCAAGTTGTAATCATGGATTAGCTATTCATAAAATAATTTTAGTTTGATTATTATTTATATCTCTAAATATTGAATCGTAAGAATCCATAAGCAATTTTGATAAAGAAACTTCTATCTCATCACCTAACTCCATGAAATTTTTAGCATTATAAACTAGGGGTCTTGTTCGAGGATCTATGGGTAACTTCAAAATCAGATTCTTCCACTCTTGAGTCGTTAGGTCATACTTTAAATCAAGATTCAAAGGTATGATGCTCTCATGGGCTGATGCTCTTCTGTATGCATTTAACTCTATAAACCAAGATTTATTCAAAACATTTTCGTTAACAAAAAGTTGATTCAAACCTGTCTGGGCATGATGCGTATTCAATAAATTAATAACATTCTCAAAATATAAATCGCCGGTATGACCAGCCATTTCGTATAGCTCCCTTATTTCATGTGCGAAACTGTCGAGTGTACTTTTTGCGCTCATAAAGAAAGCATCAACGTAAGCACTAAGTCTAGATATTGTAGAGTCTATATTAACAGGAGCAGGAGGTGTGGGTTGGGTTGTGCTATAAGTACCGAGAAGGTTAGTGAAATCAGGTAATATTTCTTTAGAATAATTTAGCCATAATTTTACTGACTCTATCTTTCTTATAACGGAATAATGATACAATTGGAAATTCTGTTTAGACACACCAGATAATTTTGCTTCAACTAATTTTCTCAAATCATCTTCGGTTTTAGAAAGCATCAAATTCGCCTCTTAGTTTTTTCTTCTGAATCCAATTAGCACCTTCGGGTGTAATTACTAATACATCTATAGGTCCTCCAACATTTTTAGGACGAGCTTGAAAGCGTATTGTATCGATCGTAGTCCTTATCGCATATATTGAAAAGTCTATAGCATCCTGTAAAGTCATTGCATCCCAGATTATAGCAGGCTTTGGAACATGAATATCCTTTCCATCCGCGCTCCGCACAACACTTGGCTGTAAAATACCTGATAGAACATCAATCTGTCCTGACCAGGTTGCTCCGTATGCGATTGTGTTATCTGTTTTTAGATTTCTACGCTCGATTGTATTTCTTCCCACATGGCAATAATAAATATATGGCGAATTTATTTTACCTTCTTTTTTATATCCACCCACATGAAAGCCAGTGTCTGCTGTAGGGAACAAGTTTCTAAAAAAATCAATTAGTTTTCTGGGAACCGTTGTCACGTCGTCATTCTCTTTCAAACATTCCTCTCCAAAACGTCTAATGTGGCTAGCTGTTGAAATTCCTCCTAACAAATCTTGACCAAAGGAACTTACTCCGATCTGAAACGCATATTTCCCCTCCTTATTTTTGTATTCTAATAAATAAGTTTTCTCTACACTATCTGAATTAACAGTATCAACTTTGGGTAAATCTTTTCCATCAGGAGTCTTGCCTTCTATTGTTATAGATTGTCTACTATCAGAAGCCAAAACTATTCCTTCTGGTACATAAGTAATAATCACTAAAGACATTTTCAAACCTCCTATTTTATGAGTTTTTTAACTTTATCCATTTGCTTAACTAGTTCTGTCTGTCCACTCCCAAGCTCTTTTAAAATCTCCCACGGCTCTCTATGCTTTACTTCTTCCCCTCCGATATTTGGATTATAGGCATTGGCTGTTAGGATGTAATCATTTTCCTCAATTTCTTTTACTGGTGTGAGCCAGGATTGTTCAGAGATCTTTCGCCCAGAGAATCTTGAGAGTAAATTGGGTATATCGTTTTTATATTGGGGTCCAAATTTTTTCGCTTTAGAAAGAGAAGAACCGTCACCAAGCACATTATAGAACCAGATTTTTTCTTCGGGGTCTAATTTCGGGGACGGTTTCCTCTTGAAGACTAAAACTGAGGTTTTTACTCCAGAATAGGGTTGAAATACTCCCCCGGGCATTGAGACCACTGCCTGAAGTTCGGTATTTTCTAAAAGATAGCGACGGATTTCTTTGTCATCTCGGTTTGTACCAAAAAGCGTGCCTTCTGGCAAAATTATGCCTGCCCTTCCATTTGGCTTTAAGGCATCAATCACATAACCCAAAAATAGAACTTGGGTTTTGGTTGACTTAATGGGCAAAGATTTTTTGATTCTCTCTTTATCAACTTTGCCAGCAAAGGGAGGATTGGTCATCACTACATCATATCTTCTTAAATCCTCCTCATCTTCAGAGCCTGCAACTGTATCTTTTCTTTTAATATCAGATTCTTGCAGCCCATGTAAAAAGAAGTTCATTAAAGTCAAACGAGTCATTTCTGGGTCAACATCCTGACCGAAAAATGTCTCATTTTGTAGAAAATCCCATTGTTTCTTACTTAATTTGTCACCTGGACCCCGCTTTATATCGTTATATTCTTCAATAAGTTTCGGGTCAGAATTCTGAAGTTTAATCCATTCGTAAGCTGCGAGCAAAAATCCTCCCGAGCCACAGGCTGGGTCAAAAATAGTCTCACCAATCTTTGGATTGACCATCGCTACCATATAACGAATGATGTGGCGAGGTGTCAAAAATTGACCTAATTCACCTGCGGCTTCAATTTGATTCAGTAAATCTTCATAGAGGTCGCCTTTCACATCGGCATCCAGCCCGGAAAAATCAATTTCATCAATAATATCCAGAGCTCTTTTCAAGGTTACTTCATCAGGAATTAAAAGCTTTGCACCGGAAAACATTCGCCGGATGTTTTCCCTGTCATTACCAATATTTTCCATAAAAGGAAAGACTTTATCCCTGATGAAATTATAAAGTTCTTTGCCGCTTTTATGAATCCATTCTAACCAACGGTATTTTTCATTTTCTCCTTTAAAAATGGATTCATATGGCCTTTTAGTCAACTGTGCTTCCTTTTCTAATGCTATATCCTGTTCTTCCAGCATTTTGAGAAAGAAAAGAAAACTCATCTGTTGGATTCTTGATACAGGGTCTTTTAAACCGGCACCCCAGAGATAATCATTCAGACGACCGAGTTTCTGCTTGTATTCCTCTTTTAATTGTAAAACCTTTGGGTCCATAACAATTACCTCAGGTAACAAAAACTCTGGTATTTAACTCCTGAACAGTATCCTGGATTTCTTTCTCACCAAAAATTTTTAGAATATTTCTCAACCCACCAAATTGATTAAAAAGCGGCTGATTAAAAATAGAAATGTCGGGTTTCTTTTTATTGGCTAAATATTGACTCTTGATCATCCTTAAAATCTTTGCCTGCTGGCTGTCAAAGTTCTTAGCTACTAACCAGGCTTCAAAAAGGTCGTTGATCTTTCTTTCCTGGAGTTGTTCCTCAGTTGGCAAATCGTAGATTTTTAGTGCAGCCTTAATAAATTCTGCAAGTGTCCCTTGAGGATAATGATAAGCAGCTCTTAAATTAGCCTCGTTAAAATAGAATTCTGGTGAGTTGAGTTTTTCCGCTAATTCCTGGATTTCAGTATCTGATAATTCTCTCCCGTCTTTAACTTTTTGAATTAATGGATCTATGATTGATTGGATTTCCCTTTCCCAATGGGTCTGGTAGTCATCTATATCTACCCTTTCTCCCTCCGGTCCGATTTCAATATATTCCCGTTTTACAACCAGGTCTACATTTTCGGGAGCAGTTTCTGGGACTTGAACAAATAGTCGCTTTATAACTTCTCTTCGCTCTCTTTCTTCTGGGCTAAGTTCATTCTCTTCAGTGCCCCAGGGAATGCCTTGCCGCAAAGTAACTATTTCTGAATAAGGGTCGTAACCTTCATCATTGAAGTTTTCTGTATTTCTGACAAAATCGTAAATGCGAAAAGAAGTCTTACCAATCTCTGGACAAAGGCGGCTGCCCCTGCCACGCATCTGCTGATAAAGTATGGGGGAATTTGTTGGGCGAACCATTACAATGTTCTCAGTTGCAGGACAATCAAAACCTGTATCAAGCATACCCACAGAAACTGCAATGTAAGGTAGTTCTTCCTGTTTAAATCTCTTTATGGCTCTGTCGGCATCAGGGACATTAGAGGTAATAACTTCGGCAAAGCGTCCTTTAAATTCTGGATATGCTTGGTTGAAATAATAAGATAATTGAGCGGCATGCCTCTGGGTAACTGCATAGACAATTGTTTTGCGATAGCGTTTTAGCTGGCGGTTACCCTCTTCTTGTTTGTATGCCTTAACAACCTGTTCATTACGGGCAGGGACATTGATTCTTCGCTCAAGGTCTTCAGGATTATAATCTTCACCTTCGTATCTTATCCCTTCAAGTGAAACTTTGGTATCGATACGCATAATATCGTAGCCAGCGAGATAGCCCTCTTTAATGCCCCGTCTAATTCCATAACGATAAGTAGGAATGCCCTTTTGACTTTTACTATCCCAGCAATCAAAAAGCTTGTAAGTATTGCGGTCAATAAACATCGAAGGAGTCGCAGTAAGACCTATTTTTATAGCATCAAAATGGGTTAAAACCGCATTATACACTGAATATATAGAGCGGTGAGCCTCATCAGAAATTACTAAATCAAAATAACCACTGGTGAAGTTGCTTAATTGAGAATAGATGGTTGGTAAAGTGCCAATAATAATCAGGCTTTCTCTTTTCTGCCTTCCGCCATAAAGAAGCTCTGAAGGATAGTCTTTCAGATAATCATTGAACGTATCCTGAGCCTGTTTGCCTAGTTCGATACGGTCGACTAAAAATAAAACGCGCTCAATTAAGCCGGCTTCAAACATCCGTTTTATCTGTATGGCGATAGTCAAGGTCTTGCCAGTACCGGTAGCCATAAGAATCAGCATCTTTCTCTTGCCTGATTCGATGCTATTATCGATTATTTGAATTGCCTCTTTTTGATAAGGCCGGATTTTCTTTACTTCGGCCCCGACAAATACCTGGTCGGGTATAGGAATAATCGATAACGGCTTCCGGGACTTTCTCAGAACCGAAAGCTTTTCTAAGTCTCTTTGGGAAAAGAAAGTAGCTACCTTTTGTTCAGGCTTTGCCTTCCAATCCCAAAAATAAATATCTTCTCCATTACTGAGAAAAATAAAGTCCGTTTTTAGCTCTTCAGTATATTCTAAGGCTTGGCGTTTTGCAGCTTCCGGCTCAATAGAAAAACGTTTTGCTTCAATAATAGCCAAAGGTCTACCCCGTCTATCTTTTAATAAGTAGTCAGCCCGACCTGTCTTTGTCGGCTCTTCCGTAACTACCAGGTTTTTATCCTCAATATCCCATCCAGCCTCACGAAGCTTTCTGTCAATAATCATACGAGTGTCCGTTTCTCGTAACATTACTTTTAATTCGGGTTTGAGTTCTTCTTTCGGTGGAATATATTTTTTATTTTCAGTCATAGTATCCTTTCATCTACAAAACTGAAGTAATGGGTATCTCCAATAATTATATGAAAGATGTCCTTCTCTAAATTTTGTATTAGGTCTGCGGGATATAGATGAAAATCTTTTTACTCTATCTACCCATTTGGGTATGCTACGAAGGCCTGTATTAACTTAATTTCTTTTCCAATCATTTACTTGAACAGGGTAACAAATTGGCTCTTTAAGTTTTTCTTCTTTGTATAATTCTTCTTTTAGACCGGAATCTATTGTGATAGAGAATTCACTTTTCATATTTGGTCTTTCTTTAATGTTCTTTTTATTTACCCAACCCACTAATTCAAAACTATATTCACCCACATTCCAAATAATTTCGGGACCTTCTGAAATAAATTCGACCCCTTTAAAGACAGTTGACCTTGGTCCAACAATAATTGGAAAAGGCTTGGATTCTGGCTTAACTAAGTGTCTTTCGGGGTAAATAAAAAATTGGTTCCAATTAAATACCATCATTTCTTTGGTTCCGTTGGACGTTACTTTAAGAATCAGCTTATGAACGACTCCAATTTTATTAGTAGAATTAATAAAATTACATATTAATTGTATTTTCTTCGTCTTAACGCTTATAGACCGAACTAAATCTATAGTATCGCCTATATATACTTTGACGCGCACCTTCTGAAGGTAATCTTTGTAAACAGTATATATGAATAGTCCGATAGCAATAATTCCAGTGATAACACCAAAGGTATCTGTGTATTTAAACACTTTAAGGAATTCCTCTTTTTCTGGAATATTTCTACTTCATTACGTCATATAAAGCTTATGTACCCGGTTTTTCTGGATTTTGTCGCTTTTCTGCATATGTGGTTTTTCTATATATGATGTTTGCTATGGCTATGTCCTGGATGGCAGGGCCGCTGGGGTCGGAGATTCTGATTTCGTGCCCTTTGGTCCTCGCCTCTTTTATAATCTTTCGATATCGGTCTATCACTTTAACATTCACCTAGCAACATAAATTCATTTTAAGTCGCGTAAGAATTGTATGAGAATACCCTCGCTTTTATTACCTATTACAATTTCTCTAAATCTATAACATAATTGAAGGGTAACTTCTGTATATTTTTTGTCGTGTACTAATAATTTGTTTCTGAAATCGCGGAGTATATTCATATTTTTCTGTATTTTTTCTCGTGAAAGAATTCCCTTATGGGTATGCTTTTTAGTAAAATTCCTTAACTCTTCTAAAACTGGATCTTTTTGATATCCATTTTTAATTATTTCCAGAATTTCCATTATCTGTCCTAAGTTTAAGGTTGAATATTTTCTTTGCATATAAGAAACCAAAGGTTTGCTAGCATTAGAAAGCACCTTTAGATATAACATTTCACCTATCTTGTTTTGTGTTTTTATACACTTTCTAAAGGGCTCAAAAATCTTTGAATTAATCTCTTTTTCAATTACGTCAAAATAATTCTTGCAAATTCCCTTTATTTCAATTTCACTACCTCTGCTTATACCTAATTCTACAGATTTTAATGTTGAATCTGCCATAATAAGTTTTTGTCTGCTATAATCTTCTAAAGTTTCCCATAATTCTGCAAATAATGATTCTAATTTCTCTTCACACTCTGAGTCTATTGCTTTATACCTTTCTGATAATTGAAGGTTTAACAATCGGAGGGTTTCTTCTGTATTTTCCTTCTCTCGTTGTAGATTACTTCTTTCCTGTTGTGAGCGAATATTTTTAATAATCTCTTCGAGTTTTCTTAATCTTTCTTCCAATAATCTCTTGCCAGTATCAAAGGGTAGTTCGCCTTTTTTCATAAGATAGGGAATTATTTCAAAATAATTATTCACCCCATCTAGTTTATCGCCTGGAAAATTATCTAATAACATTCTCACCGCTCTTTCTATTTCGTCATCCCTGCCGACTTCATAGACATCATTTATTCTATGAACCAAATGTTCCCTAAAATAACGCTTTCTCTCTTCCTGTAGATTTTTCATATCATATGATTTATAAAGAATCTCATATACATCAGAAATTACTCCTTCAACAACTTCAGGGTCAATATCATATCGGATTAATAAAAATTCCTTAGCATATTGAATTGCAATATCTACAGTGCCTAATTTGAAATACAAATCTGAAAGATAATAATACACCCAGGCTTTGATTTCTTTTTCTTCTTCGGTGACTTTTGTTTTATTTTCCCGATTGTAGCGTTCAGCACAACACAAAAAATCTTGGAGAATAGGTAAAGCCATCTTTATATCCTGAGAATCCTTTTGACTTCTTATATTATCAACTATTTCATAATATATATAATATGGCAAATTACCAATCTTATCAATGTACCTGACATAATCTTCATAAACAAGATGTCTCACCTCCATTATGTATGTTTGGAGAAGGTCGTGATGACGCTCAGCCCATCCTTTTTCATTACCGTGTCTTTCATAAAAATATAATAGTTCCTCTAAAATATTCTGTTCTTTCATCTTATCCGTCGTAACTCCGAGCCGGTTTTCCGTAATCCTCAGTTCTGGGGACGCGATACTTAATTATTATTCCTGGGAATTATCACATCCGTTACTTCGTGTAACACACAGACCGAAGTCTGATACTCCTTCCCTTTCCAGAAGCAGTCCCATAACTGCCGAATCCGCATCATTCATCTGACACCCGATATGGAATTTTAGATCAGCCGATTTCATATTTCAGGTTAATTTCAAATCAGTAATTGCAAGATTTTTAAGCAAGAGTAAAAAATTCTAAGAGCACAATATTTAATCATTCTTTTATTCTTATTCGTTTTCCCAGAAGTTTTCGGCTTCTTTTTCCATCTTCTCAAGCCTAGTATAATAATCAGGAAATTCGTTAAGATGC
>Ga0315310_10001834_pt1 | contig 13381 bp, 15 predicted proteins | sample TDP5_MG_FD_203630 | JGI IMG/M metagenome (GOLD analysis project Ga0315310, IMG submission 203630) | Freshwater sediment microbial communities from Lake Towuti, South Sulawesi, Indonesia - TDP5 | ecosystem: Environmental > Aquatic > Freshwater > Lake > Sediment | place: Indonesia: South Sulawesi... | reverse complement strand
TTTATAGTGAAGATGACACCTGCAGCTTTAGAGTTCACCATCTTTTGAACCCCAACGCTTATGAGAACTTTTTCATGGGCAAAACCCTTCTCGGTGCGGTAAAACATTGCACGCGGCGTGAAGAGGCTAGACCAGCACTTGACGGTTTTTTCAAGAAGGTCCTTAACGCCTCTAACGTTCAAGTATGTTTCCTGTTGCCCGGCAAAAGATGCGTCAGGCAGGTCTTCGGCTGTTGCGCTTGACCTTACGGCAACGAAAACGTCGCTTGCGTTGAGCTTTCTACAAAGTTCTTCGTAGGCGGATCTGATGGCATCTTCAATGTCTTTGGGCATGGGTGCTGCTTCGATCAGATCACGAATCCTTTTTGAAGCCTCTTCGTATTGTTTCGGGTTGTTTAGGTCTTTTACTGTTTCCCTTATGATTTCGTAAATCTTTCCTGATATGCCTGTTTCCTCAATGAAATTTTTGTAAGAGTAGGCTGTTATGGCGAAGCCTGGTGGAATCGGTATGCCAGCCTTTGTCATTTCCCCTAGGTTGGCGTTTTTGCCGCCAACGGATGGAATGTCTGTTTTCCTTAGGGTTTCAAACCATATCACCAAATCTTTTCTCATTTCATTCAACGGTTTTCACCTCTTCTTTTTGCACTTTCTCAATGGCTATTCTGCATGGAATGGGAAGTTTGGCGCTTCCACGTCTTAGAGCTTCCTTGGCAACTTCGACTCCGTCTGCATTGACGTTGACCGTGATAATTGTTTGTTTAGGTTCTATACGGGCCGCGGTTCCTATGGGTTTTCCGAATGACCTCCGCATGCCATCTTGCAGACGGTCTGCGTGGGCGCCAAAAATCATCTTGTTTTCTCTGAGGATTATGTGCGGGTAAGGAAGAACATGTAAGCAATAATTGTCCGAAAGTTTCTCCATTAAGAGACGATTTGTCGCCACGCGCGCCGCTTCCAGGGCGTTGTGGCGGATTTGGGCTTTTTCTAGGGCTATGAGCCGAGCTTCGTATTCAAACTCTGCTTTGGTATCTCCCATAGTGAATTTGGTTATCTTCGGGGGTGGAAAGCCCTTTACAAACTTTTTCCTTGTGTAGGGCTGCCCCTTAACGGCTCTGTAATTTTTTGCGCGCATTTGGCGTCCCCTTCAGCATACCCTAACCGTGGTATTTAAGCGATTTGTTGATTGGGCTTTTTGATTAAAGTTATGAATTTCAAATCAACTTTTGGAATCAGAATGGGTTATGCGGCTCTTCTTCATGGTTGTAGACGCTTGTTCTTGAACCATGTTTTGGCGAGTTCGTCATAGTTTGGAAAAACCCTTTTCAGGATTGGAATGTACATCTGCATTTCCTCTTCTGTCAAGTATTGGAACTGGTACTCTCCCATGTACGGTGCTGGTTCGCCTTCGCGTGTTTCGAATTCTATGTGCATGAAGGGGTCTCCGCGTTTGATTGTGATGGGGTGGCGGTCGTTGCTTAGGTTTACGAGTTCTAGGGTGAGTCTTCCGACGAATCCGCTGTGGACTTGTGTGTGCGTGCGCAACGTTTCTAGGCCCCTCTAATAGGATCCAAATATGCTTTCAAAGTCTTACAGTCAGCCGTGCAATGGGCACTAGCAAAGGTCGACGACAATGAATGTATTTCGGAGTCTGCTCCGACTGTACAAGAGTCTTTGACGATCATAGAAACGAACTGCCCTCGAGAGTAAGGAATGGGCTTGGAAGGCTTGGTTTCTCCCGACCTCCACCGTTATCTCTAGATAATTGCTGGGCGATATGACTTAACCAATTCCCGCAAGAAGTCAATCATATCAACACTTGCAATATCATTGTAATCCAACCATTGATACATATCGTGCTCTGAAGGCTTGAGACGAACCTCACCGCCTTTGTATTTGCAGAGGTAGACTGTTTGAAAGGTTTGACGAGCAGGCAATTGGTCTCGGTTTGCGTACACGTAGACCACGCGTCCTACCTGAATTGTTAGCCCAGTTTCTTCGCTTACCTCTCGGTAAATGGCCTCTTCTAATGTTTCTCCAGGCTTCACAATTCCTCCCGGAATATCCCACCTGAGCGGCATGTAGGTGCTTAATTTTGAGCGGCGCGTAACTAGATACTTGCTTTCTCGCTCAATTAGCGCATGTCCAGCCACAAAGAATTTTGTCACGATGCTCATCCTCTACCACTCGAGTCAAGGCGTTTTTGGAACATTGGCAAACATCCTAAATATTATTGGCAAAACAGGCATTAAAGACTTTAACCAGCTGATATGTCTTCTTGTCGAGATTCAGCTTAGGATTTTCGATTCTAAAGATACTTTTTTATTTCTTAGTTTGTTATATTATTATTGTTTCTGAGGACTCGTTTGCAATGAAAAAGCGTTCGCGGGCGCCAAAGATTCTAAGTTCTGAGTATAGTGCTTTCCGCCTAGAAATACAAAAGTTTTTTAAACGCAAGCTAAGCAAAGAGCCGAAAGTTATATATGATCCGATGGTAGGCACAGCACCTCTAATTCCGTTTATTGAGACAAACGGACACACGGCTTATCTTAATGATATTCTACCTCTCCATTTTTTCATTAATAAGGCAAAAACATACCAAATATTCCAGCAATACAAGCAACACGGCTACGATTGGTATTTTCAGCAATTGCTCTCTTGCATGGCTCCTGTAGAAGGTAAAGTACTCTGCATATCCGATAAGTGGATTGACGACAGCATTCTGCGTGGTCTTATCCAAGCTTGGCACGCAGCTGAACAGTATGATGAGGACTCGGCAACCCTTTTGAAAGCCACAATTCTATTGTGTATACGCCCTCTTTCCTCAACTACGAAGTCAAAAAACCCCACGTGGTTAAAATATGGTGGCATATCGTCAGGTAAAGAGTTGAAGGAAATAATCAAAGGCAGCTTGACTAGGTATGATGAATACTACCGTTATCATTACGGGGCATGCCATATTAAGAAAAGGGGAGAGTGTGTGATTACAAGTCTGAATGCAACTGAATTGCAGTTGCCTCAGAAAGTAGATTTAATTCTGACCTCACCACCGTACTGCAATAGAATAGACCCTGTGGTACAGTATGGACCTGAAAACTATTTTCTCTCTGCTCTCGGGCATACTATTCCTGAAGAATGTCTAGTCAGCATTACAAAGGTTAAAGATTATAATAAGCTTGAGCAAGATTTTGAATACCTAACAACCAAGTCAAAATACGCTTGCAAGTTGTTGACCAAGATAAAAAAATCTAAGAAACCGGATGACCCAAGCTACTATCTGAAATACTATACACGCTATTTTGCCAAGCTTTTTCAGGTAATAGATAAAGTGCTGGACAATTTGTCTGCAACAGGCAAAATGTATGTAGTTACACAAGACAATACCCACAGAGGAGAACGCATACAAATTGATAGAATACTCAGAGAATTACTGCGAGCAAGCGGGTGGCGATCTGAAGTAATCCGTCGGTGGCTAAGACATCATCAGGGTTTAAGGCATGTTTATCGGAGTGCGTTTATCAGTCCTATGCAGTTGGAGAAACTTATGGTGATATGGCGATGATCATTGAGAGAAAAGAAGCATGGGGCAAACTCTCATATGATACCTCACAACATCGCTTCTCCCGCATTCAGACCAATGGAAAAGTTGCTACTCCCTATGTAAAGGAGCCGGTTGTCCTGAATGTTTACTTAACCATGAAGTGTAACATGAACTGCATGCATTGTGTTACCAAGGACTTTGACCGGAAAGATGATCTGGTGGTCTCAACAGAACTTGTCGATTGGATCAATAGATCACCTTTTATGGTAATGGTTATTACAGGCGGGGAACCACTTCTCCCCGAATATGAAAATCAGTTGATAAGGCTACTTGGGGAAACTCGCGACAAAGGTCTAGTTATTGATACAAATGGGACCATTTTTCCCAGTCATTCTGCGATAGAAACGATTCTTAATACCGGCGCTTTAGTTCGCATTTCTTGGGATACGCCTCACCCAAAAGGCGAAATGTATTTTCGTCACGTAAAACAACCACTCACAAAACTAAATTATCAAGAAAACTACGAATGGTACAAGAAAAAGGAAGATATGATACAACGCTTTCGTTCTGCAGGCGTTAATCTCGCGGTACAGAGTGTTGTCACTAGGTACAATCGCGAATCAATCTTTGACATGCCCGAAGCATTGCGTAAGTTTTCTATCAATCAATGGTATATACAGAGATTCATACCATCGCATAAGGCAACTCGTAAGAGTCTTGAAGTGAGCAGTTTCGAGTATGAGCAGATTATTGAAGAACTGATTGAGAAGTGCCACAAAATGAAAATCGATTGCATAACGAAGAAAGACCGGAGACATAATTGTGTAGTTATGTTAATTGGAGATGGGCTTCTTTATACACAAGGGGAAAAGCCTGGGCAAAAGCTTCAGATAGGAAAAATAGACTCTGAAATCAGATATTTTGAGTACATAAGCTCCGCGGATCACGCGGAAAGGTATTATGCTTGAGGGAGGCAAAAATGAAAATGGAGGAAAGTCACAGGCCAATAAAAGAATGGCAGAAAATTTTCTCAGAGTTATATTCCGAAGCGGATTCCAATAGAACGCCGGAACAAATGTGGACTGCAGTAATGGCTCACACCAGCTCAATCGGCGAGTCTATACGCAAAGTTGCCTTCGAAAGTCTCTTGAACTCTGCAGCACACACCTTCTGCTGGTTATGCAGCTTCGTAAACAAGTGCAACGAGTTACAGAAAGATGACATTTTCTCAATTTCGGAATCCCTCTGTGGAATCGTCTCCTTAAAATATCCTAATAAGTGCGGCCATTGTACACATTCACCATGCGATTGCGACCCTGTGAAAATGAACACAGAAAAAGACAAATCCGCCAGATATAAGCAGCTTCTTGTCCTCAGAAATAGGGATTGGAAGTCCTTTAAAAATTACTCTATCGAAAACTACAAAGGAATGTTCTACGACATTTATTATGGAAAACTGCATATTCAAACTCTTGAAAACATAGGCTTTCATTTCTTAGAAGAGATAGGAGAAGCTTCCGTTTGCGTTCGCCAACTAAGCCAATTAAGGAATATTGCTAAGGATGATAGCACAGGGATTGATTCAGCTTTCTTAAAACGTTTAACTACCGTTGAAGGCATAATCGAAAACTATGACAAATATGGTAAGAAGCAAAAAGACTTAAATTACGCTTCCAAAGAGCCAGACATGCTCAAAGCAAGGGTTGTGAGCGCCAAAATGGATTTGGTGGGAGAGGTTGCAGACTCATTTTCATGGTTTTGCGCGATTTTGAACAAATTGGATTCCATATCAAAGTCCATATATGACGACCATGAGAAGCATAGAGATGTTTTACCACATTTGGAACAAGTTCTCACTAAGGAATATCTTGACTCAGATGGCAAAGCCATATGTCCTAGATGCAAGAGATGCCCTTGCAAGTGTGTCTTCTACAATCTTGGGAGTGGGAAATAGTATAGGCTAATTACGGTTACGTTAGTGAATAAAAGGATGGTGGTTTGATGAAGTTAAGAAGGTCAAGACCAGACAGGCATGAGCATTTCCTGAACAGGGCCAAAGTTGTAGCCGAAAGAAGCACATGTTTGAGAAGAAAAGTAGGCGCAATCATCGTTAACAAAGACGGTGTAGAGCTTAGCTCCGGATATTCGGGAGCTCCAAGAAACACAGAACATTGCATTGACATTGGAAATTGTCTTAGGACAGATCTGAAAATTCCATCTGGACAGCGGTATGAATTGTGTAGGGCCGTCCATGCAGAACAGAACGCCATAATAAACGCAGCGAGAACCGGAGCCAGTATAGTAGGTGGAGAAATGTATATTTCAAGCGAGAAGATGAAAGATGCATATAATCACGGAGACGAAAAAGATAAAATCTACGGACCATGCATCATTTGCAAGAAAATGATAATCAATGCTGGCTTGACAGCAGTATACATGAGAGAGGAGGGAGTTGGGGAGAAAAGCTATACCCTCGAGCAAATCAAAAAATTGCTAGCACAAGAGGAGAGAGAATTGAGAGAAAAGTTCAGGACAGACAAACCTGTCTTCTAAGCCATCTACCTGATCTCGTTTCCCAACAAATATCCGTGAATCAAAAGTTCAATCTATTTATAAGGGAGGGGGTAGGCTCTCTCAGGTAGCCAGCTCCCCCCAACATTACTTGTTCAAACCTCATCACAAATTACACTCCTAATACCACCCTTAAATCCCAGCAAAACAAACTCTTACACAACAAAGGAGGGAAACACCACACCAAAACCCAAACACTAACCAAAAATTCAACCTATAAATAAGGGGGCTAGACACAAACAGCACAACAGCTCCCCACAACTAACAAACTTAAGTAAAACCCACCACTAAACCTACACGGAAGGAAGACACCATGACCTGCGAACACTGCGAAAAAGACCCAGTCTATAGGTGCGGTGCCTGCGGAAAGCCGCTGTGCCCGGAACACGCAAAACTACGAACAACATGTCCCTCATGCGTAAACAAACAATCCCTAAACTACAACATCAACAAAGCGATTTCAGAGGAAGAGAGAGAAACAATTCAGGAGATGGTTAAGCGCTTCTGGGGAAAACCCGAACAGTCGACTTTTGACAGAAAATTCACTGTAGGAGAGCTTCCCGCTTACTTGGCAAAATCTGGAAAAGACACCATTGGATTCACTTCCTTCGCAGATGTAGAGGACGCCATTTTAATAGTCGCTTTAGCCATACTTCCCCAATATCAAAACGCCGGAGTTGGCAAGAGCTTGATCGAAAAAGTTGAAGCAGAAGCCAAAAGACTGCGAAAGAAAAAGCTCTTGGTCTCAACCTCAAACGATGACCTGCCAGCCCTAGCATTCTACCAATCCCTCGGCTTTCAGATTTATGAAGTAAAAGCTAACGTTATAGCGGAGAAACACGGCACAGTCCTGAAAGGAATAGGCGGACTACCAACAAGAGACGAGCTAAGACTGCGGAAACTCCTTCAATAGACAAAGTTCCATCAAATGGCTATCTCTCAAATGATGCCATACTCACGTCTTACTTCGTCTAAGGTTTCTTTAGCTTTTGAATACTCAGCGAACAGTTTGGAAAGCTTTTCACACGGATAATCCGCGCAGGAAGCACAGTTCACAACGCTTTTCTCCCTTCCACACTTCCTTATTTCACAAACGTTGCAGTAGCTGAAAACGCGTTGGCTATCGCTTACGCATCCATCGCAGTTGATGTCCTCTGGCTTATACTCTCTCCCATACTGTTTGGTAAACACTTCAGCCACTCGCCGTCTCTCCGCATCGTCATTTTTCCGTGTAGCTGTCAAAACTGGACAATCAGAACAGATTATCCCACAATACCCAACCATTTTCTCCATCTAAACCACCCACATAAAATTGACCACTTACTATTTAACTTCTCAAGACTAATTCAGCCTTCCGCCTTAACAAGCACTATTGCCTCGAAAAATGGCAAGGCGCGTTCCGCAACAACGCTCGCATTTAAGCCATTTTCTTCAAATCTTCGCAGAGTTTCACCAATATTAGACAAGGTGGACTGCATCAAAAGGACACGACCAGTTCGTTTCAGGTATTTCGGCGCCTCAAGGATAAATCGGTCAACAACTTGCCTACCAGCAACCCCGCCAGACCAGGCGCGCCCGAGCCAAGAGTCATCTTCAACACCTTCCGAAGGCAAGTAGGGAGCGTTGAAGAGGATTAAATCGAATCTCTCTCCCATTCTTATCGGTGTGAACAGGTCTCCTCGCACAAAGAACATCTTATCCGACACACCGTTGAGTCTTGCATTCTCCTTTGCACAAAGAACAGCGTAAGGATTTACATCAACCGCAACAACCTTCGCCGCTTTCTCTGCTGCGATTATGCCCAAAATGCCGCATCCGGCGCCCATATCAAGAACAGAGTCGCCTTCTCTAACCGCCAAATTCTCTGCAAAAAGAAACGAGTCTTCAGCTGGCTCGTAAACGTTTTCCGAAACACAGAAAACGTAACCCGCGAAAAACACCTTTTTACTCGACAAGGGCATTTGCTAATTCTCCGAAATCCTCAGGCGCCAATTCTCTCACCCGCTTGTCTGGAAAGGGAAGAGTGTCAGCCATCTTAATCGCGTTTTCTGCAGCTATAGCACGTGTGGCTCTTATAAAGGATAAGACAGCGTTTCTGACTTTTCTGTTGCGGTGCGTGAAAAGTGATTGCGCCAGCTGTCTGAACAGCGCTTCATTCTTTAAGATGAACGGTGGCGGCCTCTTCGGTTTCAAGCGAATTACAACCGAATCCACTTCAGGCTGTGGATAAAACATCCATCTGAGGACATCGTACAAAAGTTCAACATCCACATAGTAATACGCAACAACCGCTAACCACCCATAATCCCCACTTCCAACAGACGCAATGAGACGGTCTGCAAACTCCTTCTGAAAGATCAAAACTGCACAATCAAAATTTTTGTGTAAAAGCCACAAGAGCAAAGGCGAAGAAATATGGTAAGGCGGAATTGAAACAACCTTATTGAACTGGGGAATCGGCACTTTCAGCACATCGCCCTCGATTATTTTGACGCTGGGCAAATCATTAAGCTGCTCACGCAAAAGTTTTGCGAGCCTTATGTCAGATTCAACAGCCAAAACGCTCTTGCATTTATTCGCCAGAAAACGCGCCAAAAAACCTAAACCGGCACCAATATCCAAAACCACATCTTTCGGATCTGGTGAAGCATAATCAGTCATATGTTGAAGAATTGAAGGGTCAACCATGAAATTTTGCCCTAAACGTTTCTTCGGAAAAATTCGATACATTCGAAGCAGAAACTTCGCTCTTTCTAAGAGACTCATACCAACCCTTCAACTAACGCAATTACGCTATTGAGCCCTCGTAAACAACTGATACTTGCTCTCGCCAGCCAACTCCTCCAAAATCCTCTTTGTGATCAACTTAACAGGGTTAGGTAGCTCCGTGCGCTTCTGCAAATCATCAAAACTTTCAAACGACTTTTTCTCGCGCTCGTTTATGACTTGCCACATATACTTCTTGCCTATCCCTGGAATCAGCTCTAACGCGTGCATCCGCGGCGTCACAGCCCGTGCTGTGTTGAAGAAGTTGACGAACCACTTTTCACGGTTCAACACTATCCTACTAATCACTGCCGGAAGCTCCATCCTCGCAGCAGCAGTTAACTCATCATAGCCTACCCGCCCAATGATGTAAGTAATTTCCTCACGAGCATCCTTTCCCACGTAAACGCGGTCATGAGACTTAAGCACAACACCCTCTTTAACCAGCGCCTCTAAAAGCGTGAAGAACTCCTCGCCTAACAACTGAACTAGGGCTCCCGCTCGATAACCAGCTCGCCCAGAAATGCGTATCCCAGGGCGGCCATGCGGCAAGAAGTCTAGGACATAAGCGTGCTCTTCGTACCGCTTCTCCATCACATTCGCCTTTATTTTTATCTTCTTACTGCTTAAAAATTGCGGCTGAACAGCCTATTTCATTTTCGATGCTCATTTAGGAGGTTAACTATTGCTTCCAATTTTGAGGCTTCAATAATTTTACGGCCCCCCGCGAGGAAAACTCTTAACTCTTCAATGCTCTTTGGAGCGCAGTTAACTATCTGGACAGCCTCGGCCTCCTCTAGACCAAATTCTGTTACAAGTCTTTCTACAAGCTTTTCAGCTGCTTCAGCATCCACCCTAGAAAATTTAGATGCGTAATCAAACGTGCGGCGTTGGAACTGATCCAGGTTCTCTTCACCCATGTACTCTAACAACTTTTTGACCTGTGGAAGTGTAAGTTTCTTTTCCATCACGTCTTTCTTCGACATCTAATCACTCTTATAGGGTTCTAAATGTTCAGGCCTGACAACAATCTCTTTGACAGCATCTCCTTGAGTAACGCTTACGACGTAACCTCGCCCACGCTTATTGATGACTGTACCGACCCTACCGTGATAGCGCCTGTGGGGCATGCCCTTCTGGACGCTTGGGTCCAACTTTATGACCACACGGCTACCTGACTGATATTCGTGTAGCAGCTTGCTTATTCTTATTTTGCCTCGTTCTCTGGGTTCCCTTTTTAGAAGTCGGCGTGTTCTCGCGCGGTATCCCCTTGACTTCTTCATTTTTTCACCTTTGACCGACCATAATCACATTTAAAACGTCGAGTTTTATAGGCTTCGCTTTGTTCTTGAGGATTTCAGAGACGCTAGGTGTTGTCCTTCCATCATCTCCTGTCACCAATTCTTTGACGTAAAGTCCTCCTTGGCATCTTACCCTCATTTCAACCTTTTTAGGCGACAGCTTCTTTACTTTCACCTCGTATATGTACTTTTCCCGCGTTAAATTTGCCCTCCTATGCAAGACACGGAGAGGTGTCTTCTGCTTAACCATAACGCTTGTCAGTTTCTCTTCTAGAAGGCGCAGATCCTTGGTTGCAATTTTGTTTTCGAATTCGATAATTGCACGGTATTCTTTTTGTGTGGATTCTCCCTTTTTCAGTCTCCTAACAGCGGCTTTGTCTGCAAACTGCAGGTTTGAAACTTCAACTTTACCTTTAGCACAAGCGTTTACAATGTCTTCCAGTTTTTTAAGGTCTAAAAACCGCTTTTTTGGTTTGGCAATTTCTATCACGAAAGGTCTGCCTTTGCCTAGCATGCGAGCATCAATGTCTTCCCTTCCGGACGCGTGGAATGACGCCTTCAAACCGCCCGTCGCGTCCAGGATGGGCTTTTCAATTATCTCTTCAACCGATTCCATATACATTTTCCCAGTCCAATTACATTTTTCACAGCCCTTTCCCCGGCAGCTTGAGCAAAACCACTTTGACTGTGGTATGCCTCTAACGAGTTTCTTGTATCGTCCAGCAACGTAAAGGGGGTTTATTTGAAGCTTTATATCCTCAGTTAGGGGGTTGACAAGGACGACTGTTTCGGGTTTCATATACTCCACAGTTTTTCCGCTGCACTCGGCAATTTTTTTCCCTAACACTCTTCCAAACTCGTTCCGCATGTTTTCGCCATGGCTTACATCAAACTCAGCCTTGAATTCATCTTCATGTTCCTCAACTGTAACGGACAGCTCTGTTCCCACCAAAAAGCTACCGTATTCGTATTCCTCCAGTTTTTTAAGAGCTTTTTTCGCCAATTCGTTGAGAATTTTAAACTTATCTTCACACAAAAAGCATGTTTCCGGGAAGTTTTTACGTGGGATACGCTTTTTCATTTTTTGCAGTACTTCTTCTGCTGTTTTGTAGAAACCGTTCGTTGCAAGGATTTTCAGAACTCTTACGCCTTCTCTGTTCTTTGAAAGAGCCAATTCGTGAGCCTTGAGCGTTAAAACCAGTTTTATCGCTTCTCCTCTTTCGTCGTTTTCTATGTTACGCCCGAGGAGGGCGAACTGTCTTCCTAGGCAGTGGTCGCATAAAGGGTGTTTTTCAAGCATTTTTAACGCTTTTTCTAAAATGCCCATGACGCAATCCTTCCAGATGTGTGCTCAGGCCTACTTAAACTCGGGCGGCAACCCCTTCCCAAAGAACGGTAGTTTCTTTTTCCTCCGCAACGTCTTTAGCATCCGGCGCATCATCGAATATTGTTTTAAGAGCTCTTTCACTTCTTTTTCGCTCGTCCCTGAACCCTTAGCCACACGCCTAATCCTCGGAGAGTTGAAAATCTTTGGGTCACTCTTTTCTTCTGGTGTCATGGACTGAATCATGACACGCCATTTCTCTAGACGGTCTTCCGCCATGTTTAGCATGTCTTCAGGTATATCGTAGGACATGCCTGGAATCATTTTCAAAAGTTTTCTGAAAGCTCCCATCCCTCTCACAGCTTCGAACTGTTCATACATGTCTGTTAACGTGAATCTGCCGCTCAAGATGGCCTTAGCCTTCTTTTCGGGAACCTTTACTTCTGCCTCTCGGACTTTTTCAAGTAGAGTTTCTAGGTCGCCCATGCCTAGGAGTCTGCCAACAAAACGGGGAGGAATGAAAGGTTCTATATCCTCAATTTTTTCGCCAGTGCTGATGAATTTTATTGGCGCGCCCGTGGCTGCAACCGCTGAGAGGGCGCCTCCGCCTCTGGCTGAACCGTCCAGTTTTGTCACAAGAATGGAGCCTATGGGTGTTGCCTCGTTGAAGGCTTTTGCCTGAACCATTGCTTGTTGACCAATCGTTCCATCAACCACAAGCATGATTTCGTCTGGCCTGATGTTTTTCTCAAGCATCATCATCTCTTTAATCAGCTCTTGCTCTTCTTTGTGGCGGCCAGCCGTGTCGATGATTATTATGTCTCTCTCGCTGAACTGTTTTAAGCCTTCACGGGCTATTTTGACAGGGTCTTTCACGTTTAAATCGCCGTATAAGGGTACGTTAATTCTGTTTGCCAGTTGCTGGAGTTGGGCGTAAGCACCCGGCCGATACGTGTCTGCACAGATTAAAGCTGGCTTAAGCCCTCTTTTTTGGAAGTATCTCGCAAGTTTGGCCGCGGCTGTTGTTTTTCCAGAGCCTTGTATGCCGACAAGCATTATTAGCTTCCTTTTTCCCGGCTCCATTTTTACTGGAACTGGCTTTTCTCCGAGGAAGCGTGTTAGTTCTTCGTAAACGACTTTTATTACGTGCTCACGCCTTGAAACGCCGGGGGGAACTTTCTCTTTTAAGGCTCTTTCTTCTATTCGCTTTGAGATGTCAAGCACGAGTCTAACGTTCACATCCGCCTGGAGGAGGGCCCTTTGCACGTCACGAACGAGTTCCTTGACGGTGGCCTCATCTACGATGGATGCTCTGAAGACCTTTTTTAGGGCTTCGTAAAGCGAGGAACCTAAGCGTTCTAAAGCCATGGCTTTCTCCAGATTTAAAACCATACTCGCCTTTAAATAGCTATTCCGCCCTCAACGCTTAAATTCCATAAACTTTTTACACTCCACGCTTTAAGAAGTGCTTGAGGGGCTAAATTTGGGTGAAGAAGTTAAAATCATAGAGAAGAAGGAAATTCCATCCGGCGCCATCATGCTTTTTGGTTTTCCAGATGTTGGGTTGGTTGGTGTCATAGCCGCTTCACACCTAATTTCAGAGATTAAAAACCTAGAAGAAGTGGCATACATGGATTCAAAGTTGCTGCCACCGCTAATCGTCTTACACGAGGGACTGCCACACTCCCCTATAAGGATTTTTGGAAACCACGACATCCTTTTGGCTGTTTCAGAAACAGCCATATCCGCAGACGTGATTCATCCCATAATGTATGCCTTGATTGATTGGGGAAAAAACAAAAAGGTCAGGATGATGATTTCGCTGAGCGGCATCCCCGTTCAAGAGAGACAGGACATTGGGGAATTGAAAGTCTTTGCCGCT
>Ga0315310_10001833_pt1 | contig 13382 bp, 18 predicted proteins | sample TDP5_MG_FD_203630 | JGI IMG/M metagenome (GOLD analysis project Ga0315310, IMG submission 203630) | Freshwater sediment microbial communities from Lake Towuti, South Sulawesi, Indonesia - TDP5 | ecosystem: Environmental > Aquatic > Freshwater > Lake > Sediment | place: Indonesia: South Sulawesi... | reverse complement strand
GATGGGGCAAGGTATACTACCTTGATGGTTTTGGTGTATATACCATGATTCGCTAAAATGTGGCTCGTTAGCCATCCCATCCGACAAGAAAATTATGGCCTTAATCGCGCTACTTCTGTTAGGGGCCATAAATTCTGCACCTGCCTTTACGAAGCCTTCGCCCATGTTTGTCCGCCACCAAGTGGTCAGATTTCCGATTTTCCATTTCACTTCTTGGAAGTTGCTAGTCAGCGGCGATTCCAATGTGGCGTCATCATATGAATATTGATCGTCGTCGCCTGAAAAGGACACCACCCCCACTCTGTCCTTAGATACATTAAGTTGATCAACGAAGGCTTTAGCCGCCTTCTTTGCGTAATAAAATTTGGAACCCCCTGGTTCTGGATCGTTCATACTGTCGGATCGGTCAATGACAAGGATTACGTCAAGTTCCTTCTGTTCAATCTTCGCTATGGGGAGGGATATGGTTATAATGTGCTGAAGGGAGACCGCGTCGAGACTTGAAGAGAGGTCTTGTCCCTCCATGTTGGTTATGACCCCTGCGAGAGGTTGGCCCGTTAATCCGCTGATCAGGGTGAGGTTGTAGAAGGTGTCTGGCGGAAGGAGCGTTTGGAGGAGGGATTTTAGTTTCGATTCCCAGTCGCCCTCATTTTGGATGATCTGTTTGATTATGTCCGTGTTGTCAAGGACGTGGATTACTACTTGGGCGACTTCTTCGATGTCGCCGCCTTCCTCGGTTGTGAATGTGCTTGAGAAATAAGCCGTTGCTGAGAGGCCGATTATGAGAATTACACACGCGATCATTGCCTCGATGACCCTCATCTGCCCCCTATTGCCCAATTTCATGGAGTCACCCAAAGACCAACTTTCTTTTTTAGGTTTAAGGATTGTGAACATCCAATATTGTTTAACTATCTATACCATGTAAACAGAACTTGGGAACCCCCCTTTTTCTATTCAGGCGTTGGAAATTTTGGTAACTTAAACACGGTCATCTCTTCGATTTTCTTCCAGTTGAAGGCATCATCTATGGGGCTTTCCACGCTTCCAAACCTCGCCGAGGAGGTCACGGACGGCTATTCGAATGGCCTCAGCCCGGTTGGGATAATAACGTTCACCCACCAGCTGATCCAAGGCCTTTATGTACGTTTCTGGAAGATACAGGGCTATTACTTTCATGCACAATCACCGATTCGACCTTTACACAGAAAAAGGGGGGTTTGGGCTGATTTTGAGCCAAACCCTACGCTACCTTCTTTTCTTCCCTTAGTGGTGGGAACACGTCTTTGGGGAGGTATTTAGCGACATCATCCAGAGCTTTGATCGCAGCAGTGACTTGTCGTTCTGCTCTCCTTATTTCTGGCACCTCGAGAGCTAATTGGAGAGCTGGTATCAGCCTCCTGGTGCATGTAAAAACCCCTGTGGGTAGTAGGCACACGCAGACGGTTTCGTCACAGCCCACTACAACCATCGCGAGTTCGCATTCGACATTGGTGCATGGAACATAAGAGGTGCCGCGGATAATGTAACAACCTGGCGGAACCTTGATTTGGTCGTGAATTTTCTCGCGGAGAGGGTGGTCCTTGTAGGTTACTCCTTTCCATTTAAGGTATGTTCCATCACAGTTCAATATGTCTACCTTGAATTGGTGAGCCCCTGAATACGGTTGGCATGGATGGTCCTTGTCTCTGACTAAAATGCTGATGGTCGAATCGGCCATGATCTCACACTCCAAGACACCATTTGTGCGTCTATGGTATTTATATTTTTCTGTACTACACATATTCATTAAGCCTAGACTGAGTGGAGATGGCGTCGTGCTAGATAGTATTCCTTTATACCCATTTTTAGAAGTAGTTCGGTAACAGCACTTTTTCCTTTTTCCAGAGCCTTCTGCTGTTCAATTCTCCAGACGTTTAAAAGCTCCTCAAAGATTTTACGGTCAATGGAGGCGTGTAGGTGCTCCTTCCTCATCTCAAACCTCCTTCCGTTTCTTTAGCCTTTTTTTACACTCGGCACAGTTATCTGGGCTATCATCGTTTCCTTGCTCTAATTTTCCTCTAAAGAACCCAATGATAGCCCATTTACGTAGTAGTGTGCCTTCTTTGAAATGGGGGTCCAACCCCAACCTTCCTTAACTTCTTTACTCATGGCAACAACCCCTCTAACATTTTTGCAAGGTCAATCACCAATTGACATTTAAAAACTTGAGGGTCGACACAACAAAGACAAACAACTTTCAAATTACATTCGAGTATAGTTACATAAAGCCAAGGGCGGACAAAAACTGGAACCCCACACTCTGAACAGGAAACGATGACAGCATCTCCGAAATAGTCAATAAACCCCGCAATAATAATTGGTCTTTCACCTTTCTGTATAATTTCTTTTAACTGATTCTTCCCATATTCCTCAAAATCCTCTTTTCTTAACATCTAATTTTCTCCTAATGCTGTCTGGGTAGAGGAGGTCTCTTCATTTCTGTCAACCTCATTTCCCTTGAACCTTGAACCTCCGCTTAACCTCCACACCAAATAGGCAACTGCGCATATTAGGAAGATGCTGTCACAGATGTTAGGCCACGCGGGGAAATAGACCCATTGGTCGAAGAAGGTGGTGAATTTAAGGGCGATCCCAACAGTCCCAAACAGGGCAACGAGGAGCAGGAGATCGTCTAACAGCGCGTGCCAAGACTTATGCAGAACCCTCACCCCAATCCACCTTCAATCTTCAGACATAAACCACTTTCAATTATTTGATTGTAGTTTGCTTTATAAAGATAAAGTTTTATACGGGTTCAATACATGGGTTTAAGGGGATTGAGATGTCAGGACGCATCATAGACTCAGTAAACATATTATTGAAAGGTTTCACCTTTGAAGAGATCAAAGACATCGTTGCACACATTAGAAAGGTGGAGAACCACAGAGCATCCCGTTTCGTCTTCATTAAACTTGACACTCCCGGTTTATCTCTTGAAGAGACAAAGCAAGCCATCAAAGATCTTTTCCCAGATTGAAGGGAGAGAAAATGATGGCTCAGAGAACGGTTAAGGCTAAAATCTTCGGTTTGACGCGGGTTAAGGAAGCCCTGCTTAGGGAGGAGTATGACAACTTTCAAGCCTGCTTAAGATTTGACGCACCCCTCTACTCCGCCACGAAACAGCAAGCTCAAAGGCTTTTAAGAAAACTAAAGGGGAAACCCAAGCTGAAAGAATACCCTATGATTCTCCGAAGGGATGTTTTCAATATAAAGGCAACAGAGAATAAGCTAGCTAAGTTCTGGGCCAAAATCCCAGTTCACCACATTAAAGGCGGAGTCAAAGTTCCAATCCAAGTTCCTTATTATCAAGAGGAACTCTTATCCCTAAACTTTAGGGAAGGGAAACTTCTTTGGAAGGGGAACCATTGGAGTTTGCATTTAACGGTGATGAAAGAGGTTCAGATTAATTCTGAGCCTCCATCAACTATTTTAGCCCTAGACCTTGGGGAACGCCATATCGCAACATCGGTGGTGCTTGCGAAAGGCGTGATGAAAAACCCAAGATTCTACGGCAAACAGGTTAGAGAAATTAGAAGGCACTACGCTTGGCTCCGAAGAAGGCTTGGAGAAAGAAAACTGCTCCAAACCATAAGGAAAATTGGACATACTGAAAGGAGGACGGTTAATGCCATCCTCCACAAGATTTCAAGGGATGTCGTTAAGCAGGCCGAGGATGCTAAAGCAGTCATTGTTTTGGGCAATTTGAAGGGCATCAGAGACGGAGCAAAAGGCAAGGGCAGAAGAATGAACCGCATAGTCTCTAACATGCCCTACTATCGCCTAACCCAAATGATCAGCTATAAGGCCCTCTGGGAAGGCATACCCGTTCATCAAATCAAGGAGAACAATACATCAAAACTATGTCATCGATGTGGGAACGAAGGAAAACGTCCAACCCAAGGGCTATTCATATGTCCATCTTGCGGATTGGAGGAGTATAATGCCGACTTGAATGGAGCCATTAATCTAGCTAAGAGGTTTCTGGAGCAAAGCTTCAGAAACGGGGCTGTATTCGACACAGCCTTAACTCTGGGGAGATGAACATGAAACCCATGGAGACCACCAGAGAATCTCCCGAATTCATTCGAGGAGAGTGTCAAAAGGTTCCAACACGATACATCGCAGAGGGGTTTGAAACACTGCGAATTAAAAGATTTTCCAGAGTGGTCCGAGTGAGGAGAAAAGACCGTAAAGCTTATAAGTATTTTGACATAAAATAACACAAAATGTGTATCGTAAGGAGGTGATTGTTTGTCTGAGTATGAGATAAAACCAATAACTAGAAGGGAGTTGCCTCCCACAAGAATGGGATCATACGATAAGGTTATACCAGATTTGGAGAAGAGGGAGAAGGGAATCTATGAGGTAAGCCTGAAGGGAAAGAAAGTCGGCAACATCGTAACCGGACTAAAGAAGAAACTGGACCCAAAGAAGTTCAGAGTCTTCACGAGAAGCAAACGATGCTTCGTAGAAGTCCTCTAAATCATCCCACAAAACCTTTAAAGCCTCAGCTTTCTGCATTTATTCCTAAATAGTCATTAGACCATAAATCAGGAGTGCAGAAGGTCAGATGAATGGATTATGAGATAAAGCCGATTTCCAGAGAAGAGCTAATGCAAATTAGTAATCGAAACTCTTGGAAGGGCGGCGCTAGATGCAGAAGTATGAAGATATGGCTTCCTCTGTCTATCCGAAAGTCTCCTGTGGTTCGTAAAGTGTTCTACGGAAAAGGATAGGAGATTAAGGTTTAATTCCGCTCTGAGTTGAGAAGAAGGGTGGGAAGCTTAATTTAGATTCTATGTTTGTTTTATAGATTACGTCTTCTTAAGTCTTTTATTTGTCTATAACCGTAAAGATTTTCAGTAGTATATGGAGTGGTGTGGATGCAGGAAAATATTAGTGGAAAGAAAACCTTGGGGATTACACTGTTAGCCGCCACCCTGGCGGCCATCATCGTTTCTGGCCCTACAATTTATGGCTTACTAACATCCAGCGCGAGAATTGGCAGTACTGGAACCCTCAAAACTGTCGGGGTTAAGGTTTACTCGGATAGCGCCTGCACCAATGAGGTTTCCTCCATAGACTGGGGAACATTGGAGCTTGGATCCACCAAGGACGCCACAGTTTACGTTAAGAACACGGGAAGCGTGGCCGTAACCCTTTCCCTAAGCACAGAGAACTGGAACCCCTCATCAGCCTCGGGATACATAACGCTCACCTGGAATTACGGTGGGCAGTCCCTTAGTCCTGGTTCCAACATTCAGGTAAAGTTGACCTTGACCGTTTCCGCCAACGCCACTGGAGTCACCAGCTTCAGCTTCAACATCCTAATAACGGGCTCCGGCTAGGGAAAGAGTCGAGCAAGAAGCCCAACATGCTTTAGCGGTTGGTAGCTCAATCCCAAATGTCTATAATGATGGATATGATGAAGAGGGCTAGGTATGTTAGGTGGGGGATGATGAGTTCTGGAGGGACATGGAGGGGAAAGCTGAAGAGGGCGGGCAGCAGGACCGTGAAGATGGGAATGGTGAGGATTAGGTTTGATGGGTGGGGTTGAAGTAGAATGTGCGCGTCTTTTGATTTTAGCATTATAGTGAAGGATGTGAGGAAGAGGGTCCATTCTAGGAGGATGTTGGCTTGGCTTACCATGCACATGATGTGTGTGCCGTACCATTTGGTGGTTAGGGGCCAGAGGAGCTGGACGCCACCTGTCAAGAAGTCACCAAGGATGGAGTGTTGGGTTAGGGCTAGGAAATAGGGTATAGCCTTCTTTTTGTAGAGAAAAAAGGTGGGTAGGAAGATTAGGGAGGCAACGATTAGGGAGTGGGTTGGCCCCCTATGCTCTAGGCCAGGTATTAGGATGTCAACGTCAGATATGACGGAGGCCAAGAAGAGCAGGGGAAGATTTGCGTTCACTTTTGAAATCTTAGATGCTACTTTTCCGCATAGGTATCCTAGGGCTAGGTGTCCAACGGCGAACATGGACTTTCCAGCTTCAATCCCTTAAGCATAGTTCAGATTAGGTTTCAACCAGCCGTCGGTTTCCTTCCGTACCGACAGAATGGACTGGTTGATCACTCGATTAGCGGAAAAGGCTTAGTTAGTAATCGTTTAGGTGTTAGCTAGTTGTCGGGTTCATGTACTAACGGATTTGGTTCTTTCTTGGCATTTTTCTAGTAGTCTTCTTACGGCATCGTTGACGAAGGATGAGGCGCTGGGGTATCCCAGTTGAGGATATTCTTCAATTAGGTTGTTAGCCTCATCTAGGAGGGCTGTTAGGATGCTTACTCGGCTCCATTTTTTCTTTTTGATCATCATCTTTATACTCCATGACTCTGTAGTTTTTTGAAGACTATTCCTGTTAGAAGGAGGGTTGTGTTCAGGCCTATTAGGTAAATAATCAGCGTATAGAGGAAGTATTCTGTGTTTCTTAGGTACTCTCTCATAATTTTGGTTCGGCTTATCCAGGTGTCGATGTTTATTGAGGTTCGGTTGAGGTAGTTGCCCCAATCTTCGATTTTAGCTTGTATCTCTTTAATGTAAGCCCTTAGGTCTTCAAGGTCATCGAGGGCGCTGTTTATTATATTTGTTATACTTTGCCTTGTGCTGTTTATGAAGAGGGTGAAGGTGCTGAATTTTTCCGCTAAAGCCCTAATTGAATCTGTCGCTACCTTAATTTCCTTTGCGATTTGGGGTGAGGTTAGATTGGAAATCTTATCCAATTTGGCTATTACCTCATAGAAAGTTTTGTTGGCGCTACTCAAGGTTTCATCTATTGTTTCGTTTGTTAGTATTAGTCGAAGATTTTGGGCGAGTTCTGAGGTTGTATTAAGGAAAGTTTCTTTACTTAAGAGGAACTTAGCTCTTTGGAGGCCATTTGATGCCTCATCTATCGTTTCCTTAATTAATTCTAGTTGGGTTGGAGCATCTTCGAGCCATGTTGAAGCCGTTCTAACGTGCACCGAAACGTAAAAGATTTGGATGCTTAGAGCATAGCCTAAGAGGCTGAATATTATCAATAAATAACTTACGAACCGGATGCTAATCTTCATAGTTGTTTCACCGTTTTAGAGATTTCATATAAGAGAACAAAATATTTAAACTTTTGAAGGAGCGCTCACATCAAGGATTTTTGTTTCAATTTTTAGGATCGTTTTTATTATCGGGTATATGGCGATCTCCTTGGTAGATTCATGGAGGTTTTGGATGTCCGTCTTATTTACGGCGCCTGCTATTGGGGCAATGGCAAGGAACAAGGTTAGATAAAGGGTTCCGCCAAGGATTAGTCTGTATAGGTAATTGTTAATTGGAGCCGTATTTAGGGTTATGTAAACGAGTAGGGTGGAGGCTAAGGAGGCAAATCCTATTCTAGTTAGGGGTTTCCAGTCCGGGCTTATGGAGTATTTTTTATGGGTTAAGTATAATCCATATGTGGTGGAAAGAAACTGGGGTATCAGGATTGAGGCTATTAGGCCGAGAACGCCATAGTACAGGGTTAGGATTGGGGCCAGGAGGGCTGCTGGGAAGAGTTTGGCGAGGCTCATCTTGAAGGTGGCTTTGGTGTCCCCCTGACCATTAAAGAAACTGTCTAGTACGAACATTCCGAGGCCCGTGCATAGGAAGTTTAGGGCGTAGAGGGTTAGGTATCCTGGGGCGAGCCAGTATTCGTAGCCGTATAGGGTGTAGACGGCCTCTTGGGACAGGAGGGCTATCAAGAAAGAGGCTGGCATGATTAGTAGGGATGTGTACTTTACGGAGAGCTTGAACATTTTTTCGACGGAGTCCCGATGTTCGTTTATGCTTAGCTTAGAGAAAGCGGGGAAGAGGGATGTGGCTATGGGGCAAGATATTAGGGTGATTAGGACGGAGAAGTTCATGGCTGTGGTGTAGTTACCTATCTCGGTGTTGGAGGCGAAGAGGGCTAAAATGAGGCTCTGATACTGGGTTAGTAGGCTGAGGGTAAGGGTGGAAATGTAGAGGGGCATTCCATAGTTAACCATCGTCTTTAAGCCGCCGAAGAAAGAAACGTTTTCACCATGACCACCAGACATTTCAGGGTTCATGCGAAACAGGATAAAGCCAATGCCGATCCCAGAGGCGAGGGTAAAGCTCAAGCCAGCACCTAATATGGCGCCAGCGGTGGCAAAGCCGAGGATTACGAGTGGGATGGATGTTACAACCTTTGTTATGGCTTGAATGTTCATTAGGAGTCCGCTTTTTTCCATCTTGTCGAGGCCGATAAAGGTGGAGTTTAAGGTCATGTAGATTGATTGGCCGATGAGGTATAGTGATGCTAACCTGATGAGGAGGCTGATTTCTGGTCTTTTAAGCGTGCTTGTGGCGATGATATCTGAGGTGAGGAGAAGGATTAGGGCTAGGAGTAGGGATGATAGGAGTTTGAAGAGGATTCCAGCCTTGATTAGGCCCGCCGCCTCTCGATGCCTTTCTTGGGTTCGGAGGCGGGCTGAAAACCTTGTTAGGGCTGGAGATATGCCTAGGTCGCTTAGGGCGATTAGGAATGATGGGGTTATTAATGCTACGGTGTAGAGACCGTAGTTTTCTGGACCGAGGAGTCTGGCTATGAGGATTGATCCAAGGGCTAAAATTATGGTTGATGAGGTGTTCCCTATAAAGAGGAAGAAGCTTCCTTTAGTTGAAGCCCTAGCCACATCGATTAACTCGGTCAAATTATTCCCTTATGGCGTTTGCTGTTTGATATTCCCTTATGGTGGCTATGGTGGCGAAGGCTGTGGTTAGGGCTAGGAGACTGAGGGTGATAGGGGTTAAGGTTATTCCCCAGGGAGTGTAATTAAGGAGTAGGCCTGTTATGGGGACTAGGGCTAGGCTCATTCCGATACTTAAGGCGATACGTTCAATGTTATCCAGTTCACTTGACTTAGTCGGGATCGGAACTTTTGTTGGGAATAGGGCTTTTATGAGGCTGTAGCCGGGCAGCCAAAGGACGAAGATGGCGCCCAGGATGTACCTCACATATACGGCTGGGAAGGCCTTCTCTGGTATGGCAAAAACTGTGACGAGGGTTGCTAAGGCTAGGACGATGGTGATCCAGTACCAATATGCTTGGGGTGAGAGGAAATAGCCCATTATAGTGGAGGGAGGCGGAGAAGGCTTTTCCTTAAGGTTGAGTTTTCCTTGGCTCTGTAAGTTTAGGATGTGCTCTAGGATTTCCTCTTCAGATAAGGGGTGTTTCCGCTGGACGATTTTGAACAATTCTTCTACAGTCGCGGGATTTTCATTCTTAACGATACGGATTATGGACTGATCAAGAGTTGAGGGATTTGGCTCTTTTTTTCGCATGGGTCGTTCCTCTTCTTATTTTAGTTTAGGAGAGATTAATCAATCCTTTTCTATCTAAGTTACATTATGGCTTAAATGTATCCTAGCTTTTCTAATCTCTCTCTGATCTTCCTCTCTTCTACTACCGCTGGTTTTTCTACTATTGTATTTACTCGTTGGTCCACTCTTTTAGACATTAGTGTGCACTTAACCCTGAACCAAGGAATTTCAATAAGTATCGGGTTTCTCTTTTCATTGGGGCTTTCATGCTTAGTCCAGTGGCCAAATTTTGCGTTTTCTCCAAGTCTTTCCCCGTGATCGGAAGAAATTACTATACTTACAGAGGGATCATTTAATAATAGTTCATTGCATAATTTGGCCACGTTCTCTAAAACTATTCTAAGGTTTTCTTTATAAGCTTCTCTTAAACCATCTATCCCATATAATCTTCTTATGGCATCCATTGGACAGGCAGGTGGTAAATTCAAGATCTCTCGTAGTTTAAAAGGATTTGTAGTAAGATTAGCTCGCACCATAAAAGTATTTAATAGATCAAATATCTCTCGTAGCTTAAAGGGATCTCTATTATTGTGAATGCCTCGATACCCACATATGATTTTTAGCGCACGTTCTCTAAAACCATTTTTTAAATCGGATTTAGGCCTTTTAAACAATTGAAATTTTTCTGATATATATGGTTCATGAGGTTGGAGGAAATGTATTATCATTCTCTTTTCAGGGAATTCATTAAATACACTTAAAACTGCCGCGTTAATCTTTTCTGGTAGTACAACTCCAACTCTTTCATTCCAACAAAAATCCCATGCATCTATAACTTTGTAAAAATGTCTTTTAGCATCGAATCCATTTTTTATTAATTTTATTTTTGAATTAATATAGGGATTCCCAGATATATAAATAACATCAGAATAATAATCCGTAAAAGATTTCATACACCAATCTGGAGTAGAAGAACTTAAAGAGATTCCTTTATATAGCTCCCCCGAGAAAAAAAACTTGTAAATACTTGAGAAGTAATCATATCGGCATGCATCTAAAATTATAAGGTAATGCCAATCTTCTTCCATCACTTTTATAATTTTAGCTTTCATTAATATACCTTCATTTCTCTTAAACTAGGCAGGAAACCCCCAAAACCCTTAAGAAGTGGTAGGCAGCTTCTTTCTGGTGATTATCTTTAGAAGATAATTATCTCAAGGACTCTTATGACTACGGTGATCATGAACAGAATTCCGAGGGTTAAGGAAACTAGTTTTAAACGTTTTTTGTTGATCCATATGTTAACTCTTCCGTAATAGGGTGAGAGAATCTCTGAAGTTGCCAATAGGATTATTGATGTTACGGCGAGCCAGAGGCTTATGTCCCAGAAGGTTAGGGGGAAATACATCTTCTCACTCCTCTAGGATTCGGTAGTAGACTTCTATGGTTTTTCCATCTGGGCCGATTTCGTTCTTTTCCATAATGATGGGTTTTCCTGTGGCCCTGGTTAGGGCGATGGCTATGGAGCTGCATAAGGGACAGCCAAAGGAATTGCAGATGTTTCGGAGTTTTCTGACTTCCCTGCAGAGGTCTTGGTAGACGGCCCCCGTTATTTTAACATGGATTAGGTTGTTTTGGGGGTTAATTTCTAGTTCTTCGGCCATTTCTAGGTCTTCAATGAAGAGTTTTGGCAAGTTGTTCTGCAGGTAATCTAGGTCAACTTTGGCGAAGTCTGTCCTCAACTCCCTTTCGTAGAGGTTTACTAGACCGAGCCCAGATGGGGTTAAGCACACGCCATTCGGGTTTTTTAGGAAGACCCTTTCTTGGGCCACCTCCTCGACCGGCGGTATGGTTAGGGCGTCTTCTGATGGGATATAGACTGTTCCGCCCTTGAGTTCCCTGAGGTACCTGGGCGGGAGGTATATGCCCCTTCCCCCATAGTTTAGGTCAGCTATTATTTGGTCGATGGCAATGAGATTGGATATGGCAGTTGAGTCCAGTAGGCTCGCCTTCACGTATCTTGTGGGCTTTATGTATAGGAGGAGGGCGCCCCAGAAGGTGAGACCGAGTCCTACAAAGGCCAGCATATAATTCATATTAGAAGGCACAAAGATAGAAGCAGCAAGGGCTACGAATCCTAAGAATAGAAGTAGATATCCTACCTTCCCAGCTGGCTTACGCTGTTGCTTCCACAACTTTGATCTGAGGGTCTCTTTTTCATTTTCAAGTTCTTGAATTCTTTTGGTTACATCATTCATTATCTCACTCTCATATACGTTCTAAATTAATTCTTTTTTGCCAACACGATATATACAATCAAGAGTGAAACTCCTACTAGCATAAATGTCATTAGAAGGTAAGTAACTCCATTCCAGACCACTTTGTGAAGGTATTTTGAGGGATATCCCACGGTTATAATTGATGTTGGATGGAGGTTTGTTTGACCTGTTAATCCCAGGGCTGTTCTCATGGCTTCTTCGTCGCTGTCGGCTTTGCCACAATCCGCTATCAGTCCCCAGGTTGCACACTCTAGATAGATATTTTGTGTTATTAGTCCAACCTCACAGTAAATGAAATTTAGAGTAGTGGCATCAAGTGTACGCTTTATCTTACTTTCATTCCATATGGTTATGATTATGAGTGGTGCTGTGGATGCCCAAGCGTTACCGCTGGCTGATGCTATGCTCGTCCTTCTATCACCTGCAACTCTCATGGTTATAGTGTGTTTGGAGGGGAAATATTCATACACTCCAGAGGAATTGGCTACGTAAATTATCATAGGGTAATACCCAAAGGCTGAAGGAACTGTTCTGTGCCTTATCGGTGGGCTTGTAGCGTTATCTAAGAAGTAGGAATATCCATAACTTGCCCACAATACTTGCGAGAGTTCTTGAGGAGTTATTGGCTTACTATTCCACTCATGGCAGGAAAAGACTGAGTCAAAAGCAGACTCGATACTTACGTTACTATCTTGAACTTCAGGTAATTCTGGCGAAGACGGTCGATTTGTTAGAATAAGGTTTTGGTAATCAGTATAAGGCGGAGAAGGATAGCCTAATGGCATTTTATATAAAACCCTTTCGTTCTCTGGCAAGCCCAGCGCTTGGTGTATTAAGGCTCTGTTTATCCCACCTTGACAAACTGTTCCTAGATTTAAAGCATTTGCCATTAGGTGAATATTCTGTATCGCACATCCTGCCTCTGCATTACCCCATTGTACATCTTGACAAATATTGGTATCAAAAGATATGTACAGCTGGATTGGAGCAACACAGCCTTCACCAACTTCCCTATAATCACCTATCTTCCAAAGGTTCAGGGTTTGGTTTTCAGGAATAAATTTGTAGACGGCTGTTGCATTACAGACATAAATCAGAATTGAATAGTTTCCGCCTAGAGTAGGAACTGTTCTACCTCGAGAAGAGTAGCCGTAAGCAGCCCAAAGAACCTTTGAAAGTTGATGCCATGGGGCCTCAATTTTAAGGTAACTCCTAATTGACATCCTGCGACTTATCACTTTCTCAAGAGGTATATCTGTTTCATTTTTCCATTCATGAACATATGAGACTGGGAATGTAAAAAGAAATATAGTACATATCAGAAAAACCTTATAACTCATTTTTAAGCCTTCTGAATGTGTTTTTCAGCTCGTTAAGAACAAATCTGGGTTTCTTTAAACCATATGGGAGAAGCTTTATCATTCTACGTTTTGAATGATATCGGATAATTTTATCTGTAGCTTTTTGAAGTTGCCTAGCATCTAACGATTTTGTTCTCATCACAATCGTATGTGATGTGTACTTCGACCAGTCATACGTCAGAATTAGATTGTTTTGTTTGGCGATTTCAAATAGTTTTGTCCCAGGGTATGGTGTTAGCATATTCCAATTTATGCCGTCAGGATCTATTTCGGCAAGGAATTTAGATGTTTTTGCTAAGGTTTCCAAGGTTTCGTCTGGCCATCCCAATATTACATGAGCTGTGGTCCATAATCTCATTTCCTTTGTCAAGCCAAACGCTTTTCTGATCGTATCTAAATTTGT
>Ga0315310_10001831_pt1 | contig 13403 bp, 11 predicted proteins | sample TDP5_MG_FD_203630 | JGI IMG/M metagenome (GOLD analysis project Ga0315310, IMG submission 203630) | Freshwater sediment microbial communities from Lake Towuti, South Sulawesi, Indonesia - TDP5 | ecosystem: Environmental > Aquatic > Freshwater > Lake > Sediment | place: Indonesia: South Sulawesi... | reverse complement strand
GGGTCGAGGGAGCAGGATACTGGTCATACGGCTTCCTCAGCGTCATCTACTTATCTGACTTGCTCGACAAGATAACAGAAGGACGTTTCGATCTGCTGGAAAATCCTCTAATCAAATCGACTGCGACCTTCCCGATCTGGATGTACCTTCCCCCTCGGTCCCAAGTGAACTTTGGAGATACCAGCGATGTGCCCAATGTCTTTCCTGAGGCTTTAGGGCGGCTCCTAGACCGCTATCACGATTCCTCGATCGCATGGTACATGCGCAGACTTGAGGAAGAGGGTCTTCTCGGTGGTGGATCCTTGCGTGACTCGCTTTGGACACCCTCCAATGAATTGCAGGCACTAGCACCCAAAGAGACATCCAAGTGGTATCGTCGAATCGGTGTGATCGTAACGCGCGCTTCATGGACTGACTTGGATGCTCCAATTCTGGCTGTCAAAGCTGGGCACAACGACGAGCCTCACAACCACCTGGATATCGGTAATTTCATCTACCACTGTTACGGGAACAGCTTCATCAGCGACCTTGGCGCAGGCGTATACGATCGTGACTACTTTGGCGAGAAGAGATATGAGAATCCATTCTGCGGGGCAGAAGGTCACAACCTGATCTTCGTCGACGGCAAGGGCCAAGTCCCAGGTAGAGAATATGAGGGAAGAATCCTTGAGTATGTTCGCGATCCACATTATGAGGTGATACAGATAGACCTTACGAAGGCTTACCCAAGCGATGTATTGTCGGAAGCATTTAGGACATTAATCTTTCTAAAATATGAAGGTTTGGTGCTAATCGATAAGGTCGTGTGCCAAAAGCATGCCATGGTTGAGTCGCGACTCCACTTTAGTGGCAGACCCAATATGGCCTATTCGGGGATTGAGATACTTTGCGGAAGAGGCAGAATCTTTGTATCATGTGATGCGCCTTCAGTAAACATCGGGATCGGGATCCATAAAGGGCTAAAGCTGCAAACTCCCAAATATGTAGATGCGGAGTACATAAGTCTGCTTGCAGAAGCGTCCCAGGGATCTGCCACTATTGAGACGTACATCGTGCCCTATCAAACCGACAGGGAACTTCGTGCTAGGCTTAAGACCCTAAGAAATCGTACTTCTCTCATGTCTCGCAGAAGACTGCTATCGTAAAGCATCTTTGGATTTCACATTCTTCAACGCATTCCCCACGCGGTTTAATATCGCTTCTATGTCCTCGGATGGCTAAAGGCCGGGCCCTTCACCATTACCTAGCTCATCAGTGGAGATGAAGTGTAGCCTCTGCAATTGAATGCGAGCCTTAATGCGTCCACTTATTTCAGGAATTGGCTGGATCTTGACAAAAACATAAGAAGTCACTCGTCTATATTCAGTGAGAGCTCCAAGTAAGGGTTTGACAGGAATGAAAGCGGTTGTAAAGACGAGGCGGGGGCCAGGAAATGTGGAATTAAGAGATGTGGACGTTCCTCAGGTAGCGCCTGATGAAGTTTTGATCGAAGTGAAGAGCAGCGGGATATGCGGAACGGACGTCCACATATATCATGACTCAACCTTTTACACTCCGCCAGTGATCTTGGGACACGAATACGGAGGGGTCGTAATCCAAGCCGGCAGCAAAGTCTCGGACTTCCATGTGGGAGACAGTGTGACATCTCCCGCAACGATACCTTGTGGAACATGCTTCATGTGCAAAATAAATCGCGCAAACCGATGTGTCGGAGAGAAGAAAAGGATCTTAGGAGCTCACAGAGCCGACGGAACGTTTGCACAATATGTTGCAGTTCCGAGCGCAATCTTGCACAAGGTTCCTGATGACATTTCTCTTGATGAGGCTGCAGTTGTGGAACCTGCTGCTTGCGTAGTTCATAATGTATCTGAGACTGTGGGGGTAAACCCTGGGGATGTTGTTGTTGTTTTGGGACCTGGACCTGTAGGGCTTCTTAGCCTTCAGGTGGCAAAAATATCGGGAGCCATCAAAGTCATCGTAACTGGAACAAGCGCCGATAAAGATCGGTTGAGACTTGCAGAGACCCTTGGGGCAGACATGACTGTCGATGTTGAGATGGAAGATCCGGCTGAAACAGTCAAAAGCCTAACAAACGGATTGGGAGCTGACGTCGTCTTCGAGGCAAGTGGATCCTCAGCAGCCCGTAAGCAGGCGTTCGAAATCGTTAGGCGATGCGGAAAGGTAGGGTTGATAGGGATAACTGGCAAACCTCAGGAGATAAATCTAGACAAAGTTGTTGAAGGCGAACTCGAAGTGAAAGGGACATGGGGAACCACATGGACCAGTTGGCGAAAAGCATTGAACCTGATAAGCTCGGGAAAAATTCAAGTTGCCCCTCTAATTACGACTAAGCTACCTTTAGAAAGCTGGCAAGAAGGCTTCAGGATGATGGAGAAAGGAAAGGCTCTAAAGGTGCTTTTGACTTCCTCATAACATTCTCATTGTCCTCTTGAGAGCAAACATTGGTCTACAAGAAGTATTTCATAATTGCTCCGTATAACAAAAACAATTTTACTACTGAGATATTGTTCTATGCATTCTATAAGCAAGCTTCTTCGTTTTGTGATCTGTCCATTCCTTTTCAACCTTAAAATTGAACCCGGTATACAGTTTGATTGCTGGTTTGTTTTCAGGATCTACTTGGCATTTAAGTGCCTCTAAACCTAGTGAAAAAGCTTCTTCGATAATATACCTCATTATCTCTTTGCCTAGACCTCTTCCCTGATAAGCTTCTTGCACTACGAGAAATAACCATCCTACTTTTGGATCTTGAGGGAAATCAATTCCAAAATATCCTACAATCTTCTCTTGAGGAGACTGAACTATGCAAACAAATCTTCTTAGATTTTTACTTTTGACAGCTTCAATCATCCTCTTGTCGTATTCTTGTTCATTTGCTTCTTCTGGTTTTCCAACGAGTATCCGCGTCTCTCTTGATAGACTGGAGTAGAACTGCCATAGTTCATTAGCATCTTCCAACATCTGTGGACGAATCAAAACCTGTAGACTATTGGGCAAAACAATTTTCTTCATCATGCAATTCCATCAGTCATTATAAATTAGAACTTCATAGCGACTTAGATTTCGCGCATCAACCTTTCTAGATAGTCTTTTCCCATTTTGACCTCTCTATGGGGGTCTTCATACGGCCATATGTCCATGCTTAAGCATCCCTTGTAACGTACCCTCTTGAGCGCTTCCAGGAAGGGCTTGAAATTGTGCGCCGTTCCCGGGGGTAAATCCCTATCCCAGTCGCCGTAATTGTCGTCGATATGAATGTGGAACAATTTTCCGTTCAGCATCTCAACCGCGGTTGGTAGGTGCTCACGGGCGACAATGGCGTGGCCGGTGTCAAGAAGAGCTCCGACATTATCGAAATTGACTTCCTTTAGTATCCTAAGTGTACTGTCCACATTGTTCAGTATGTTTTCGGGTTTGGACTCTAAGGCAATTTGGACACCGTGATCTTCGGCTACTTTTGCGCACTCAGAGATCGTATCTACTAGATGGTTCCAAGCGTCCCAGTACGGGATCTTTGGTGGTATCGGATCTGAACCGGGCCAGATGCCAATGCATTTGCAGTCCCATTCGACAGCGGCTTCGATCTCTTGTTTGATACGTTGGACTATGCTCCTCCGAACATTTTCATCCGGATTCGTATAGACAGGACCAGACCACACGTACACGTTATCGTTACAGCATATGTTCACCATCTCTAGATCTAACGATTCAAGTTCTTCTTTGATCTTCTGTCTTCTGATCTTAGGAAAGTCTTCTATATTCCATATCACTAATTCAACAGCATCGAAACCCATCTCTGCAATTTGGCGGATTGCTTCCTCGGTTGTCATTCTTGCGCCTCGTGTCTGCAAAGGACCGAAACCAGGTCTGGCTGCTTCAAAAGCCCATGTGAGGACGCTTAGTTTCCACAGCATTCCTTTCATCCTCCCTAATACTCAGACTCAACAGTACTGCATAAAAGACTTTAGGATGAACTCCACTTTTCTGATGATCTTAGCTTTTTCACGTGATCGATTTCATCGAAAACGCCACTGAATGCGCCATAAAGTTTCTTGTACAATTGGTAATGTTGTTCGTAGATCCTTCCGGCCTCTACCGTTGGCGTAAAAGTTTGCTTCTCCTTATAGATGCTTCCAACAGCTTCCTCAGTATTCCCATAGATCCTCGCGCCTACACCGGCTAGGATTGCTGCACCCAAGGCTGCTGCCTCTGTCACGTTCGGAACAGCAACCTTTCTCTTCGCGATGTCCGCTTTGAGTTGCAGCCAGAATCTTGACTTAGCTCCTCCCCCGATCGCCCTCAACTCTGTTATTCTGGTCCCATGTTCCTCTATCGCTTCGATATTGTTCCTCAATTCATAAGTAAGCCCCTCCAAAACAGCTCGTATGACTTCCTTCTTGCCGTGGGCTAGGGTGAGCCCGAGAAAGACTCCTCTAGCTTTCCCGTTGAATGTCGGCGTTCCACTTCCCTCAAAATATGGCAGGAGGAAAAGTTCTGTCGAGCCAACCGGTGCTGTAGAAGCTTTTTCGGTTAAGAGATCATATACATTGATGCCCTTCCTTTCGGCTTCTTCCTTCTCCTTCTCCGCAAAGTTGTCCCTGAACCATCTCAGGATTACACCGCCGCTCGGATTAAAACCTAACATGAAATACTTGTCGTCAAGGACGTAGCAATGAACCGCAAACCCTTGCAGACGCATCTTCTCGGTTAGGGTCAAATCCTTCTGGATGACGGCTATGCATTCAACTGTTCCCGTAGCATCCATAGCCGGTCCAGTTTCGGTTATGCCTGCTCCAAGAGCACCGCAAGGCTGGTCATGCCCGCCGGTAACAACCAATGTTCCCTCAGAGAGTCCTGTTTCGGTTGCGCCTTTCGAATCCACTTCACCGACGACCGAGCCTGAAGGGCGAACCTCGGGAAGAACACTTTCGTCTAATCCTGCCACACCAAGAATTTCACTTGACCATCGTTTCTTTACGATGTCAAACATTATGGTTCGCGTCGCTACTGAGCGATCAGTTACGGCTTTGCCGCACAGTTTCAGATTTATGTAGTCTTCCCAACACAGGAACATAGACGCTTTCTTATACGCCTCGACCTCGTTCTCTTGCAGCCATTGAATTTTGGGAAGTGTATAGATGGGCATCGACGATGTTGCGGGCTGCCCGGTGATGCGATACATCTCATCAGCTCCGAAGTTTTCCTCCCACCATCTGGTCTCTTTCTCAGCTCTAGCGTCAAACGTGGTCATGCTCCAATAGAGCCAGTTTCCATTCTCATCAAGTGGAAGAAAAGCTTCACCCAGAACGCTGGTGCTCAATGCAACGATGAGTTTGGGGTCGACTCCTCCATTCTTGACGCTGGTTCTAATCGCTGCTACTATGGTTTTCCAAACTTCGTCAGGATCTAACTCAGACCACTCTGGACGTCTGTGATATAGCCTGTACTCTCCATAAGCAGAAGAGGCTATGTCTCCATTTGGGGTGAAGATGACGGCCTTACACCCAGTTGTTCCAACATCTAGCCCAAGTAAGTACATGCTGATCTCCCTTCAGAAAGCACGAAATCTTGGTCACACGTTATTGAAGATGGAGGATGAATAAAAGTCATTGTCAAAGAACCCTTGAGATTTCTACCCTAGTATGTCCTTTCGTAGCGCAGATCTATAGCAAGCCTCATTAAAGACTCTAGCAAGTCAGATGAACATAGATGATTCCGCGTTAGCACTCTGCCCTCTACGGGCCATCCGATGCAATTTGATTATCGTCGGGTTAGTAGCATCACTCATCTCTGTATTTGCGACATCCTTGATCGACAGCAGGTTTAAGAGCTTGGGTGATATCTTGCCTCCTTTTGGTGCTTGTTCGGATCAGCGGAATTGGTCATACCCGACGGGAAAGGATGCGACGCATGTTTTGGCCCAGGATGGGTAACATTTTTTCCTCAGGGATGTTCAGCGAGAGGAACCGTCCCAGCTCCCAAGCGAAGCTATGGAAAGTTCCATCTGTACCGAAGACTACTTTCTCGTGGCTCACCCGGTTCAAGGTTTCTTCCCATGTGACCCGGGAACAGAAGCTCCCGCACCATTCAAGGTAGACATTTGGATTGGCGGAACTCAGATCCATCGCTTCTAGCCGGCCGATGTCGCCGCCTCCCGAGTGGCCAAGCAGAAAAACGGCCTCTGGATATTGTTTCACGATGTCTTTCAGAAGCCTCGGCGAGCTGTACGGCGTGTCCCATGTGTGCAACAGGATGGGCAGCCGGTGTTCGTGGGCGTATTCCCATACAGGTTCAAACCTTAGATCGTTCATCGGTACCTGCCAGTAGTCTGCGAGCACCTTGAAACCCACGAAGAAGGGGCGGCTGAAGAAGTCCTCAAATAATGGCACCATATCCCTATCGTAGAATGGGTTGAACCCCAGATACCCTTTGAAACGATCGCCGTGGCGTCCCGCGTGGTCCTCCAAAAGGCGGTTACCCACTACCGGGTCCGAGAACAAGGCATCCTGACAGGACACGATGAGAGTCTGGATTCCGTACCGATCCATCTCCGGAATGGTCTCCCTGATCTGGGCGTCGATGTCACTATGCTCGTGGAGTGTGGGCACGAGTAGCTTGACCCAAGTCGAACTGCCACCCAAATGTGCATGGGCGTCTAGGATGCCTACGCCTATGGGTTGGCCGGCTATATACTTCTTCCACAGATTGGAGCAGGGCTTCAGGGTTTCCACAGACGAGAAAGAAATCTGTTCCGTGAAGGAAGCTAACCCTAGAAGCCTTTCGAGATTGCCATGGGCAACCTCCTCCTTTTGGCTGTCAGAGAGCTTTGCATAGACCAACCCTCCTATGCTCGCGCCCTGTTGGGCTTTGGGTCCTATGCCGAAGACAACGCGGTCCGAGCCGAAATAGTGGACCAGATCCTCGAGTGTACCTCACGAATGGATCCATGAGGTCTCAGCCAGAACGTTTCTGCGCCGCCGCATCAACTCGAACAGGGTCACCATATGCCCCCACATACCCTCACTCAAGATGATGGGCATCCGTGGGAAACTGTCTGACAGTCGCAAAACGTCTTGAGCATCGCCGACCTCGGGGATGTCAACCAGGAGCACAGGGTTGAAACGGGAGACCTGTTCCAACATCGGCTCTAAGTACCAAAGGCGGAACCCGTGCGTCGCAGGAAAGGCCCGCAAGGCTCGAACCTTACCTATTGCCATTGCCTTTACAAGGTTATCCATCGATCCACCAGCATAGAACATGGTCGGCACAACCGTGAAGGCTGGGACCAAACGGTGCTTAGCCCCAGGACACGCTTCAATTTCCTTGAGCAACGTCGAATTGCCCATATCAGCACTCTGGTCTCGCGCCCGAAGATGATACACAATGGACCTTGGAATGCCAAGCCTGTCCATGTGCAATAAGAGGTCGGACGCTCTGGGAAAGTCGGGTTGGGCGGGAGCTGTATACCCGAAACTGCCATTCGCATTGAAGAACGACATAATCATTTTCGTCTTTACCTCTGCGAATTTGTGTGACCTAAATTCCATTCAGACTATATCGCAAATCCATAAAAAGAATTGTCATGAAAGATGAAATGAGGTTGATCCAGCTGATCAGCGCTAAAGACCAAGAAAGCAGATGCTGGTCGTTATGATTTGAAAACAATGAGTAAGGTCTCAAACTTCTGTTTTGAACCGGGCACTTTGCTCTTCCATCTGCTTATGTTGGCTGAAATATCTTCGAAGATTTTAGTCTTCCTGGGATACATAGTCTTGGGCTGAACTGAGTCGTTTGGCTTCCGCAACACAGAAATAGGAGTCTTTAGTCTTTAGTCCAAAGGAACTGTCTAATCAGCCGATGGCAAGGTTTGACCTATGGATTACGCCGTGGAAACGCTTAACCTAACGAAAGTGTTCAAGGGTGAAAAGGAAGGGGGCGAAAGGCGAATCGTTACGGCAGTCGATCATGTAAACATTAAAGTCAAGCCTGGCGAGTTCTTCGGTTTGCTAGGACCAAACGGCGCAGGTAAAACGACCCTCATTAAGATGCTATGTACAATAATCCTTCCCACTGAAGGAACAGCGAAAGTTAATGGTTATGATATCCTTGAGCAGTCGGAAAAAGTCAGAAGCATCTTCGGCTGGTTTCACGGCGAAACCGGCGGCCGTTCTCTTTACTGGAGGCTGAACGCTGAAGACAACCTTAGGTTCTACGCTTACCTGCAGAACGTTCCAAAGAATGTGGCTGAGAAACGGATCGATGCGCTCCTTGAGTTCTTTGAGTTAACTAAGGACCGGCGAAAGCTGGTCAAAGAGTACTCCACGGGGATGAAGGTAAGAGTAATGCTCTCGAGAGCCTTGCTTCATAACCCACCGATCCTCTTGATGGATGAGCCCACAATAGGGCTCGACACGATCAGCGCGGTCGAGACGAGGAAACTACTTAAAGCACTCAGCACCGAGCTCGGCAAAACCATAATTTTCACAAGCCACAACATGTACGAGGTTGAGCAGCTCTGTGAAAGGGTTGCAATAATGAGGAGCGGCAAGATAATCGCCGACTCTCCACCCTCAGCGTTGAGGGATATGATAAGGGACGTCCGTGCTATCGAAGTGGAGATCAAAGAGTGCGAAAATCCGGAAGAGACAGTTCTCAGACTGAGCAAAATGTCCATCGTCAATAAAGTCATCGAAACGAGAAGCGAACTTAACCACTTGTTCGTACGCCTGCAGGTCGAAGACGAATACGAAGCCATTCCTTTGGTGATTGAGAGGTTACACTCTTACGGTGTTAAGATCTCGTCGATCCGTCAAGCCGAGCCCACCTTCGAGGACATCTATGTAAGACTAACAAGAGAGGAAAAATCTTGAATGTCAAAGATCTCGTCGATCTTTTCCGTGAGGAAGCCCGGCGTTCATCCTCAGATCTCGTCCACACGTGGGCTGTTTTTTGGGCTAACTTCAAGATATTCCTCTCATATAAGACTTGGGTCATAACTGAAACTCTCAGCACAATCGCCTCAATCGCCATGTACTCTTTTATGGGGCTTCAAGTTGAGCCTGAGAGGCTGGTTGGAGCGGGCTACGGAGGTATAAGCTGGTTAGCCTTCGCTCTTGTGGGCGTAGCCTCGGCGAATTATCTCTGGATGTGCATAAGCAGGATAAGTCACTCCATGCAGCACGAGGTGAGTGAGGGAACTCTCGAGCCGATCATCTCCTCGCCCATTAGGCTGAGATCCTATATCACTGGGCAGTCCATCAGAGGTTTCCTGGTTAGCGGATACTTCATGCTGGGCGTTCTACTGGTCGGAGTCTTCGTTCTGAAAGCCGCCCTAGTAATGACCACCGAAACCGTTCTATCCTTTTTGATAATCCTCCTCATGATGGTTGTGAGCTATATCGGCATAGGCGTAATGGCCGCCGGCATAATTCTCGTATACAAGAAGGGAGATCCGCTTACATTTCTCTTCGCGAGCGTTACTGAGTTCCTTGGAGGCGTGCTATTTCCTTTGAACTACCTAAAAGAATATCCAATCGTCTGGTCCCTCGCATGGCTTATGCCATACACTTATGCGTTGGACGCAGCGCGGAAGGTCCTCCTAACCGGAGCGACGCTAACTTCACCCGGTGTTCTTAACAACCTGATCGTTCTAGTTATCTACGCCGTGGTCTTCATCCCACTGGGTTTAAGAGTCTTCAACTGGGGGTGCAACCGGATAAGGGATGAAGGAACCGTGGCCACGTATTAGGAGGAAGGGGAAACTTGGACCATGAGCAGATGGTTAACCTCATGTCCGAGGAGACGCCGCGTAGGAAGACGCCCATCCATCAGATGATAGTCTCCTTCATCACGAGAGACTTCAAGATTTTCTGGACCTATAAGTTCTGGCTGACACTCGACATATCTGGAAGCGTCCTCTTCGTGGTTGCCTACTACCTTTTCTCCATGATCACAACTTCTCAGCAGGTCAAAGATGCTGGATATACTATGGGGGGATACTTCACCTTCGCGCTGATCGGCATAGCCTTCCAGCAGTACGTCTTCTTCGCGGTTCAAAGCATAAACATGAGCGTAAGAGAGGAACAGTGGAACGGAACAATAGAGACGATATTGTCCTCGGCGACTGACTTCAAAGTATTCCTACTTGGGGAGACGTTTTTCTTCTTTATACTTTCCTCAGCTTTTCTGCTCGTCTCGTTGCTCACCGGGGTTCTGCTCGGGGCGATTTTCTATTTCAGTCCAACGTCGGTTCTCTCTGCAATCGTAATCTCTGTTCTACTCATAGTCAGCCACATGGCGATAGGCATCCTAAGCGCTGGCATAATAATGAAAACTAAGCAGGGGAACCCTTTGACTTGGGCATTCTCGTGGATGACCCAGCTCGTTTCGGGGGTATTCTATCCGCTAAAGCTACTTCCGCAATATCTCGAATGGGTGGGCAGGATATTTCCCCTAACCTACTCGTTAGATGGGATAAGGCTTTGCCTCCAGGCCGGCCGAGATTTATCGTATCCCACTGTTCTTAATGACGCCTTCAGCCTAATCATATTCACTGCTGTTGCCTCGCCGGTCGCATTGTACGTCTTCAAGATAGGCTACAACGCAGCCAGAAGAGACGGCTCCCTAGGACAATACTAAATTAGAGCACAAGTTCTCTTCGTTACTTATTTTAAGCCCAAACATACCTTACGACATAGTCTATTTTTCTCTTTCCAGGTAGCGGGTTAGGGTTCCCACGTTATCCAAGGGAACCATCAATACGCCCCTTCCCACTTGGAAACCATTCAGCCTCCGTACAGGCCCATCGTATCTATATTTACCCTTGCCCCTGCCTTCCAGTTTCTGAGCGACTACCACCCTGTTCTTAGGATCAGGATTGACCGTGCTATAGGTTATGAGTGCGTGCGGCCTATACAGGGGAGTTAATGCTGCTTTTGCATCCTCATCTGCATAGTATATTTTCCTTTCTCTCAGCACAGGTCGTAAGAGCGGTGAACCCATCAATTCCTCCAGAGTTAGACATACCGCTTGGATGAACAGGCCGCCTTGAGAAGTTATCTTATAAATGTCTCTGAGATGGTCTGCCATTCTTCCCTTGTCTTTGAAGATAACGAGTAGATCGATGTCGCTTCCTTCTTCAAAGTCACCTCTGGAATAGCTGCCGAAAAGTATCACAGCTGCAATTCCATCAATCTTTTTCAACTTGTCGCTGATGTGATCTATCTCTTCATAAACCTTTGATTGCAATCTTCTCCCTGCTGCTTAGTTCCGTCAAGGCGCTTCTAAGAACTGTTGCGACCTCTTCAGCTCTATCACCGTCCATTCCTCCATAACCTAACGCTGCGTATATGCCCCAGAGTTCATCCCATGTTTCCAACAGATCTGGATGATGTGTTTCTAGCCATCTTCTTCGATTCATATGAGCGGTTTTTGGGGCTTCGTGAAAATGCAAACTCTCTTTGGCGGCGCACGCCTCTATCATCTGTTCAAATGCCCTCAGGGACAAAAGACCTACGTTGGTGAATCTTCTGTTCCTCAACTCTTCAGTAGCGCCTTGCATATTTTCCTCAGAGATATCCTTGCGTGATGAATAGTATCGGACACGGGCTGTTAATTATTAACAAAACTTATAGGTCTTCCGCATAGGCAGTCATTCTCCTCTGCGAACCGTATTCTCAGAATTCGCTCCGTGCAACAAAACCACGACTAAATTAGAGTGTTCCGAAACTAAAAACTGTTTCGTGTTCTTCTTCGGTCGCCACGTGGGCATGTCATCGAAATCAATTTTAAATGATTGTTCAGTTAATTCAATATTCGAAAGACTATGGAATCAATGCTGGGATCATTGGAAACGAGAAAAATACTCAAGATCGACGATTCGCATTTTGTTCTTTTTGATGATTTTCGAAATGTTAAACTAGATGAAAAAGCTGACTTGGTGTTTGCTGACCCGCCATTTGGGATTGGCTTCAAGGGCAATCTTCAAACCTATAATAGAACGCCTGACGCACTATCTTATGTTGAAGTGCCAGTAGAATGGTATCCGGATTTTATCCTAGGCCTTCTAGAATGGTCTCACAATACACTCAAAGATTCAGGGAGTATGTGGCTACTCTCTGGCTGGAATAATCTAAGGATCGTACTTGATGCTATTGACGACGTAGGTTTTGTTCAGCTTAACCATTGTATTTGGAAGTATCAGTTCGGTGTTTTTACGAAAAGAAGATTCACAACATCCCATTATCATCTCTTGCTTTTGGTCAAGGATGCAGACAATTATGTCTTCAATAAACCGAAGCATTATGCTGAAGATGTGTGGGAGATTAAGAGACCATATAAACACGGAGTGAAAACCGCGGGGAATGAGCTCCCAGACAGATTAGTTGAGGAATGCATCTCCACGTCCTCTAATAAGGGAGATCTAGTCGTAGATCCGGTATTGGGTTCAGGCACCACGATGAAAGTTTGCCTAAAGATGGATAGAAGATGCGTAGGTATCGAGATCAATCCAGATCTCGAAGTTCGGATTAAGACAAAATTGGGATTAGACTTCCTAAAAGGCTCCAAATAGCAGACCTGCACGCGTGACTATTATGGTTGATTGAAGATTCGTTCTTGAGATTACCAGAAGATTGTCTGTATTGGGAAAAGACAATCGAGACATCCCTGCGCTCCTCAACCTTTGATCGATTATTTGGAACCGTGCGATTCGGAGGAGATTGACACACTTAATTTCCTTAGTTGTGGAGAAAGGCTAATAATGGCTATCAGAGCATGGCTAAGATTGTGACAGAGAGTGAGGATGACAGAAGTGAAGTTTGGTCTCATGCTCAAGTTGGCTCCATACGAGCAGATGACGAAGCTTGCAATGCTGGCTGAACACTTAGGTTTTGACTCACTGTGGGTTCCGGATCATCTTGTCCTAGAGGCCTATGAGAGCCTGTGCCCTGAGGCTTGGTGCATCCTCTCAGCTCTTGCTACGTGCACAGATCGAGCTACCTTGGGAACATCCGTTACGGACCCTTATAGGCGGCATCCAGCTGTCCTAGCACAAACCGTGGCTACACTGGATCTAATTTCCCGCGGCAGGGCAATCTTAGGCTTGGGCGCTGGTGAGGCGATGAACACTGATCCATACGGCATACCGAGGGACAGGCGCATCCGTCGGATGAGAGAGACGGTTGAGATTCTCAGAAAACTGTGGACGTGCAAGATAACCGATTACGACGGCAGAGTCTTCAAGATCTCACAAGCTTTTTTGCAGGTGCCGCCAGTCCAGAAGCCAGGCCCACCTATCTACTTGGCGGCAAATTCGCCCAAGACTAGGCAGCTTGTCGGCAGGTATGGGGATGGATGGTTGGCTGAGATGATAAGCCCGGAGA
>Ga0315310_10001830_pt1 | contig 13413 bp, 13 predicted proteins | sample TDP5_MG_FD_203630 | JGI IMG/M metagenome (GOLD analysis project Ga0315310, IMG submission 203630) | Freshwater sediment microbial communities from Lake Towuti, South Sulawesi, Indonesia - TDP5 | ecosystem: Environmental > Aquatic > Freshwater > Lake > Sediment | place: Indonesia: South Sulawesi... | reverse complement strand
TTATTGGGCCTGAGGGCATGTTGTCTAGGCAGTATTGAACCATCCCGATCGATTCAAGTGTCTCATCTATCCTGACTACGATTCGACCGAAGACATCGCAACTGTCGTAAGTGATAACGTTGAATGGGACTTCATCATGTGCTGCGTAAGGGTCGTCCATTCTGACGTCAGCTTTTATCCCTGAAGCCCTCAATGTAGGTCCGACCGCTGAAAGCTTGATCGCTTCAATCGGCGTTAATACTCCAACTCCTTTAGCTCTTGCTAGAACAGTAGGTTCATCCTGCGCGATCTTCTTGTAGTATTTAGTGCGTTCCTCAAGTATACTCATACCTTTTCTAAGGCGAACCATCTTGTCTGGGGCTATGTCTCTCCTCACCCCTCCAACAGTATTCATCGCTGTGGAGACTCGGTTTCCAGTGAGTAGCTCGATGAGGTCCATAACAACCTCTCGATCTCTCCAAACATACATGAACAAGGTGTCGAAGCCTACTTCATGGCCTACTATGCCTAGCCACAAGAGGTGGCTGTGAATCCTATTCAACTCCTCAATAACAACGCGGATATACTCAGCTCTCCGCGGAATACTCTTCTCATACAAGTACTCAACATTCTGCGTATAGCAGACTGTATGCGCAACATTGCAGATTCCACAGATCCTCTCCACAAGCGGTATATTCTGAATATAGGTCTTGGACTCCATCAGCTTCTCTATACCCTTATGAGCATACCCGATCCGAACCTTCGCGCTTACGACGTTCTCCCCATCAACAGTAAGAGTGAACGATTCAGGCTCTTTGAGAGCTGGATGCTGAGGCCCTATGGGAATACTGAACGTTGACAAATCAATCGCCCTTAATCTTCGAGAGCAATGCTGCTACACCCTTGATTATGGCTTCAGGCTTTGGAGGACAACCGTAGACATAAGCATTGACAGGGATCACAGAATCGAGCCCAGGATAGACGTTGTAGCAACCACGATAAACCCCCCCGCTGGCACAACAGTTTCCCACAGCAACGGCAAACCTAGGCTCAGGCACCTGCTCATAAATCCTTAACAACCGATCTCTGATTTGGCGAGTGACAGGGCCGGTCACGACGAGTACATCTCCATGGCGGGGGCTACCCTTGAGGAGAACGCCGAACCTCTCTAAATCATATCTCGGCGTCAAGGCCGCGACGACTTCTATATCGCAAGCATTACATCCCCCTGTATTGAAGTGCACAAGCCAAGGGCTTCTCCTTCTAGCCCAACCAACCAAACCCAACCCTTCACGCTCCCAGAAATCTCAAGCTTGAAGACAGTAAGATTAAATCCTGCAACTAAGCGCACAAGAAACAGCAAATGTTCCAATTAAACCTTTATTTTCGAACGAAGATAACTCGATTGTTCATTCTTACTGTCGAATAAGCTCTGCAAACTGAAGGGGTAGAGGGCAATGCTGAGCTTCGCAGCCGGAGATGTCAGATACACCTTGTAAACAGGTTGTAATCTCAGCTGGGCAGGCTTGCCGTTAGAGGAGACTTGAAGACCGAGTAAAGAAGATCTAGCACAACTAGACTGTTAATGTAGCTAAGATTCTTCTATCACTCACTTGAAGCCCCAACGGGAAACGTGCGAAGGTCTGATCTTCACTATGAGGCACTCGCCCTGTTTGATGGGCATCTCCGAGTATTGAGGATACTTCTTGTGTAATAGGTCACGCTCCTTCGCAAACTCAGGTCCTTTCTCTAGAAGCTCAGCCTCCCCTTGAATTAGGATTCCTTTGAGCTTTGACCAGTCTTCGAAATACTGATCGATGATTATAGAGACTTCCCTGTTCTCCTTGAGGTTCCTCACCTTCTTTGCTCCGTAATCGGTTGCAAAGTATATGTCGCCGTTATCGAAGACGTAGCAGACAGGAACGACATGTAGTTCTCCTTTATTGGAGATTGTCGCAACTCGACCCACAGTCTGCTTATTCAGAAATTCAATTTGCTTCGAAGACAATTTGATCAATTGCTTTCGCCAACCGAGATCGGTCTAGAAGAACATATCACCCTTCTTCCACTTCCTGGTACCAGCGCATCCTCTCACCTATCTTGGCACGTGTCTTCCATCTGAGAGACTTCGGTCTTCGCTCGATGGACTCCCTAATACCCTTCACTTTCTTGATAATGGCCCTTTCATCTCTTACAGCAAGTTTGTGCTCGGTGATGAATGACTCAAGGGTGTCGAGGTTTGCCATTACAGACGTGTGGAGCCCCCAATCCTTTGAGCAGAGTTCGGCTATGTATTCTAGATCTATCGTTTCTCTATCGGACTTGTTGGCGACCTCATGGTCCTCTAAGATGGCAACTATATCTTTCAGATCCTTCTCGTTCACCTTCACGACTTGAATCTTCGTGAGTAGCAGATCAGTAAGCGGGATCGTATATCTGTCAAGGCCGACTCTATGCTTGAAGTTCAGTTCATGATCCATCTCGAACCTGTCCAAGAAGACATCCACGTTCCGGTCGTTAGATTTGTCGAAGAACTGCAATCGTCTATACCCGTAGAGCGAGTTATACCTTGGGTTCGGGATATAGCCGAGCTTTTTGAAGAGCACCTCAATTTGAGCGCTCTGACCTCTCAACCCGAAGAAGTCCGTGTCATGATACGCCCTTATATGAGATGAATGTTGGCCATGACAATGAAGTCTTATAGCCAGCCCTCCCAGAAGCCTCAACGTCACGTTCATCTTTTCAGCCTCATCGATAATCCTCTTCGCTTCCTCCACAGGATCGAAATCCTGCTGTTCATGAACCATCAATTGCAACCGCCACGCAGTACGGAACGAAACCGAAAAGATTCCCTCAAGGCATCCGAGGGCTAGTTCTGGAAAGAGTTTCTGCACTACTTCTTTTTCTTCTTGGCCTTCTTAGGTGTTCCACATTTGCCGCAGGTCATCCATTACACCTAGAAAGTATTTTATGTCGACTTTTCACTAAATATCGTTTCTCTTCATCAGCCATCTGTCGAGTTTCTCAGGATTTGAAACGTAGTTCTCATCTGGTGCGATGGAGTGAACGAGCTTCTCAGCTCGCTCTATGCACTTGCAGCATTCATGATTCAAGAAACGTCTCTTAGCCGGACCGTAGATGCATCTCTCACAATCTTTGCCGAGTCTCTTCAATAGATCGTCCAGAATATAGGTTCTAATCTCACCGAAGCCAAGCATAAGCTTGAAGTGCACGGCGGCTAACTTGAATTAAAGAGATCGCTAAAAGTATCGCTTTATCAAACTCGCACATTCACTGCGATCTCGAAGTGCAAACAACCCGATGGTAAAACCCAATTCCTTATCTCAAAATACGTCATGTAGATGCAGTCGTTTTATATATGAGCTGGAATGGAGGAGATGCTCCGAAGCAGTACTCATATTCTCACCATGGTGGGAGCGGAATGTTTCCAGGATATGCAGGCAAGATAGTTAGAGTCGATTTGACTCGTAAGCGAATCAAGGTTCAAGAGACTAGCGAAGAATCGGCGAGGAGATTCGTTGGAGGAAGAGGTTTAGCAGCAAAGGTATTCTACGATGAGGTCCCGGTTGAGACTGAGCCTCTAAGCTCGGGTAACTTGCTGATCTTTATGACCGGGCCTTTCGCAGGGACCTCTGCTCTAAACTCTGGTAGGCATTGTGTAACCTGCAAGTCTCCTCTAACAGGGTTGTATGCGCATTCAGATGTTGGTGGAACATGGGGTCGAGAATTGAAGTTCTCAGGCCATGACGGGATAGTCTTGTCAGGTAAAGCTAGGAAACCTGTCTACATATGGATTCAAGACGACGACGTGGAAATACGATCTGCGAGACATCTATGGGGCTTAGACGCGTATGAGACCGATGAAGCGGTCAAGAAGGAGACGAATGCGAAAGCGGAAGTCGCATGTATAGGTCCAGCTGGCGAGAAGCTCGTCAAAATAGCTTCGATACTTCATAACGGAAAGCATGCTAGAATGGCCGCTAGAGCTGGAGTAGGCGCCGTGATGGGCTCGAAGAACCTTAAGGCTGTGGCAGTTAAAGGCTCGAAATCCGTTAAGGTCGCAGATAGCGAGAAGCTTCAGAGCTTAGTGAAGGAGACTGCGCCGATCATCGTGAACAACACACGTCGGATGGCGAAGTATGGAACTTCAAACATAGTCGAGTCGGCTGAGGTCTCAGGCGACCTCCCGATGAAGAATTGGTATCAAGGGAGATGGGAGGAAGGCGCTGCGAAGATCTCCGGCGAAAAGATGGCTGAAACGATACTTGTCAGCAGATACTTCTGCGGAAGATGCATCATCGGATGCGGTAGAGTCGTAGAGATTACAACAGGCAAATATGCAGGCGTCGATGGGGCTGGTCCAGAGTACGAGACTGTAGCTTCACTCGGCTCTCTATGCTTAGTCGACAATCTCGAAGCTATAGCTATGGCTAATGAGGTTTGCAACAGGTACGGGATAGACACTATCTCGACAGGCGCAGCGATAGCCTTCGCTATGGAAGCCTACGAGAAAGGTTTGATCTTGAAGAAAGATACTGATGGGATTGAATTAAAGTGGGGGAGCGATGAAGCCCTACTCGCTCTAACGAGAATGATAGGGGAGAAGAAAGGAATAGGGAAGCTGCTCGGCCAAGGCGTGAGAGCCGCAGCTGAGAAGATCGGTCGGAATTCGGAAGAGTTCGCTATACACATCAAGGGTTTGGAGCTTCCGATGCATGACCCTAGAACCTACACAAGTCTAGCTGTAGCATACGCGACGTCGAATAGAGGTGGATGCCATCTCGAAGGGGTTACACATGCATTGGAGAGGAACGTTTCCCTCCCAGAGTTCGGCTATGAAACAGTCATGAATCCTTATGCCCCTGAAGGGAAAGGGGAGATGACCGCTAAGATGCAGAACCTCATGTGTATGTTCGATTCACTTCCAACATGCAAGTTCCTAATCTTCGGAAAGATAAGGATACAGAACCTAGTAGACTGGCTTAACGCCATAACAGGATGGAGCTTAACAGCACAAGAGTTCCTCAAGATAGGTGAGAGGATCTTCAATCTAGAAAGGCTCTACAACGTCCGCCTAGGAATAAGCAGGAAAGACGACAGGATACCGCCGAGAATCCTAACGAACAAGCGGCTGGACAGAGGAGAAGCCACAAGCCTACCTCACATAGGCAAGATGCTCAGCGACTACTATCAATACAGAGGCTGGACGGAAGAAGGCATCCCTACAAAAGAGAAGCGTGAGGAACTAGGATTAGGCAGCGAACAACAAGAATAATGAATTGATTCCTGCCCAAAGCTCAAGTCGCAGTTCGAATTCAAGAAGCTCTATATATATGATTCGAGACTTTACAAACGAGATTAGCTTGACTCTTTCTCTTGTCGCTGTTCTAAAGAGGATTGAGACGGGGCTACTCATCGCTAATATACTCGTCATTCTTACGTTCGGCGCGATTAAGCCGATATTTCTCAGCGGGGAAAGTATGGCTGTACTCTTCAGGTTTGTTTCCGTCTTAGCAATAATGGCTATTGGCGAGATGTTCGTGATCATCTGCGGAGGCATCGATCTATCCCCAGGATCAGTCATAGGACTGACAGGTATGGTCGTAGCAGGTCTCATCACGTATCTTGGAATGCATTGGCTGATTGCTGTAGCTCTCACTTTTCTCCTAGGCATTGCTATAGGTCTCTGGCATGGTTTTTTCACTACGAGGTTATCGCCACCAATGCCTCAGATAGCCCCGGCCTTCCTAGTGACTTTGGGCACCTTGATAGTTGGGCGCGGTCTTGCCCAGTATTTCACAAAGGGCTACCCTATCATAATCTCAGCGATAGATCAACCTCTGTTCATCTATCTTGGAGAGGGAAAAATATTTGGACTGCCTGTGACCGTGGTTTTCTTAGTAGTCGTCTTAGCTGTCAGCATCTACATACTTTACCTCAACCCTCTCGGCCGCCACATCTATAGTATCGGAGGCAATATTGAAGCGGCCAGAGTGGCGGGAGTTGACATTCATAGAACACGCATGATTGCTTACGTTATTGGCGCCACACTTGCAACTTTGTCAGGCATACTGTTCACAGCAATGGTCAACGCGGCCTACCCGGCCACAGGAGGAGGATACGAGTTGACTGCTATATCATCAGTGGCGATAGGCGGAGTAAGTTTAGCAGGTGGAGAGGGAACGCCATGGGGAACCGTGTTAGGCGCAACCTTAGTATGGTCGATTCAGACAGGCTTGGTAGTCTTGAACGTATCCCCTTACATCACCGACATTATAACTGGAGTAATACTTGTTGCTGCCGTAGGAATAAACCTCTACAATAGGATACGTGTACGTTAATTTCCACACGAACATTTATGCCAATAAACCGATACATCAAACCGAAGTTTACAAGCGAGAATATTTAATCACGCCTACTTGCACGACTAGATATTCTGAGATAAAGTTTATTAACGGAGGGGCTCCAACAGCACCATGGCGACTGTTATGACAGAGAAAGCTCCTAGAAGAGACTACTTGAAAGTCGTGGGCGGAACCGTCGGTGGACTTGTAGTCGGGGTGGTCGGCGGTTACTTCGCTGGTCTTGCTTCCGCGCCAAAAGCACCTGCGGCAGCGGCTGGTCCTCCAATTTCAATAGGCGTCATCGGAAAATCTGTTCATCCCTACTGGGCCGTTGTAGACGCCGGCAGGAAGGCAGCTGGAGATGAACTTGGAATCGATACGTCATTCTTCGTTCCCGCTAAAGAAGATGTGCCCAAGCAGATAAGTACAGTTGAGGACTATATCGTAGCCAAGAAGAGCGGGATAGCCTTTGCGCCTTCAGATCCTGCTGCCTCCGCCTCGGTGATCGCGAAAGGCTTGGATGCCGGAATCCCACTGATCACAATCGACACAGATGCACCTGATAGCAGAAGGCTCGCTTATTTGGGAACAAACAATCTTGAAGCTGGAAGAACAGCTGGGCGCACCTTCCTAGAGGGGCTCTCAAAGATGGGCATCTCACCTTCAGGCGCCAAGGTCGGCATAGGTGTCGGCTCCGTAACAGCTATGAACGCCATAGAGAGAATTCAAGGCTTCAAAGAGGTCGTGGAAGCAGCCGGAGCCAAGACATTGGAGCCTGTGAACGACAAGGAAGATCCTGTCGCTGCACTGTCGTTGGCATCTTCTGTACTTGCGGCTAATCCGGATCTAGTGGGAGCCTTTGGCGTCTACGCATACAATGGACCCGCATGGGCTAGGGCAGTCAGGGAAGGTGGCAAGGCGGGTAAGATCCTGATCGTTGAGTTTGATGCCACAAAGGAGAATATCGATCCCATAAAAGAAGGGACTATCTATGCGACGGTGGCTCAGAGACAGTACTTCCAAGGTTACCTTGCAGTCAAGCTACTGTACAACATGAATGTCTACGGGTATTATCTTGCGGACAAGGCGAAAGGCTGGGAGACGGCTCTGAAGGCGTTTGTCAGCGGGTATCCGACGAACAAGATATACGATACAGGCACGGATGTAATTACGAAGGCCACGTTGAAGCAATACTACGATGCACAGATCGCTCTTGGGATCCCGCCGGATGTGATTGGCTGGTCCCCGTAGCCGAAGTTCTCGCCCAACAATCCCCCCTCTTTTTTACGCATGCTCAGAATGTTCTTTCCTCGACTTCTTGACCTTTCGATTGTGTTAATGAAAAGGATTAATCTTAATCAACGAACTAGCCCGAGTACGAAGTTTACGACTTCGTTCAGGTCTGTTTCATTTCTCCTCTTTTCAGCCACCTTTCTCCCTCCTCTCATGACCATTATTCGGTCTGAGATGGAGAGGACATCGGGCAGTCTATGGCTGATGAAGATAATTGATATGCCGGAAGCCTTGAACTTTCTGATCAACTCATGTAGCCTAGCTATTGCCTTTACAGAGAGACTTGCAGACGGCTCATCCATGATAATAACTTTGGGGTTGTAAAGTGTAGCTCTTGTGATGGCCACGCACTGTTGCTGACCGCCGGACAGAAACCTCACGGGGGAATCTAGCGTAGCTATGTCGACATCCAAGGCCTGCACACCCTCCTTTGCTCTCCTAACCATGTCAGATTGATTCATAACCTTCAAGAGCCCACCAAGGTAGTTGTAAGTCACTTCTCTTCCAAGGAAAATGTTGCCAATCACATCTAAGTTCGGGGCAAGTGCAAAGTCTTGATACACCATCTCGATCCCCAAAGTCCTAGCATCGCTCGGGCAACTGATGGTCACTTCCTTCCCTTCTAAGAAGATTTTTCCTGCATCTGCCCTATAGGCTCCGCTCAAGACCTTCATGAGCGTCGATTTCCCCGCTGCGTTGTCGCCGACCAAGCCCAAGATTTCATTGTGATAAAGTGTTAGGTCTACGTCTTGGACCGCTCTGATCGCACCAAAGTTCTTTGATGTATTCTTCATCTCAACTAGCGGTGTCTGCTGCAATGTAGCTCTCACATTCCTTAAACAGTTAGATGAATCAGCCGCATATAAACGCATGGCGACAAAACTCAAGCAAGGTTTAGGATCTTCAGCTTCGCCCTTGCTGCTTCGATGCTTGAAGCTCCAGTGAAAAGATGCTGAACGGTCCCGTCTTCAAATTCAATGAATACTTGAGGAATCACATAGTCCTCAGACCAATCTCCATACCTTTTCACATAGAAGTCCGCTTCCTTCTCCTCGTCTGGCACGTCTATGTCGAGCAGCTTCAACGCGATTTGGAATTCTTTGCTCAAAGTCTTAGCGGTCTCGATGGCAATTCTACAATACGGGCACCATTCTGAATAAACTACAACGATAGCCTTAGGTTTCATCGAGCGGATCGACCAAAATTCTTGATGCCACTTCTTAGGCAATATTGATAGCTATCTGTTTACCGGTAACTTGCTCAATCCTCTTCTCAATCAGCATTACATATTCCCTTATCTGCCTCTCACGTGTCTTCGCTTCTTCTTCAATTGCCTTCATTCGCTTTAGAATCTCGCCCTTTCTTTGTTTCAACTCATTCAGTTCTTTCCTTATTGAGACGCGTTCACGATACATCTCTAAGACATTTTCATTAGCCAATTCTTCTTTCCTCTGAACGATTAGCCTACGCCCTTCATCACGAATTCTATCCAGTGAGTTCTTGTTCACTATGGCTTCTATTTGAGCCAGAACCTTCCTCGCCTTCTTCTCGTTGATACCAAGCTTCTTGTCTTGAATCGCTTTCTGAGCATTCAATAATATCATCTTTAACGCAGGATAGCCCTCTTCTTCTTTGAGAAACGTTCGAAGTGGAGCATTTAGGTAGTCAACCATTAGCTGCTTGTACTCAGGCGAAAGGAAGAATTCACCTCTCTCGATTGTGGACAAGAACTTTCTGAGCGGCCTACCCAGATGGCTTAAACCTCGGGCGGTCAGCTCCGCTCTTAACTCAATCAACCTTCTTTCCATCTCGAGTAGTCTCCGAATCCTCCGGTCCTCCATGATCTTCTGATACGCGTTCTGCTTCTCAATCAACGCATCTTCAATCTCGGTTAGCCTATTCTTCAAGTCTGTAATCATCCGATTCGAGGCCTCGTCTTCTCGGCGGAGAGCTTCGATTTGAGCGATTTTCGCATGTATTTCTTCCACGGCTTTTAGAGTCGGCGCTTTCTTAGATTGGAATTCACGTAGAGTATTGGTCAAACGCTTGAGTCTATCGATTGAGCCGTTCAAGCTGATCATGTCGAGAATGTAGTATGGCCTTATTTGGGGGGTCCATTGGTCTCTCGTTCTACTAGCCCACGCTAGGAGCTTCTCTGCGTCCTCATAAAAGGTTTTCAAACCTTGATAGGAGCTATCGGCTTTGACGGTGGTTGCGCTTACGGTCTCACATATTTCGCGTGACATTCTATTAGCTGCTCTCGCTGCTCGATAGAATGCTGGTTCTCTCTTTCTTTCAATCATATCTTTCTCAGATTTCTTTAGAATATCATTGCAGGTCTCCCTGAGGTCTCGTAGTACGAGATCTAGAGTCTTCTGGAAGCTGGATCTTTCTTTATCCGTGGCCCTAAAATATTCCTCCAGTTCCATGTGAAGCCATACTTCGAGCTGACTCAGGCTGACAGACATTTCTCGATCTGACACAATATCCATCCGGAGCAGATTAAACATATGCGGTGTCTGAAAAGTATGAGGAAAACCTCACCAAAAGCGTGAAGATAGTTATCGAACGTTTGTCCCTGTGCTCTTCTCATAAGCGATGAAATAGTGGTTGTATTGAAACTCCGACCTCTTTAACAGCTAAGTCAGGGTACCCGAGGAATGCGACGTAACTCCTTGCAAGTTCAGCTGCATCATCAATGTTTGTTGGTGTTGATAGGTAAGGCTCGTATAGTCCTGGAATATATGTTGCCAAGAGTGCAAGTAGGCCTATGATACTCACTATGATGAGAGCCGCTCCAAGCACCCTTCTTTTCAACTTATCAATTCTCATTGGAAGATTCCTGCCTTGCTTGATCGTGCTTTTCCTGTGTTATCTCGGCCTTGACATACCGGTCTTTCAAGATCAGCCGTGCTAGAACCACATGACCGCGTCGGCTTCTAGGACCAAGCCGTTTAAAGTCGCTGCGCCCACTATCTTGGCTTCTGGAACAAATTCTCCTCTTTTCATCCCGAGTAGCTGTGTACTTTGTTCGCAGACAAGTATTTCAACGCCTGATTTAATCGTCTGGTCCATCACTTCTTTCAGCGAAGGAAAAGTTCCCATCTTGATCTTCTCTGCTTCACCTTTCTTCACGACGGTTATGCCCATGCCTAAGAAGTAGATCTTCGCGTTGAGGTCCATTGCCTTCGCTGTTTGAGCTAAGACGAATGGAGAGTAGAGCCTCTCAGGCGTGTCTACCCCGCTCGTTTGAACATACAAGATCATCTTCCTCTTCTCACTCAAACGCCTACACCTCCTACCTCAATTTCCTGATGAGAAACCTAATCGCGCACATCTATGCTCAAGTGTTTAATGGTTTACTTTCGGAGGAATTTTCCCGGTAATCAGATTAATATCTGGTGCTTTACAAAAAGAAAGAAAGCGATATTTGTACTGATCAAACATAAAGTTGGTTGATTTCAGTCATCTGACGGCAGACCATCTTCTATTTATATCTCAAATTCCTTGTTAGGACGTGAAGGCGAGATAATCTTGAGTGAGATTGAGAAGGCTGTTCAGAAGCTAGGTCTCCCTGTCACTGACCGGTACGATCTTCCTACCTCTCAATCCCGTTTTCCTGATGGTGCAAACTATAGGATAGAGATCTCAGGTATAGAAAGACCGAATGTGCTTAACGCTCTAATCGACGAGATGGAGAAGAGGGACGTCCCCGTCCACCGGATCATAGGCGTCGTCATGGGCGGGATGCTGCTCAGTGAAGAAGAACTAAGGGAATTCGCTAGGGCAGCGAAATCTGCGAAGCTCGAGGTCATCCTCGGGGTGGGCCCAAGGTCTTTCTATGATGTTGGAGCTCAAGCGAGGACACCTGAGGGAATCACAGCTGGACTTAGGATACGTGGAGCTGACCAATTGATGAACGCTGTTAAGGATGTGAAGCGTGCTGTTGACTGCGGTATAAGAGGATTCCTAGTATTCGATGAAGGTTTGCTCTGGGTCTTGAATGAATTGAGGAAGGCAGGGGCTATTCCGAAGAAGACTGTATTCAAGGTCTCAATCTTCGCTGGGCATGCGAATCCAGCTGCGATCAAGGTCCTCGAAGGCTTAGGCGCTAACACTGTCAATCCAGTGGCTGATCTATCTCTCCCGCAAATCGCTTCACTAAGATCCGTGACCAGCATACCGTTGGATATCTTCGTCAGTATCTTCGATTCCTTCGGCGGATTCGTAAGGTTCTATGAAGCTCCAGAGATAGCTAGAATAGCTTCCCCAGTATACTTCAAGATAGAGCCAGGGTTGGCAGCTGCTCAATACTACAAGTCTTATACGAGTCCGCAGATGCTCGCCGACTTGGCTAGAGAGAAAGTTAGGCAAGCTCAAGTAGTGATCGAGTTCGTCGAGAAATACTACAAGGAAGCGAAACTCTCGAAGCTAGGAGTCAAAGATCTAGCCATCCCTGAATGAACAGTTGAGGATTCCACTATGTCCTTCAAGCCAACAGGAGTTATGCCCGCGCTAGTCACTCCGTTCAACGACGATGCTAAGAAGATCGATGAAGGTAGACTTCGGAAGCTCGTCAATTACGTTATCACGAAAGGTGCGACTGGAGTAGTTCCCTGCGGAACGACAGGCGAATTCCAAAACCTATCTTTCGAAGAGCGAAAGAAGGTCGTTGAGATAGTTATAGATGAGGTTAAGGGAAGGGTTCCAGTTATCGCTGGGACGGGTTGCAGCAGCACCGATCTAACGATCGAGATGACAAGGCATGCGAAGGAAGCTGGTGCACAAGCAGCTCTTATAGTTACCCCCTACTATCACAAGCCGACGAATCGAGGTATCTACGAGCACTACAGAAGTGTAGCTGAAGCTGTTGATATTCCTATAATACCTTACAATATACCGCAAGTTACAGGAGTGACTTTGCCTTGGCAGATAGTTGAGGATCTGGTCGATATTCCGAATATCGTAGCCGTCAAGGATAGTAGCGGTGAACTCAGGTCGATTCTCGCAGTCCTCGAGAAGACTAGGCCGAGACTCTCTGTTCTATGCGGCCACGATGAGGTTGTTCTACCAGCATTAGCAGCTGGATGCTCAGGAGCTATACTCGCCAGCGGCAACCTTATTGTTGATATCTGGATGCAGGTGTACGAAGCTGTGAATAGAGGCGACTTGAAGAGGGCTCAAGAGCTTCAATTGAACGTTCAGAAGATCTGCAGGATTATAGCGAAGAGCGGCCCGGTAGGGGTTAAGGCTGGATTGAATATGATGGGCGTACAAGTAGGCCCTGTGAGGCTTCCGCTCTCGATCGGCGGAGAATTGTCGTATGAGGAGATGGAGGAGCTTAGGATAGACCTTGAGAAGATAGGGAAGATTGAGAGGAAAGCTGTGACCGTAGAGGTAGTTCCAGGCAAGCCTATTCAAGAGAGATTTGCTGCCGTTGGGATAACTCCGCAGATCATCAAAGACTTCAATTTGAGATTTGGAGAAGCGTTAGCCGGAGATGAGCCTGAAGTTGCCCATATAGACTTGATGGTCGGGAGGAAAGTCGGTCCTGTTGGAGAAGCCTTTGCGAAAGCGAAAGCATCACCTACACCGGGGCATGAACCGCTGGTAGCTATACTTGAACCGAACCTCACAGTCAAGCCGTTGACATTGATAGTTCCGACTGTAACGATAAAGGGTATGAGGCAGGCCAGTATGGTCTATGGGCCTGCGCAGACAGCGGTTGCGAAAGCGGTTATAGACAGTGTGAGCGACGGCATCTTGCCTAAAGAGG
>Ga0315310_10001829_pt1 | contig 13416 bp, 13 predicted proteins | sample TDP5_MG_FD_203630 | JGI IMG/M metagenome (GOLD analysis project Ga0315310, IMG submission 203630) | Freshwater sediment microbial communities from Lake Towuti, South Sulawesi, Indonesia - TDP5 | ecosystem: Environmental > Aquatic > Freshwater > Lake > Sediment | place: Indonesia: South Sulawesi... | reverse complement strand
TGAAAGAAGCCCGTTTTGGGCTCCTTTTCTAGAGATAATATCCTAGTGGGGGGTACCCGAATCGGGGTTCCCGGAGTGGGTGATTCTGGTACCCCCTGCAAGGATATTATCTCCTGCAAAAGGGCTGTTTTGTCCTCGAATACCCTGACGTCGGTTCTTTTCGCGCTTACATCATAGATTACGCGGCTTTTATCGCTTGGATCGGTTTTCTCCGTGAGGTAGCCTGCCTCTACTAGGCGTTTGATGTAGAGCCTTCGGATGGTGTCCTCCCGAGTTTCGTCGCCGAATACTTCTCTTGCCGCTTCCTCGATGTCCTCATATCGCAGATCGATCTTTCCCCTGATGTTGTTGTAGAGTTGAAGGGCGTCGCCGCTCACGCCGTAGAATGATGTTGCTGCTATTTCCTCGAAGTCCTCCATGACTTCCTCGAAATCGCTTGGCTCCGCGATGAGATATCCATCTTGATCTCTTTTTCGTTGGCGGATATGTAGAGCTGCGTTCGCTTTGATGAGTCGGCCAAACATGTTGAAGAACCGCATGGTTTCAGGGCCATGAACAATCATCTTCTCTGCGAGAAGGTCGCCGTATGGTATGGATATGTGAATCGGTCCTTCTTCCTGCAGCAACCTGTAGAGGGCGGACCAGATTCGAGCCCTTCCAACATTGAAGGTGAAGGCCTTAGGCTTCTTCCATTTCTGCCCTGACCTTCGCATTCCTTCCCTTGTTTTCTCCTTGGAGATCTCAGGGGTCCCTGTAAGGAACCGGCTTGAATATTCCCCGCCGGTGTAACCTGTTTGAGCTGCGCATTGAATAACCGCGGGCCACCCTCGGATGATGCATCGCATTGTTTTCAAAGTTCCTTTACCTGTTTTCTGTGTGATTCGGAACATGATCTCATCTTTGTCATGCGACAGGATCGGTCGAAGTTTTGCCCATGTGTCGGGGTTCGGTGGATCAAGGAAGAGGAGTGTAACGCCATGGAGATCGACAACGAAGGCAGCCTTCGCTCTGTCATAGTCAGCGTAATCGTAAACAAGCGCCGTCGGTGAAAGGCCGCCGAGAAACCATACCTTGGGAGAGTTGAGTATGCTTCCAATTGTCGCGGCGTTGTATGTTTTGCCGATGGAATCTCTGCCCATCAACGCGAAGTTCAGTGGATCATCGGTGAAGGCAGAAACATATGTTCGCAGCGAGGTTCGACGCATCGCCTTGTCCTTTGCGATCCATTTCTCGCTGTCGTTTGTGAATTCCTCTATCATTTTCGGGTTCTTGAGCAGTTCTTCCGCTTGGTCGATTTCCTCCTGTGTGAATTCGCCGAGAAGGACGGGTAGCTGATGCTTTTTGAGCGGGCAAATCGACACGTCACAATGCTTGGACCAGTATTCATCGCCACAGCCGTAATTGTATGGTCCTTGAGTGGCGCCTTCGAAGGCTTTCTGAAGGTCGCCTTCGCTCAAAGGTGGCTGGTTGTATCTGTTCCATTCCTCGATGATGCCCCGAACCTTTTCGACGTCCTTCACGCCTCTGAACCGCAGGAAATAGCTGACAAGCCTGTGAAGCACAAGGCGCCTATGCCCTATTGTCATACCTAGGCCGCTCAGGTACTTCGCGACGCAGGGCGGATCATCACCGACGTATGGAATTCCAACATCGATGACCCTATCCATCCAGCCTTTGTCGGTTTGGAGGAGGCGCTTCTTTATTTCCTCAACTTCTTTGGGGTCGATGATTACGGGTTCAAGTCGCAGTAGATATTCGGGTTCAACTGCTTCCCATTTCTGGTCGTATAGCCGGCGCTCCTTGGTTACGCGATGAATTCCATAAGCCAACTTCACAAGATTTCCAAACGGACTTAGAAGTTCCTTCTGTTTCGGAAAAACCTCGCATTGGACCCCGGCTTCATTTGCAACGTTTCGACCAAGATGGTAGGCGACTACCGCTGGAATGGGTGGGTTCAAGAATAACCAAGCATGGATGCCCTTCGAACCGGAGAACTCCCTCAAGATCGCGGTTTCAGGTAGCCCATGCTTCACCATTACAGCGATCAGCTTGTCAGCTTCTCTCTTCAGGTCCTCTAGATTCACTTCGGCGCGATCGATGTCAAAGCATATCCATTTACATGATTGGTTGCTTGGATCGATTGCGTAGGAGCCAACTGTCACTTCGCCGCTGAGATGCTTCTTCAGGATCTCAACTGTGAGCGGAGCTTCCACTCGCCTATATGATGCACCGCCATCTATGGAATATTGCTCCGCGTAAGTGTCGGACCTGTTAATGAAAAGTCGCATGAAAGCTTCGGCGAGCGAACCGGAGTCCATGTCGGGCGCGTGGAAAATGGCGTATCTAATAGCGACTATTTGCCGCCTATCCTTTCTCTTTTCCTTGCGTTTGCGCATGCTCGCTCCTCGTTTTCGAGTCTTGTTTGGCAGTGTTTGTCCAGAACCATTCGCTGAAAACCGGGCACTCACGGTACCCATTCCCCTCGTCGAGTGGTAAGCCAACTTCGATCGCGATATCGCATTCCTCGCCGGAGGGCCGGCATTTTCCCTTATCATCGACTAGGGGACACTTCAAGGGGACCCGAATGTTCAAGCTCAACAGTTGCCGCGAGTAGTATTCGCAGGCGCCGAACTGCCCATTGATGCATCCCTGCTGCCGAGGAAAATCGCCGTGAACGTTGAAGAGGGTGATAGCCAAATCGCAGCTATAGTCGAATTTCCGCTCTTCACCCGCTACACCTGATGAAAACTGTCGGCTACCTGGCACGCCCTGAAGAAACGGGCAACGCTTAAGTTCTTCCATCTTTTCAAATCACTTCCTTTTACCAGTGCTAGTTATACCCGGGATCTAGGGATCTCACGGTGGTTGGAGGCATGAGAAGGAGTTGATCCCGTTGAGGACTCATGCCTCTAACCCGGCCGGGTAGGGATCGATCCCCGGACTCTGCCAGTGTGTCACTCGGGTTGCGGTTCAGGGATCTCCGGGGTCACGGTGTCGGCGGTATCCAAGCTTCCCAAGGCCTCTGCAATATATGCAGGGACACTGGCCTAGGTGGATTCTCTGTGAGGAACTTTGGCAACTGCGAAGCTTCGTAGAAGGCCAGTGGAGTCGGAGAGTAAGGCATAGTCAGGCCGATTAGTGAGTAGTACTGGCCTAGGAGTTTCCATAGAGAAGCGTCCGTACTCCGCAACTTCGCGTATGCTTGGCGGATCTGTTCTCCGTTAGAGTCAACTGAATCCATTATGGCTTTGCATTCGGTCCAGAGTTTGCCCATCTCCGTGCGGATTTGCAACGCCTGCGGTTCGGAGGCTTTCAGTTGGGAAAGCTTACTTTCCGCTGCCGCAATTCTGACGCCTAGGATCTCGACCTTGACTGGCAAGCTTTCCAGTTCTTTTTTGGAGGACAAGGCAGAGTCGGCATCTCCTGCCGCGATGAATCGCGTGTACTCGGCCCGTAAGGTTTCTCCACGCTTCTGCAGTTCACTTACTTCACTCTGTAAGCCTGCAAGGTATGCCTCCAAGCCTTTGCGGTCACTTGGAATTTTGGGCTGACTCAAATTTGATCTTTCACCTCCATCTTGGGGATCGATATCGCATTCACATTGTGCGACTGCGAGAGTTCTTGCAGGTGGTCATATTCTGCCAAAGTCAAGCCCAGAGAAATTGACTTGCAGAAAAGGACCGAAGCAACATCTGACTCCGGGCGGCCAAAGCGACTGGCAAGATTCTGCAGGCGCAGGACCCAGGGACCGGGTAAAGATATCTCGATCTCAACGGTTCCCTGCGGCTGAGGTTTGGCAACTTGAACCGTTGCCTCCTGGCCAACTGTAACCGGGAGTGCGGTTGAATTAAGATTCGCTTCACTCATGGTTATCACCGACTATCTGAAGGGGGGTGATTACCTTCCTCCGTAAATCATCAATGAACTTTGAGTCGTGCGGCACAAACCCAAACTCTTTCTCGATTTCTTGAACCTCAGAGAGAAGGCACACAATCCTCTCAGTCCGACCCGTCGAAGGAAGCGTCAGGGTTAGCAGTGTCAGGAATGCAAGATCTTCCGGCTTTCCCCCTTGAATGACTGCATCGGCCTTCTTTGTTAGCACGCCTTGCCCGGCAAGGTTTCCGTACTCGAATCTGATCCTCCACCACCCCTGCAAGTCAGGATCATCCAACTCGTAAAGCTTCGAGAAACTGAATCGCATTTACCTCAACGCCCGGACAATTTTTCTCTGAAGTTCATCGAAGAATGATTGAACCTCCGCCTTATCGCTGACATGAAGCGAGGAGATTGTTACGTTTACATGAACCTCGGTTCTCGCCGGGGCCGGAGGACCTTCGCGAAGTGGTACAACTGCTTCTGGTCCACGTTCGCCTAGAAGGGCAAGGGTTGGCCTTGTGACTATTCCCCCCTGCTGGAAACCATACATTTCGTTCGTGAGAATCGGGCACCAGGGCTTATGGCCGCCAACTCCACCGCAGTACGGGCAGGCGGTTGGAGGTGGTTGTGTTGTTGGCGCTGTCGTCGGCGCGATAGTCGGAACCGTTAATGGTAGTCCTTTTCGAAGTTTCTCCTGTAGCTTCGCATATTCCTCGCCGAACCTTGTAATGTCAATAGTTCCTGCTGCGACTTGCTCGAAGAGATAACCCATCGACATTCTCGTTTTATTGGCCAGGTCATACATCAAAGCCATCTCCTCGTTGGTAAGAGCCAAGGAGGAGCGGAACTTCTCACTGGCCATGTAGGATTGATACCAAGCTACGGCCCCTATTGCTGGCAAGGCGATCTGACCAAACAAAGCGGCTACTCCACCTAGGCTGGCGCTGGCAGAGGCGGCGAACGCTCTCAGAGCAGCCGCCGAACCCGACGCCCATCCTCCAATATCGGTTGCCGCAACGGCATCTCTTAGGACGCTGAACTTGTCCTTGACATCGATAAGATTCTTGAGGAACGCCGGGGCCTGCAATCCGAATCCGATTAGCTGCATGACGTTCTCTTTCTGTGCAACGGATAGCTTCTCGGATGCGTCCTTTAGATCCTGTTGGGCTTTGATTGCCTGCTGGCTGTTAGGACCGAACTGGAGAACGGCTTGATTGTATTTTTCTTGCGCGTCCTTCACCTGTTGGGCGAGCTGGTTGGTTTTAATTTGGGCGACATTATATTGCTCATACATTCGCTGAGCTTTGCCAACCGTGGTGGCGACGCTCTGGAAAGCATCCGCAGTGAGGTTGAGCGTCTGATGTTGCTCTCGATACGCTAACTTCAAAGTGTTCAAGGCCCGGTTCTGCTGAATAATCTCTTGACGGGTGGCCATGTATGCTTGTCGGGTTTCTTCGCTCATCTTACCTGTGCGCTGGATCTCAGCATTAACTTCCTTCAACGTTGCAATCGCGCTGTCACGTGCGCGGATTAGAACATCGACTGTGTGCTCACTCAAGAGTGATCATCATCCGTTAACACTACTCTTGCCTCCATTAGGCAGAAAACACAGGCCCTCTTTTCAGAGATGATTCGCCGGCCCTTCGGTTCTATTGGTTCAAAATGGTAAATCGCATAGCTTGGAACGCGAGGCACCTTGACTTTTCTATGGCATCTCCCACAAGTATACATCTCTATTCCTTCTTGAGCGTTTGATCAAGGCGAACCAGAACGTCAACGGCATGGTCCTCATTCTCTGTTGCCTCCTTGGACCGGCTGGACTTCATGCAGCCCCAATAGCCGGCGGAGAATCAGGTCAAAACTTTCATTTTTGCGGCCTTTATCGAGAAGGAACTGATGGACCAACCGCGACACCCTAATACAAATCCCGTCCTCCTCTTTTTGCAATGTAGAACGCCTGCGAATCTCTCTATGCTGTAGAACCGGACGCGGAACGACTTATATAGGTATCTATATAGATGCATTAAGTAGATAGGTGACGCGGAGAACGTGAGATTTGAGAAAGTGGACGCTATGAAAAGGGCGCTATTAGCCCTAGATGAATCAAAGCAGATCCTCAACAAGTCGGAGCTTGCACGTGCTGCACAAATCAAGGGCAGGCAAAGCCTACTTAACATTATAGAGGAACTAATGAAAGAAAAACTGGCTTACATGGAAATGAAAGAATGGCAGAGGAACGGCAAACCTGCTGGCGAGCTAGAGCATTATGGCTTAACGGATGAAGGAAGAAAGGCGGCAGAGTATATCCGCTATATCCGCGACCAAGGCGACGCGCATGTCAAAGCATTCATACGTAAGCAATGGGGAATCACGGAAGAGGAATTCAAGAAAAGATTTCGTCCACTAGGCGAATTCTTTCAGGAGGCCATGGGTCGCCTACTCAAGGACCTAGTGTCGGGGAAAACTCTCCCACCAAACCGGCGATTCAAGCTGGAAATCATAACCGATGAAAAAGGCAAGGGCAGGGTTATGCTTGAACTTCCCCCAAAACGCGTCCGGACGCGGTGAGTTATTGTTTGAGATCCGCCGGAAAGATGATACGCTACTACGTATGCACTCACGGGCAAACGTTTTTAAGCGCGTATACGCATACGTTCCCAACATGGTCAAAGGCAAACCGAAGCCTGAGGGAACCGAGACTGTGAGGTTAAATCTAACCATCTCCAAGGATCTCAACGATCGGTTTCGCAAGGTCGTCTTTGAGAGATTGGGTTTGCGTAAAGGTGATATACAGCGAGCCGTAGAAGAAGCCATCAAGCTTTGGATTGCCAAAGAAGGGGTATGAACAGAGAACCAGAGTGAACCGAGGCCTTCACGGACGCGGAAGAAAATAGCGTCCCTGAACCCGTGACACCTTATACGCCTTGGCTCACGAGCCCTCTAGTTCCCTTTTGTTCTCCCCTCCGACATGCTATGACGACTCTTCCTCTTTGCCGAACTGTTCGCCGAGAAGCTCAAGGAGTTGCGTTGCGAGTTTGAGCGTACCTTTGTCTTTGATTACGATGGAACCTAATGTGGTTCGCAATTCTCCGAATGGTTTGGCATTTGGAGTTGTTGACACTGAGATTGGTTCCCTCCTACCCACAGTTGGCGCTTCACTCATTGGCGCTACCACACCTGCGGACGGTTTCAGGTATGGAAAGGTCTCATTAAAGAGTGTTTTTAGCATTTCCGTGTGTTTTTGAGCCTCTTGCCAGTCAACACCTGCGATTTGGATTAATTTGGCTGGAAATGCGGTATCGTCAGGGATTTCCCCGCCCCACGCATCAAAAGCCTTGCCAACTATTGCAATGTTGCGGACAGCACGTGCCTTTCCGTCAGCGGCCTTTGCAGAATCGTAGGGGTCCAACGCTTCACCCGCAAGAATGGTTGTCTTTATTGCGGCTCTTACCCTCTCGAATAGGCCGAAAGCGCATAGGTCTGACAACTTACGGTAGATCGGGCCACTGATGGCCGCTGGATTCTTTACGCTGTAACCAAGTTTGGTAACAGCATCCATGTTCGGCATAATGCCAGCGTACTTCTTTATGGCCTCTTCAGCCAAATCTAAGGCTTCCTTAAAGCTGCCATATTCAGGATATTCATAGTTTCCGATCTTTTTCGTACGCAAACACCGTCAGCAGATACGTGACCGAGGCTAATAAGGCTTACGGTCTGGTACGGTTTCGTATGTATTGAGTGGATATATGTATGAACGTTCTCAACCCCCCAACCAGTTAACAGCGAACGAGGTCGCGCCGAACCACCCACTTAAGTTAACAGCACCGCGCCCCCCCTACCCCCTCTTCTCTTAGTCCTTAAGGCCCAGGTAGGCGTGTGGGGGGGCCTTGAACCCTGGGTCAGCTCTTCGAGTGGGGGCGCTAATATGACAAACATGACAAAAATGACAAGAGATCTCGGGTTAGGGTTGTGATGCGCCCCCGCTCTGCCCCGCGCCCGCGCCCCGCTTAGCCCCGCAACACTTGGGACGCCGGCAAGATATATAAATATAGCGATGGATATAGCGCCCCAGGTGGTCCATGTGCCCATAACGTTCAGAAGGAAAGTTGTGCGGATAGGCGGATCACTACGCTTAACGTTGCCGCCTGAAGTCGCCGAGGCCTTGAAAATCAAACCCGGCGATGAAGTCGAATACACCGCAACCAATGACACCATCACAATTCGAAAGGCAAGAAGAAAATAAGGCCTTGGACGAGTTGTCCTGGGAGTTCTAGCTGGGCGGCGGTTGAATCAGCCTCCAACTCGACATCATCTAGCCGACAGCACCACTATGCAGCGAAGTATAACCGGGCAACTAAAACTCTTGCTCCGTGGCTCTTGGTGTTCCGACTACTGGAAGGTATGCAACAATACTCCGAAACGGAACATGTAAATAACCACGAACCTGAAACACATGTTCGATGGGAGCCGTAGGGTTTTGATTGGCGACCTCAAGGAAACACATCAAAGAATAGAGCGAAAAGTATCTACCTACGACAAACATTCTGGCCGGGAATCCAAACTGGTTCTAGGGGCAATTCTAGTGGCGTTTCTGATGACGGCTTTGTTGGACCGCATGGGCATAGCGATACAACTCAGGTGGCCAGTATCTCCTCTTACCCTTGCTGTGTCGTTGGCATATATCTTGTTGTTTGCCTTGTTTCTCGTGGGAGTTCGGGAAGGTAAGATCGCAAGTAGAGAATATGGATGTCCGACTCCAGAGGAGCGAATGTTTCGGAAGGTATACAACATATTGAATGACGTTAGTTACTATTCCCAACATAAGGATGACAATAGGGCTCGTGTTCGTGCATCTACGAATCTGAGAAAAATCATCGAATGGATGGAAGAGAACCCATCTCTCTGGACAATTGGTTCCTTGGGATTGGCGAGTAATACATTGGGCAAACCTCTGGAAGCATTCAGGAATAGCCTAGATCAACATCTCTTACCTTTCCTTGAGAAAGGTGATGAAGGGCAGCTCCCTGTCGGTATTGAAACGCTTGAATGGCTGGCAGCATACTTAGCGAATCCTCAATTGAATACTCTGGGCGCATTCAACCTGGTCGCATCTAAACTACCAATGACCCCACGCACTCGGCCTCCAACTCTCCTTAGCAGAGTGGGAGGATACCCTCGACTCGTCGATTGCTTTGCTATCCTAGTGATTCTTGCAGTGGTTGGAGCAGTGTCCTACTTCGCAAGTTCTCTCGGCATCGAAATGGGAACTTTGTACTTAGGGAGTATAACCCTTTTCGGCATATTATTGGGAGCATACTTCAAGTGGCTGCGACCGAGAAAACCGATCTATGCACCAAGCGAATCTGCCCCGGTGACAGTAACAGTGCCACAGCCAAACGCGGATAATGGTGAACTCTGAATCTCTGACAGTTCTGCTCTTGGTGGCGCCTACGGTTGTGCCCCTCCTATTTATGGCAATCACTGTCACAATGCCCTAGCGCACGTAGTTGGAGAGAACGCAAATATACAGCGATCACCAAGCGGTGTACTATTCGATTGTTAAACCATCAGGAGAGGGGCAATGGGTTCGAAGAGAGAACCGACTCTGAAAGAGATTGAGGCCGAATTGGTCAAATATGCATCTGGTGAAAAGGCACCAACGAAAGAAGAGGATCTTTATGTTCCGATACAACGCGAACTTCTTCGCAAATTCGCTGCAGGCGGCGCTCAATGTCATATAGAAATCACAGCCAAGGGAAGCATCAGCAATAGGTTGAAGCGAACTCTCACCGACGTTATGTTACACATAGTTGACGTAGAACGTTTTGTGCCGGATCTCATGGGATACACCTATGCAAAGGAACCCATTGACCCCTACAACGTCAAGAGGATCATCGTAGAGGTAAAGAACGAGAAGATCCAATTGAAAGATGTTTTTCAGGCGAAAAACTACGGAGAGCTCTTTGAAGCTGATTTTGCCCTGCTAATTTCAACGGATTCCTTGCCTGAAACGATTCGAAGATTCCTCGAAAAGAAAGTTGGCCTGACATCATATTGGGCCTACAAAACCGTAAGGATAGCTCGATTTGACACTTCGACAGAGAAGATTGATGAGGATAGCTGGTACCGCGAGAACCCATTTGCGTCATAGCAGGTTATGCCGTCGAGATCCTATGGCCTATCGTAGCACTCTCATTTGGAGGTAGCACAAAAGCTATGAAGGACAGTTTCCCTAGCGGGTTCTCGGAAGATTCGGGTTGTTGAATGAACCCACTGTCAAGAAGATAATGACACACTACTTCAAGTTGAAAGGCATCAAGGCGGTGCTTCAAGCGGGTCCTGGGCCGGACTTCCTCGAAGCGGGTCAGGCGATAGAAATCAAAGGAACTGATTCTAATTTCGAGGGTGCGATTGAGCAATTCATCGACTACCTATTCACTGGCAAGTACAAAGGATTAAGCGTCGCTTTTCCTCACGACCTGATTGATGTCGGGAAGCTTGCTAGGTTTACGGCTTTATGCGAGGCGGCGACGGCCATCAATCGACCAATACCGGTTTACATTGTTGCCGGCATCAACGACTCCTACCATGTCCGGCTGTTTGGCAATGGGAGAGAAGTGTGGACAGCTTTCCTTCAGCAACTTTCCCAGCAATACTCCAAGATAAGGCAGGAATACTACAAGATCAGGCACGACCCGAACGCCTTAGCGAGGAGGGCGCGAGAGGAGTTCATGGATATTGACAGGACATTGCAAGAGAATCTACGTCAACTCATTCAAGCAAAATCTGACCGGATTCTCAAATCTCTATTATCTCAATGAATCTATGCTTTAGTCCTATTCAAAGAAGCGGTTTTTGTTCAATCATTCTCTTCACTCTCTTCTGCTAGGAGCATGATGCTCTTCAGAAATTTCGCAACGGTTTTGAGATCGTTTCTGCTGCCAACTATGTTCGCAATCGCTAGTCCGCCTGACGCTTTCGCTCTCTGCTTCCACATCGCAATCGTTTCATTCGCCCATTTCACTTTGTCAACTGTTGAGAAATGTAGTTTCTCAAGCTCCGATTCGAACTTCTTGTAGCGATCCTCAGGCATCAAGGCCTTCGCCACGCCTTTCAGCACTCGTAAATCGACATCTTCGGTTGTGACTGCGCTCGCCTTTGTAAACATCAGGAATGGCTCAATATGCTTGAACGATTCTAGGGCCTCTTCCCTTGTCGGTAGATCATAGTGCATTCCGACGCCGGGGATAGCCCAACCGCCCATCTGGCAAACGCGGTCCCTTGGCAGTCCGGCATTTGTCGCCTGTGTTCTGAACCACTTTCTTAGAAGCTTCGGGGTCAACAGGACTCCGACCTTTGCCCCTGCCCGCTTGACTTTTCGGCGGAATTCATCTGCTATTACAGGTTTGGACTTGCGGTCCTCTCGAAGTAGCGGCGTAGCGCCAGTGAGCTTCTCCCCTTCTCTTCTCCTCTGCTCCAACTTCTCCCGGAGTAGGGCCGTGACCTCTTTTCCAATGAAGTTGCTTGCAATGACTTTCTCCTTCTTGGTTGTTTTCTGGATGAAGAGGTATTCCTGCCCTGCTTCGTAGTCCTGCTTTATGTCACTGTATGTCAGAGTGACTATATCTTCGCGCCTCCATCCAAGATCCCTCGCCATGCCGATCATTAGCTTCTCATCAAGCGACGCCGCTTCCCAGATTCTGTGAAGCTCTTCCTTGAGTGGAGGCCTCTGAATATTGCTGAACCATGTCCGCGGACACTTCTCAATGAAGGCGATGCCGAAGGACCTGAAGAAGCTCCTAACAACAGCGTAGGCCCTTAGGCATCCGCTTCTCGCCTTCTTCCTCTCCTTCTCAAGATAGTCAAAATACTGTTCCGCGATCTTCTCAGCCATAGATTTCTTTGGGTCGTCTGGAAGCTTTCTGTCGCCTATCGAGAGGAGCGCCTCTTCCTCCTTGCCTTCCGCATCCTTCATGATGATGCCTTGGCCGTAGGCCCATTCAATGAATCTCCTGAGTTCCTTTGCGTATTGATGCTGCGTGTGCTCGGAGCCGGTTCCTCTGCGACTTACCTTACTCAGCCACTCAGCGACCTTAGGCCGGTCCCTCAACTCCTTCAAGGCGATTCTTCGTTGCGGTGTTACGTTGAGGTTTTGTTCACGGAGTGCCATCTCTGGGCCTCCTTGGCGCGGATGGGGATTTCGTTTAGCTCCTTTCGACGGCTGTATGCTGGGTAAAAAATCTGGTTGGTAATTCGTGGCCGTTTCTGGTATTTCCTGCCACATTGTGACATTTCTCGATTGTGTGCATTCATAGTCAGGTTCGACTCGCAGTTCGGACACAGGGTCGTATCCATTTCGCTATCTAGAATGACAAAGGTCGCAGCTACATGCACGCAGCATTTCTTGCAGTAGTAGAAATCTTCCTCGGTTTCGGGCACGGTGCCCTTTGCGTCATCCCGTCGTGGTCAAGAAGAGAGGTTTACGGAGCCAATTCCAACCTTGTTATCCATGCATCTTCTTTTGGAAAAGCTTGTTTGCCAAGAAGCCCAATCAAAATCGGCGCCGTGTTTACGCGGGGAACGTTGATGAACAAGCATCTGAAGATCTAGAGACGCTGCGGTTCGTTCGTCCAAAGCATGAAGCGCTCCGAGAATCATGGCATTTCACAGGAGAGGCTGATGCGTGAGCGATGAGACATGTTGGAGAAGGCCTGCCGTTCTACTTCCTCACAAGTTTCGCGAAATTCGCCAGAACGACTCCTCCGGCAGGATGAGCCTCATCATGGCGTTGGGGATGGAACTGCACTCCATAGGCGATTCCGTTCTCACTCTTCATTGCCTCTATAGGCGTGTCACGAGACTTCGCCAAATGCGAAAACCCTTTCGGAACACGTTCCACCATCTCTTGGTGAGATTCTGCGACCAAGATGCTCCTATCCAAACTGTCGAAGAGAGGATCATCAACCAGTACCTCGACTTCATAGTAGCCCCTCAAGACTCTCCCCATGTGAACAATATTCTCCCCGTAAGCCATCGCTAGTAGCTGATGCCCGCCACAGATTCCAAGCACAGGCAGAGACAGCGAACGGGTTCCTTCAATCGCTTTCCGAAACTTCAATCTATCTTCAGGTCTGCTGTAGAGAGCTTCTGAACCACTCAGCACGACAGCGTCGAATTTTCGCATCTGGTCCTGGACAAGATCTGGTCCAAACCGCTCGTATGAGACCCTTTCCACAAAACCTCCTGACGTCTTCTCAACCTGCGCACACAGGTTGTCCATTTGGGCAGCATATTTCGTCTGATCAACGTAGTCGTTAACTACGAGTGTCCTCATCAGTTTCAATCACCAGGGCCCATAATACTCTCAGTTGCCTTTCTCAGCCTTTTGGCGCGTTCCGGTGGGTTCTTCTCTCAGCCTCCAGATACCAAATTCACCGACCGTCTCTGTCGTCTCGACCTGATGGTACCACCGCTTCCTCGATCCGATAGTGCTCCTCAACTTCCAACCTGTCGTTTTTGGTTCAGCGTCAATCCGAGCTT
>Ga0315310_10001828_pt1 | contig 13416 bp, 12 predicted proteins | sample TDP5_MG_FD_203630 | JGI IMG/M metagenome (GOLD analysis project Ga0315310, IMG submission 203630) | Freshwater sediment microbial communities from Lake Towuti, South Sulawesi, Indonesia - TDP5 | ecosystem: Environmental > Aquatic > Freshwater > Lake > Sediment | place: Indonesia: South Sulawesi... | reverse complement strand
GCTGGTCTAGCCGCCCTGATGACTGACGCCTTGTCAAGCTGGAGCTGGGCAAAAGATGAGGTTTTGAAATTGAAAATGATCATAAGCATGACTTCTTTTGAGACCCATAGCGGAGAGGGGACAAACGTGCCGCCTCTGAACCGCGGGGGAAAAGATAACAAGGAAGGATACGGCCGAATAAGTGCTGACGCCTCTATAGAAGCTGTAACGATGAACTACAACATTGGAGGATTGGCGAACGCCACTCTTGGACCTAGCCCCTCAGACAAGAAGGTTTGGGCTAGACGAGTGACACTTTCAGCCAACACCACATACGAGTTCAGTTTGTCCGTTCCCTCGGGCGCGGACTATGACCTTTTTCTGTACGATGGTAACCCCGACACTTACGGGCAGCCCCTTCTGTTGGAGAAGAGCGTCAATGCCTCCCAAGGTGTTCATGAGTCTTTGCTCTATACTCCTACTCATTCTGGCATCCGCTATCTCGTGGTGAAGTGGGTGGGCGGAGGCGGCATGTTTAACTTAACAAGCTCGTTTGAAAAACACGATTTGGCAGTGACTAGCGTTGCAGCGTCCGCCACGGCTGTTTATGGGGGTGAGGAGGTGAGCGTAACAGTCGTAGTCAAGAATGAGGGGACAACCAGCGAAACCTTCCAAGTCAAAGTCTGCTACAACTCAACCACAATCGGGGCTCAAACGGTCGTGGACTTGGCTTCAGACGCTAGCGTCACACTCACATTCGCGTGGACTACTGAAGGTGTCCCCTATGGCAAATATATAATATCAGCGACCGCTATCCCAGTCCCACACGAGGCTGACCTCGCCGACAACTCCTCAAACGACGGTTTGGTGCACGTCAAGATCCGAGGCGACGTCGATGGCGACGGACTTGTTAATATTCTCGACGCCGGCCAGATTAGTGCTCACTGGTATCCTGGTCCACCCGTGGGTCCTTTGGGTTTCGACTCAAACGCCGACATAAACAAGGATGGCAGAGTCGACATAGTCGACCTCGCAATAATCAACGGTAACTGGCTGAAGTCCGAGAAAACTTGATGAGCCAGTTGAGTGTTTGGTGGGGCTGCCCGGATTTGGACCGGGGTCACGAGCGCCCGAGGCTCATAGCCTAGACCATGCTAGCCGACAGCCCCTTGTCTTCGTCTATTGTTTATACAAGCAAAAAACTGCTTAAATAAGATGGTGCATGCCCGTGGGCAGCTCTGGCTTTCTACCTTAACTCAACAACGTTAACATACCATCTCTGGAAAGCGCCCAGGGTTTCTATTCTTAAGAAGAAGTCGCCTTTCTCAGGCACCTCTAACTCGCCTGCTGGCTGACTCGTCCAAGCAGCCTCATTAACCACTGGATGTCCGTCTGCAATGGCGTTTACCACGATTATTTTGATGTAGGCGTTTATGACCGAGTACCCGGTTATCGACCAGACAACCTTCCACCTTTGCCCAACCGTGGTAAACGTCGGTGAATTGAAGGTGTCTCCCATTCTTCCCTCCCACTGGCACCCCTCCACCAAAGTCCATTCACTTTTGGGCACCGTCACTTGACTATAAATCCAAGCGACCGTCACCAGCATGGCTAGAATTGTTACCACGGACAAAGTCTTAACTGCGTCGTTCATGCTCTTGTCTGCCTCAGAAGTATCACCAATGAGATTCCTTTACAATTGCTTTATGATTCCAGGATTCAGATTCGGGCTACATAGGAGGGGCAATGCAGCTTAAAAACCGAAGAGCTCTTTATAGTTAGGGTTGCGTGTCGGAGAGAAGGCTTGGGATGTGTCAAGTCGAAGGCGTCTAGGAGCCCGAGTGTTGAAGGCGGTTTCTTCCTCCCTGCGACTGGAAGTCTTGAACCTCCTACTAGACAGGGGTCCGCTCTCCTACACCGAAATAATGAACATTCTGCACCTGAACCCGAGCCGAGACGCTGGTCGATTCGCCTACCACCTCAAGTTTCTCCTGAAGGCGGACCTCATCGAACCCGACGTGGAAACCAAGAAATACCGCCTAACCGACCTGGGAAGAATGCTCGTCGACGTGACAGAAACAATCGAGGAGAGAGTTTTCAAGCGCCGAAAGATGATGGTTCGAACCAGCCGCCTAGCCATGGAGGAGTTCGACCGAAACAAAATCGCTGAGGCGCTCGTGAAAGAGGCGAGCGTTCCGCTTGACTTGGCGCAGAAGATAGCCCGCGAGACCGAAGGACGCCTGCAAGAGGTGAGGGCTAAGTATCTGACGGCGCCCCTCATTCGGGAGTTCGTCAACGCCATACTGATCGAGAAGGGACTTGAGGAGTACAGACACAAGTTGACCCGACTGGGATTACCCGTCTACGACGTCACCCAACTCATCAAGTCAGCCGGAATCCAACATCTCAGCGTTGAAGCGGTTCACAGCGCCGCAGGAGACGCTGTCATCGAAGAATACACATTGCTAAATGTTCTTCCCCGCGACATCGCAGACGCCCACCTATCGGGCTCGCTTCACCTGAGCAACCTCGGCTGGTGGGTCCTGAAGCCCAGAGAATTTTTCCACGACCTCCGCTTTTTTCTGCAAAATGGTCTGAGCCTCGGGAAACAAGGGTTGTCGGGGGCTTCTTTCCCCCCGCCGAAGAGCTTTGAATCCGCGTTGTTTTTGGTCTCCAACCTTGTGAGGGCGGCTGCCACAGAGGTTTCGGGTGAGCAAGCGCTCGATTACTTCGGCGTCTTCTTGGCGCCCTTTGCCAGAGGCGTGTCTACTGAGAGAATCCGTGAGACTCTTCGTCTTTTCACGTTTAGCTTGAGCCATTCCTTCTCAATGGGTGGGTCCGTCACTGAGGCATCCTTGGGCTTGGAGTTGCTGACTCCCCCGTTCTTGGAGAAGAAGGAAGCCATTGGACCAGGTGGACAAAAAATGGGTTTCTACTCTGACTTTGAAGAAGAGAGCCGCCTCATAAACTCGCTTCTCTTAGAAGTGATGCTGGAACTCGGCAAGGACAAGCCCTTTTTTCAACCGAGTGTCGTGGTCAAGATTCGCCCTGCAGTGTTACAGAGCAGGGAGAGTGAGGCTCTGCTGTATGCGGCGCATCGACTCGCCGCCGAGAGGGGTCTTCCCTACTTCGCCAATCTCTGTTTCAAGGAGCAGGAGTGTGCGTCCTACACCGCTACAGGATGCCGTTTGGCTTGTGACTGGAGGGGCGATTGGGAGCTCGACACGCTAAGGACAAGCTGCATCGACAACGTTCTGATAAATCTGCCTAGGCTTTCATACGGTGCAGAAGGCAGTCATGCCAAGTTCAACGAACTCTTAGACGAGCAACTGGAGATGGCGCTGCGGGCGTTGGAAATCAAGTATCTGACCATCAGACAGCGACTGCGTGAGGGTCTTCTACCCCTTCTAACTCAGAAGACAAACGGTGACCAATATTTCAGGTTGGAGAGCTCCACTCGCCAAATCAGCTTTGTCGGTCTAAACGAAGCCTCTGAATCATTAACTGGCAAGCCCCTTGCCGAAGACGCTAGGTCCCTGAGTTTCGGGGAGGACCTTATGAAAAGACTCTATGATGAGGTGCGCAAAAGTGCCAAAAAACCAGAGACACGGCCTGTTTTGTCTATGATTCCCAGTAGCGAGGCGGCTAAGAGACTCGCGGAACTCGATGTTGAGAGGTATGGTTTGGCACGCGTTCGAGTGAGAGGAAGCAAGGACCAACCCTTCTACACCGACATGGTCACTGCACCTCCCAAACTCGGCACCCCTCTCTCAGAGGTCTCCAAAATTGAGGAGAAGTTTCAACGGCTCTCGCCCGGGGGGCATCTGGTTAGGTTTGAACTGGCCGACAGAGAGGTGGACCCAAACGAGTTGTTATCCCTCACCAAGCAACTCGTGACCACAAGCCAACTGGGACTCTACACCTTCAGCCGCCAACTGACCTATTGCGCTCGTTGCCAAAGAACGTTTTTCGGCTTGCAACCAAAATGCCCTCTGTGCGGTTCGGTTGAAGCGCTGGCTCTTTACAGTCGGTCGCCTGAGAAGTACAGGCTGATGGCTTCATTCACATAAACAAAGCAAAACTTCGCCTTTCGACAAATACTGATTGTGTAAATTTCGGGCAACCTTAATACAGAATTTTAAACGATTTGTTCTAAAAAATTTAAGTGAAAATCTCCATAAGAATTTTTACCAGATTGGTGTGTAAAAACTTCATGGCTTTGTCGCAACTGGTTTCAGAATTCACATGAAAGTTGTATACAAAACTAATAGCTTGACAGCGTTCTTAACGTGTAAACCGCCTCCTCGGAGGGTTTCTCGTGGATTATCCGAAGCACTCAGGTTCAGCTATTGTCGGCTCCGCACAGAGCAAGAGGATAATAGTTTACACCTCAAACGGCTGCTCCAAATGTGTCGTGTTGAAGCAGTGGCTACAGACCAGAAACAAGGAGTTTGAGGAGAGAAACCTCGAAAACGTGGACGTCATGGCTGACTTGGTTATGAGAAACCTCGTGATTCTGTCGGCGCCTGTCCTCGAGGTTGGCGACGCCGTTCTCACCGAAGACCAGATTTTTGCAGAAGGTTCACTCGCTACTGAAAAGCTCTTGGGCGTTTTAGAGGGAAAATAGTGCCTGGTGACAACGGCGACGGCGGTGGACTCGCTCTCGTTCAAGAGACTCAGCAAGAGCCAAAGGTGAGAAGAAGCGACGGGTTCATCGTTCCTTGGAACCGCAACGCCATTGTGAAGCAACTACTCACAGAGACGAAGCTCGCCAAAGAGTTCTATGACGTGAGACCTCTCAGCTTGGAAGAGGCTGAGGAAATCGCCAGAGAAACCGAACGAAAAGTCTTCAGCCTAAAGCTCAGTTTCATCAGCGGACCTCTCATCCGAGAGCTGGTCAACAACGTCTTACTGGACAAGTCTAAGGAGAAGCATGAGTACGCAATCTACCGAAACGTTCTCACCAGGGTCGGCGCGCCTGTCTACGACGCCTACCTAATGGACATCGGACAGGGTTTCAAGGCTAACGAGAACGCTAACCTCCAACCCAACGCTGAGACATCGCACAAGAGGAAGGCTGACTGGGTCTCGGGCGAAGAATACCTGTTGCTTATGCCTCCTGAACTGGCTGACGCTCACCTTTCGGGCGACCTTCACATTCACGATTTGGAGTACTTTGGAACCCGACCCTTCTGCCAAGACTGGGACCTACGCTACTTCTTCTATTACGGCTTGATGCCAGACGGGATGGGCACCCGAACGAGTGTGGCGGGTCCGGCTAAGCATCCAGAGGTCGCTATTCTCCACACAGCCAAGGTGTTAGCCTCCGCACAGACCAACTTCGCTGGCGGAGAGGGCTTCTACAACTTCTTGATTTTCCTCGCACCCTTCATGAAGGGCCTGAGTTACGAGAAGATCAGGCAAATGATGCAGATGATGTTTTTCGAGTACACACAGGCGTACGTAGCGCGAGGCGGACAACTCGTCTTCAGCAACGTCCAAGTGCAACCTGGGGTTCCAGAACTGTGGCGGAAAGCTCCTGTAGTCACAATGGGGCGGGTTGGACCCGACGTCTACGGCGACTACGAAGACGAAGTGCGCCTCATGTTTAGAGCGCTCTATGAGGTGGCTTTGAGGGGCGACTACCGAGGAAAGCCGTTCAACTTTCCCAAGCTGGAGAACAGCTTAAGTCCAGAGTTTTTCAAGCCAGAATACGACGAGTTTTGGCTGGACGTTCACAGGGTCGTTGCCAAGTTTGGCACGCCCTACTTTGACAACTTGATGCCTCCTTACAGGGGCTATGGCAAGGGCGTGTCGTGTTACCAGTGCTGCGCCTACTGCTTCGTCGAGACTCCGGAGAACAACCCGAGCTTCCAGGACAAGATGAACTTCGTGGGTGGAAAGCACTTCACCATGGGAAGCTGGCAGGTCGCGAGCCTCAACCTTCCGAGGATGGCTTACAAGGCGAGCGGAAACGACGAGGCTTTGTTCGAGGAGGCTCGCCGACTCATGGACCTCTCGGTTGAGGTGTTCAAGGTCAAGCGCAAGTGGATGGACCTGGTGCTGAAGCGGAACAGGGTGCCGTTCGCCACGCAGCGTCCAATCGACCCCAAGACTGGCCAGAAGGGACCGCCAGCCATAGACTTCGACAGCCTAGTGTACACCATCGGCTTGGTTGGCGGCAACGAGATGGCGCAGTGGCACACGGGCTATCAGCTGCACGAGCACTCAAACGCCGTCAAAATCCTCGTCAAACTGATTCTGGAGATGCAAAAGTACAAGAAGGAGCTGGAGCAGAGGAGCGGTCTAAAACTCGCCTTGGCACGGACACCTGCGGAATCCACGGCTCAACGCTTCGCCATCGCCGACTTGCTAACAGAAGCTTACCGTGATAACGCTGAGAAATTGGTCAAAGGCGACCTAGCCAATGCTGAGAAGATGTTAGCCGAAGGCGAGAAGGACGTCCCCGTATACTACAACAATGGAACGCACGTTTACGTCGGAGCCGACGTTGGCCTAATCGACAGAATCGATATTGAGCAGAAGTTCTTCCCGCTTCTTAACGGAGGCAACATGTTTCACGCGTGGCTGGGCGAGGCTTCACCCGACCCTGAGGCACTGTACAAGCTGACGAAGCGCATCGCAACCCAGACACATGTGGGCTACTACGCGTACACCAAGGACCTCACCATATGCAACAACTGCGGGCAAGTCACGGGGGGCATGAACAAGACATGTCCCCATTGCAACTCCCAAAACGTTGAATGGTGGTCGCGGGTGACGGGCTACTACCAAGCCGTGAGCGGGTGGAACGAAGGCAAAAAGCAGGAGCTGCAAGACAGATTTAGAGTGACCGTGTGAACATCTTTCTTGTGAAACTCATTCTTTGTAAGAGACGAGAATGAACTTGTTTCCGTCGGGGTCTTTGATCACTGCTGTGCGGCCGCCCCAGTGTTGGTCTTTTGGCTCAGTGACAAACTGCACTCCTTTTTCTTTCAAGGTCTTGTATTCGTCATCGACGTTAGTTACAGTAATGAAGATTTGAATCTCCGCCTTTGGGTCTGGGTTAAGTCCGAGCATCATGTCGCCTATGTTAAAGGTTGCGTAGGTGGACCATTCGTCTCGCTTTTTGAGACCGAGGACGCTCTCGTAAAAGGTCACAGCCTTCTTTAGGTCTTTCACAGGGATTGTGAGATTCTCTATTTTCTCAATCATGACAGTCTCACCCCCTTCACTTTAGTGAGATGTTAAGTGTCTGTGTAGATTACTACTCTGTCGCACCCAATATGAGTGCGAGCAGTGCCATTCTGGTGACTATTCCGTTCCAGACTTGTTGAAAGTAGCGTGCGTGGGGTGTTGTATCCACTTCTGGGCTGATTTCCTCAACTCTCGGCAGTGGGTGGAGGATTATCATGTCTTTCTTCGCGTCTTTTAGTAGGTTTAGGTCTATTTTGTACGAGCCCTTCACCTTGGCGTATTCGGCCGCGTCTGGGAAACGCTCTTTTTGGATGCGTGTGACGTAGAGCACGTCCACTTTCGAGAGGTCTTCTAGCCCTGTCTTCTCTGTCACCTTGATTCTTCCGCCGATTGTGTCCAGCACTTCTCTTCGCATTCTCAGCAGCTCTGGCGAAACCAGGTGCAGTCTGACGTCGTAGAGTGATAGGGCGTATGCTAGTGAGTGAACTGTTCTCCCGAAGCGGAGGTCACCCACCAAGGCTATGTTTAAGCCGTCTATTTTGCCCAACTCCTTCCAAACAGTGTAAAGGTCCAACAGAGCTTGGGTTGGGTGCTCCTCTCCGCCTGACCCAGCGTTGATGATTGGAACCTGAGCGAATTCGGCGGCGAGTCGAGCCGCGCCCTCCAACGGATGACGCACTGCGATTACATCTGCGTAGTTTTCTACGACGCGCACGGTGTCGGCTAGGTTTTCTCCCTTGCGCACTGAGGCTATTTCCGCCTCTGCGAATCCTATGGCTGAGCCTCCGAGCTTGTGCATGGCTGCTTCGAAGCTGAGTCGTGTTCGTGTGCTGGGTTCGTAGAATAGTGTGGCGAGCATCTTGCCGTGGAGCATGTCTGAGCCGCTCTTGGCTATGGGTTCCATGGCGCTTGCAATCTTCAATATATAGTCTATTTCTTCTCGGGTGAAATCCTTGATGGATATAATGTCTCTTCCCTTAAACTCCACTTCAAACACCAAACAAACTGTAGCAGCGAACAAATAATACTTTTCATTCACGAGAACGGGCGCACACTATAAATATTTCTGTTCTGAAACACTCTGTCCACTAACATTGGCGAGAGGGACGGAGAGTGAGTGTCACGCTAGACGAGTTGCAGAGAGCCGTGAATCTAGCATTAAAACTAGGCGGAGAGTTCGCAGATGCCAGATTCGAAACAAACAAGGCGAGGCTGATAAGCGTGGTCAACGGTTCGGTTAGAACTTTCAACAGTTCCAGCCGCAGCGGGGTAGCCCTGCGCGTGAAGTTTGGAGGCGTCTGGGGGATTGCCTCCACCACGAGAGTTGACTCTGAATCCATTAATAAAACCGCTAGAAGAGCGTTCGAATTGGCGAAGAAATCCAGCGAACACTCTGACAAGAAGATGTCGCTTCCAGAAATAATCGCTTACAAGAAAACGTTGAAGGCAAGGGTCAAAATAAATCACGAGGATGTGGACACGAAGGAAAAGCTTGAATTTGTCAGAGGTCTCGACTCTGCTCAGGCGAAGGCTGACAAGCGAATAGTCAATAGAACATCGAATTACATCGAAGGAGCTCAAAACTACGAGTTAGTGAACAGTTTTGGGCGTGAACTGCAATGGAACGAGGTCCGAACAAGGTTCTCGGCTTCCAGCGTGGCATCCGAGGCAAGTAAACTAGAATTGAGCGTCAGAACCAAAAGCGGAACCGTCGGCTACGAACTCGTTAAGGAAACGGATCCAAACGAATTCGGGCACAGAGTAGCAGAAGAGGCTGTTGAAATGCTTTCGGCTTCTAAACCACCGAGTGGGCTCATGACCGTGATAGTTGACCCCGACATAGCTGGATTGCTGGCGCACGAGGTTATGGGTCACGCCTCAGAGGCCGACGAGGTCGTCAGGCATAGGTCGTTTCTGAGCAACGCTGTTGGGAAACGGGTTGGAAGCGAACTCGTAACTATGGTTGATGACGGAACAGTGGAGCAAGCCTACGGGTCGATACCCCTTGATTCAGAGGGAACCCCGAGTTCTAAGACAGTGATTATAGAGAAAGGGGTCTACAAGGGTTTCATGCACTCGCTAGAAACCGCTGGAGAGTTCGGTTCTAAACCGACTGGAAACGCCAGGGCTCAAGACTACAACAGGCGTGTGTTCGTGCGAATGACGAACACCTTTTTTGAACCACGAGACTGCACACTCGACGAAATCATCGCGGACACAAAAGAGGGCTTGCTGGCTGTGAGAGCGGTGTCAGGCATGGAAGACCCTGTTGGAGGAGGCTTCCAAGCCAGAGTTCTCAAGGGCTACCAGATAAAAAACGGTCATAAGAAAGACTTGGTGCGGGGCTTCACCTTGACTGGAAAAGCCCTAGACATACTGAAAACCGTTGACATGGTTGGAAAAGACTTCCGTCTGCACGGAGGCACGTGCGGCAAGGGTGAAGAAGACTGGGTCCCAGTGGCCACCGGAGGACCCTATATGAGGGCAAAAATAATAGTTGGAGGCGGATAACGTGTCCTCTCTGGAGTCATTGGCGTCAGCCGCCTTAAAGAAGGCTGAGCGATTAGGCGCGAGTCAAGTTGAAGCCTTCATTCTAAACACTCGTGGTCGCAGTGTTTACATTGAGAACAGTAAACCAAGAGTGTCAGACGACAAGTCAGAGACAGGATTAGGTCTCAAAGTGTGTTCGGGAAAGCGTGTCGGTTTCTCCTCTGGAACCGTGAACAAGGGTTCTGTGGATGAAATCGTTAACGAAGCCTTGAGCATAGCGAGAACAACAGAAGAAGACCCGAATTTCAAGTCTCTGCCCATTGGCGGAAAGTTTTCGGGGCGAGTGGAAGGCGTCTACTGTGAGGAGACATCTCAAACAGGTTTAGAAGAGTTAGTTGCAAAGGCAATGGACACTGTTAAGACTACTGAAAGAAACAGAAACGTGAGGGTGCCGTTGGGGATGATTCGCCTCGCGGACTACTCCTTGCACGTGGTCAATTCATTGGGCGTTAACTTCAGTCACAGAGGCACTATGGTCTTCTCTTACTTCAACTCAAAAGCAACAGTTGGCGAGAGAGCTGGCGAAGGTATAGAAAGAGAGTGGTCAACGACCATATCCAAGCTTGACTTTGAAAAGATTGGAGACGCGGTTGCTCAGAAGGCACTTGCCACGATGAAGGCTGAATCGTTTAAGGGGGAAAGAAGCGTGACAGCGCTTATAGTCCCAACGGAGCTGGAAGGGCTTCTCTCTGCTGTGGAGTTCGCCACCAACTCTGAACAAGTCAACGAGAAAAGAAGCCCGTGGCTCAACAAGCTGGGAGACAAAGTTGCGAGTGAGAAACTCACTGTATGGGATGATGGAAGACATGGAGGCGGAATAAGAAGCGCCATAGCCGACGATGAGGGCGTGGAAACAAACAAGAAGGCAATCATAGAAAAAGGAAAGCTCCAATCCTACGTTTACGACTCCTACAACGCAAACATCGCCGGTGTTGAGGCAACTGGAAACGGATTCCGCCGAGGAACCAGAAGCATAGAGGGAGCCTTTGCCTTCCCCGCCTCATGCGCCCACTCGAACATGGTTGTTAAACCTGGAAAAAAAAGCCTCGACGACATTGTCTCACGAATAGACGAGGGAGTTCTGGTCGAAAACTTCGCTTCACCCGAGGTTAACCCAATAACCGGTGGGTTCGGCTGCGAGGTCAGAAACGCCTCACTCATCGAGGACGGACGACTCACGAAGCATGTAAAACACGCTCTGTTAACGGGGAACATGTACGAGGCTCTGCAAAACGTCTTTGACTTAGGCGAAGAGACAAAGATGGTGGAAAACACCGTCTTGCCACCTATAGCCTTTTCCAACGTCTCGCTTGTTGGACAGAAGTAGGCGTTCCCTTTTTATTTCCCATCCCCGAATACTAGTGGCGGAAGGACAGCCAAAATGTCCAAGAAGACTCTCCGTGTTTCAAAGATTAAAGACGGCACGGTCATCGACCACATTACCGGCGGTCACGCCTTGGACGTCGTCAAGATTCTGGGCATAACCGGACGCACGGCTGGAGTTGTGACTGTTGCCATCAACGTTCCGAGCAAGAGGTTGAGGGTCAAAGACATGGTTAAGATTGAGGGGCGCAAACTCGCCTCGGCTGAGGTTGACAAAATCGCGTTGTTGGCGCCTCGCGCCACCATAAACATCATCCACAATTATAGGGTTGTTGAGAAGCAGCGGGTGAAACTCCCCGAAACCATACGAGGCATAGTTAAGTGCACCAACCCAGCCTGCGTCTCAAACAGCAACGAACCCGTCCAGTCGAAGTTCTACGTTGAAAAGGAAGAGCCACTACTGCTTAAATGTCACTACTGCGGCCACGTCATGGAAAAACAAGACGTACTCCAGCAGTTCTAACAGTCATTTTGTTTGCGCCAGAAGGAGTATGGCTTGGGCTAAGTCGCCTTTGGTCTGCTCCAGCGCCGCTCTAGCCTGCTCGGGGCTCACTTTGGCTTGGAGAGCCACTAACTGCACGTCTTCTTCTGGGATAACAGCCTTCTCTGGCTTCTTCTCCAAGGCTTTCTCCACGATTTTCTCTCCAGTCACCTGAAAGATTTTCTGACCGTGCATCTCCATAACAGCCACCTCGGGGTTTTCGATGATTATCTCTTTTGAGCTGGTTTTGAAGACTACTTGTTGAACGTCGGGCACCTCGCCCATGCTCACGCCCATGCGCTGCATCATGCGTTTGGCTTCTCTCGGGCTTACTCTGCGCATTTTGAGTCACACTTCCTCTTATTAATAATAGATTTCGTTCACGGGGTTCTTAACCTCTTCCGCCACGCCCCTCCGAACCCTCACGGCTACTCCTCTCCCAAAGGCTTTCATCTCCCTTCCAGTCAAAATCGCCTTGCCCACAGCCAGAACTTCGCTGTCATCGTCTAAGACTATGACCTCCTCCTGCGGGCGTATCTCGTCGTCGGCGTCAACCACGTGTTTGGCGAAGACGCTCCTTCCCCTCGCAACAAAAGGCGCTGCGTCTTTTTGAACAATCACCCAGAGTCTGAGTGGTTTGACTCCGTCTCGGATTCTCTTGGCACCAGCGATAGTCAACGAGAACATTCCGTCTTTTGGTCGCATTGTAGCCAGTCGCTCGTTTCCCAAATAAATGTGACGTATTCTCCCAGTTCTCTTAGAGAAGACCACTCTCACGGCATGTGGGAAGAGCACTTCGCCAACTCCTCTCCCTAATTGGTAGTCTGCTACGCTGCGGATTTTCTGCAAGACCTCGTCTCTTCTGCGCATGCTTTCACCGTCAGATTTGACAAAGTATAAAGGATGGGCTTATGATAAAAACAGTTTTGGAGAGAACAACACTTGCGCTGCGAGGTCTGTGGACGCCGAATCATGGGCAAACCCTTCAAGGCCGTGATTGAGGGAGCCAAGATGCTCGTCTGCAACGAATGCGTCAAACTGGGCTCCATATACTGGGAGGAGAAAACCGAACCCCGCCTCAAGAAAGTTGCCAGGAGACTGCCCACGCCCATAATCCCAACTCGAAAGCAGCCCACAATCAAGGTTGAGGAATCCATAGACCTCGTAGAAGACTACGGCTCAAGAATAAGGCAGGCGAGAGAGAAACTCGGACTTAGTCACGAAGACCTCGGCAGAAAAATAAGCGAGAAAGTCTCTGTTCTGCGGAAGATAGAGAGCGGAAAGATGACGCCGGATCAAAAACTCGCCGAGAAGCTGCAACACGCCCTCAGGATAAAGTTGTTGGCTGAAATATCAGAGCCCAAGGTTCCATCCAAAGCTATGGCTGCTCCCAAACCCCTCACGTTAGGAGACATCGCCCAACTAAAAACCAAGACAAGGTCGGAGGCATCACAACGCGAGCAGTCTTAGTTCAACGCCTACTATCCCACGAACCTCTCAACCTCGATGAATTGAAGAGCCTAGCCGAATCTGCAGGCTACACCGTTGTGGGCAGGATGGTGCAAGTTAGGCAGAGGGACCCAAGCTACCAGATCGGAAGCGGCAAAGTAAAAGAGCTCGCAGAGCTCGTGAAGGCGAAAGAGGCTGAGAAGGTAATATTTGACAACGAGTTGAATCCGCTCCAAGCCTACAACCTAGCTAAGGCGACTGGCATCGAAGCCACGGACCGATTCCAACTCATCCTGGAAATCTTCGCCCGCAGAGCCTCCACAACCGAAGCAAAGATGCAGATTCAACTCGCTAAGCTCCGATATGAACTGCCCCGT
>Ga0315310_10001825_pt1 | contig 13433 bp, 11 predicted proteins | sample TDP5_MG_FD_203630 | JGI IMG/M metagenome (GOLD analysis project Ga0315310, IMG submission 203630) | Freshwater sediment microbial communities from Lake Towuti, South Sulawesi, Indonesia - TDP5 | ecosystem: Environmental > Aquatic > Freshwater > Lake > Sediment | place: Indonesia: South Sulawesi... | reverse complement strand
TACGAAACATATACGTAGAATTAAGGCAAGAAGAAAAATCACTATGACATAATATCTATCCCATTGTAATTTATCACTATTTTTGTGAAAATACTTTTGATGTAACATCATTATCTGCAGTTATATTTTGGTAAACAGTTTTATTAAATCATTTTTTAATGATTGTACATTGTAGTTTTTGGCATTTCCTTATACTATTCTAACGTGCAAAAAAGCAACATAACCGGCACTTTAAGCTAAATATTATTTAAAATTAGTTAGTAGCAATTATTCCCTTTTTAAAAGATGTAAATATAAATCCTCAATTTGTTTCACCATGTGTTTGGCATTATATTGTCTAGCCACAATGTATTTTCCTGCGATACCTATTTCTGCTGCTCTAGGTAAGTCAGTAAGTAATTCAAGGATCGCTTTTGCTATACTAAAAGAATTTTTGATTGGAACTAAAACACCAGTTTTATTATTAACAATAATTTCTCTCATAATTGGAAGGTCAGTTGCAATAACTGGAACTCCCATCGCCATAGCTTCTAAAAGTGCTAATGGTAAACCTTCAGCCAAAGATGGTAAAACGAATAAATTGCTGATGGAAAGAATATTAGATATATCATTACGATGACCTAAAAAAACAACATAATTAACGAGTGCCAATTCTACAACTTCATTTTCCAAGTAATTACGCAACACACCATCACCGACAAATAAAAATTTTGCCTCAGGATACTTTGCAATGATAGTTGGTATCGATCTTATTAAATAATAATGTCCTTTTTCTATTCGCAAATTACCCACTGTTGTAACAACTTTTACAGAATTAGACAAACCAAGAGAAGATCGCATACTAACAGGATCGCCATGTAAATTACTTTCGCTGATATCTATACCGCTTTTAATTACAATAAGTTTACGTGGATTGAGTTTGACATATTGGGTAATAGAATTTTGAACTTGTGAAGAAACAGATATAAGCTTTTGTGAATGATTAACAATAAAACTATATAACAATTTCTTTAGATATCTATATTTTTTAAACCAGCCGTTTAAACCATGGCAAGTTGTGACAATTACTGGCACACCCACTAATTTACCTGATATAAAACCAAGAATTTCACTTGAACCATGTAGATGAGTATGGATAATTTTTATTTTATGTTGCTTTATAATGTGTGCAAGTTCAAAAATCGCTTTCAAAGCTCCAAATATAAAAGGTAGAAAAGTTATGAATTTCGTAAATTTACTTTTAAGTATATAAACTTTTATGCCTTGTGCAGTAAGTGCATCAAGTAAAGGGCCGCCTCTTCTTGTGCATATAATATACGTATTATAAACATCTTTATTCAGATATTTCGCAATACAATTTATAATTCTTTCCGCTCCTCCAAAGCCTAAAGATGGTAACACTTGCGCAACATTAATTTTATTAGCTTTTTCCATATGGTATTATATTTGGGTTCCTATTGCTACTTTTCTGAATGTTAACTATGAGGTTGACAATTACTAAAAATATAAATATAGGTAGAAACATATAATAATGGAGGAAAAATCCGCCTAATAAAAAAATAGAAATGCTCATCATCACCATTCGTGTAATACCAAATAAATAATCATCGTCCTTATTAATTGCTGTTTCTTGAGGTACAATTTTTTTTAAATTTTTAAAGGCACTTATAAATATGGCCAGGTATAGCAGTAAAGTGGGAAGTCCTAATTCAACGGCTATAGACAAATACATATTGTGCGTTCCAGTTCTATGTATAGTACCCCAATCACTAAAATAAAACTCAAATTTTGCAAAATTTCCATATCCTACACCAAATAGAGGATTATGAATAAATGTATCGAATGCACTTTTATATAGATATAAACGCCCAGAACCCTTATCTGAAGTAAGTTCACTTAAACGTTGCCATAAATCATGTGGTGCAAATTTAAAAAAAATAAACATTATAGGTGCTAACAAAATTAACCATCTTAGTATTTTACGGTGTTTTTTGTATGATATATAAAGTAAGATAAATAACGTCGATAATAATAAGAAAATTCCGGTCCTTGATAAGGTTAATAAAACTGTAAATATGGACAAAATGAATGTTAATAGTGCGAAATATCGCCAAAAATATGATTTGTCCTTTAAAACTATAATATATGCTATAGGCATCATCATGATTAATAAAACAGCTAAATAGTTTGGGTCTTCCAGACCAAAACTCTCAGCGCGTAAATACCCAGCGTGGTAACTAAAATTAAATACATCATGGGAATAATATTGAATATTGCTCAAAACTCCATGTAAAAGACTTACTAATAACATTATTTTAAGAAGAAGTAATAATTTCTTAAAAGAATTGACAAAAAATAAACATAATACATAAATTAATAGGATGAATAAATTTGACTTTATAATTGAAGTACCTGGTATATCTTTTATTAATATGTTATTAAATATAATCGCTGAAACAGATAAGATTAAAAAAAATAAAAATATCAATATACTTTGAAAATCGGTTGGAAAAATGTGCCTTTTTTTCAATACAATACGGATAAGCATTGAAAAAAATAAAAAAAATTCAAACAGAATAGATAAACTTAATAAACCACCATAGCTTGGTGCAAAACTTTTGATTCCTGATAATGTGTAAAAAATAAAAAACAAAAGAGCAATGGTTGGTTCATATATCGCAAAAATCGCATAAAGTAAAAAAATAAAAAGTACATTAGGTAATTTAAAAAGGGATGCCCATCCTTCGACATGCAGTGAATAAGCAGTAATTGATAATAAAATAAACAAAATCATTTTAAATATCCATGAATCTATAAATATTGACTTACTTAGATCCTGGATAGGTTGCAGATATGTAAGTCTTTTCTTTATTCTTTCTTTTATACCAATAATTGCCATTTTATTTTAGATTAGTTAATATCTCTGCGTACACTTTTTCGATTTTACTTACAGTCTCTACGATATCAAAATACTTTTTTACTCTTACTCTTGATTTTTGACCTAGTTTATCTATTAAATCTTTATCAAATAATTGAATTATCTTACCAGATAACTCAATAGGACTTTTATCATCTTGTACAAGAATGCCAGCATCACCAATTAACTCTGGAATTCCACCTTGTTTAGTGCTTATAACGGGCTTACCAGCGGCCATGGCTTCTATGACAGCACGAGGGCAAGCATCAGGGGCTATAGATGGATAAACAAAGATATCTATTTCCATAAGAAATTTTCGGATATCTATTAGGGGCCCTCTTATTTCAAATTTATTGCTCAAACCAAGCCTTTCAATTTCATTAAATAGAAAATCTTTTTGGGGTCCATCTCCAACAATTACGAAGCGCACATTAGGATAATTTTTTAATATTAGTGCAGCTGCTTTCACCAAATTAATATGTCCTTTGAGTTCTATTAATCTTCCCATACTTCCAATAACGAATTCTGTGTGAGGACACGATTTTAACGACTGAAAGGCTTCGATATCAACACCATTATATATGACAATACCTTGATTCTCACTAACTCCTTGCACAAGATTTGCAGTTCTTACTGCCTCTGAGACATAAATTACTTTTTTAATATACTTTGAAAGAAATAAATCAATTTTTTGTATTTTTTGAAAACCTCTGACATGACTAATGATAGGAGTCTTCGTTAAGATACCAGCTAAAATACCATCTCTATTAAGTCTCAGACTTAGGTTTAAATGCAGCAAATCAATATGATACTGCCTCATAACTTTTATTAACCTATATGTTTCCATGATTAATTTCAGAAATTCAATTGAGGTCTTTGAAATATATCCTAATATTTTACGAATATATGAATTTTTAACTACTTTATGACCTACCTTAATAGCCGATTGTGGCAATGACAAAGTGCTTTTTTTAACAACTATTGTCATGATACCCTCTTCTTGCATTTTTTCTTCTAAAAAACATTCCTTTACGAATGTTACTATTGGTATGTATTTCCTTTTATCTAAATTTTTAATTAGATAATATAAACTATAATCAGAACCTCCTGTTGGATTACCGGTCATAATATGAAATAAGATTTTTTTTGACATATTAAGTTTAGTAGTCAACTCAATAAATCATGATATCAGTTTATGTAAAGTAAGATTGTTTAAGCTTGCTTATTAGTTTGATGATAATAACAGGCATCAATTTTTTCAGTCTGTTCATATAATAGTTACTATATAAAGGAAGCAAAAAGAATAAAAAACCACCATATTTTTTGCAAATTAACAAGCGCTCTTTTATTCCTTTTTTTCCGCTTGCTTTAGTTTTGGTACAATCATGTATTCTTACATTACCTAGAACAGCTTGAATTCTTTTAATTTTATATTTTTTTCCTATCCTTATAAAAAATTCACGATCCATTGAGAAATTAAATGATGTATCTAATAGTCCAACTTCATTAAGCACTTTTTTCTTAAAGAAAGTGGCGGGTTGAGGTATATAATTCCAGTCACTAATTAATTTTTTAATATTAAAATCTACGGTAGGGTATTTATTTAAAACATTACTATTAATATCTACTAAATTACAAGCACCATAAATCATTGAAATATGCGGATTATCATTGAAAAAAATACTAACGATTTTTAAGGCGCCTTTTGCATAAGTGTCATCAGCATTAATCCATGCTACGATGTCACCGGTAATCATTTTAAAACCTTTATTTATTGCGTCTGTTTGTCCTGTATCTGGTTCTGATACCCAGTAGGCAAACCATTTTGCATATTTTTTTATGATTTCTACGGAATTATCAGTTGAGTTGCCGTCTATGATAATGTATTCCAAGTTTGGATAACCCTGAAGTACTACAGACCGAATAGTCTCTTCAAGAAATCGCCCGTAGTTATAATTGGGTGTTATAATGCTGATTTTTGGATAGGACTTACCGTCCGGCATGCTATCAGCAATTTGAGGAGTTTCTTCAGTCCAAGGCCAACCCCGTTGAATAGTAAACATTCCACAGGGCCAACCAGTTTTACCTGGTGGGGGCGGAGGAAGTTCGTTTAGAGTTGGACAGCGCATTTCCTTGAAAGAATGAAACTTGATACTACCTTGATGCACGATTCTGGATACAGGATTCAGGATACATGATGCAGGATACAAGATACAGGATTCATAATACAGAATTCAGGATCTGCGGGTGAGATGGCCTGATTCAACAGCATTGATAAATTTGAAAATTTTAGCGCCGAGTTCTTCATAACTTTTTAAAAAATACTCATAATGCTTTCTATCCTTTAGCGAACCGGTGTCATAAAGATATTCTAAGTGTTCTTTTGTCTCGTCACAGGAGGCTAAGGAATATGTCAGAAATTGAATGAATTCTTGTTTGTATCTTCTACGACCGAATCCCTCAACCCTGTGTAATAAATAATCATTTCAAACGCAAGAAAAATCTAAGCCTATTGTAAAGATATCGATGACCATAGGTTGACTTCAAGTATCTTTCCCTCCGCAGAGCATCTTCTTTACATATAGACGCTTCATAGTATACCAACTCAAAAGGCCTTCTGTTTTTGGTAGATTCAATCTTACCTTGGCTGTGCATCTTGAATCTCATTCTTAAATCAGATGTGAAACCTATGTAAAATTTGCTGTCTATTTTGCTTCTTAACACATAGACGTAAAACATAATTTATATTACACAGGGTGAGCCTTCCTCATATATTTCAAACTTTGGCAATTTTAAAGTCATTTGATGTATTTCAACTGCCAGTTTATGGCTCAATTTATAGATTTCTAAATCTTTATAGCTTTGCATATACTCCTTTCATTTTTATGGCATGAATCGGGTATCATGTATCTTGAATCTATCCAATTTATTTGGTTTCATTTATGGCTTCATGTGCTACTAACATAAAGGGTTGAGCGTAATTTCGAATTCGGTGGGGAAGGGCTCGGCGGGCTTCGTCTTCCAATTCAAAATCTGGGTCCAGTGGTGTTTCTTGCCCAATTTTAGCCAATTTTTCTGCTCAAAATGTAATCGTCCCCTAATCGTCACCTAATCGTCACCTTTTAAGTAAGTATTTTGTAGCTCTGGCTTTTCCTACTTGAATAAATAATTTTTTCTCCACCAATTCTTTTAATTCTAAATGTGCAGTTTTATGGGATATGTTATTTATCTTCATATATTCACTTCTGGTCATACTCCCCTTGCTCTTTACATACTCTATAGCAACTTGCTGTCTTTTATTTATCTCTAATCTATGGTATTTTTCTTTTTCAATTTTTTCCACAAAAGATTGCCCCGGCCCAATTAAAGTAACCTCAAAACCGCCAGAAAGATTCTGAAAAATAGGTTCAGGTAAGTTATTTTGTTTCATTTCATCAATTATTCGATTTGTTCCTTTACCCCACTGCTCAATAAATTTTATTAAGAATAATTTATCAGCAAGAAGTTTATTTCTCGGAATGGATTTGTGTTTTCTTTTTAGATCTTCAGGAGTTAAAGGTTTCGGAAGTTCGCCGGGGTTCCAAACTTCAATCCTATCATCGTAGATTGACAGTTGTACCTCCGCATTAGAAAAATAGTCTCTATGGGCAAGGGCATTATTCAGGACCTCCTCAACCGCTCTTAACGGATATTCCCATTTATCATATCTTCTATTGGCATCGAAGAATACTCCGTGATGTATATGTTCCATAATAAATTTCATCGCATTTTCCCGTAATTGAGGAATCGTTCCTTCAAAAACTTTCATATCGATAAAATCTAACCCTTCAGTACCTTTAAGCCGTCCAGCCCTAATCTTTACCTGAGGAAAGAACTTCTGGGGGTTTTTACCGAATAACAGAATAGCAGTATTAGTAAGTTTTACATCCTGTATAAGATTTAATCTATCCAAAGCCTCCTTAATAGAGGTTTCAAGGTCGATATCATAGTTTCTTTCCTCTTTTGCTTTCCTTAAAAACCATTTAAGTCTTTGTTTATCTATATCGCTTATGATTGCTTCCGTAGCAATTTGAACATCAAATTCTAATTTCTCTTTATGTTTTTCAAGGATGAATCTTTCGTATTCATCCTTGCTCATTCTGACCGTTGATTTCCCTACTCTCTTGAACGGTCTACCAAAAGCCAAAACTAAATGGTCGATTGATTCTTTTACTTCAATAACAATTATTGATTTACCTTCCATTTTTTCTGAAGCAATGCTTGGATGAACCTTTGGGTCGGTATTTTGGGAGATTTTATTAGTGAGATGCTCAATAGTATCTTTGCCAATATCTGTGCCAAATAGTTTACCTGACTTAGAGACACCAATAACTATTTTACCACCTCTGGTATTAGAAAAAGCAGAGATAGTTTCAATTATTTCTTTCCATTCTCCGGCAGATTTCTTAAACTCCAGGATTTCTGATTCCGTTCTTTTAATAAATTCTTTAAGATTCATCATTTAATAACTTCTTGCACTTCTGAGATAAAGAATTCGGCATAATTTCGCATTCGCTGGGGTTGTTACTGTCTTGCTTTTTCTTCAAGGTCAAAATCAGGACCCGGTGGAGTTTCCTGCCAAAGTTGAAATAAGATGTAAATTTTTGTCATCATAGTACCAAAATAAGCTAAAATTCCTCAATTTTGCAACCAAAATGGCAAAATCCTCTAACCCCATATCTTTAGAAGCTCATATTTAGCCCTATTATTCTTTAATATGGCAATCACTGCTTCTTCCATAGTAGAAGGAATTAAAAGAACACCTTTTGACAGTTTGAATTCTTTCTTATTTATCAAGCCGTTCTTCTGGCTATGATATAATTTGTCTTTAATCCTTTGAGAGAATTTATATCCGAAGAGACCTCTCTGAATTGCAGATTTCTCTTTAGTAGCCAACCCTTTTGTAAAGTAAATTATTAGAGACTTTGGTTGCAAACTTGTACTTGGTTTTTTGATTAGTTCAATATCTAGTCTACCCCAAATGATAGTACCTTCTTTAGAAACATTCCATAAGAAATCAGTTTCTATATCTTCAGGGTCGTTTAAATTTTTCATCACAAATGAAAATGAGTAAGCTAATTTGTGTTTTTGCGAAATTTTTGAAGAAATATCTAAGCATATATCCATCTCTTTGCCAACCTCAGGATTATGATCCGTTTGAAAAAGCATAAGCAAGTCTATATCGCTCTTCTTAGATACTTCACCCTTAGGGACAGAGCCAAATAATATAATATACTTTAAATTCGGAATTTTATCTGCTTCATTTATGAAATCAATTATTGGACCCTTTAAGTGTTGAGGAATGTTCATTTTATCCACTCCTCTATGCTCTCTATAATTGCCAGACATTCGCCCACGACTTCTCCATTTCCCTTAGTTCCATACCATCTTCCCTGCCTAAGGGTATCGAGGCGCTCAAAGTCTTTAGCTACCTCAATTTCTCCTAATTCTCTAAGAAGTTTCGGAAGTCCAACATGTGTATCGAGATGCTGATTGTGTTTCATTTCTAATCCATAAGCACATAGGTGCAGAAGAAGGCCGTAAGATAGCTCTACAACTGCTACCACATTTCTACCTTCAGGGTCTGGCAATAGCTTTTCCAGGCTTTCTTTTATTTCCTTTGCTTTCTTTAAATGTCCTTCTGGTTTCATTTAATAACTTCTTGCACTTCTGAGATAAAGAATTCGGCATAATTTCGCATTCGCTCTCAAAGGTCTGATGGACTTTCCTCTGCTCAGGGCCTACCCCGTTGAATAGTAAACATCCCACAGGGTAAACCGGTCTTGCCCGGGGGTGGGGGTGGAGGAAGTTCACTTAAAGTTGGACAGCGCATGGTTTGTGCAAAGTGCTAAGTGTAAGGCGCAAAGTGTCTATCGGGTTTATCTGGTCTGTCCCCTCATTGCATTCGGGACCTTCGGCTGGTCTATTTTGTCTTTTTGGTTCATTTGACCTATTTCATTTCATTTATGGCTTCATGTACTACTGACATGAAGGATTGGGCGTAATTTCGGATTCGTTCTGGAATGGCATCACGAGATTGCTTTTCTAACTCAATATCTGAACCCGGTGACGTTTCCTGCCAGATTTCACACAATTTCTCTGATAATTCTTCACTATCCTTTGGGTCAAAGAAGGTCACCTTTGGTGGATTTTGCTCACGGTGAGCGGGAATATCTGATATGAGAACTTGTTTACCTACCGACCGTGCTTCCTCCACAGTATAGCCCCAACCCTCAAAAAGAGAAGGATTTAAAACGCAAATGCTTTGTCTAATGAGTAGAAGCACATGCTCATGAGGAATCAACCCAAGGTAGATAATCTGGTCCCGTATGTTCCATTGCGAAATTTTTTGCCATAAATCCGGAAAATAAGTTGGGTGGCGGGAATCACCGGGATAGCCAGTGCATACCACAATAACTTTATTGCCTCTATCCTTCAGAATTTTTAAAGCATAAAAGACAGTTTCATGGTTTTTATGCTTCCAGAATTGATTGGGTAAATAGACAAACTTTTCAGGAAGGTGATACAAGTTAACGATTGAATTTAAATCATGGTCATACACCGATTGTGGGATACAACTTATTGGATGCAGTACCTTTACTTTATGCGAATATTTAGGCACAAATGATTCGAAATCTTTCCTTGCATATTCACTCATTAGTATAATAAGTGTGGACAACTTCGCGGTTTTGAAAAATATTTTGTTGCGATTGTATATTTCCTGTTCGCTAAACATCTCTGGTAAGTGGATATGCTGAAAATCTGGGAACCAAGATAGCACAGGTATTTTACCATATTTATTGTCTATCATTTGACCAAATAATACATCTATCTTGTGATCATTTAAAATCTTCATACTTACCAGATCAAAAGAAAATAGTCTCTTCAATAAGCGGTCGATTACTTGTAATAAGTGTCTTCTCCGGCGATTATGGAATTCAATAATTTCGTGTGTGTATTGTTTGATGTCATCGGGTATACTTTGTTGGATATTAGACAATAAAAGATAAATTGTTAGCTTACCTTTATAATTGTAGCGCAGGGCATGAAATAAGTTCTTGAGATAAGAAAATCCAGCGTACCATGCGTCTTTACCCATCATTTTAAATGCTATTCTTATTGACATCTGCAAAATATCCCCAGTTTCATATAAATCTGCGGAAAGCAACAACAAAGCCAACTGATTTAGGAGGTAATAACACCCTAAATAGTTCCCATTCGCTAGATGCTTCAACTATAGGCCTTAATAGTGCCATTTTTTCATTACACCAATCATGAGCAACCAGTATAGAACCGTTACCTAAATATGGCTCAAACATCTCAAATTCTGATAAGGTCTGATGCGGATCATCTCGTCCATCTAAGAAAATCATATCCACCTTGCCTAGTTTACGAAGTAATTCGGGGTATATTCTAGTACTTAGTCCAAAATGGAATCTAACGTAAGAATTTAATTTCTTTAGATAATGATTGTAATTCTTAACAGCTTTAGAATAGATTTTGGCATTGTTCTCGATAGTGTGTATTACGCCAAAACCATTTTCGTAAAGGGCTGAAGCAATGAAGTATGTACTGCCACCTCCATACCAAGTGCCAACCTCAAATATTTGGCGAGGCTTATAACGCCGGACAACCCGATGCAAAAGTATTCTTTCCCAATACCATAGATGTCCCGGTATTACAGGGCAACCTTCATAAAACCATCTTAGACGCGAGGGAACGAACAATCTTATTTTCATCCAAAGTTTCTGATCTTCAGGCGAAAGAGCATGGAAGGAACGAAGTCTGATAATATTTGCTAAACTAGAAAAACCGAATTTCATTAAGACGTGGCGATACGAAATGTGTAAATCAAAGATAGACCCCCTTGTAAAGTAGATAAAGCTATTTCTCACAGTTTTTTTAGAATAATCCAAACCAATTCATCACTTGCGCTTTATTTGAACTATATCCTGAATAGCATTTTTCATATTCCTTAAAAAATTCTCTTCAGAGAATTGCGTTAGTGCTGCTTGCATTGTTCGCATTGACACTTCTTTGCACCACTCGGGTGGACGATGCGATAAATCCTGAACTACCTCTTTTATCTCTTCGATAGAACAAGTATTAAAAGCGACTCCGTAATTACCGGTCTCAACAGTTGATTCCAGACTTACAACAGGAATTAATCCATGATGCATACATTCAACTACAGATCCTGCACACCCCTCACTGCATGAAGGAAGAATAATATAAGCACACTTATCCACTAACTTGTAGAACAGCTGACCCCTCATCGCAATTCTACCTAAAAGATGGATGTTTTTACAGCTTTCAAATTCTCTTCGGTAAACTTCAAAAAAATTAGGCCTAACGCGTTGGCAAACCCAAAGATGCGCATCAACCATGGGGAACACTTCAAGCAAGAGGTCAAGACCCTTATGAACATTGCCGCCGCCTGCAAAAAATAGGAAGTTGTTCCGTGCGGAAGCAAAATCTTTCACAGTTCGGTCATAGCAGTCATCCGGATATGATGCATTATTTAAGTTGAAAACGAGTGGGAATTTGGAATAGGACTCCCTAGCGATTTTATTGCCAAGACAAATAATACCATCTACAGTTTGATTAGCATACTCTTCACTGTAATGAATCCAGCGATCGTATGGAAGACGAACTCCGCGCCGCTCCTCAAGCCAACGAAAGCGCTCCTCCTCTCGCCGATTATGCTCCTTCCAGTAAAGACCCGTTGAGAAATAGACCTTGACCATCTCGGCTGGTAAGTGACGTGCAATATGCTCAAAGTTACAACCACCGTGACCAATGAATAAGTCATAATATCTGCAGGGCAGGAATTTAGTATCCGTCCATTCAACAATATCCACGATGTAGCCAAGTTCATTAAGAACACGCGCTATACTACGTGCAATTCCAATATTGCTGAACATGACATTTCGAGGGTCATCTAGTGACAGCCTGAACGGCGTGGTTATGTATGACAGCAAAACTCGCTTTGGTCGGTAAGTTAGTTTCAAATGGCTGCTGGGTGATGGTTCGCCTACATCGTAGATCGGAGTTGGAGCATTCCACCATCTTGTTCTAAGCCAATCCTTAATGAACCTTGGAACTCTGTGCCTAATCCAAGGCGGAATCAAACGGATAACTTCCATATAACGATTTTGCATTTCATTCAAGATACACACGATTGGTATTCCATTTCAAGATTGGCGCGACTACTCCACGCCTCCCCTGAGATAGTTTAAACTCTACACTTCCTGAGTCCACAACCTCAAAAGATATGGTGTTGCGAACCTCATCTAACATCTGCACACCTGGGATGCTTGAACCAAGATCAATCCAGTAGCGCCCAGGACGTAAATAGGCCGAAGGTATGAAGCAAGATGCACAATAATGACCCGGTTGTTTAGTGTTCCTCCTGTCCTCAGGATGCTCATCAAAGTCAGTGCTACAGAGCACACAAACTCCCATCGAGTTCCATAGTTCGAATGCAACTTGTGCTGAGGAAATTGGTTGCAATACTTCATACTCTATCTCAAGAGTAAATCCTTTGAGAAGATCTATATAAGCGGTTAGATGACCGTCGGTGTCGAGAATTCGCACGGCGACGAACTTTAATTCGCTGTCCGGGCGCCGGCGTCCTTCAGGGAATACAACTTCACCATCAAGTCTCATGCTCTCACTCAGATATGTATCAACCACGTGCTGAATAGATCCAGCGGCTCGAATTTTCCCAGCATCCAACAATAGGCCTCTACCACATAGGTTTAGAACAGCCGCCATGTTATGACTCACAAACAACACTGTCCGGCCTTCTTTCGCAACATCGCCCATTTTGCCCAGGCATTTCTTCTGGAATGCGGCATCGCCTACTGCCAGAACTTCATCAACAAGTAAAATTTCCGGTTCCAAATGTGCGGCAACAGCAAAGGCAAGGCGGACATACATTCCGCTGGAATAGCGTTTTACTGGTGTATCAATAAATTTTTCAATTTCAGCAAAGGCGACGATTTCATCAAATTTCTTCTCAAGCTCAGCCTTTTTCATTCCCAGGATAGCACCGCTCAAGTAAATATTTTCCCTGCCGGTGAGTTCAGGATGAAAGCCGGTACCAACTTCGAGTAGGGAACCAACACGACCATAGACCGTAGCCTGCCCCTCTGTAGGCTCGGTGATACGGCTGAGAATTTTGAGTAAAGTTGTCTTTCCTGCACCGTTGCGACCAATGATGCCGACGACTTCGCCTTGTTTGACCTCGAAAGAGATATCCTTGAGAGCCCAAATATAGTCGGCAGAGGGCAGAGGGCTAAGAGCTGAGCGTATAGGGTTAGGAGAAGATGTGACGCTTTGCTCTTTGCGCCTGGCACCATGCGCTATGCGGCGAAAAGGTGCGGTGAAGACATTGGTAAGACGGTCGCGCAGGGTGTAGTAGCGCTCGCGCTGACCGATACGATAAAGTTTGCTTAAGTTTTCGACTTTGATA
>Ga0315310_10001824_pt1 | contig 13434 bp, 8 predicted proteins | sample TDP5_MG_FD_203630 | JGI IMG/M metagenome (GOLD analysis project Ga0315310, IMG submission 203630) | Freshwater sediment microbial communities from Lake Towuti, South Sulawesi, Indonesia - TDP5 | ecosystem: Environmental > Aquatic > Freshwater > Lake > Sediment | place: Indonesia: South Sulawesi... | reverse complement strand
TTTGACCAGGAAACTGCACTCCAATTTAGCACCAATCCACTTATCCTATCCCCCTCCCGAATCACTACATCTTCCACACTGATTAAATTGAATATCTTTGCCCCTGCCTTTATTGTCTTAGAGCAGAGGGTGGAAATAGTCTCCAGAGCATCAGCAATGTAGTAGCCCTTCCCATACTCCCTCACTTGCACTCCAAAATCGTCCAATATTTGCTTCCCCTCATCCTGGAGCACGATACGGTTGAACATCATTCCTCCACCAGGCATGCCGCCACCAAGGCGAAGTTGCCTCTCAAATACCGCTGTCCTGGCTCCCCCCTTAGCTAGGTAGTAAGCAGCTGTTAGACCTGATGGTCCTGCCCCAGCTATGGCAACATCTACCTCCATTGCTTCCATAAAATCTCCCAAAAAACTCTCTGTTATTGCCCTGGATATGGTTACCTCATCCATTTCTTAAAAATTCCCCCTTATCTTAGCTCTTGATGTCTGTTCTAGAAAAGACCGGCAGTTAAGTAGCGTTCGCCAGTATCTGGTAAAATCACCACAATAAGCTTGCCCTTACTCTCTGGCCTTTTGGCAACCTCTAAAGCAGCCCAAGTAGCTGCCCCTGATGATATGCCAGCTAATATCCCCTCCTCCCTAGCTAATCTCCTGGTCATTACCTTGGCATTCTCATCAGTGACTGGGATAACTTCATCAACTAGATCCATTCGGAGTACCTCAGGCACAAAGCCAGCCCCGATACCCTGAATTTTGTGGCGGCCACACTCGCCACCGGAAAGGACTGGAGAGCCTGCCGGCTCAACAGCAATAGCTTTAAACTCGGGCTTTCTGGGCTTGATCGCCTCAGCTATGCCGGTAATCGTTCCTCCCGTTCCTACACCAGCAACAACCATATCTACCTTGCCATCAGTATCCGCCCAGATCTCCTCTGCAGTAGTCTCCCGATGGATTTGAGGATTGGCAGGATTTTTGAACTGCTGCGGCATAAAATAATTTGAGGTTTCAGCTACCAATTCTTCGGCTTTCCTCACTGCTCCCGACATTCCCTCTACTCCTGGGGTTAAGACTAGCTGTGCACCAAAAGCAGTCAGAAGTTGCCTCCTTTCCATAGACATAGTGTCAGGCATAGTGAGGATAAGTTTGTACCCTTTAGCTGCACAGACAAAGGCTAGAGCAATGCCTGTATTCCCACTGGTAGGCTCGACGATGACGGTATCTTCTCTGATCAATCCCGCCTCTTCGGCAGCCTCAATCATGGAAACCCCGATCCTATCCTTCACACTAGATAAAGGGTTATAGAATTCAAGCTTTGCCACTACCTTCGCCTTTAGCCCCTGGGTTACTCTATTCAGTTTAACTAGTGGCGTATTCCCAATTAGCTCAGTGATATTGTTAGCTATTTTTGGCTTCTGCCGTCTTTCCCTCACCTTATAGGTTACCTTTAACACTTATCTTGTTGCCTAAACCTTCTGAGCAATACTATAAACATTGTAGGAGAACTTATCAAGCGCTACGAAAAGGCGGGCTAAAGGGCCGCACTACCTTGGGTGTAAACTAAAAGATAAGTTTGCTAAGCAGCCTCACAAAGGAGATTTAGTAACCAAAAGGGATGGGAGGTTTGAAGGTAAGCTTAATGAAGGAATAAGGGGTTCTCGTCAGTAATAATGCTCTTCCCTTGAGCCATTTCCTGACGAAGGTATAGGGGTACAGAGAACATGCCTTGGTGAGTAAGCCCATCATAAAACCTGAGCCTTCTAGATACCCTGACGGAGATTTGCCTATCCACCTCCTCCACAGATAAAGAAAGGGGGTCTAATTGTTGAGAGGCAAGAGCAAATCCCCATAGCCCTCCAAAGGAGGGGATGTCAGCTTGATAAGGAAAAACCAGAGGGAAAACGGAGCGTAAGGTATTATTAATTGCTACAAAAGTATTCAGCTCTCCCCAACAACAGCAGCCAGCCTGAAGGGAAAGGATACCCTCAGGGGCTAGCCTTTCCCGAGCCAGACGATAAAACTGTTGGGTATACAATAAATAAGAGGGGCCTCCCTCTATAGGGTCTGTCAAATCAACCATAATAACATCAAATTTCTGCTCAGAGTTAGTCAAATACTCTCTAGCATCGAAATGAAGAAGTTCCACGCGGTTATCATCAAAGGAGCCCTGATGCAGAGAGGAGAGGAAGCGACGACAAATATCTACTGCTTCCTGGTCAATATCAATCATCACCACTCTTTCTACTGAGCGATGCGCCAATACTTCCCGCAATGTAGCTCCTTCGCCACCGCCGGCAATAAACACTACTCGGGGGCAAGGATGAGTCATCATCGAGGGATGAACCAGAGCCTCGTGATAAATGAACTCATCCATCTCGCTGGACTGGATTTTTCCATCCAAAACTAGGCATTTGCCAAAGCTATTGGTATGGATAATCTCCACCGACTGAAATTTGGTCTTCCCTGAATAGACGATGTCCCTAACCCTATGTAGCTGCACAAAATTAGGGCTGATAGGGTCACGAAACCATTTGCGTTTGTTCGGGTCTTCCTCTTCCATACTCTCTCCAATCCAGCTATGATATCAAGACTCCCCTCTTCAGCTCTATAATGGTGGGATCCTTGGCCTCCAGTCTTTTTATCAATAACTCCGCTGCTACATCAGCTTTGACCGTGTCCCCACAGGTGAAGATATCCACTGCTGCATAGCCATATTCAGGCCAGGTATGAAGGAAAAAATGGGATTCAGCAATGATAACTGTACCACTCACCCCCTGAGGGGCGAATTGATGAAAGGACTCCCCTACCACAGTAGCACCAGCCTCCTCAGCAGCAGAAAGAAGAGCATCCTTAAGGAAATTCAAGTCATTCAGCACCTCCTTGTTACAATCCTTTAGTTCTAAAAGCAGATGTTTCCCTAGCGCATTCAAATCACCTTCCCTCCCTTTTGAAAGATTTTGTTCCCTCAGACCCACAAAGAGCCTTAATGGAACGAGATAGATTTTATACATAGTCATTGGTTTTAGCAAGTCCCCAGCAACTTTTTCCACTGTGAAGTTAAAGCAGAGATTGTTGAAAAACGAATCATCCTGTAAGGACTCCGATTCATCGGAGTCCCTACATTTTTCAACGCTCTCTAAAGCATTGCCTTGACAACGCGAGGGGACCCAAATGGTAACCCTGGTGTTTACCAAAGGGAAAGGTGCTTTTGTGAGAAGACGGCCGAAGAAACAATAAAAGTATACCAGCGGCTAGAGGAGGAAATTTAAGCTTAAATATATATTATTAAAGGCACCTACTGCCCTTCGAGGCTTTGGTAAAGTGCCTTGAAGTCAAAATGCTGCTCTAAAATCTCAGCTAGTTTCCCTAGTTTCTGCTGCTGCTGAAATCTGGCATGCAGAAAGGTTTCCTCAATCTTAGCTACTGTGGAGAGGGTGTCTTCCTTCACCAAAAGGATAGGCGTTCCCTTATCCTCAGCCCAGTGAAGCACTTGAGGAAAGGGAGCTGTGCCCCCACTGAGAATAAGGCATTTAGTAGAGGTAGCCAAGGCAGCTAGCTGAATATCAGGGCGCTCACCACGAGTTATCACCGCCTTATTAACCTTGCGAGCAAAATAGTCTACGCCAGGATCGACACTTAATACCCCGACCATCAGATTTTCCACTAATTCGCCCGATGATTCATGGCAGCACAAGATCTTAGCCTGGAGATGTTCAGCTAGCTCAGCCACGCTAACCCCGAACAGCAGCCTCTCCTCAGGCAGAACCCCAAAAACCTTGATCCCCTCTCTGTGGAACATCGGAACCACCTCAGTCCGTGTAGATTCCATCTTTCCCTGAGGGACTCGGTTAATTACTATCCCCAGTAGGCGCTGAGCAAACCTCCCCGCAGAAAAGCTCATCCTTTCCCAAGGTGAGTCATTGGAATAGGGCAGCAAAATAATCACCTTGGCATCCAGTATATCCACTATCTGACAGGAAGCCTGAAGGAGTTCGTTATCCATTCCTAGCTCACCCAATCCCTCCAGCAAGACTACATCCTTATCCTTAGCCACTGCATTATAAGCCTGTAATAGCTTACCAGGAAAGCCTTCGTCAGCTAACTCAGCCTTAAGGGCTTTAGTGGTGAAGCGAAAAGGACAGAGGGACTCTACAGGCTCCTCTAAGCTCAGAGCCTGGTGGATAAACAGGGCATCCTTATCAATGCCCAGAGAGATTTCGGCAGTGGTGAGCAACAAGGGCTTAAAATAGCCCACTTTTTTACCTTTGCTCTGCAAATGCCTACCAATACCGACGCAAAGGGCAGTTTTTCCTCCCCCCTGTGCCCAAGCCACCACATATAAGTTACTCATAAGGAAGCCACCTTTAAATTCCCACCCTAGTCTCTACTCCATCTCTCCCCAATTTCTCCCCGTCTTTACCTCCACCTTTAGTGGGACGCTCAATTCCATTGCCTGAGACATTATCTCTTCCATCAAACTTTTCGCTTGCTCTAATTCCTCTGGGGGCACTTCGAGAAGAAGCTCATCGTGAACTTGAAGGATTAGCCTACTTCTCAGACCACGCCTATCTATCTCTCTCTGAAGGTCGATCATGGCTAGCTTAATAATATCAGCAGCGGTGCCCTGAACTGGCATATTTATTGCCATCCGCTCCGCTGCCTCCCTTACCTGCCGATTAGCGGAATTGAGCTCAGGAATATAGCGTCTCCGCCCCAGTAGCGTCTGCACATAACCCTTCTCCTTCGCTTGCTGCTTGGTGGACTCAATGTAATCCTTCACCCCGGGGTATCTCTGGAAATAGGAGTCAATAAATTGAGTTGCCTCCTCTCGGGAAAGCTCGGTAGCTTGCTCCAATCCATAATCGCTCATCCCATAGATTATGCCAAAGTTCACCACCTTAGCTATGCGGCGCATCTCTGGGGTCACCTCAGCTAAGGCAACACCAAAGACCTCCGAGGCAGTGGCAGCATGGATGTCCTCATCTTGTCTGAAGGCAGCCAAGAGACGCAGGTCTTGAGAAAGGTGAGCTAAGATACGTAACTCGATTTGTGAATAATCCCCGCCTACTAGAAAAGAGGGGGGCTCAGCTATAAAGGCTTGTCTTACCTGCTTGCCCAGCTCCCCTCGAATGGGGATATTCTGTAAATTTGGGTCGCTGGAGGAGAGACGTCCAGTAGCAGTAGCAGCCTGGTTAAAGCTGGTATGTACCCTCCCTGTTCTGGGATTGATTAAAGCAGGAAGGGCATCGATATAGGTGGACCTCAGCTTTATGAACTGACGATACTCTAAAATCAGCTTCACTATTGGATGAACCTCCCTAAGCCCCTCTAAGACTGAAGCATCTGTGGAGAAGCCACTCTTGGTTTTCTTCGCCCCGGGCAGCTTTAGTTCCCCAAATAGAACCCCGCTTAGTTGCTGCGAAGAATTAATATTAAACCTGTGTCCCACATAGCTGTAAATTCCCTGCTCCAATTTCAGTAGCTGCTTCCCCAAGCTTTGAGACATATGCCTTAAAAGGTCAGTATCCAGTGCTACCCCATTCCTTTCCATGCGAGCGAGTACAGGTAACAAAGGCATCTCCACCTCGTTGAACAGCTTCCACAACCCTTGCTCCTCCAGCTCTTTCTGTAATAATGGGCGCAGCCTACCAATAACACTGGCTTCAGCACAGGCATGCCTGGCAGCTAAGGAGGGGCTGACTTCGGCTATTAAACCCCGCTTTGGAGCAGCCAATTCTGCTGAAGGTGTTATCTCCACCCCTAATTTACTCAGGGCAAGAGCTTTAAGTCCCAGAGACTTCTCTCCCAATAGATAGGCAGCGATCATAGTATCAAATTCCAGATTGTGTACCTCGATTCCATAATCCATTAACCTATTTATAATTTCTTTACCATCATGAACCACCTTAGCAATATGGGTATCGGACAGCAGGGGTTGAAGTAGCTCTAGGGTTTGCTGCAGTGGTAACTGCTGTGGAGGTTCCCACCCCCTATGTCCCACAGGTAGGTAATAGGCTCTTCCAAGGGGAATAGATAAGGCTATGCCAAATATTTCTATAGCTGTAGGCTCCCTACGCTCTACTATCAAGTGGATAACAAAGGAGGTCGTATAAGAGAGCTTAGCAATCAGCTCCTCGAGAGAAGAAACAGTGTCAACTAGAAGATATTCCCCTTTATCAGGGAGGCTAACCTCCTTCGCTAAGGGCTCTCCCAGTTCAGGCAGCTTATCCAACAGGGTGAAGAACTCCAGCTCGCCGAAGAGTTGCAGTAACCTGCTTCGCTCATAGGTGCTCGCTTGACAACTAACAGGCTCGAAATTTATAGGGGCATCAGTATCAATAGTAGCCAGCCTCTTGCTCTGCTTTGCTTGCCCCTCCTCTGCCAGGAGCATCTCTCGCAGCTTTACAGGGGTTACCCCGTCAATGTGCTCATAGACACCTTCTACACTACCAAACTGCTGAATTAGCTTGGTGGCGGTCTTCTCCCCAATACCGGGAACCCCAGGGATATTATCGGAGGGGTCACCCTTGAGCCCCTTAAGATCGGGTACCTGCTGTGGAGCAACGCCGTATTTCTGGTGCACTGCTGCTACATCATAGAGGATGGTCTCCCCAAAGGTTCTTTGCGGGAGAAGCACCTTAACCTTCGGGGAAACAAGCTGCATCGTATCAGTATCCCCGGTAACGATAATGGTATCAATCCCTTGAGCAGCTGCCTGGCGAGAGAGGGTGCCTAACAGGTCATCAGCCTCATAACCGTCTAACTCAAAGGTAGGTATATTGAAAGCCTTTACTACCTCTCGCACCCGCCCAAACTGGCGCCGCAACTCGTCAGGCGCCGCGGGGCGCTGTGCCTTATACTCCTCAAACTCAAGATACCTGAAGGTAGGGGCGGGGCGGTCGAAGGCGATAGCCCAATGGGTGGGCTTGAAATCCTGCAACACCTTGAGGAGCATGCGGATGAAGCCATAAACTGCCCCTGTCGGCTCCCCTGTCTTGCTTACCGAAAGGGGAGGCAGGGCGTGGAAGGCGCGATGCACCAGAGCATGACCATCGAAGAGCAAAAGAAGCGGCTTATCCAACTATAACCCCCAGAATACCTCAATTCTTATTCTACAAGATTGACATCAAGCTCAGCAACTTGCTGATTTATCCTCCAAACCTTGACCACAACCCTTGTGGGTAGTAAACTTAAAACTTAATTAAGATGCTTCGGCAAGTCTATATTTGATTGATGGGGGCTGATAGCCAAAAGAGGCCAGTCCCCTTATTTTTGCTTGCCTAAGGGAGGTTTAAATTCTGGGGGGTTATTAATGGACATAAGTCTCTTTCAAGGCTTCCAAGAAGCCAGTAATTTTGAAAAATATGCCTTAATGGCTGTAGTAGGAACAGCTATACTTGGTTTGCTCTACGCTGTCTTTCTCACCCGTCAGATCTCCAGGGAGCCTGAGGGAAATGAAAGGATGAGGCATCTTTCCCAGGCTATACGCACTGGCGGCAATGCCTACCTTATGCGCCAGTTCCGCACTATTCTCCTGCTTATCTTTGCCTTGGCAGTGTTTATATTCTTTACTGGCTATTTTGCTGTTGAAGAATCTAAATATGACAACCCCGACTGGCTGATTGGTCTGAGTCGTGCTGGCGGCTTTCTAATGGGTGCCCTATTCTCTGCCACCGTTGGCTATATCGGCATGAATATGGCAATGCGAGCTAATGTCAAGGTAGCCGAAGCTTCCCGCACCAGTTTTGCTCGATCTCTTAAGATAGCCTACCGTGCCGGCACCATAACTGGTATGCTCACTGATGCCCTGGGGCTACTGGGGGGCACCATCATTTTCATTATCTTCTTTAGAGATGCTCCTCTGGTGCTGTTGGGTTTTGGCTTTGGTGGCACCTTGCTGGCTCTATTTATGCGTGTTGGTGGTGGTATCTATACCAAGGCTGCCGATGTTGGGGCTGACCTGGTGGGCAAGGTAGAAAAGGGCATCCCTGAAGATGACCCCCGCAATGCGGCGGTAATTGCTGACCAGGTCGGTGACAATGTAGGTGACTGCGCTGGAATGGCAGCAGACATTTTCGAGTCCTATGAAGTGACTATTGTTTCGGCTATGATTTTGGGGATTTTACTCACCGTAGCCACTGGTGAACTTTACTGGATTATTTTCCCACTGCTGGTGCGAGCTGCCGGTGTTTTCTCCTCCATTATTAGCACCTACTCCGTGCGAGCCTTGCGGGAGGGCGAGAATGCCGTGAATGCCATACACCGTGGCTATTTGTTAGCAGCAGCAATTTCCTTAGTTTCCTTTTTTCTTTTCGGCCATTTCTACTGCCACGACCTGCGATTCTTCTACGCTACCTCGGTAGGTGTATTCTTAGCTATAGCCATCCAATTTCTCACCGATTACTACACTTCCACGGAGAGGGCTCCAGTTAAGGAAATCGCCAAATCAACAAAGACCGGAGCAGCCACCAATATTCTTTCCGGTCTTGGCGTAGGATACGAAAGCACCGTCATGGCTATTTTGGCTATTGCCGTATCCATTGCCCTCTCAGCGGTTATCTGGCGACATGGCGGCGCGGGCGGTGAAACCATCTTGTATATCTTTTACGGCGTGGCTCTTTGTGGTATCGGTCAGCTTACCCTGACAGGCAACAACATCGCTATGGATAGTTATGGTCCCATCGTTGACAATGCCAACGGTATCGGCGAGATGGCGAAACTGGAACCTAAGGCGCGTCAGACCTTAGCTGACCTGGATGCTGTAGGCAATACTACCAAAGCTGTCACCAAGGGCATTGCCATTGCCTCAGCTGTCCTGGCTGCCGTAGCTCTGTTTGCCGCCTTCTATGAAGATTACGACCTGACGAAAATTGATTTGATTCAGTGGAAGGTTTTCGTTGCTTTTCTTATCGGCGGTGCCATACCCTTCCTGTTTAGCTCCCTTACCATCAGAGCCGTGGGCAGAGGAGCCTACTTTATTGTTAATGAGGTGCGTTACCAGTTTGCTCATGTTAAGGGGGTCTGGGAAGGCACGGTTGACCCCGACTATGGCAAGGTAGTTTCCATCGCTACCGCAGCTGCTCAGAAGGAGCTAGTCACACCAGCACTTCTAGCTATCCTCTCACCCATAGTCATTGGTCTCCTCTTTGGCTTGGAAGCACTGGCAGGATTTTTAGCTGGGGTAATATTGGTGGGGCAGCTCTTAGCAGTGTTTATGGCAACTTCAGGTGGGGCTTGGGACAACGCCAAGAAAACTATCGAAGACGGGCTTTATGGGGGCAAAGGCTCTGAAGCTCACAAGGCAGGCGTGATAGGCGATACGGTAGGAGACCCGCTTAAGGATACTGCTGGACCAGCTCTGAACCCGCTAATCAAGGTCATTAACCTGGTCTCAGTTCTGGCTGCCTCGCTGATGGTGGTGGAGGTTGGCGATACATGGAAAGACAGAGGACTTACCGGCGCTACCATTCCTATAATAGTTGTGGGGATTCTAATTATAGGTTTCTCTATTTGGCGCTCTAGGAGAGCAGAGTCCTTCGGCCGGGAATACGAGGAAGAGGAAAAGAAAGCAGCTTGAGGTATGGCTCTGCATCAGCTTCTTAACTTTCTTTTGGTCCTAAACGTCGTTCAAGAACCCCCTCAAAATTCCCCTAGGGGGAAGCCTCCAAGGGGGAGAGTCCTCCGTGCCACAATTGGCTCAGGTAACAGTTACAGGGTCGTGGCTTAAGGGAGTCGAATTATGGAGTATATGTATATAGCGGTAATAGCTGGTGTTTTGGGGATAGCCTTTGCCCTCTTTGCCGTCTTTTATGTGCTAAAGCAGGATGAGGGGTCGGAGAGGATGAAGGAGATATCCCTAGCTATCAAGGAAGGCGCTTTAGCCTTCTTGCACCGAGAGTACCAAATACTGGCTATATTTGTGGTAGTGGTCACCATCATTCTGGCGCTCATTCCTCAGCTTGGAGGGTGGGTAGCCTTGTCCTTCGTCTTTGGTGCCCTTTGCTCCATGGGTGCCGGCTATGCTGGGATGAACATGGCTATCAGGTCCAATGCCAGAACAGCTGCCGCCGCCCAAAAGAGCCTGAACCAAGGATTAAGGGTTTCCTTCCGAGGCGGCGCGGTGATGGGGATGACTGTCGTTGGCGTTGGTATCCTTGGTCTAAGCATCCTTTACTTCGCCTTCCACAATTTCCCTACGGAGGAGTTCCTCAAAATTATCCCCGCTTATGGATTTGGTGCCTCAGGGGTAGCCTTGTTTGCTAGGGTTGGCGGTGGGATCTACACCAAAGGAGCGGATGCCGGAGCCGACCTAGTAGGGAAAGTAGAAAAGGGTATCCCCGAGGATGACCCGCGAAATGCAGCAGCAATTGCCGATTTTGTTGGCGATAATGTCGGGGATGTGGCTGGCATGGGGGCTGACCTATTTGAATCATATGTAGAGTCGATTATTGCCACTATGGCGCTATTCACAGTAGCTATCCCATGGCTGGCCAAGGATAACGTAACAGCCTGGTATCTGCCCATGATGGTCGCCGCAGGGGGGATTTTAGCTTCGATTATTGGCGCTCTCTTAGTAAGAGTGGGTGAAAAACCAGAGATGGAAGCACTGCTCACTGCCCTTCGCCGCGGCACCTTCTCTGCTTCCATCCTTACCGCTATTTTCACCTTCCTGGCTATCTATTTCTTGGCTGAAAGCTTAGACCCTTTCTGGGCTGTCCTGGCTGGCTTGATTGCCGGCGTCCTCATTGGTGAAAGCACTAACTATTTCACCTCTTATGCCTATTCACCAACAAAGGCTATTTCTCAGGCTTCGACAACCGGAGCAGGAGCGACGATAATCAGAGGATTTGCCAACGGTCTGCTTAGCATCCTGCCCCCTTTTATCTTTATAGCTGCGGCTCTTATTGTTGCCTACCAATTCGCCAGCTTCTACGGCGTGGCGATTGCCGGCATCGGCATGCTTTCCACTCTGGGAATCACCCTGGCTACCGATGCCTACGGTCCCGTGGCTGACAATTCAGGGGGGATCGTAGAGATGTCAGGGTTACCACCCGAGATCAGGGAGAGAACGGATGCCCTCGATTCCTTAGGGAATACCACAGCAGCTACAGGGAAGGGCTTTGCTATTGGCTCAGCAGCACTCACTGCCCTGGCTTTATCATTATCCTATGCGGTAGCAGTAGATATTGTGGAGATTGGAGAGGCAGGAGCCATCAGCCTCTCTGCCGAAGCAGCCGAGAAGATGAGCCTCCTGGATGCCTCCATGATAGCTGGTTTGCTCCTCGGCGTTATGCTGCCTGGCACCTTCTGCGCCCTTACCCTCACCTCTGTAGGCAAAACTACTTCCTTGATTGTTGAGGAAGTGCGTCGCCAGTTCCGAGAGATAAAAGGATTATGGGAAGGTACCGCCAGACCGGAGTATGGCAGGTGTGTTGATATATGTACTAAGGCAGCCTTGAGGGAAATGCTCATCCCCTCTTTAATGGCCATAGCTGCCCCCTTACTCATCGGCTTTATACTGGGTAAATATGCCCTCCTTGGTTTCCTGATGGGGGCTACTGCCAGCGGCTTTCTGCTTGCCATAACCTTGGCTAATGCCGGTGGCTCCTGGGACAATGCTAAGAAATGGATAGAAAGGGGAAACTACGGAGGGAAGGGCTCCGATGCCCATAAAGCGGGGGTGGTGGGTGATACCGCCGGCGACCCAATGAAGGATACCTCAGGACCTTCCCTCAATATTATGATAAAGTTGATGTCAGTGATATCGCTTCTCCTTGCCCCAGTCCTGATAAACTTCTCCGGAGTAATCTAGCCCTAGAGGAAGGGATTCCACTTACGCTCCACACCAATAATTGTTTCCGGTCCATGTCCAGGAAGGACTCTGGTTTCATCAGGCAAAACCATCAGCTTGGTATGGATGCTCTCCATCAGTTGGTCATAATCACCACCTGAGAAGTCTGTCCTGCCTATACTGTAATTAAATAGGGTGTCCCCACAGAAGACCACCCCATGACCCAGGAGGCAGATGCCCCCGGGTGAGTGACCGGGGGTATGGAGAACCCGAAAGCCAAGCTCCCCAACTTTTATTATGTCTCCCTCATGCAGCAGTCTATCTGGTTTAGGAGGTGAGCGGAAAGAGCCACCTATGAAGGGAGTCAGCATCCGATGGAAAGCCTGTGCCATCTTTCCTGCCCCCTCTGCCTCATGGACGGCGAACTCAGCCTTGGTGGCTTCTTTAACCTGAGCCAGAGCAGCAATGTGGTCAGCATGTAGGTGAGTAGCCACAATAAGGGTAATGGATAAGCCAAGCTCTCCAGCCGTTTTCAGGATAAGCCCGGCTTCAGCACCAGGGTCAATAATCATCCCTTCCTTGGTTTCCTCCGAGCCGACGACGTAGCAATTGGAAAGGAAGGGACCTACCTCCAAGCCTTTTATAATCACGACTTCATTTTCCCGTATTTGACTCTTCACCGTCAAGTCTCTTTCGGTCGTTTTATCCCACTGCCATTCTGACCCCTTTGCCTTCTGTCATTCTGAGGGAGCGAAGCGACTGAAGAATCTCGATCAGGACAGGCTCTGCAAAGAGGAAGGCTCATTCTTGTGGGTGTCAGGTGCAGCACCTGACACCCACCGAAGCAATCGCCCTCTGCTGTCAGAGAGCGTTGAAAAATGTAGGGACTCCGATTATATCGGAGTCCTTACAGAATGATTAGTTTTTCAACAATCTCGCTGTCAAGCCTTTGACACTAGAAAGGAAAGTTGATAAGTTTAACTGAATAGCCTGAAGGAGTAGCGGAGTGAATCAAGCAAGTAGCGTGGATATGGAAAAAATCGTCTCTCTATGTAAGAGGCGTGGCTTTATCTTTCAATCAAGCGAAATCTATGGTGGATTGGGTAGCTGCTGGGATTATGGACCACTGGGTGCGGAGCTGAAGCACAACATCAAGGAGGCTTGGTGGAGATCAGCGGTGCAGGAGCGAGATGATATGGTAGGGCTAGATACCAGCATCCTGATGCATCCCCAAACCTGGGTGGCTAGTGGACATGTTCAGCAATTTACTGACCCCTTGGTGGAGTGTAAGTCCTGCCATCTACGATTTCGCGCCAACGAGGTAGAAAACGATAGATGCCCTAGCTGTGGGGGTGAGCTGACCGAGCCCCGTATGTTCAACCTGATGTTCAAAACCTCCATGGGGGCAGTGGAGGACGAAGCTAGTGTGGTTTACCTGCGCCCGGAGACAGCCCAGGGCATCTTCGTTAATTTCCAGAATGTGCTCTCCTCTTCTCGAAAGAAGCTACCCTTTGGCATTGCCCAGATAGGCAAAGCCTTCCGCAATGAGATTACTACCGGAAACTTCATCTTCAGAAGTCGGGAATTTGAGCAGATGGAGATCGAGTTCTTTGTCAAGCCGGGGACTGATGAAGAATGGTTCAAGTA
>Ga0315310_10001823_pt1 | contig 13437 bp, 11 predicted proteins | sample TDP5_MG_FD_203630 | JGI IMG/M metagenome (GOLD analysis project Ga0315310, IMG submission 203630) | Freshwater sediment microbial communities from Lake Towuti, South Sulawesi, Indonesia - TDP5 | ecosystem: Environmental > Aquatic > Freshwater > Lake > Sediment | place: Indonesia: South Sulawesi... | reverse complement strand
TAAGGGTAAGGTGCGAGACGAGCGTATTCCAGAGTTAGGAGACAAATTTGCATCTCGTCACGGCCAGAAAGGCGTCATCGGGATGATCGTCCCGCAAGAAGATATGCCTTTCGGTGTGAGCGGAGTAGTCCCAGATGTCATAATTAATCCACATGCATTTCCGTCAAGGATGACCATAGGGCAATTCCTCGAGTCTATGGCTGGAAAGGTAGCAGCATTGAGAGGCGAGCCCGTAGATGGAACACCATTCTCCAACGAGAAATCAGAAGATCTAAAACGGATGCTGACCGATTTGAGTTTCAGCTATACTGGACGAGAGGTATTCTACAATGGCGTTTCAGGTGAAAAATTCACAGCTGACATATTCGTCGGGATAGTATATTACCAAAAGCTCCACCACATGGTTGCTGATAAAATTCATGCTAGGGCAAGAGGACAGGTCCAAATGCTGACGAGGCAGCCAACCGAGGGTAGAGCTAGAGGAGGAGGGCTACGTTTCGGCGAGATGGAAAGAGACTGCTTAATCGGGCATGGCGCTGCGATGCTTCTTCAGGATAGGTTATTAGAAGAGTCTGATAAGCACATACTCTATGTCTGTGAAAGATGCGGGTATTACGCCTATTATGACATCAGACAACGCAAATATGTGTGTCAAATATGTGGAGATAAAGCCCATGTATCACCTGTGATTGTTTCTTACGCCTTCAAGCTTCTACTTCAAGAGTTAATGAGTCTCTGTATGGCACCCCGCCTCAAATTAAGGGAGAGATCTTAAAATGGCGATGGAAGAAGCCTATCAAAAACTCATTGATGAAATCCGTTTCGGTATTCTTTCTCCTCAGGAAATACGGAAACAATCCGTAGCAGAAATAGTTACGGCCGACACGTACGATGAGGATGGGGCAACTATAACCTCCGGACTTATGGATGGGAGACTTGGAACACTTGAGCCTAGACAACGTTGCAGAACATGTGGCAACACTGCTTCAGGATGTCCCGGGCATTTTGGTCATGTTGAATTGGCAAAACCCATAATTCACGTTGAATTTACGAAGATAATATACGATTTACTTCAGGTTACGTGCAGAAGATGTGGACGTATACTACTTTCTGATAAGGATATTGAAAGAATTAAGAAGAGAATCGAGCATATTGAAAGATTGCTCGGAATAGTGCCTGATTCCATTAATAAAAGGATACTGGATGATGCGAAAAAAGGTAAGGAATGCCCGCAGTGCGGAGCTTCACAGTGCAAGATAGAATTTGCTAAGCCAACAAGTTTCTATGAATATACAGAGGAAGGCGCACAGAGGCTAATTCCAAGTGTGATCAGGGAAAGGTTTGAAAGGATACCTGATGAAGATCTTGAATTGATAGGCTTTGACCCCAAGAACGCGAGGCCCGAATGGATGATTCTTCAGGTCCTCCCGGTTCCGCCAGTATATGTGAGGCCTTCAATAACCTTAGAGTCAGGTATTCGATCTGAAGATGACCTAACCCACAAGCTGGTCGATATCATACGCATCAATCAGCGCCTAAAAGAAAACCTGGAGGCGGGAGCGCCCACACTGATCATTCAGGATCTCCATGAGCTCCTACAGTATCATGTTACTACATACTTCAACAACGAATCTTCAGGCATCCCCCCCGCAAGACATAGATCCGGAAGGGCTCTGAAAACGCTGTCTCAACGCCTTAAAGGAAAGGAAGGTCGATTCCGAAGCAACCTTTCAGGAAAGAGAGTTGACTTTTCAGCTAGAACTGTGATCACACCAGATCCAAATTTGGACATTAACGAAGTTGGCGTTCCGATAATCGTAGCCATGAGATTATCCGTGCCTGAAAAGGTAACTTCATGGAATATAAACGAAATGCGTGAGCTTGTCAAGAACGGTCCGGAGAAATATCCCGGCGCCCTCTACATCGTAAGGCCTGATGGTAAGCGTGTGAGATTAGAATTTGTGGTGGATAGGGAGAAAGTTGCTGAGGCTCTGGAGTCAGGTTTCGTCGTGGAGCGACATCTTCGCGATGGAGATGTTGTCATATTTAATAGGCAACCTTCTCTCCACAGAATGTCAATTATGGCACATTACGTTAAAGTTCTTTCTCATAAAACTTTTCGTCTACACTTATGTGTTTGTCCACCCTACAATGCTGATTTTGATGGAGACGAGATGAACCTACACGCTCCGCAAAGTGAAGAAGCGCAGACTGAAGCGCGGCTTCTAATGCAGGTTCAAGACCATATCCTCTCACCTAGGTTTGGAGGACCGATCATCGGAGCGATAAGAGATTTCATTACTGCCGCTTACATCCTTACTCAGAAGTCCACTCTGTTGACGAAGAAGGAAGTATGCGAACTTTTGTTAGCAGCCGGTTACAATGGTTCTTTTCCGGAGCCTGAAGTAAAAGAACAGACTCTGATGTGGACTGGAAAACAGATATTCAGCCTTTTTATCCCTCAGGAAATGAATTTTGCCTTAAAAGCCAGCATATGTCGAGGTTGTAAGGTTTGCGAGAAAGAGAAGTGCCAATACGATGCTTATGTGGTTATAAAGAACGGCGTCTTGAAGTGCGGGGTGATTGATAAAAGCTCTATAGGCGCAGAGAAGTCGGAAGGTCTTCTTCACAGGATCATAAAAGATTACGGCACCGAGGCCGGAAGGTCTTTTCTGAACAGTATCTCTCGCCTACTCAACTACTTCATAACCATGCGCGGTTTCACTTACTCATTTGATGATCTTGAACTATCTAAAGATGCTCAACAAAAGATCAGTCAGATAATAAAAAGAGCCGAAGAAAACGTAAATGATTTAATAAGATCTCTGCGTGAAGGGACATTGCAGAGACTTCCAGGTCAAACATTACTAGACTCTTTTGAAATATACGTTATGAATGAGTTGGCTGAAGCATTCAAAAAGGCGGGCGAGAAAGCAAGCGTAGACCTCGATGTGGAAAATGCGGGCATAATGATGACTAAAAGTGGAGCTAGGGGTTCAACGATAAATATTGGCCAGATGACTGCGTGTCTTGGGCAGCAGTCTGTGCGCGGAAAACGAGTTATGAGGGGGTATCTTGAGCGAACCTTGCCTCACTTTGAGCCTGGTGATTCATCACTTATGGCTAGAGGATTCGTGTACTCCTCTTTTAGGGATGGGTTAAACCCCATTGAATTCTTCTTCCATGCTATTGTTGGGCGGGACGGGCTTGTTGATACAGCGGTTCGGACACAACAGAGTGGATACATGCAGAGACGCCTCATAAACGCCCTTGAACACTTACATGTCGAATATGACGGCACTGTTAGAAACTCGATGGGAGACATTATCCAGTTCAAGTACGGCGAAGATGGTGTAGATCCGGCTAAGAGCGATCACGGTAAAGCCGTAAACGTAAGCAGACTAGTTGAGCAGATTAAACTTGTGGTAGAAGAAGGTGAACCTGCACCCGTAAGCTATATTGACGAACATCTCAAGGAAGTGCAAGATCAGCTTACATCACTTTTGGTTGAAGAGTTAAGAGATGAGCTTTCAAAGGCCAAAATAAGTAATGAAGGTGTAGATCTAGCTATTAAATCGACGTTAGAGAATTATAGACGAGCTTTAGTTGAGCCTGGAGAGGCTATAGGAACCGTTGCCGCCCAGTCGATAGGTGAACCTGGTACGCAAATGACTCTCCGAACGTTCCATTACGCTGGTGTTAGAGAACAAAACGTAACCCTTGGATTACCTCGTCTCATAGAGATTGTTGATGCCCGCCGAACTCCTTCCACTCCCATAATGACTATTTACCTCGATAAGGAACATAGAAAAGACAAAGAACGAGCCGCCGAAGTCGCCCGAGAAATCATTTATACAACGGTTAAGGACATAGCCCAATCCATGCATATAAATCCTGAAACAGGCGGCATCGTTGTCAAACTTGACCAGAACATGATGAGAGACCGAAATATTACAATGGACATTTTGAAAGATGTGTTAACTCTGCCTAATTGCTCAGTTCAATTCGATGAAAACATGGTTTATATCGATCCTAAAAAAGAGATGGATGCTAAGAAGCTTCTCGATAGAGTCTCGGAACATTACGTTAAAGGCATACTGGACATTCGAAGGGTCCTCGTTACCGAGGAAGAAGGCGAATGGGTTATACGAACTGACGGGTCGAATCTTTCAAAGGTTCTTGAAGTATCAGGCATCGATCCGACCAGAACGACCACTAATAATGTACATGAGGTTGCTAAGACTCTGGGAATTGAAGCTGCCAGAAATGCTTTGATAAAGGAGGCGACTAGCGTTCTAGAAGATCAAGGTCTTGATGTGGATTTGAGGCACATCATGCTAGTGGCCGACATCATGGCTGCGACGGGAGACGTTCGACAAATAGGAAGACATGGAATCAGTGGAGAAAAAGCAAGTGTACTCGCGAGGGCTGCCTTTGAGATAACTGTGCCGAACATCGTTGAGGCGGCTCTTAAGGGTGAAAGCGATCCACTTAAAGGAGTGACTGAAAACGTAATAATTGGGCAACCTATACCTATAGGAACGGGCTTAGTTGATATTTATATGTCTGCCGTGCAAGGCAGCGAAGAAGGCGAGAGGACGGGGGAGAATGACCGATCTGAGTAAATCAATCATCCTCGCAGTAAAAACTGGTAAGGTTCTCTTCGGAGCGAAGAACGCTCTAAAAAATGCCAGAATAGGGAGAGTGAGAGTTATCATAAGGGCCGCTAATTGTCCACAAAAGTTTTCTAGAGATCTTGAATATTACTGTAATCTCTCCAAAATCCCGTTGATTGTTTATGATGGAACCGGTAAAGATTTGGGGTCGGTTTGTGGAAAACCTTATACGGTCTCTGTGCTAGCTATAAGGGAAACGGGCGACTCCGATATACTCAAGGTGGCAGAGAGTGGCTAAGGGAATCAAGTTTACAAGCCGAGAGATGCAATACATTTCTCTATTTGAAAGTATAACAGGAGCTGTGGTGAAAGACTGCGTTATAGAGGACGATGACCGAATAATATTTGTGATAAAAGAAGGCAACGCTGGGATGGCTATCGGAAAAAAGGGCAGAAATATCACGTTGCTCGAGAAGATGACTGGAAAAAAACATGAAATAATCGAGTATTCGGATAATCCAGCTCAATTTATAAAGAACGCTTTGAAACCAGCCAGAGTGGAGGAAATCAGAATAACAGAGCGCCTAGATGGAAAATCAATTGCAGTGATTTCAGTGGAACCTAGAGATAAAGGAATAGCCATTGGTAAAAATGGTAGGAATGCTGAAAGGATTCGGTTTCTGGCGAGACGATATTTCCAAATATATAACATAAGTATACAATAAATGTTTACACATCATTTGTTTCATTGTTTTCTTGCAAACATGAAATAGAAAACTTAATTAAATGTGTGTCAGCGTTTATGATGCATGCGCAAACTAGATAAATTATTGGAAGGAGAAAGAAGATGAGTTCCGGATCAAGAGGAGAGTTCGCTGCGAGAAAGTTACTTGCTAAAAGGAAGAAGTTTAGATGGAGCAGCATATACTATAAAAGGCGCATGCTTAGGTTAGATGTTAAATCCGATCCTTTGCAGGGGGCTCCTATGGCTCGAGGAATCGTGTTAGAGAAGGTTGGAAGGGAAAGTAAACAACCAAATAGCGCCATTAGGAAATGCGTCAGGATCCAGTTGATTAAGAACGGCAAAGTTGTAACGGCTTTTCTCCCAGGAGATGGAGCCTTGAACATGGTTGATGAGCATGACGAAGTGATAGTTGAAGGTATAGGCGGATCTAGAGGCGGAGCTATGGGTGACATCCCAGGCGTACGATGGAAGGTTATAACGGTGAACGGAATCTCGCTCAAGGATCTAGTATTAGGCCGAAAAGAGAAACCAGTTCGATAGTATGAATCGTAAGTCAACTTTCATAACCCTTAAATAATAGGTTTTCAATCCAGAATTTTATCGATAAACTATGAGTGGGGAAGGAAAGATTAAACTCTTTGAAAAATGGAGCTTTGAAGAGGTAGAAGTAAAAGACCGGGGCCTCCAAAGATACATTTTCCTTAGGCCTGTTTATGTTCCACACAGCATGGGCCGTCATGAGCATAGTAGATTCCGAAAATCTGAAATGAATATAGTTGAAAGGCTCATAAACAACCTTATGCGCCCAGGGAAGAACGCGGGGAAAAAACTTAGAGCTATCAATGTCGTTAAAAACGCATTTGAGATCGTAAACCTGCGTACGGGGAGAAACCCCGTAGAGGTTCTTGTTCGAGCAGTTGAGAACTCTGCTCCATGCGAAGATACGACGAGAATCACTTACGGAGGCATAGTCTATCATCAAGCTGTAGATATTTCGCCCCTGAGGAGAGTCGACTTGGCACTCCGTTTCCTCGCCGAAGGCGCTAGAAAGGCGTCCTTCAGCAATCCGAAACCTTTTGAAGAATGCCTGGCAGAAGAACTCATCCTAGCGGCGAATAAGGATATAAAGAGCCACGCCATACAGAAACGAAATGAGATGGAAAGAGTATCTATGCATGCCCGTTAAGGATTAACTATCTCATATGTAATTCAACAATATCGCCGTCTTCCAGGATGAGAGATGAGCCCACCTTTTGAGGGCTAAAAGGCAACCGTTTTGCCCACACCTTTGCATAGCTGAACTTTTCATAAAATTCGCTATGTATCTTCCTCGCTAAATCTTGAATTGTAGCTCCTTTCTTCAGTATGAAGGGCTTAGAGGAGAGTTCCCTATCGCTAGGCTCCTTTGTGTAGACTCGAACTAGATTCAAGGAGCTGAAAATCTCTTTTCCTAGCATGTTTACATCGATATTGCCCTTGCAAGATATGGGAATTACGGATATCGAATCCTTAACGAATGATTTCAGGGCATCAAGCCTTTCGAGCGCGCCGTAGGCATCAGTTTTATTAGCGAGAATTATAGATGGTTTATCTACGGTTCCGCCAAGGATTGCTTCCTCAACATCATCTAATGTGACATCGCCGTAAATTTTAACGATACCGTCCATAATTCCATAACTTCGCAATATTTGTTCAGCATCTCTGACCGTGCAGCCATGCAATCTGCCAAATAGAATAACCCTCAAGCCGGTTCCTGCATGCCTTCTTTCAATGTCGACCTTTGAATGTCGTTTCTGAACGTTTATTCTGCCCTTGTCCAGCTCAGAAAAGATGATTTCTAACTGTTCGACTGGGTCTTGAGTGAGATCGACCATTATGACTAACATGTCCGCATTGCGACAAAGACCCAGCGTAAGATTTGAAAGCTTTTCATTGGTCACATATCTCATGAAAGCTGGAGCCTCAACGATTTGAAAATGTATGTCTTCGTATTGGAACATTCCAGGAACAGGCGTCTGAGTTGTGTAAGGAAGTTCTGAAACTGTTACCTTCGCTTTTGTAATCGAGGACAAAAGACTGCTTCTCCCAACCTTTGTTAATCCTACGATAACGACTTGAGCTGCACCGTCTTTCTCTATGAAAAACTGTGGTCCTCCCTTTCCAGCTTTCTTTTGCTTCTTTTCCTCAATCTCCCTGCGCAGGATTGCGATTTGACGTTTTACGTTGGCGCATAGACGAGCTGTACCTTTGTGTTTAGGGACTAAGCTTAGAAACTCTTGCAACGCCTGAATTTTCTCCTCAGGCGTTTTTGCGAGTGAAACCTGATTCCACTTATGTTTTGCCTCAGCCGGCAAGTTTGCGGGCATAAATCCACTGCCTCAAACCCATAAATCTACTCTCATAGAGTTTATTAAGGGTTGAAAATCAATATTTATTGTGAGAAAATAATCAAAGCCAAATAGCGAGTCCGAGGATACTAGTAATAAAACATTGCATGATATTAATAGACTTACTGCTGCGAACTTTATCAAACATATTCGCATCAACTTCTTTTAAATTCAATTCCATCTCTCTTCCAGATAAGGCAAAACGGAAAGTATTCATCTAACTCCTAAACTTTAGAGGTCTTTACTCTTTTACAAAAGTGGACGTATATTCAAGTCAAACATCATAGCCTCATACCCTTTTTCTAAAAATTCTAGCGTGTTATCTGCAAGGGTTTTAAGGCATGTCAGAACCTCGTATCTTTCTTCTCTTAAATATTCGTTTCTTTTTGGATCACTTGGTAGATATATCATTAAATCTTCTGTGAAGGTAATAAATTCAGAAAGAGTATGATGAGTTAACTCATTCCTTACTTCACTCACATATCTAAACCAGTGTTCATTTTCTAACTTCTCTAATAGCTTTGTTGTTGCTTTTTCGTTATGTTTCTTTTTCACAGCTTTTTTGACTTCAGCATAAGTTATTTTTTTCAATCCCAGCTTGAAAATCAGATTTATTTCCCAAAAGAATGAATCAAGACAACCTCTGAGGCTATAGAAGAAACCATCAAACTCTTCAAAATATTTTTCAGCCTTTATAATCCAAGTGTCATGCCATACTATACTTTTCACATTTTTCTGTTCATCTACTTCTATTTCTACTGGAAGATCAGTTATTCTTTTTGTAGGAATTAGTTTGCCTAACTTAACTAAATGATTCCTTGCTGTATGAAGTTTGCAGCTTGTAGTAAAATGCTGTTCCAGTATTCCTAATTCAATAATTTTCTTCTCCCTTATTGATTGTTCAATAATTTCCCAATTAGTCATGCCTTTGATCTTTATCAAAGGTCGTAGCCCTTCGACACGCATCACCTATTCAACCCTTTCCAAAATCAATCTTAATTATTATATATTTACAATCGACCTAATAGGGTTCGATATAGAAATGTAAAAAAACGCCCTATCCAGAAAGGTCTCTCGTTATGATCAACGAGAAAACTTAAAATAAGTGAACGAAGTGTTTTTTTACGAATCTCAACACAAACTAAATGAGGATAGGCAAATAAAAATTGGAGGAAAAAGAGAATGAGCAAACCTGAGAAGCCGCATTTGAACCTTATTGTAATCGGGCATGTAGACCACGGAAAGTCTACAACGATGGGGCACTTACTTTATCTAATAAAGGTCGTTGACGACAGAACAGTTAAAGCCTTCGAAGAAGAAGCAAAAAAAATAGGTAAAGAAGCCTTCAAATTCGCATGGATCCTCGACAATCTGAAAGAGGAACGGGAAAGAGGACTAACCATAGACCTTCGATTCTTGAAGTTTGAAACACCGAGGTACTTCTTTACGCTTATAGATGCTCCTGGGCACAGAGACTTCGTAAAGAACATGATCACGGGAGCCAGCCAAGCTGACGCGGCAGTTCTATTCGTTTCAGCGAAGAAGGGAGAGTTTGAAGCGGGCATCGGACCGGGTGGACAAACGAGAGAACACGGTTTCTTGGCTTTTACATTGGGAGTCAGGCAGATCGTTGTAACGGTAAACAAGATGGATGATCCCTCCGTCAACTGGAGTCAAGAACGATACGACGAGGTTAAAAACGAGGTTTCCCGAATGCTTAGAATGGTTGGCTATAACGTAGCCAAGATAAACTTTGTGCCAACATCTGGATGGACAGGAGATAACCTCTTCGAGCGCAGCAGCAAAATGCCATGGTACAAGGGACCATCTCTCTATGAGGCGCTGGACAGCCTTGAGATGCCTCCTAAACCGATAGAGAAACCGTTAAGATTACCAGTGCAGGACGTATATACAATTACCGGCGTTGGAACAGTCCCGGTTGGACGTGTAGAGACAGGCGTCCTAAAAGAAAACGACAAGATAATATTTATGCCTGCAAACGCTATCGGTGAAGTAAAATCCATAGAGACCCACCACGTTAGAATACTTAGAGCTGAGCCGGGCGACAACATCGGTTTCAACATTCGCGGAATATCTAAAATTGACATTAGAAGGGGAGACGTCGCTGGGCCAGTAGACAATCCGCCTACCGTGGCCAAAGAATTCATAGGTCAGATAATCGTCATCAACCACCCAACAGCCATTGCCGCCGGCTACACCCCGGTTTTGCACGCTCACACCTCCCAGGTTGCGTGCAAATTCGCTGAGCTTATCAGAAAGTTAGACCCGAGGACAGGGCAAGTGGTTGAAGAGCATCCAGCGTTCCTAAAGACAGGAGACGGCGCAATTGTACGTTTCCAACCTGTGCATCCCATAACTGTTGAAGCTTACACAGAGTTTGCGGAACTCGGTCGATTTGCAATACGTGACATGGGAACAACGATCGCCGCTGGAGTAGTCAAAGAGATCACTGTAAAAGGATGAAAACAAAACGTGTGAATCCTAAAACTCTCCTCATCCTCTTTTTTATGCTAAAAGATTCATGAAGGATAATTGGAGCTATTGTTATGAGTCAACGTAAAATAGAGATAATGTATTTCTATTCGGACCTCTACGAAAGCGAGAGGAACCTTTCAAAATTATGTAAGAACTTCAATAAAGAGAGGAGAGATCTAAGAATCCGATTGGTCAACGTTGAAGATCCTGAAAACGAGGATATGACCAAGTTATATGACATTAATATGGTTCCGGTTATGATCTTCTTGACGCCTGAAGGGGATGTCGCTGCTAGGAGATGCTTACCTTTATCGTCTAAAGAGGTCATTGAGGAGGTTACTGAGAGGATAAGTAAAGGTGAGCTCCCAAACCCTGTCGCCGAAGAGGTTCGTCAAAAGATTATAAACGCCTTTAAGTCTGTTACAAAACGAAACGATCTAACACAGCTTATAGTAGACCAGGTTATAAATGACATTCAAGAGACGGATTCTGAATCGGAATTATACGAATTGATAGACTCCCATATGAGCGCCGTAAACCACGCGATACACGACCTACAAAATTTCAGACAAGTCCTGCAGAAGTTCTCTAAAAAGCAGTCCCGTTTTGTTGTCTAATTTTCCAGTGGACTAGTCATTACGCTTAAATCATCTTATTAGGAGGGTTCTATCTTAAATGTAGTGGAATCTATCGATTTTAAACATTTCCTGTGAGGCCGAATTTATGCCTAGATCGGAAACGTTGTTGCCCTATCTTAAGAAAGAGAGAAGTGGAGATCAACCATTAATCGTGATAGATAGCCGGGAGGCTAATACAGCCTCTAAGATCGTTAAAAATCTGATGGATATGGGCGCCGATGTTAGCATCAAGCCTCTTCAGAAGGGCGATTATGTTATCTCTGAAGACTGCGCCTTTGAGAGGAAAACTGTACGCGACTTCGTTTACACTCTTACCCGTCGTGACCTGTTCGAGCAGTTGATCCTCTTGAAGGATGCCTATCCCAAGCCCTTCATTATCATTGAGGGTTATCTCCCCATAATCTACAAGTTCAGCAGAATCAAGCCTTCGTCAGTATGGGGTGCCATGTTCGCATTGGCGAAGCAAGGAATATACCTAATCCACACAACTAATCATAAGGAGACAGCTGACTTCCTTTACACATCAGCAAGACAGGAACAGATCGTTGAGAAACGATCCTTGGCTGTTCATCACGTGAAGAGGACCGAAACAGTAGCCGATGCGCAGATGTACTTCATCTCCAGCCTACCCAATATTGGTCGAGAAAAGGCGATGTCCATTCTTAAATCCTATGAAAATCCGTTAAACGCTTTAATCAACGTAGACCGGTGGGCTAAAGATGTGCGCGGCCTCGGCCCGAAAATCACAGGCAAAGTAAAGCAGGTCTTATACACATCATACACAGAGCCGGAAGAAGAAGCCGAAATAAGCAATTAAGGAACTTTTCATAATATAGATGAGAGATGCGAGTTCTTTGACCCTGAGCCCCTTTTGCTTCAGGATTTTTTCAGCTTCAGAAGAACTCTCTTCAGGCTCTTGAGGATTCGCTGCTCATCCCCCTCTACGAGGGTGTCGGAGAATATAACGATCACCTCCCCACTGAGGCCAACCCACACGCTGGGGTTGTCGGCTTTCAGGACCTCCGCAACTTCACGGCCTGTTGTGCCTAAAAGCTTTTGGTCAAGGGTCACGACGGCACTCGTAGCAATCCCCATTCTCTCGCCAGCCGCCACTGCCTTCACTCCTGGAAGACTATTCAGCTCTGCCACTAGGCGCTCAATCTTCTCGTGCTGGGCTTGGAGCCTTGCCCTGTGATCCATCGCCATCCACCTCTGGAGAGCTACCACAGTACCCACAATCTCCTGTCTGTCCAGCTTCATACCCCTTCCAAAGGCTCTAATTCCGCGGGATTCGAAGCATACGAAGGTCTGGAGCTTAGCGGCATCCACAAGGCCTTTTTGGCCGCAGAGGATGCCCGCCGAATTGGGCCCATCGAAGTACTTGGCGCCGTAGCAGACGAGGTCAGCTCCCATAGCCATATACTTTCGCATGTTCTCCACGGGGAGTACTTGGGCTGCTGCGTCGATGATTACGGGCACGCGGTGCCTCTTTCCGATCTGGATGACCTCCTCAAGGGGCACTGTGCCCTCCCTGCCGCCAGGTGCCAAGAAGTGGATTGCTGCCGTCTTTTCGTTTACGGCTTCCTCTATATGCCTCGGTAGCGTTCCGCTTTCGTCGCCGACCTCAATAAGCCTTGCTCCGGCCACGGTCATCGCTCTATCGTACGTGACTCTCAGCCCGCGCTGGATGATGACTTCGTTCCTCATGCCTTCTGTGTCAGGAACCTTCTCCATCAACTTAACATCTCCGCGCGTCATGCAGGCAGCCGCTGCAAAAACGAGCGCCGAGAAGGCACCTGCGGTTACGAGGGCATCCTCCGCTCCAAGGAGGTTCGCGATGACTTCTCCTGCCTTATTCTGGAGTTCCTCCATGTCTACGAAGCATTCATTCGCCTCAGCCATGGCTTCTAGGACCTCTTTGGGAAGAACGGAGCCGCCCAGAAGGGTCATGCGACCCCTGGCGTTGACGACGCGCTTAACTCCTAAGCGTTTGTAGACGCTCAAGTTCCCTCAAACCCCAACGAGAGTATGAACGTTACACATATATGCCTTACGATCATAACTTTAGATTCGCCTAGGTATGTAAGAAGATAGAAGTAAATAGATGGCTATGGGGAAGATAAAGAGATTTATATATTAATTATTCTTGGTATAAAATATAAAAGAGTGTGAAAATGGATAAGTCGGTCACGATTTCAGTCAAGATGCCTCAGGAGTTATATGCAGAATTTGCTATCCGCGTACCTGAGGGGGAGAGAAGCGACTTCATCCGCGGCGCGATAATCGAGAAGTTGGAAAAAACGCCTCGCCCAGATAAGATCCTTGAGCTTGAGCGAAGAATTGAGGGACTTGAAAACGACTTGTCAGAGATCAAAAGGTGCCTATCCGACCTTGAGATTTTGACGTACAGTAAGGGCAAAGCAAACCCTCACGCATTCTGCGTGGATGATGTAGACCATAAGATTGTGGATCATCTCATACATTATAAAGGTGCCACGACCACTGATTTAGCCGAGACCATTAAAGTGAACCGTTGGCTAATCCTAAACAGGCTT
>Ga0315310_10001820_pt1 | contig 13460 bp, 13 predicted proteins | sample TDP5_MG_FD_203630 | JGI IMG/M metagenome (GOLD analysis project Ga0315310, IMG submission 203630) | Freshwater sediment microbial communities from Lake Towuti, South Sulawesi, Indonesia - TDP5 | ecosystem: Environmental > Aquatic > Freshwater > Lake > Sediment | place: Indonesia: South Sulawesi... | reverse complement strand
GGTTATGGCCAACCGAGTTCTCCACATCCCCTTCCATGTTCAGCAGCATTCCGACACTTTCATATAGGTCCAGCTTAAGAAATGTCGCTTCAACAATTCTTGAACCCTGATCCTCCCTCATAGTCTAACGGATGAACGGATGCTAGCGCGCGATAGACAGCTGAAGGCGGGATGAAGACTTAAAAGACGTGTGAGAAAAAGCTCTCGGTGCAGAGGAACGGGCCCGTAGCCTAGCATGGATCAAGGCGCAGGCCTTCGGAAGAACGGTGCCCCTGGTCCCCACTGACCTGAGGAGCAGCGCTGAGGCAAGCCTGAGATCGTGGGTTCAAATCCCGCCGGGCCCGCCAGACGTTTCCTCGCTGATTCGCGACGAGTCTCACGCCTCAAAGGCTCAAATCTACACCCTGGCTGATGGGCTTCCAAGCTGTTTTGCGGCTGGACCTGGTTGATTCCATGGGCGCAGCACGCTCCCGGAGGCAGCATTCCCAAGACCCACCGATCGATCTAGGACCCCATCCAGACCCTGCCTCGGGCATCGCCCGAGCCAGTTTGCCCACGAGCGGTGGCCCCAAGGCGGAACCTGGAGGCAGGGCATCATCCGCGGGAGGGGCCAGGGGATTGAGATCCAGTCGCGAGACCTCTTCAGGCAGCTTGGCACCCAAGGGAAACAGGGGCGTAGATCGACAGTCGGTCAAATTCGCCCATGAGAGAATAGCCTGGAGGGAGGGCGTTCAGATGCCTACCTGTATAGGTAAATTGGCGGTTCCCAACACGTTTCTTGGGAAGACGGCCTTTCTTGTAGGCGGCGAGAGGCTCTTCTAACAATCGATCGAGAGGAAGCCTTTTCGTGTGGTTAGTCCTCGTTCAGATAGATCCAACGGCGTAGAGTCGTCTGCATGATCGATCAGGCGAAGATGAACAGCGGAAGGCGATTTCCTCGCTGCTTTCGGGCTTGCTGACAGTGATCAATCGAGCGACTCGTCAGACAGGTTAGATGGGTGGCGGTAGCGTCGGTGGGCTGGGCCGCGCCATAGGCCCGGTATGTTTTCGCCGTTTTCTAGCGAGAACCAAGCCGGCCGCGGCCACGATGAGGATAAAGGCAAGGACGAGAACTAGCATGAATGAGGGTTCGCTTGGCCCGGGCAGGGACGAGGTCGCGCTTGCCACGGTGGTGCGGGTGGTGACAGTTGGGCTTGGACCGGTCCTGGTTTGAGTTCGCGTGGTGAACGGTGTCGTTTCTGCTGTTTCAACGATGGGGATGTAGCTGACCTTGGTCTCCCAGTGGGTTTCCACCATCGTTTCGTAGACCGTTGTTTCGGTGTGCCACGTCGCGATCGAGAGCGATGTCGAAGTCGAGGTGGCGACGTTCTTCAAGATTAGAAATGCATCCACCGAAGTGACTTCAGGCAATCCTTCCTTGCTCATAAAGACGAAGTGCATGATGGTTGCGTTTGACTCGAAGCAGAGGTTCCAGGAGCTCCACGTGCCGGTTCCTTCTTGAATCGTGATGTTGGATGGGTAATAGATTATTGCGAAAAGCTCTTGCCTACGAATCTTCTCCCAGTCATCCATCCCGATCTCCTCCAAAATCATGCTCTTTGAGGATCGGTACTGCACGGTGATCTTCACCTCGCTCTCAAGCCGCTTGACCACGCCTGGCGGTAGCGGAACATCGAATATCAGTGCGGTGACGGAGTAGCGCGGAGCCGGTTCTTGCCTAACGTCTATTTGGTCTTTGAGCGGGGCTGTGACCTCGCCTCTGAAGGTGCGAAGAATCGTCGATGTTGAAAGCAATGGTGGAAAAGAGAGTTGCCATGTCGTGTGGGTTGAGGTGTAGGTGAGAGTATACGTAGTCGCTCTCCAGCGGGTTGTCGTCTCCGATATCTCATAGATCGTGGTTCCACTGCACGCAACCATGATGGAAGCGAGGAGCATCGCAAATGCCTTACTCATGGCTCAACCTCCGACACGAAAACCAGGTTTCGTCCTCATTTCAGGACTCGTCAGGGAGGTCATGCTCCCAGGGACTCGATATGATTCGGCGTAACTCGATCGATCAACTAAACTAACGGTGGTTTTCGGCTGGGTTAGGATCTTCTTTTCGCATGGGGTCATTGTTTCCCGTCCACCTCCGACCAGAAAGAATCTGGTTTCGCCCCAGCGGCTCTTCAGGGAGGTTCGGTCGATCGGCGGGGGGCACCCACAATGGGCACCACTTTCACAGCGTTTGTTACGTTTATAACACTAACCTGAGTGAACCGCACGTTTTTTCTGTAGGATAGCCGCGCGTTCTTCGATCGATCATAGCTTCCATGCCTCCTTGTTAAGGTATGCAGAAGGATCGTAAGGAGGATTTCCTCTCCGTTTCAATTCCTTTCTTGCAGCCTCACGCTGAGCCTCAAAACTCAAGGTCCCTGGTCCGAAGACCACTTCTGGCCTTTCATTGTTCCATCGAGTCATTACTTCGACATCTGCCCTCCGTGATACTCTGTGCAGAATGTTGTTTGAGATTTGCGTGGGAATCCTGAGCAATTCATGAATTGCCTTGTTGCTTTCGCCCAGGTGATGGTCGATTTCGCCGGCTTCATAGCCTTGTCCGGGGTAAGCGGTCGATGAAGTACGAATGTCCATGGATGCTTTGAGGATAAGGGCCGTATAGTCGCCGAAAAGACTCTTCATCACCTCGATCCAAGAGTTCAATTCTTGCTCCTTCCTAACCTCTGGTATGAGTTCCTTTTCGGGAGCCAAAAGTGGTGGCTGTCCGGACATGAACAGCCAATCTATGATCGCTTCTGCGGCTCGTTGGTCTCCTATCTTCCCAAGAGCCTCGGCCGCTGCGCTGCGGGCTGAAAGATGGTCGTCCTCCAAGGCGTGAACGAGGGCTTCAACCGCTGGCTCTCCTATCTGCGCCAATTCATCCCATTCTTTCTTCCCAATCGCTGCCGCATGTGCTGTTAGGCGATGCGCCCTTTCTGTATCGTCCCGAGGCTTCCAGCCTATCTTGTCAAGAACCCATGCAGCTCGCCATCGAGCCTCTCTATCTTCACCTCTTAATGCCTGAAAAAGTGATTTCACTGCTGGTTCTCCCATCCTTCCGAGGGCCTGGGCCGCTTTCTCCCGAACTTCTTTGTCTTTGTCAACTAGGGAACTGAGAGAGACTGACCGGAGGAAGTGAAACAGGGCTTCGACTGCCCTTGTATCCCCAATGCTTGCAAGGGCATCCGCGGCGCCCATCTGCACAATGCTGCACGCATCCTTCAAAGCCTGAGCGAGCGGTTCCACCGCCCTCGCATCTCCCATTTTTCCGAGGGCAAACGTTGCTGCCAGTCGGACGTCTTTATCTTCATCCTTCAGGGCCTCGGTTAATGGCACCACTGCCCTCACATCCCCTATCTCTTGGAGAACCAGTACTACTTCGCCTCGAACACTCGGATCTTTATCCTTCAGAGTCTGAGTGAGCGGTTCTACGGCTGGCTTTCCCATCCTAACGAGAGCCCCTACCGCCTGCAATCCAACCTCTCTATCTTTGTCCTTCAACGCTTGAATGAGGGGTTCCAAGGCCCTTGTGTCCTTCAACCGTCCAAGAGTCATTACTGCAAGAACTCGAACACTAGAATCTTTCTCCTTCAGAGTCTGAATTAGTGATTCTACCGCCGGTGCTCCTATCCTAGCCAGAGCTTCTGCTGCTGCGCTCCGAACATCCACATCTTTGTGCCCTAAGGCTTTTGTCAGCCCCTTGATATCCCTCTTGTTTTCCATCTTTTCTACATTCGGCCCGAATAATGACATAGGTCCATGCATTCAACTCCTAGACTTGCGGTCACCAACACACTTTTTTGGTATATCAAGATTCGGCCTCGTTCAAGTCAGGGATGACATACGAACCTTCCGTCGTTCGCAATTTCTCTAGCAGCGGCATATCGACCGGAGAGCAGATTCTTTCTTCCTTTCGAATAGAAGAAGAGACGACAACAACAAGATCGATCGACGCTCAATCCAATCACGCTCACTCATCCCTTTCTTGGCCGGTGAGCGTCAAGTTTGTCCAAGACTTCTCTGATCGATTAATTGCTCGGCAGTTTTGCGCCCGCTCTCTGTGTTCGATGTATCAAGACAGATCTTATGGATCGAGAATATTGAAACAAGCACAACGTGGAAAAGCAAGACGATGTCAACAAATGACCTGAAACGCATTGTGACTTAAGCTTCTGGCTATCCCCGGAGATTGCCATCAGACACACTCCTTAAGTAGAACTGAAAACAAGTCCTAGGAGTTTTGAAATGGCAGCAAGAGCTATGATCATTTTTGAGGGTTTAGCTCAAGAGACGCTTCAGCTAGTGATGATCTTGATACTGCTTGCTTTCCTGGCTACCAACATGTTTCCACCCGCTTCAAGAGCGAGCACAAGTCTGCAGATAGGCGACAGCGCCACGGCAAAACGGGTTGACCCAGCAACGATCGATCGTAATGCTTGCGGTAAGCGGATTACTGATAGAGGGTCACAGGAGCAAGAGCGTTAACGCCGCACCGGTCACATCGATCGATCTCGTAGACACCTTTCCATCACGCCCCGACTAGGAAAACCTTGGTTTCGCCTCTCGGCTCAGCAGGGGGGAAGTGAATCTTTCCCGTCTTGTTGTTGAGTCTCCGAACGTAGGATTTTTTGCATCCACCCCAAAATTCGCAGCCCTGGCATCTATCGGTTTTTCCCCATCTTCTTGCGTAACATAAACTGAACCCTTTCTCCATCTGTTACCGCTCCGACCCAGCGAACTCGGGTTTCGCCGGATTCTCACCGGCTCTTCAGGGAGTTTCTTGGTTGTTCGTCAATGGATCGTAACGCATTTTTGGGTTCAAGCGTTGCTAAGAGTTTTCTCTTCAAGAAAAGCTGAGATTAGCTTTGAAGGAACCTGCCACGGGAGTGCAGAGCCGTGACCACCGCCGGCAGATCGATCGGTTTGGGGGCTGGGACCCTGCGGTCATCGCCGTCACACTGGCACTGTCCACCGCGACCCAGCTTTCTAGATCCAGACACCTCGCGAGGTGTGTCTCGATCGATCGATGGACGAGGACCAGAAACTCGAAGCAGCCACGAAGGCAACAGACCTCAGAGAATTCAACACAAGAACCTACTCCGAAACCTAACCCTACCGCTATGCAGAATCTGGTCCCGGGGGTCGGAATTTCAGGAGCGACATGCCCCTTTTGAACCGACGACATTGCGGTGGACCGACCGATGGTCGATCGATCTCCGGTGACTGTTCGCCCGGTAGGCTGAACAAGGCGCACCACCAGGGTGCACATCTACAGCCGGAAGCTTTTGGCTCCTGTTGATCTACCAGGCTGAGCTACCCCGGGAACGAGTCAGCTGCGCGGGCACTAATATTAAGGATTTGCGGTAAAGCAGGCTGGAGAGGGAGCGGGTCGACCGCCAGTATCCTTGGTCGCCAAGCCCCGATGTCGTAGATGAGGGGATGCGATATCTCTGCCTCTGATTACTTGTGGGGACCGCCCAGCGCATCCCGAACCATCCTGGCAAGGTCCTCAGGAAGCCGCGCCGCCCTACGAGTGACCAGGTCAGATGCCATGATCGTAACATACCCCTCAGCGGCGAGACGCTGAGTCGTAGTATTCATCACAGCGAAACCATAGCGAATAGATCGATCGTCCATCTTATCCAACGTCAACACGACCTCGAGCGCATCGTTGAAACGAGATGGAGACTTGTAACGGCAGAAAGCTTCCACGCGCGGCAGCCAGATGTTGTGGCGTTGGTGCACCTGATCGAAGTTGATGCCGATAGACCTGTAGAACGCCTCCTCAGCCCGCTCAAAGAACCGGAAATAGTTGGAGAAATGCATCACCTGAGCAGCATCGGTATCCACCCAGCTCACCCGCTCACTCGTCTTGAACGGTGGCAAGTTGCTCATCCCACCGCTTCTCAGGCTGAAAGCCGAGTATAAGAGGCTGAGGCGTCCCAAGCGACTATCCAACAGCAACTCAGATCTAGCATTGGGACGAAACCCGGCTTTCTCGAATCGATCGACCTCGGCTATGCTTTCACCCTTCCTGAAGTCGTAGAGAGGAAGTTGAAGGAACGGTTCTGCCCTGAGAGACCGTTGATCACATTCAAACCGATCCGAAAGAAAAAAGGCGGCGTTCATGATGAGACCATACTCTCCAAGGGAGAATGACCCCGTCGTGTCATAAGAGAAGAGGGAATCTTCTGCGGCATGTTGTCAGGTTGCAGCATCCTTGCTGCAATGGGGCTGTCAAGTAAACATCCCGAGCTCGGGCGTCTTGTCGTGATGATTAACGACTCTGAAGGCACGCGTCTTCTGTCCGAAGTGTTCCGCGTAAAGAAGAGACTTGTCGTTCCAGAGACAGAGCATGAACTCGACAATTACAGCATGGAACAACTTGAATTCCACATCGATCGAAATTCGTCCAGAATCGGTCGATAGCACAAGGATTATATGGGACGGACTTTTCAAGTGCCAAGAGAGAAACACATCAGATGTGAGGTATGGAGTTTTGGTACCGCCACTTGACTTTCTGGACAGCATGGCGTGGGACGTCGTGGCAGCCGCAGCGCTGTTGGGAGTCACCATGCTAAAACTTCCCTACAAGGCATCTTCAGGTTCGGTGGATGCCGAAGGCAGAAACATGAGAATAGGACTTGCAGCCGCCATAGGAGCATCTGGATTTTATCTATTTCTCACCGGGATCGCGATAAGCCTCATATGGCCCTTCGGCGCAATCTCAGGTGGTCTCTACAACGTACTCTTCGGCGGCGTAGCTGCACTAGGCGGTCTCCTGCTTCTGGCGGTCTCTATCGTGCTGTTTCTAAACTCGAGCCTAGCCCCAGTTTCCTATTTCGCTGTCGTCGTCGGCCTGTACGCGGTCGTAGGCGCCTATGCGATGGTTAGCTACGGACTAACTAAGGAACCACTAGTTTCAGCTCTAGGGTATCTATCCTTCGCCGTCACAGCATTTCTCTCCGTTCCCGCTACCCACTCGGACAACAAATGGCTGAGATGGCTCTTCGCAGTCTTCGCCTTCTTGTTCGCACTGGCTTGGGTCATCCAAGCAGCGCAATTCACTTACGGACATCTCGCACCCCCACCTACCGCATAGCTCCATCGATCGACTGATTTGGGCGGCGTTGGGTCCCCGTGGTGATAGCGGGCACGCTGGTGCTGTTAATCAGGGAAGATGCGTGGAGGGATCTTCCAGGCGAGAGTTCTCCTCATAGTCGTAGGCGGGATGCTCTGCGCAAAGACGCGTCTCCACGAGATCGATGAGGTCGATCGATCGATGGAACGTTTGTTATGATCGCAAGAGTTTGGTGAGGCGTTACAAAGGAGTCAAGGTCTGATGGATTCTACAACTACATGCGACTTTAGTTTGACATGAGACGGTGTGCTGGGTCTATCGACAGATCAATTTTTGCCGCGAAATCCCTTGACAAAATACGAAACTGTGTGATCAACTCGAAACCCGACCTTCTTGTAGAGATGCTCCGCGTCTCCCCCCCTTTCTGTTTCCAGCATGTGAAGCTCGTTCTTTTCATCCATGGAGCCCATAATGGCATGAACCGTCAAGGCGGTTCCTATACCTCGCCCTCTGTACTCTCCCAGTGTTCCAACGTTGAATATTCCGCCGGTTCTCCCGTAGGAGGCCAAGGCACTGGTCCCCACAGGTTTCCCCTCAACGTAAGCCAGGTAGCATCTCCACCCTGTTCGCATCAGAATGCGAATAAGTTTGTCAAACCCTTTCTTCCATTCAACGGGCATCTCGAAGCTTGCGAGAAGGACTCTGTTATACACATCTATTTCGCTCTCCGATATTTGCTCCACCTCCAGATCAGGGCTGAGTCTATCTTCCAAGTGTTTTCCTTTGAACACCATAACTGAGCTCTCCGATTTTCTCTGGAATCCTTTCTCTTGAAGAAGGGAAGTGAACCATCTCGGTCGAGTTATTGGGGAGGTTCGAAAACACGCATACGAAGAGCCTCTCGACAAGAAGTATTCGGTGATCCTACCAAGTAGATCTTCGGCCTCGCCCTCGTCGACGCTGATGCCCGCAGCGTGGTTGACAGGATACACAGGAACTTCCCGATAACAAACAACGACCGCTCCATCCACAGCTCTAGCGGAAGGAAGGCCCAAAACAAGGTTGCGCCAGAACTCTTCGAGTCTCTCGACGCTTCTCAAGTCATTTCATGCACACGTATCTTCTGCCTTAGGCTTTAAGACTTGTGGAAAATTCTTCAGCTGCAACTCAGGAGGGAAAGCGGAAATCCAAAGATCACCACGAATCCATGGTATGGAGAGGCATATCGATCGATCCTACACCAAACCTCTACGCCCTCTTCAGGTTGTAAGCCTGCTTGAGCCAAGAAATCAGCTCTTCATCCATCTCCTTCTCGTCTTCGATGTCGATGCTGTGGAGATAACGGTTGGCTGACATCCGACTGAATTTGTCGATTCTTCGGCTGTTGATCCTATGATCGGTCGTGAAGTGTATCCTGATCTTCTTCCGCAGAGCGTACACGGCGGCAAAGGTGTAGTTGCTCACGAGATGTATGCAGCAGGGCAAGGATTCAACCTTGAAGGAACCTATGTTTTTCTTGATCAGCTCCGTCAACCTGTTGTAGAGCGGCCTGGCTATCATCTCCTTCCCCCTGAAATGTTTGTCCACCGGATAAACGGTGCAGGAGTGTTGCTGGTTCCTTTTCTTGAACCCCCTACCGCACTTAGGACATTTCCACATCTATCATGACCTCGTGAAAGACCAGGGCGTTCGTTCACTTATGTCTTTCTCGTTTCCATTCGCTAGTTTCTTCGTTCAGGTTGGACCTATCTCAGGAAGGAGCCGTGGGCATGGCCCTCTTACTTGTTCGCTCGACGCATCCTCCTTGACGCCTTCGCGTTGTTTCCCATCTCCTTAGACCTGAAATACGAATACAAGACTGACTATGGTGTCGGTGCGGGATGTCGGGCCTCCGTCGTCATTGCCGTCAAGTAGGCGCTCCTACAGATCGAACGACCCAGAATGCTGGCGTCGGCCCCGCACGGTCGATGAGCACCTGTCGCCTCCGAAACACCTGGCCAATGAAAAGGCGTAGCACCCCGGCAGATCAAAGATGTCAGAACCGGCACCTTCCCCTGGTTTAGGGCATCCGGGCAAGCAAGAATGGTTAAATAAAGGAGGGGCGGTTCGGCACTCGACCTACGCCTCCAAGACGGCGTTTTGAAGGACTGGTTGAAGAGGTTGTTATCGAGAAAGGACAAGATGAGAAGAGGTATCAAGAACCAATTCCTCGACACCAACCTCAACTGGGTCCTATTCACTGTAATCCTCGGTATAGTCGCACTGACCGTCCATTTGATCGCTGAGTTCGTCCTGCACATTTATGATGTGACGCAGATCGACACTTTCACCCACTGGCTTTCAGGTATGACTGTGGGCGCAATCATCCTGAACCTCAACCTCTCCCGCTCAAGAAAGAGATACTACGCCATCGCGATTGGCTCGGCATACGTTTTCTACATCCTTTGGGAGATCGCGGAAGGCCTCTACTTCTACTACAACCCGCTCGGCATGATTCAGACGGAATTCTGGGACGCGATCAAGGACCTCTGGCTAGATGGCGTAGGTGCTCTCAACGCTTGTTTCCTAGCCGACGAGGTCATCCCATGAGCAACAGCATAAAAATCTAGACAACAACCCTCAGGCTGAAGCCAAGACCCCCAAAACTCATGCATCACCTTCAGCTCGCTGCCATGGTTATCAGAGGTCCGGAGATCGACATCGTCAGGTAGAAACATGATCAGGGTCCATTTGGATTGATCGATCAGGTCTTGTGGCGGTAGCGCGGGGCCTTCCGATCCCGCGGAGGCATCGGGGCAATCGACAACGCGTTGCTCTGAAATCCTCAGAGTTGTCGTGCGCACTCACATTCAATTTCACCTGCATGTAATCCTTGTTGAGCCCTATGGAAAACATCAAGAGAACCCCAAGAGAGGATATCGATCGATTGATCGATCTCGATCCACCTGCCCCTCGACACAGAAAAACGGTTTCGCCCTCTCTAGGGCTTGTCAGGGAGGTCATGCTCCAAAGGGACTCGATATGATTCGGCTTAGCTCCCTTAGCCAGACGTCCCGCTGCTGTAGGTCAGCAAGGGTCAGCGCGAACTCCACCGGCTTCTCCTCGCCCGGCACCACAAACTTGACCTCCAAGTGCTTTGTCCCCAAGACGCTCTTCTCTTCGACCGACTTCGCATACTCCAGCGGCAGGGATATTGCTTTGTCTTTCTTGGAGAAGGTGCCTTTCTGGTACCGCATGGCTATGCTTCTGTTGGTAAGAATTAGCTCCCGAACTTTCAACACTTTGTCGGTTACGTCACTGATGTCCCCTGCTTCAACCTCGCCCTTCGCGAAGGCATCCAAGAAGGCACCGGTCTGCATCCCTCGAAGCAGCATTCCGCCGAGGAACACAGAGAACCCTCTCAAGAACCGGCCACCGAGCCCACGCTTCGGCTTCAGGCTAACCATGCCTTTCGGCTGGCTCAGGATCTTCTCTTCAGACAACTTTTCCCGTCTACCTCCGACCAGAAAAGCTCTGGTTTCGCCCGAGTCCCACGGGCTCTTCAGGGAGGCACAGCTTGTCCACCGATGATCGAAACAGCTCCAGAAAAAAATCGAAGGGCAATGTAGTTATAAAACCATCGATCGACATTGCCTTCCCCTTAGCTGTAAGCCTCGCCCAAACCTTGGCCGTTATGCATGAGGCCCTGAACCGCCTGAAGCGTCTGAAATCCGCTCATCCCCGCCCGCGGCTGCTACCTGAAATACCGAGTTCAGCGCGCAGTTGCCGCCTGAAATACGCGGTCTAACCGATCGATCGATCGGCTCGTTCATAGGAAGCCCAATTCCCTCAGAAATTCTGGCCAATATCGAGTCGCCATGTAGAGGAGCTCGATCCAACATATCACCACCGCCACCGCGATTGCCCAGTAGGCTTGCCTAACCTTCCATCGGTAGATCGAACTAGCGAACCTCCTTGTGGCCACCTCCCCAAAGGGGAGCAGCACGGTGGCTCCAATGTTGAGAAGGGTGATCATCCACAACGGATTCCTCGCAACGAAGGGGACTACGAACGAACCGACCACAAGACTCGCCTGCCGCCGTCAGCAGCCTCATCGTCAGAGACCTGCTTCGCCTACGCCGGTATTCATTGTGGATGAGAGCCGTGAACATCCCAAGCAGAAGAAGTGGAAAAAGGATGAGCGGAACATCGATCAATCGAGGATAGCCGATCAAGAAGATCATTCCACATACAGCCAACAGCGCAAGGCATGCATACGTAAGCAGGAAGAGCAAGGCAATCCTCGTCCCCTGTTTCAAGACTTCCTCCCTCCGGCGATCAATCTTATGCGTTGCTATGCTGATTAAAGACTGACCGCCCTACCCATGAGCACGTTGGACCGCCCTGGTTGTAGCCGTCACGCTGACGCTGTTCGATCGACGTAATCCAGTGAAGCTGGCTTCTTCTTTCCTATACCAGATTCATGACCGGGTACCTAGAGATGAGCAAGATCGATTGATCGACCGCTTTGAGACGAGCATCCCTTGACTCCGGGGGGGCCGGCTCGTGCTCAGGTGGCAGGGTTGGGTGTTCGAAGGTTCAGAGCGGATTTCCGAGGCATGGATGGATATGATTCCGCGACTGTGTATCGCTTGCGGGCAGAGGTTAAGCCTCCGAAACCGTTAAGACCCTGCGCATTCTTTCCCGGAGGATCCAAAGCTAACAGTGTGCGCAGGAAGGTAAACGGTTGATGCCTCCCACCATTGATTTGCTGAGGAGAGTCGTCGAGTCCGCTGACTCGCAGTATTCGGAGGCCAGGTATCATTGTCGACGCAGTGTCGATGTGAGGGTCGTCAAGGGAGAGCTTGAGGAGGCGAAGTCCGAGCAGTATTCGGGAGTCGGCTTCAGGGTTCTCGCCGACGGGGCATGGGGCTTCACCAGCACGTCGAAGACCTCGCCTGGGGACCTCGAGAGGGCGATAGGAGACGCGGTGTCGATGGCGAGGACATCTGCTGCAGCCAAGAGAAAGAGGGTTGCCGGCCTCGCCGAGGCAAGGCTTGCGGTGGGACGCTTTCAGCCTCCGATAAACGGTCCGCTGGAGGAACACGGCGTCGAAGAGAAGATACAGCTGGTCGTTGCCGCTGAGAAGCGAGCCCGAGAACGGTCTAGCGTGATAGCGTCGGCGAGCTGCCACTACGACGAGATGCTGGACCACAAGCTGATAGTGACCAGTGACGGGGCTGAGGCCGAGGTCTTCGACTCGAAGCCCGAGTTCATTGTTACGGCGGTTGCCTCTCGTGGAGGGGAGATCGCCTCAGCGTACAGGTCCCTCGCTGTCACAGGTGGATGGAAGGATCTTTTCAAGGAGAAGAAGCCGGAGGACATCTCCGATGAAGCCGCCGCACTGGCTCTGAAGCTGATAGACTGCAAGAGGCCGAGGGGGGAGAGAACCACCGTCGTGCTAGATCCGGGGATGGTGGGTCAGATATCCCATGAAGCCGTCGGCCACACCGTGGAGGCGGACTTCGTCCTATCAGGCTCCGTCGCCAAGGATAGGATCGGCTCAAGGGTTGCTAGCAACCTGGTGACACTGGTGGACAGCGGGCCCTCGCACATCGCGCCCCACGGAGCGGGAACCGTGCTTGTGGACGACGAAGGGGTCCTAGCCCAAACCACCACCGTGATAAAGAGAGGAGTTCTCGTCTCCTACCTCCACAACCGTGAGACGGCAGAGGTCTTCGGCGTCTCGCCGACGGGAAACGCCAGAGCCTTCGAGTACCCCGACGACCCGATGATAAGGATGCGGAACACCTCGATCGAGCCGGGAGACCTCAGCTTCGAGGAGATCATCGAGGAGGTTAGACACGGCTACCTCCTGAAGGGACCTACAGGTGGACAGGCAGACGCCAACGGCGAGTTCATGTTCGGGGCCCAGGAGGCCTACCTCATCGAGAAGGGCGAGGTCGTAGACCTCTTCAGGGAGGTTGCCATAAGCGGGCAAGCCTTCGAGATCTTGAGAGGCGTGGACGCCTTGAGCAAAGACTTCCGGTACGACCTGGGGGCGGGGTACTGCGGAAAGCTTCAGGCAGCGAAAATCGACGCCGGCGGACCCTTCCTCAGATGCCAAGCCATCGTGGGCGGACTGCATGGAGGATGACGCCTTGCCGCTGGACCTCTGCACTCAAGCCGTGGGGAGAGCCCTCAAGCTGGGAGCCGACGATGCCGAGGCCTTTGCCTCGGAGTCGCTTGAGACCGACGCCCTGATCGAGAACAACGATGTCAAGGTGGGCAGGAGCCACAGGAGAGCAGGGATAGGGGTAAGGGTGTTCAAAGACTCGAGGATGGGTTTCTCAAGCACAAACGA
>Ga0315310_10001818_pt1 | contig 13468 bp, 16 predicted proteins | sample TDP5_MG_FD_203630 | JGI IMG/M metagenome (GOLD analysis project Ga0315310, IMG submission 203630) | Freshwater sediment microbial communities from Lake Towuti, South Sulawesi, Indonesia - TDP5 | ecosystem: Environmental > Aquatic > Freshwater > Lake > Sediment | place: Indonesia: South Sulawesi... | reverse complement strand
ATTTTCAACCCTTAAGTCTTTCACTCCATAAAGCATGGCTGCCTTCATTTTCATCACTCATTAAAGACTATGACTTTGAGGCTTTCCTTATTTTCAAGGGCTGTCTTAAATGCTTTCGCTGTGTCCTCAAGCTTGAAACGGTGAGTTATCAAATCCTTCACATTCAGTCTGCCAGACTTTATTAGTTCCAAAGCGGCTCTTGTTTCCAAATGCGAGGTCGAATAGGAAGGGATTATCTTAATCTCCGAGAAGAAAAGTTCTTTTGGGTTCAACCGCAGATATTTTCCAGGCTCGGTCGGAGCAAAAACACAGAGCTTTCCTCCCTTGCGGCAGATGCTTAAACCAGCCTGATATGCTTCCAGACTTGGTGCAGCAACAACAGTTACATCTACACCGCTCCCATCAGTTTCAGCCTTGACAATTTTAGCCAAATCCTCATTTTTGGGGTTGACCACAACATCGGCTCCAAACTTCTCTGCGATACTCAACCGATAATCGACCAGGTCGCTTACAACAGTTTTTGCAGCACCAAAGATTTTCGACAAAGCTGTATGAATTATTCCAGTCGCTCCAGCCCCAATTATGGCCACTGAATCGCCCCTTTGGATGTTACACTTCTTAAGGGCTCTCATACAACATCCAACGGGCTCTATCAAAGTAGCTTCATCAAACGATAAAGTGTCAGGAATCTTCAGAGTATCTATCTGAAGGTTATAGATTGGAACTTTGAAGTATTCTGCGAATCCTCCAGGGATAATATTCGTCTCGTGAAACTGTTCGCATAAAGTATAATCTCCACGTAAACAATAATGGCAACTTAAACAAGCCACATGATGATGCACAAAAACCCTATCGCCAACATCAAAGCCTTCAACGTTTCTTCCTTTTTCAGCAATCATTCCAGCTGGTTCATGTCCAAGCACCAAAGGAGCTTTGCTCCTTAAATACCAGTCCATAAGATCTGACCCACATATACCACACGATTTCATCCCCACTAGGACTTCGTTTTCATTTATTTTGGGCTGGGGCATATTCCCTATTCGTATGTCTTTTTGGCTATAGTACATTGCAACCTTCATGTCAGCTCGATCGTCTCTCTATCGTTAAACACTTAAGACTTTCCGGAAAATTAACAAGCACAGGAGCGAGGCATGAGAGTCAAGTATTTGTTACATGAGGGTGTAGGAGCAAAAAGACTTAGGTTAAGGCTTTTCACGATCGATGTTACCAGTTATACTCCACTTGAAAAGCATAAACATGAGCACGATCCATAATCCTTCAAAAGATCGCAGAAATTGCCAAAGAGACAAAGACCGAGGAATTTGATCTTAACTCAAAAGTCCGAGGTTTTCTCAATCTCTTCTTTGACTTTTCGCAGAAATTCAGCTGCTGGAGCGCCATCCACAACTCTATGATCGTATGAAAGACTCAACATCATCATTGGTTTGACTTCTATCTTTCCGTCTATTACAACTGGTTTTTCAGTTATCTTTCCAACACCGAGTATAGCTGCCTCTGAAAGATTGATTATAGGCGTGAAAAAATCCACCCCGTACATGCCTAGGTTTGTAATCGTGAAAGTCCCACCCGTAACTTCTTCTCTCGCTAATTTTCCTTGTTTGGCCTTTTCTGTCAGATCCTTAATTGCGTCGTCTATCTCCTTTGAGGATTTTCTGTCAGCGCTGTGTATTACTGGGACGACTAATCCATATTCAGTGGCGACAGCCACACCCACATTCACATCTTCAAAAATTTTTATCTGCTTTCCTTCAAATGTCGAGTTGATTATGGAGTGTTCGGTTAAGGCTTTTGCAGCAGCCTTCACAAGAACAGCTGTATATGAAACCTGGAGTTTCTCGTGCAACTCTGCAGCTTTGGAAACGTCAACTTCCATCGTTATCGTGCTATGGGGCGCTGTTTTAAAGCTGGCAGAAACTCGTTCGGCAGATGTCTTTCTAAAGCCGGTTAAAGGAATAACTTCCTTGACCCTTGGCAGGGTCCTACTGGATTCCTCGACAAATCGTCTAACGTCTTCCTCAACTATTCTTCCTTCCGGTCCGCTGCCCGCAATAAGAGACAAGTCAATCCCAAATTCTCTTGCTAAACGTTTTGCAGCTGGTGAGGCTAAAACCTTCTCTCCGACTTCTTGAACCGCTTTGGGCACTTCTTCTGCAAGTATTTCCTTTTCCGAAAACGTTTCGTCTGGAGCTGTTATTACAGCTAGAACCGCATTAACGGCAGCGTCAACGCCTTCTTCGACGAATATTTTCCTCAGTATGCCGGAAGCGGGTGCTTCCAAGTCGTAGGTTGCTTTTTCAGAAACTACCTCCGCAATTGGTTCGCCTTTCTCAACATTGTCTCCCTCTTTCTTGTACCACTTTCCAACAGTACCCTCTTTCATTGTCAGGCTGAGCCTTGGCATAACAATTTTTGTCACCATTTCAAACGATCTCCCTAACTGCCTTGATTATGGCTTTTTCATTTGGGATTACGTACTGCTCGAGTGGCGGACTAAAGGGGATCGGTGTATCTGGCTCCGCTACACGCTTTATTGGCGCATCTAAATAATCTAGTGCTTCCTCAGCCACTATAGCAGCAATTTCAGCGCTTACTCCAGCCGTTTTGCAATCCTCGCTTACAATAACTATCCTTCCAGTTTTCCTAACAGAGTGGATTATGATCTGCTTATCCAAAGGTATCAAAGTTCTTGGATCAACAACCTCTGCGCTTATGCTTTCTTCTTCCAGTTTTTCTGCTGCATTGAGGGCTTTATGAACCATGTACAATGTGGCAACTATCGTAACGTCTGACCCCTCCCTTTTTACATCCGCTAGTCCGAAAGGTATAGTATACTCCTCCTCCGGAACCTCGTCCTCAACCGGATACAACAGTTTATGTTCACAGAAGAAAACAGGATTGTTCCCACGTATTGCTGTTTTCAAAAGCCCTTTAGCATCATAAGGTGTGGAGGGCACAGCCACGTACAATCCCGGAACATGCATGAACCATGCCTCTAGGCTTTGGGAATGATGTGAGGCTATGTTAACACCAGCGCCAAAAGGCGTTCTGATCACAAGTGGACATTTTGCCTGACCGCCGAACATATAGCGTATTTTCGCCGCCTGATTCGCGATTTGGTCCATGGCTAGCGCAGTCAGGTCGCCAAACATTATCTCTGCCACGGGATGCATACCCGTTATTGCTGCTCCTACACCCGTTCCAATTATGGCTGATTCAGATATTGGCGTGTCTCGTACTCTTTCGTCTCCAAATTCCTCTGCTAGGCCGTCAGTCACTCTAAACGCGCCTCCCCAGTATCTGCCAATATCTTCACCAAGTAGAAAGACTGATGAGTCTCTTCGCATCTCTTCTCTTAGCGCTTCACGCAGTGCGTCTTTGTAAGTTATTCTTCGCATAATGTAATCCCTCGTTTACAGGTAAACATCCTCCAAGGCTTCTTCTGGTGCTGGACACGGACTTTCCAAAGCAAATCTGACTGCTTCGTCAATCTTCACTGAAATTTTTCTTTCAATCTGCTGAACTTCAGATTCTGTGAGAGTGTTTGTTTGCACCAGTCTCTCTTTAAAGCGTTTGATAGGGTCTTTAGCCAGCCATGCTTCAACTTCTTCCTTCGGTCTGTAACGTGCTGGGTCAACTCGAGAATGCCCCCTGTGCCTATAAGTTTTACACTCAATGAGTATTGGTCCTTCGTCTTTTCTGACTTTTTCAACGGCATTCTTAGCAACTTCATAAACCGATAGAACGTCATTCCCGTCTACAGAAACGCCTGGAATGCCATAGGCTACGGCTCTATCAGCGATATTTTCAATAGACATGACCCTTGACTGTCTTGTTCCCATGGCGTAAAGATTGTTTTCGCAAACAAACAGTATTGGTAGCTTCCATATCGATGCCATGTTTATGCTTTCGTGAAATGTTCCTTGGTTTGAGGCTCCCTCGCCAAAGAAGCATGCTACAACTTGATCCGTTCCCCTAAGTTTTATGGACAGGCCCGCACCAACCGCTATGGGTAATCCAGCCCCAACGACGGCGGTTGCGCCAAGCATCCCTTTACTGAAGTCTGCGATGTGCATCGAGCCGCCTTTGCCCTTGCAGTAGCCTGTTTTTTTGCCTAAGATCTCAGCCATGATTCGATTTAGCTCGCCGCCTTTTGCTATACAGTGTCCATGTCCCCTATGCGTGCTCGTGATGTAGTCGTCTTTTCTGAGGTTGCTGCAAACACCCACTGCAACTGCTTCTTCCCCCGCGTAAAGATGAATTGTGCCTGGAACAAGATTTTGACCGTAAAGCTCGAAAACTTTTTCCTCAAAGAAGCGAATTTCAAGCATTTTGCTAAACATTCCAGCAAGTTTCTCTTTTGTTAGACTTGGTGTCAATTGCTTTCGCACCCCACGAGCTTTGGCTCACTTCTTATAGACCTCGATGCTTTTATTATTGTTTTATCATTTCTCATTGCTGAAAAAGAAATGTCCAGTGATTTCTAAACGCAACCATATTATGGCTCTTCTATCTTTAACTATTGCCTTCCTTTATCTTCACACCTTTTTCAGCAGCCTTACACAGCGAAAATCTAGGTCTTCTTAAGTGTGAAGTGAGCGATCTGTTTGTGACGCCTCAGGCAAATAATTCGAATCTGCAATCCTGCATTCGCAAGCATTAGTTCTCTTGAAGCACAGTTAACTAACAACACAAACCATATAGAAGTACTCAGGGTAAAATACTAGACAAGGAAGACTATTGTTAGAAAAGCGGTAAGCAGAAATTCTAAGAGGGTCTAAATGCAAAAAGCCTATTCAAAACTGCTAGGCATAGTTGGAAAGCCCAACACTGGCAAGTCAACCTTTTTTAGTGGGGCAACCCTCGCACCAGCTGAAATTGCCAACTACCCATTCACAACGATAAAGCCCAACAGAGGAGTTGGATATGTACGAACTCCATGCGTCCATCAAGAATTCAACCTCAAAGATAATCCAGTAAATTCCATATGCTTGGACGGCGTGCGACTTATTCCGGTAGAGTTCATTGACTGCGCAGGGCTTGTTCCAGGTGCGTGGCAAGGAAGAGGTTTGGGCAACCAGTTTCTGGACGAAATTCGAAAGGCTGACGCCCTAATCCATATTGTTGACGCTTCTGGAGGAACAGATATTGAGGGAAGGCTCTGTAAGCCCGGCGAACATGACCCCTTAGAGGATGTTAAATTTTTGGAACGCGAGATAACCATGTGGATGGCGAACATACTAAAAAGAGACTGGCCCAAGATAGCCAGAACAGTAGAATCTGAATCAAAAGACCTTTTCTCAATGCTGGAAGAAAGATTAAGCGGCTTGGCAATAAAAAGAAGCCACATCTTTGAAGCAGTAAGAAGAGCGGGACTAAACGCTGATAAGCCCACTGCTTGGAGTGAAGAAGACTTTTTGAAATTTGTGGATACAATGAGACAAATCGCCAAACCAATGTTAATAGTAGCAAATAAAATAGACATACCCACAGCTGAAGAGAACTTAGAAAGACTGAAAAAACTGAATTATCTCGTGGTTCCTTGTTGCGCAGAAGCAGAACTCGCCTTAAGAAGAGCTTCGGAAAAGCAACTAATAGATTACAGACCCGGAGATTGCAACTTCAAAATAGAAAGTCCAGAAAAACTAACTGAAAACCAAATTAAGGCTTTGGAAACCATAAGAGAGAAAATTCTGCTAAAATTGGGTTCAACAGGCGTTCAAGAAGCGATAAACATGGCTTTCTTCAAACTCTTAAGCATGATTACGGTTTATCCAGTTGAGGATTTAGAGCACCTAGCAGATCATAACGGGAGGGTATTGCCAGACGTCTACCTTGTACCTTACGGAACAACAGCTCGCCAACTTGCATACATAGTTCACACCGAACTAGGAGAAAGCTTCATCTACGCGGTTGAAGCAAGAGAAAGAAAAAGAGTTGGAGAAGACCACATAATCAAAGATAGAGAAGTCATCTCAATTGTAAGCGCCAAAAAAAGAACCTAACTTCACTCAGGCACCAAAGCGTCTTTTCCGGTTTTGAAAAGTTCTAACGGCTCGCAAGAGATCAATTAGACGAAAATCAGGCCAATAAACGTCCAAGAAGCAAAGTTCGCTGTAAGCGGACTGCCACAGTAAGAAGCCGCTTAATCTTTCTTCACCTGAAGTCCTAATAATTAGATCTGGATCCTGTTTAGGCATATGTGATGTATACAGATGTTGTTCAAATATCTGTTCGTCGACCTTTTCAGGACTCAATTCCCCTTCCTGCACTTTTTCCGCAATTTTCTTCGCCGCATCGACTATTTCGGCCCTTCCGCCGTAAGCGAAAGCGATGTTTAGGAAGTGTTCATCATAGTCTTGTGTCGCCTTTTCTACATTCACTATGAGCTGCTGCAAACTCTCGGGTAGCAGGTTCACCCTGCCAATAACTTTAACGCGTACTTTGTTTCTGTGGATCCGCTCATCTGTTAGTATCTCGCGAAACTTTTCTTCCGCAATGCGCATGATTTCTTCAATTTCATCCTTTGGGCGGCGAAAGTTTTCTGTAGAAAAAGCATAAAGAGTTATACATTTGACATCAAGTTTTTGGCACCATTCAAGCAACTCGTCAACTTTTTCAGCCCCAATCTCGTGGCCAAGCCAAGGGTCCAGAACCTTCTCAGAAGCCCACCTTCTATTTCCATCCAAAACTATTGCTATGTGCTCCAGTTTCACGCCGTTCTTAACCTGATACCATAGCCATTTCTCATAAAACTTGTAGGCCCCAATGACTGAAAGAAATCTTTTAAGCACTATCTAAACCTCGCATACTTGAGCGCACTTGCACATGGACAGTTGCCTTCACGTTTGAAAGGTAAAGCATTTACAGTCTCAATTAAGAGTTGCTCTATTTTTGGCATCAGCTTCTCGGAGATTTTGGAAACTTCAAGCGGCGTTAATCTTTCTTGCATGCCGGCTGCCATGTTTGAAACAAAACAAATAGTTGCATAGCACATCTCAAGCTCCCTTGCTAGGACAGCCTCTGGAATCCCAGTCATCCCAACAACATCGCAGCCTAAACGCCTAAACATTTCAATTTCTGCTGGAGTCTCAAGACGAGGGCCCTCAGTACAGACCAGAATCCCCCGATCTCGAACATGACGCTCAAGTTTTTGTGCAGTCCCAATTAGGAGCTTCCTAATTTCAGGGCAATAAGGAATAGAAACATCAACATGTGTCACGGGGGGCTCATCATAGAAAGTTGTGGAGCGAAGCTTTGTGAAATCAATAAAATCATGAGGAATAACAATGTCACCTTGTTTAAGATCACGGTTGATGGCACCAACGGCGTTTATAGCTATGATTCTCTCCGCGCCCACTTTATAAAGTGCGTATGCGTTTGCCTTGTAATTTACTCTATGCGGAGGGACAGAATGACTTGGGCCATGTCTCAAAAGGAAAACCACCTCTTTGCCCCCTATTTTCCCATAAGATAAGGATGGAGCTCCACCGTAAGGTGTCTTTATCTGTGTTCCCTCAGCGCCTTCAAATAACCGTTCAAAACCAGTTCCGCCAATAATCGCAATTTTAGCCTTCTTCAAACTCTTCAACCTGTTCTTCAGTCTCCTCAAAAAATTCTCTTGCTGATCTATGAATGACGAATATAACCAGAACGGATGCCACGCCTATTAATATCCCAACAGCTATAGAGAAAATCAATTTTTCAGTTCCCATGGACGGGTCAATTAAAAGGTCAGAAACCCCGTAGAGAATCTGCCTGGACCATGCAATCGAGACTATGAGGGCTGCGTTACGTAGTAACCTGGCATCGCGTTCGAGATACCAGCGTATCGCCCTTCCCAACAGGGTTACACAAATACCCACAATAATGAGATCGATAGAACCTTGAATAAAAAGACCGGTCATCCTTGGTAAGATGCTGAGCCATCCCGCTAAGTCCGGTGGAGTTCCGACAAACTGCGCAGCATTTGCCCATCCCAAGTAAGTACCAACAACTATGCACAGGGCGCCGACGACCATGGAGAAGCTTGAAATCTGTATGCGCAATGGCGGCGGAGAATACTCCTTTATCCATCGATAGAGGTTTTTGACTGCCTTGTCAACTCCAAACCCCTTTACAAGCATAAAGGCACCAAAAACAAGGAGAAAAGCCCGAAGATAATGCTCAACCAGATCGAAAATCCAGAGAATCCCTAAGATGATAAGCAAGAGCCCTGGCAAGCCTAATGCGATACGGGAATAGCGGGGGTTTTCCACAATCATTCTTAGGTATCGCGTGAACAAGGCGGCTGTTTCTTCAATTGTTGCGCTGTGTCTCACAACTACTCGCCTAACCGATGAAACTGGGACCCTAGATTCGATAAGTGGCAGAACCGCTTCGTCCGAATAACCATCAGTAACTAGAATTACCTCCTTGGCGGGAAAGTAACCTAATAATTCGTTTAGTTCAGCGACAATTTTTCTATCTGCTCCAACTCCGCCAAGCTCGGAGCCGGATATTGCTGCGATCTCGAAAACTTCTTCTGGTTTGTTCTCGCTTTGTAACCGGTCGTAAAGACGGATTGTTTCGAACATTGCATTCGCGTCAGGCTCTTCTGGATCATGTAAAGCCAAACCTGTTGCCGCGTCAAGATTTTCTTTTCTTCCAATGACAGGGGTTTTAATTCCAGCCTTTGCTCCTAAATCTCCATCTCTGTCCACGCATAAAATGAGAATTCTTTTTTGGCCTTTCTCTTGAGCTTCTTTTGTAGCCATCTTGTTCTCTGTTCTCCAATATTATCTACAGGTGTTTCACTTTAATCTTGCGCTTTTTCCTCATCTTCACCGAGGAGTCGGAACTCTTCCCAAGTTAACTTTTCCCCACGCTTCAGTTTTTCCCGTGCTTGTTTTTCAAGCTTTTCGCGAAGAACCTTCTCACTCATCTTCTTTTTCTCCACTTCTTCTTGACGAATCTCACCCCTCAATAGTTTTATCTGCTCCGAAATTTCTACAATTTCTCGTTGAAATGGCCTTGCCCTGTCTCTTGCCTCCAGAAAGAGTTTATGCAGGCTGTCTGCTTCAATTTTAAGTTTTTTTAGTTCATCAATTTTCTCTATCATCCTTTTGTGAATTTCTTGACTTTTTCGTGCAGTCTCCGTTAGTTTTTCATGATAAAGACTGTTTTTGGTTTCAAGAGTCTTTAATTCAGCCTGAAACTGAAGGATCCTTTGATTGGATTGGTCAAGTTTCCTGAGAATGTTTAGTTGAGTTTCCAACACTTTTACCTGCTCGATGAGCCTCTTTTCTTCGCGCAAGTCTAGAGGCGTTGTTTGAATTTTCCACTCAATGCTTTCAAACTCCTTTTCTAGGGCTTGAAGGCTTCTCGAAGGCTTTCTCTTGGCTAGAGCTTTAGTTTCTTGCCTTAGTTCCCTTATTTCTTCGATTTTTTGCCTAATTTTTGCTCCTGTATCATTTCGTTGCAGTTTTTGCTCTTTGACAATCTCGTTTAACTTGTCGCGTTCATTTTTGAGTTCAGATATTTCGGTCCGCAGTTTTTTGGTTTTCTCGTTGAACTTGTTTCTTTTCTCCGCCCACGTTTTTGCTTCAGCGTCTAGTCTGTTACTCTGCTCTTTTAATGCTGAAAGTTTCTGGGTTAATTCTTCAATTTTCCCGATTTTCTGTTGCTCTGTCACTACTTTTCCTCTTTGTTTCTTCCTGTAGACTTAACATTCTAAGGATTTAGCGCTTAAGGCTAATTATTGTGTTCCTTTTGTTGCAACAGCTTGCTATGAATACTTGGTGTCTAAACTTACATTTCCAAATCCTACTCAGGCTATGAATTCTCTTGAGGCATGAGTATGCGCCCGACAGGATTAGTCTCATTGAAAGAACGCGCACAAACTAGTTCATAATAGAAGATCTTGCGAAAGTGTTATCTTGTATGATACATCATGTCTGCTTTGAGGAACAAGAGATGGAATATGACTACGAAGGGTTACTGAAGCGGGCACGTTCCCAAATTCCAGAGGTTGCTTCAAAACATGAACGCTTAGAACTGCCTAGGCTAAACACTTCAACAATAGGAATGCGCACAATAGTCCACAACTTTAGAGAAGTAGCTGATGCATTAGATCGCGACCCGCAACATCTATTGAAGTTCTTGACCCGCGAGATGGCAACAGCCGCGACTATGCATGAGTCGAGGGCTATTTTTCAAGGGAAGTTTTCGCAGGAAACTTTAGGAAGGCTCATACAGAGATATATGGAAAGCTTTGTTACATGTCCGGTCTGCAGGCGTCCAGACACAAAGATTGTAAAGGAGAAACGCCTATCGTTTTTAGTGTGTGAGGCGTGCGGAGCAAAGTCCTCTGTCAGGCAATTATAAGAGCGTCTAAACATTGGAAGTCTACATGAACCTCAAAAAGATCGGAAACAACTTGCTTTTAGCCATATGTGACGCTGAAATACTGGGCAAAACATTACGGGAAGGGAAAATAGTCTTCAACGTCAAAGAAGAATTCTACAGTGGTGCAAGAGTAAGTATTGAAGAAGCTTTAACCATGATAGAAAACTCGACTATAGTGAACATGATAGGCAAAAACGTTGTCAAGAAAGCCATCGAAAAAGGCTACGTGCACCCGGAAGCAATACTAAGCATAGAAGGGGTGCCGCACGCTCAAATAGTGAAAATCTAGAACGAATGGTCAGAAGCTGTTGCATCTCTGAAGGAGCTTGTATGTTCAAACTTGGATTCTTTTGTGAGGCAGATTTCCTTTTCTACCTTCGCCCATTAAAGCCGTGTTCGTCACTGGCACTTGGAAGCAATCTCCAGCCACAGATTTAGTTTCAGTTGCGGTGTTCGAGGACTCATAAAAGCATCATTGCTAGTCAGCAATGTCCTCTCTATGCTTTACCCCTGCTTTGATTGTTTTGTATGCTTCTTCAAACTTTTTGGTAATCTTTAACGAGGCTGTCGACTGTCCCCTATGAACATTCTCATACTCCAAATATAACTTATTGGATAGATCTATCAGATCCTGAGGAATCTGGGTGGTCGCAGCATTATTTGTACATATTCTATTGCTCCTAATAATAGCAGGGAAATGTTTTCTAATTCTCGACGTTTCCATCTTATTTCCTGTCGCACACTAGATAATAATTTTCAATCGAGGCATAATACTTTCTGTAAAAATCTTCTATTGTTTTGTTACATGTGTTAGTGACGAAAAATTGTGGCAGGTCATCGTCAAAACTTTAGTGCCTAAACGGGCAGGATATAAGCATGCTTTTAAGGGAGTTGCATACTTCTTTTAGAGAAATGGCTTGAGGTGCTTGATTGGGTAAGAAGAAGGTCATAACCGAGGAAGAACTGAGCGAGGTGGTGCTTCCATCCGCAAACGATGTTTTAGGCGTAGCCATTAACCTGCTCGGTTTCGACCGTGTTTTGGTCAAATGTCAAGATGGAAATGAGCGTCTGTGCCGTATTCGTGGAAAAATGAAGCATAGGGTTTGGATACGTGAAGGGGATGTTGTTTTGGTTTCTTCATGGGATTTTCAGTCTGACAAGCGTGGGGATTTGATTTGGCGCTACGCAAAGTCACAGGCGGAATGGCTTCGGAAAAAAGGGCACTTGGCAATCTAGTTTTATATGAGTGGAGAAAGACAAGTGTCTTTTCGGAAACGAGTTGAAAAAAAGCTTCAAAAAAAAGAAAGAAGTTATGAGATTGAACAGTTGATGAAGGAAAAGCGAAGTGAAGAGTACGAGGTTTTGGAAGAGGTTTTCGACCGTTCGACCCTCATGGTAATCTACGATTTTTTGAACAAAGGTACAATAAGCGAGATTCATGGAGTTGTTAAAGCCGGGAAAGAGTCGCGAGTTTACTGGGGAAAAGACAAGGAGGCGAACGAATTGGCCATAAAGATTTACTTAACTGTTTCAGCGGAGTTTCGCAAAGGCATACTGAAGTATATCGAGGGAGACTCTAGATTTAAAGGTGTCAGACGTGACACACGCTCACTAATCTTTGCTTGGGCCCAGAAGGAATTCAAGAATTTGGAGCAGGCAACAGTAGCGAAAGTGAGGGTGCCGAGGCCAATTGCTGTAAAAAACAATGTGCTCATCATGGGTTTCATCGGAAAAAATGGTGTAAGCGCCCCCTCTCTGAAGGAACTGCCGCCAGAAAGGCCCGAGAAAATATACAGAACTCTTTTTACTTATTTAAGGCGTCTTTACCAAAAGGCAGAGCTTGTTCACGGAGATCTAAGCGAATACAACATTATGATTTGGAAGGGCCGTCCAGTATTGTTTGATGTTTCCCAGGCTGTTCCGCTTTCGCATCCCATGGCAGACTTTCTTCTGCATAGAGATTTGACTAATTTGAACAGATTTTTTGCCAAGTCACGCATTGAGGTTCCTTCGATTGAAGAATGTTATAGGATGGTTACTGGTCATGGCAAAACCTAGCACGTTTCTAAAAGTCCCTAAAGAGCGAGTCGGAGTTCTGATAGGGCCTGAGGGTAGAATCAAGAAAAGCATTGAAGAAAAGCTTTCAGTCCAACTTCAAATAGATAGCGAATCAGGCGACATCACAGTCATGACTACTGAAAAGTCTGATGATCCATCTGTGCTTTTTAAGGCAAAAGATGTCATAACTGCCATCGGAAGAGGTGTCTCCCCTGAACATGCGTTTCGCTTAATCCGCGACGAAGAAGCTATCCTAGACGTCTTAGACTTACGGACTATTTTCGGAAGGGCCGAATCAGACATTCAGCGAGTCAAAGGGCGAATAATCGGAATGAATGGCAAAACCCGCCGAATAATCGAAGAACTAACAGACACTAACGTGGCTGTTTACGGGCACACAGTCAGCATAATTGGAAATGTTGAGCAGGCCCAAATAGCCAGGGAAGCAATACAAATGTTAATTCAAGGGAGCCAACACAGCACGGTCTACAGATTCCTACACAGAAAGCGCAGAGAACTCAAAAAGAAAATGCTTGAACTCTGGGAGAAACCAGCAGAGAAATGAGCTAGGCGGGCTCTCCGCACTCAAGATCCCAATCATACGGGATTCAGCGGGGCCAGAGTCGTCATCGCCCACCATTCAAAATTAAAATGTGGGACTTAAATAAAAATGTATGGGAGCAAGCCATCCGCGTGTTGAATACTCATGTTGAAGTACATTCATGTCGTTCCATTGGGAGCCGAAAGTTTTGGCGTCAGGTCAATGTGTACCTATGTTGAAACTCCAGACGTGAAAATTCTCTTGGATGCTGGAGTTTCGCTTTGCCCAAACCGTTTTCGTTTACCTCCTCACCCGAAGGAATTTGAAGCAATAGATACATGTCGCAGAAAAATCGTAGAGACAGCCGAAAAAGTCGAAGTAGTAACATTAAGCCATTACCATTTTGATCATCATACGCCTTCTTTTGAAGATTGGCTATCAAATTGGACAGCCCTAACCGAAACG
>Ga0315310_10001817_pt1 | contig 13470 bp, 11 predicted proteins | sample TDP5_MG_FD_203630 | JGI IMG/M metagenome (GOLD analysis project Ga0315310, IMG submission 203630) | Freshwater sediment microbial communities from Lake Towuti, South Sulawesi, Indonesia - TDP5 | ecosystem: Environmental > Aquatic > Freshwater > Lake > Sediment | place: Indonesia: South Sulawesi... | reverse complement strand
CAACAGGGCAGCGATCAAAACCGTGATCAGAGAAGCAGTCAGGAAAGAGAAATGGTACTTCATCATCAAAAAATAGCAGAGGAGAGCTGAGATCATAATGATTTCGCCATGGGCAAAATTGAGAATATCTGTTGCCTTGATGATGAGCACGAAACCCAGGGCGATCAGAGCGTAAAGACAACCTACGGCAATTCCGCTGGTGAATAGCTGCATAAAGTATAAGAATCCTGATGTCACTGCGATGCCCCTTGTCGAAAGCCTAATACATGGCCTCAATAATATCCTGATACTTTTTTTCGATAATAGCCCTTTTTACCTTCATGGTGGCGGTGAGTTCTTCGTCGTCCGGGTCCAGTTCTTTCTCCAGGATTTTGAATTTCTTAATTGTCTCAACGCGCGAAAAGTGTTTGTTGACTTCTTCCACTTCCTTTCCAATGAGTTTATAGACCGCGGGATGCGTGGCAAGACTTTTGTAAGTGGTATAAGCAATCTTATGGTTCTGTGCCCAGTTTGAAACATTCTCAAGATCAATTTGAATCAAACAGGAAAGGTATTTCCGACGGTCGCCGATAACAATCGCCTCCTTGATAAAGGGACTGAATTTGAGTTTGTTCTCTATTTCCGAAGGAGCGATATTTTTACCTCCAGCAGTAATAATGATGTCCTTTTTTCGATCGGTGATGTAAAGAATGCCCTCTTCGTCCACCTGCCCTATATCTCCAGTGTGAAGCCAGCCACCCACAATGGTATCTTGGGTTGCCTTGGGGTTACCGTAATAACCAACAAAAACCGAATCTCCCTTCTGAAAAATCTCCCCATCCTCCGCCAATTTGAATTCCACGCCGGGGATCGGCTTGCCCACGCCACCGACTCTGATTTCATGATCTTTTGGCATGAAAGAAATTCCACTCATCTCTGTCATTCCATAACATTCCCGAACGGGCACACCGATAGAATGGTAGAATCTCATTAGATCGGGCGAAAGGGGGGCGGCTCCACTGACAAAGATACGGGTCTGCAAAAGGCCCAATTGATTTTTGAGGGCGCGGAAAAGGGTGAGATAAGCGATCCTATGGAGCATCTTCCAAAGCCATGGTACGGGTTTGTTCTCAAGTTTGTATCGAGAAACCCGCTCACCAATGGGCACCATCGCCTTAAAAACCCATTGCTTAAAGAAAACGGCATCCTGCATGCGAATCGTGATACTCGAGTGCATCTTCTCCCAGATGCGGGGGACGTTGAGGAAGACCGTAGGAGAGATCTCTTTCATATCCTCCTGAAGGGTATTGACACTCTCGGCGAAATTGACGGTATATCCTACATACATAGGAAAGATCAGAGAGAACATCCGCTCCGCAATGTGGCAGAGAGGTAAAACAGAGACGACCGAATCATTCAATCTGAAATCCAATACCTGAGAAAGTCCCTTCACCATGCTGATCATCCCTTTATGGCTGATCATGGCCCCTTTGGGGTCCCCCGTTGTCCCCGAGGTGTAGACGAGAATACCCACATCTTCGTATCGCGTTGAGCCGATACTCTCCTCAAAAAAATGAGGCATCTGTTCATGTAAGGCTCGACCCATCTTCTCGGTCTCTTTAAAACTGATGATGAGGGGATCCTTGTACCTTCGGAGGCCTTTCATATCGATGACGATTACCTTTTTGAGAAGGGAGAGCTCATTTTTCACTTGAAGGACTTTATCGACTTGCTCCTGATCTTTGACAACAACAAATTTAGAATCTGAGTTTTCGAGAATATACTTGACCTGCCTGGCAACATCCGTCGGATAAATCCCTACGGCGACGCCGGAGAGAGACTGGGTGGCAATGTCCGCATAGAGCCATTCACAACAATTGTCTCCCAAGATCGCCACCTTGTCCCCGGGCTCGAATCCTAAAGCCTTGAGCCCCAGGGCGAAATCACGGACATGCTCATAATAATCCTTCCAGGTCACCCGTTTCCAGATCCCAAGATCCTTGTCACGAAGAGCAACCCGATCCCCATGCTCACGAACGTTCTTCAAAAAAAGTTTTGGAACGGTATCCGCTTCCATGGATCTGCCTCTTCCAGGATTAACCCCCTTCCCCAAGATAGGCCTCAATCACCTTTGGATTAGTTTGAATTTCAGAGGGAATCCCTTCAGCAATCTTGGACCCAAAATTAAGGACCGTAATCCAGTCCGCAATGTCCATCACCATGGCGATGTCGTGCTCCACCATGATAATGGTGACTTCCAGTTCTTCTTTGATATCTAGGACGAAGCGAGCGATATCTTCTGTTTCCTCCACATTCATGCCTGAAGTAGGTTCGTCCAGCAACAGGACCTTTGGCTCCATGGCCAAAGCTCGACCCAACTCCACCCTCTTCTGGATACCGTAGGGAAGGGCTCCGACGACCTTCTTACGGACCTTCTCAATCTCCAAAAAATCGATTACCTCTTCCACCTTCTGACGATGATGAATCTCCTCCCTGAGGGCTCTCCCATAAAAGAAAATGCTGGAGATAGGTCCCGAACGGAATCGATGATGTCGACCTAAAAGGAGATTATCAATCACACTCATATGGCGAAAAAGTTCGATATTTTGAAATGTTCTGGCAATGCCAAGATTAGCGATCTGGTGAGGTTTTTTGTTGAGGATCGACTTACCTTCAAAAAGGATGTCTCCTTCGGAAGGCTTATAGACGCCGTTAAGGCAATTGAAAAGGGAGGTCTTCCCTGCCCCGTTCGGTCCGATCACGGCGTGGATCTCCCCTTTTTGCACTTTCATGTCCACATGGTACAAGGCAACGATGCCACCAAATTCGAGCGTTAAATTCTTAATTTCCAGTTGATCCATCATTCAACACATCAATCCAAAATCAATTGAGAATTGCGAATTGACCATTGTTAATTGATCATTGATTTTTCATCAGGAGAGCCATCGTTTTCGACGTTTGTAGTGTTTCACTTCAGCATAGCTCTTCTTCGTCGCCTCATCAGTGATCCCCAGATAGAACTCTTTGACATCCTCATTCTCCATGAGCTCTTTGCAAGGTCCATCGAGGACGATTTTTCCATTTTCCATGATGTATCCATACTGTGAGAAGTTTAAAGCAATACGGGCATTCTGTTCGATCAGGAGGATCGCCGTTCTCTGTTCCAGGTTAATCGTCTTTAGGATGTCAAAAATCTCTCTAACTAGAAGGGGAGCAAGACCGAGAGAAGGTTCATCCAGCATCATCAACTTGGGCTTGGACATTAGAGCACGACCGATGACCAGCATCTGTTGTTCTCCACCGGAAAGGAAGATCGACAATTGATTCCTTCGCTTTGCCAAGATAGGGAAATAACCAAAGATCATCTCCAGATCTCTCTTAATCGATGCCCTGTCTGACCTCGTGTGGGCTCCAATCATCAGATTTTCGATGACGGTCAAATCATCAAAGACCTTTCGACCTTCGGGTACCATCGTGATCCCCAATTTAACGATCTGGTCCGCATCCAATCGATGGATAGGTCTTCCCATAAACTCAATGTTTCCTTCTTTGAGTTCCCCATTCTGCGTCTCCAAGATCCCAGAGATGGCCTTTAGAGTCGTTGATTTTCCAGCCCCATTGGCTCCCAATAAGGCCACTACACCGAGTTCAGACACTTCTAGGGAGATCCCCTTCAACACAAGTATTACCTCGTTATAGACGACCTCGATGTTATTCACTTTTAACATAGCATCATCGCTCCACAACAATGGCTGTGCCCACACCCCCCCCGGCACAGAGAGAGGAAATGCCTAAGTTCAACCCCTGCCTTTCCATTTCATAGAGAAGCGTTATTAGGATCCGGCAGCCCGTAGATCCCACCGGATGTCCCAAAGAAATCCCACTCCCGTTCACATTCGTAATGTCCCGGTTGAGCCCGAGTTCCTTTTCGCAACTCAGGTAGTATGAAGCAAAGGCCTCGTTGATCTCAAAAAGCTGAACATCCTTAAGAGAAAGGCCATTCTCCTTGAGGACTCTCTGGATAGCTGGAACAGGTGCAAGGCCCACTAGGTAAGGATCCGAAGCGACGGTGCAATAGGATCGAATCTTGGCCAGAGGTTTCAAATCCCGTTCCATCGCCTTCTCTTCGCTCATCAAAATGACAGCTGCCGCTCCGTCATTCAGTCCGGAGGAATTACCCGCAGTGACAGAACCTCCCTCTTTAAAAGCTGACTTTAGACGGGATAAGGCCTCTAAGGTTGTATCCTCCCGAGGGTGTTCGTCTATGGTAAACTCTATCGTTTTTCCTTTGGCCGTGGGAACTTCTACGGGGACAATCTCCCTTTTAAATCTTCCCTCTTTGATGGCACGTATGGCTCGCTGGTGACTGCTCAGAGCCAATGCATCCTGTTCTTCACGGCTGATATGATATTTTTCCGCAAGCCGCTCCGCGGCGATACCCATTCCTCCTCCAACAGGATACTCCTGCATCCCTTTCCAGAATAGGTCAATGAGCTGGGCATGACGCAACCTCTGTCCCCATCGGGCTGTCTCCATGATATAGGGTGCATTGCTCATTGATTCTACGCCACCAGCCAAGACGACATCGGCTTGACCGATTGCGATGGCGTTGGCGCCATCGATGATAGCTTGAGAGGCCGAGGCACACGCACAGTTGATCGTGTAACCTGGGACCTCATAAGGAATGCCCATTAAAAGAGGGGCGACACGACCGATGTTCTGTTCCACGGGAGCAAAGCAATTTCCAATAATGACCTGATTCACATCCCCCTTTTCGATTTGGGCTCGTTGTATGCTCTCCCTCATCACCGTGATCATTAAATCGAGGGGCTTCACAGTCTGCAAAGAACCGCCAAAATCACCTATTGGAGTTCTGACACCACTAGCAATTGCAACCTTTCTCATCGATCCTTTCTCCGTCCACATGTCAGTTGCAAAAAACACCAAAGGAACCGAGCAAGGGGGCTGGAAGAACCTTACAGCGGTGCCTTTAATTAATGAGCGAACCAGCGGCTTTCAAAAACCGAAACAGAAGCCGCCCAAAGCGAAGTCGTCCATTCCCCGTAAATCCTTATGAATGACCGCAATTGTAAGGCTTTGAAAGTACCCCTGCCTGTGACGGTATGCAACATTTCCGTCTATCCAATCCGTCACAATCTCCCGAGGAGTTCCCGGGCGATGATCAACTTCTCAATCTCCTTGGTTCCCTCTACTATCTCCACAAGCTTGGCATCTCGATAGAGTCGTTCAATCCCATATTCACCCAGATGGCCATATCCGCCATGAATCTGCACCACTTCATCAATTACTTTGACAGCCGCCTCTCCTGAAAACCACTTGGCCATCGAAATCAGTTTAGGATCGATCTTTCCATGGTCTGCCATCCAGCCGGCCTGATAGCATAGGACTCTTGCGGCTTCAATCAAGCTTGCCATCTCCGCCAATTTGAATTGGATTCCCTGAAAGCTCCCAAGGGGGCTTCCGAACTGTTTTCTCTGTTTTGAATATTGGATGGCCCGCTCCAGTCCTCCTTGGGCGATACCTACTCCTGAGCTGGCCACCGTGACCCGAGTTCGATTGAAGACGGCCATGAGTTGGTGAAACCCTCCTCCCTCCACTTCTCCTATTAAATTCTCTAAAGGAACCTCCACCTCTGAGAAATGGATTTCTGCTGTATCGGAGGCCCTCATCCCCAATTTTCTTTTCAATTTATTGGCCTCAAATCCCTCTCGATTTGTCTCAACCAGGATAGCACTATGACGCTTGGTCTTATCCTTCTCATCTTCATTGGTGAGGCAGAGAACAACCAAATAATCAGCGATGTTGCCATTCGTAATAAACATCTTGCTTCCGTTGATCACATAGTGATCATTCACCTTGTAAGCCACGGTAGACACGGAAGCCACATCGCTTCCAGCATCTGGTTCCGTAATAGCCATCCCCATGATGGCTTCTCCCTTAGGTAACAGGGGGAGGTATTTCTTCTTCTGCTCTTCTCTTCCAAACAATAGAACAAACTCTGAACCCAAAGTCGTATGGATGATGGCCCCACACCCTGCATCGACCCGAGAGAATTCCTCAGTAATGAGGGCATGCTCCAGAAAACCTAAGCCTGGCCCTCCATAGGCCTCATCAATGAAGGTTCCTATAAATCCAAGGCCGCAAGCCTTCTTCCATAATTCCTTTGGGAAAGTTTCGTTGATGTCACATTCCTCAGCGAATTCTGGAAAGGCTTTCTCTGCAAATTCTCGGGCAGCCTTTTTTATGTCTTGCTGTTCATCCGTCAGCTCAAAATCCATCTTCAGTCCTTGAATAAAAAATATCAACTGTGAAGCTTAGAGTTCACTTCTTTGGGCATTTGGAGTTGGATATTTTAATTTGGTGTTACCCTTCTACAGTCTTCCCAAGAGCTCTCGGGCGATGGTATTCTTCTCGATCTCTTTCGTACCCTCATAGATCTCGACAATCTTCGCATCTCGGTAAAAGCGTTCCATATCGTAATCAGCGATATATCCATAGCCGCCGTGGAGTTGAAGAGCTTCATTGGCTACTTTGACCCCCACTTCTCCAGCAAAATACTTGGCTATGGAAATAAGTTTTGGATCTATCTTCCCATGATCGACCATCCATCCCGCCTTATAGCAGAGAGCACGGGCCGCTTCAACCCATGTAGCCATCTCTGCGATCTTAAATTGGATGGCCTGAAAGGTTCCAAGGGGTTGACCAAATTGTTTTCTTTGTTTCACATATCTAATGGCCTTGTCCAGGGCTCCTTGGGCCACACCCACACCTTGAGAAGCAGCAATGACACGGTTAATGTTGAAGAGTTGCATGATTTGCGAAAATCCTTCTCCCTCTTCTTGACCGATCAGATTCTCCCTCGGAACCCTCACATCAGTGAATCGGATCTCTGCAGTATCCGATGCCCTGATTCCCATCTTCCCTGTCAATTTTGTAGCTCCAAATCCATGCCGCTCCGTTTCCACAATGATCGTTCCAAATCTCTTGAGCCTCGATTCAGCCTCTGGATGGGCCAAACAGAATACGGCGAGATAGTTGGCAATACTTCCGTTTGTGATGAATTGTTTTGTCCCATTAATCACATAGTGATCGCCCTCTCTTTTTGCCAAGGTCAAAATGGAGAGGATATCGCTTCCCGCATCTGGCTCTGTAATGGCCGTTCCCATAATTGCCTTTCCCTTTGTGAGAGGTGGAAGGTATTTCTTTTTCTGTTCTTCAGTGCCATAAATTTGAATCAATTCGGAGCCGAACGCCGTCAGTAAAATATTCCCACATCCAGGATCCACCCTCCAAAATTCTTCCATCACCATCGCAAATTCAAGAAATCCTAATCCGAGGCCTCCGTACTCCTTTTTGATAAAGAGTCCAATAAAACCCATTTCGCAAGCCTTTTTCCAAAGGTCTCTTGGGAACTCCTCCCGGCGGTCATATTCTCGCGCGATCTCAGGAAACTCTCCTTCAGCAAACTCCCGTGCGGCCAAACGAATTTGTTTCTGCCTTTGGGTCAGTTCGAAATCCATTTACTTCTCCTTCAACTCAAATCATCAAGCCCTTGAGCATGATTTTTTTAAAGGTGTTAACATAGGCTTCCCCATCAATTTCATTCCGATTCATAAACCACCTGATTAAAATTCCATCATGAAAGGCGATGATGATGAGGGCAGCCAGGTCTGGATCCATCTCTTTCTTAAGAATCTTCTCTTTCTTCCCCTGAAGTATGAGGCTGGAAAGAAATTTTTGATATTTCCTATAAATCCTTCTAAATTCAGGCTCTGTCCCATGATGGGCTCCCACGAGTTCTGCTGCCAGAGTAGTAAATGAAACACAAAGTTCTCGATTATAATAGGAGAAAGCAGCATTATAGCGAAAATACTTTTCAATTTTATCGTGGACATTTCCCTGGACATCCTTGACGCCCTGGATCAAACCATCTAAGAAACGCTTTTCGAATTCTTCCATGATTCTTTTCAGAAGGTCCTCTTTGCTCTTGAAATGCCAGTAAAGAGCCCCTTTGGTTACCCCCGCCGCTTGGGTGATATCATCGATTGAAGTCCCGTGGTAGCCCTTCTCTAAAAAAATCTTCATCGCCTGCTGAAGAATCCGGTTCGCCGTATCCTTTGACGGAAGCGTTCTTGGGATTCTTTGGTTTTTCTTTGCCAAGTTATATACTAAACGGTTAGTATGGGTGGGATGGGACCATGTTAAGGGTTTCAAAAAAATTTGTCAAGAAAAAAGTTGAAGTCAGAAAATTCATCCCTTATAGTATAAAGAGACTGCCGGATGGGGAGGAAGGGATGATTGTCAAGCAGTACGAGGTCGGAAATTTTGCAGTCTTCTGTTATCTGGTCGGAGATGAAGAAACGAAGGAAGGCTTGTTCATTGATCCTGCCGATGATACAGAGATGCTCCTATCCGAGGCAAAATCTAACGGTATCAATAAGATCAAATATATCGTCAACACCCATTCCCATGTGGATCATATCATGGGCAATGCAGCAATGAAGAAGAAGACCAGTGCTCAGATCATCATCCATGAAGAAGATGCAAAGTATCTTACCCGAATCCCTTCTGAACTTCTGATCATGTTCAGAGCTACGGCCTCCCCTTCTGCTGACCTTCTGGTCAAAGAAGGAGATGTGATTCAGGTGGGCCATGTGACTCTCAAAGTGATCCACACGCCAGGTCATTCTCCAGGAGGGATGTCCCTCTATATGGATGGAATGGTCTTCACAGGAGACACGCTCTTCGTAGGTTCTGTGGGAAGGACAGATTTTCCTGGAAGTTCATGGGATGCCATGGACGCATCCATTCGGAAAAAACTCTATGTCCTGCCGGGAGATACCGTAGTTCTTCCCGGTCATAATTATGGTCCCACGCCCACTTCGACCATTCAATACGAGAGGCGACACAATCCCTTTGTCCGAGGGTGAGGATTCGATCTTGCCTCCTCTGTCAAAGACGCCTGTTCCTTTTTGGGCGAAATTATGTATTTGAACTCTTGGCAAGCATCAAATACCAAGCTCCAATATCCAAATAACGACCAAAATTTTAAGATATTATTAATCGAAATAAGTTTTCGACAATTTGATCATTTTGATCATTAGAATTTGGAATTACGTAGAAAATACCTTTTAAATCCCCCACACCCCCCTTTGCTAAAGGGGGAAAGCGGGGATTAGGAATTTTCATGGCTCGAGGGTGACGTAGCCGATCATGGGCAATTTATTTGTCATTTGGGATTTGTAATTCAAAGATGGTCAAACGCCATACCAGGTGGCTAATTCTTTTATCTTTTTTTCTTATCTTCTTAATCTTCCTTTATCTTTTTTTATTACCCGATGTTTACAACCTGAAAAAGGAAAATCCCAAAAAGACCGCTTTGATGGAGTATCGGGAGAAGGAGGCAAAAGAGAAAGGTAAAAAGTTCAAGATCCATCAGATATGGGTACCTCTTTCCCACATATCACCCTATCTCATCAAGGCTCTCTTGATTGCAGAGGATGATAAATTCTGGAGCCACGAAGGTTTCGATTTTGAGGCAATCCAGAAAGCCATAGAAAGAGACATCAAGGCGAAGAAATTCAAGTTTGGCGGCAGCACCATCAGCCAACAGTTGGCGAGGAATCTTTATCTCTCTCCAGCTAAAAACCCTTTGCGAAAAATTAGAGAGGCTCTCATCACATGGAGAATGGAGAAAGTCCTCTCAAAAAAACGAATCCTGGAGCTCTATCTCAATGTGGTGGAATGGGGGGATGGGATATTCGGTGTGGAGTCGGCCTCGAGACACTGTTTTGAAAAAACCTCATCAGAATTGACTCCCCAGGAAGCGGCAAGGCTTGCGGCAGTCCTTCCCAATCCGAGAAGATATCATCCTGCGGAAGACCAGCGATACGTGACGGACCGCTCAAACCTCATCTACAGCATCATGATTCAGAGAGGAATCGTTGTCCCTGAATACGAAGAGGTGACAAAAAAAGAAGGATTTGAGAAATTAAATCCTCCCAATTGATTTTTAGAGATCACCCTCCCTTAAGACTTTAAGAATGAAGATCTCTGTTTCTGGAGGAAGGGTATCCTTACTGATAGTCAAAAGGTTTGTATTGAGCGATCGAACTCTATAAGGCCCATCGATGAACCTCTCCAGAACGTTCATCTGATACCAGTAGTGCATGGGAATAACGACCTTTGGTTTTAACTGTTCTACGATCCGCTTGGCCCCCTCTGGTCCAGCGGTATAGACCCCACCGATGACCTGAAGGAGGATGTCCACGTGTCCAATGAGTTGGAGTTGATCCTCATTGTAGGGCTCGCTCACATCACCGGAATGTAAGATACAGAGACCGTCCATCTCAAATACGAATGCAGAACCCCTCAGACTACCTTCATATCCAGGAAACCCTCTCTGATGGATAGGGACGTTATAGATCAGGACATCATGGAAGGTGGTATTGATCTGATTCCAATCACTAGCTCCTTCTTTTAGACCCCGAAGGACAAGAGGATTTCCCTTGGCAAGCCCAGCGTTATTATGGTTCCCATGTTCCCTTCCAATAGTCACGACATGAGGCCATACCTCAGGCATGGGGAACCCCATGGCCCCAAATGGGTCAGTGATAATTTTTGTCCCATTGCTCGACGTGATCTGGAAGAAGGAATGACCAAACCATTTGATCTCGATGGAATTTGAAAGGGCAGCCGGTTTTAAAATATATCCCCCAGCGATATTAGGATTTCGACAGGCCGCATGAGACTCCCATAAAAACAGATGTGGCCATAGAAAAAGATACTGGGAGATAAGTGACAGAATCAGGAAACATCTTACCACTTTGAACTTTGAACCTTGAACCTTAAACTTCACAATTCTCCTCCTATCATATCAGTCCCCATTTTCTCCTAAGATACCATTCTGTTCCAAGGAGAGCAAGAGCAATGGCCAGAGCATACGTCATCCCCCAGAGAGGCAGACGCTTCTCCTCAATGAAACTGTGCTGACGTCTTTGGGTGTAAGCTTCTATCTCTCTTAAGAGGTCCTCGCTATTTGATAGTAATTTCCCTCCGGTGGATGCAGAGACCTTGATGAGCTGCTCATGATCGGGTGCGGCATCCAGAGTATCGAGAAGTCCGGCGACGACTATGGATTCTTCCAGACTGCTGGCTGATGTTTCAACTTTTAATTTGTATATCCCGCCTTTTTGAGGGAGAAAGGAACCCAGATACTCACCTGATTGACCGGTTTGCTTTAGTCTCGCCTCAATCTTAACGCCATCGGGATTAAGGACAGAAAAAGAGACTACGGATCGGAGATTCGGAGAAAGATCTTCTTCTCTGAGTTTAATCCTTATTTCCATTTCCTGACCAACAGATCCTGCGCTCTCCGGTAGGCTGATCTCAACAGGATTCAGGTCCGGATCTTTCGTGAGCCACCGGACCATCCTGTCCACAAGCCTGAGGTAAGCCAGATTGCCCTTCCCTCTGGCAACCATTCCCATATACCATTTCCAGGCGTAGTCTGTGGCCAGGGTGAGAACTCTTCCGTTCCCGTAACTGGAGACAGTTAGGACGGGCCAGGGGATTCCATCTGCGCTTTCCAAAAGGACGGTCGCAGAGCTCTTGGATTCCAGTAAGTTAAAGCCATCGAGAGGTGGCATCTCCCGCCAAAAGTTGAGACGGTGGACATCATCACCTGCGATATCCGATGATAAACGCGTGATGGGATGGATGACTCCAGCCCGGTTCAACCTCACACCTACCTGGGAACCCCTGCGATAGTTCTCCTTCTCTGGGAATCTAACAGGGAGGATTTCTCCTATAGGGGTCATTGCATATCTTCCCTCGTTTACGACACTAGGGCCTCCGATCATGGCGAAGCCACCCCCGGCCCTCACAAATTCCCTGATGCTCTCAAGATGATGGGGGCTGAGGTAAAGAGGGTATTTAAAGTTATCGAATATCAGAAGGTCGAAGCTCTTGATATCCTTTGAGAAGAGGGTCTCCACCGGAAAGGGAATCAGGCTCTGTTCGTGAGTGGGAACATTGAGGATATCCGAGGGCGTTCTCAGGATGATGAAGGAGAGGAGATCAATGGAGGGATCGTTCTTGAGGGCTGTTCTCATGAAGCGGTAATTCATGCTGGGGCTACCTGAGACCATCAGGATTCTGATCTTGTCACGGACGACCTTCAAGGAGAGGTTGAAACTGTTGTTAGAGACTAAACTCTCTCCAAACTGTTGCGGGATTGATATGGATAGGTTTTTCTGGCCCACCTCATCCGGTATGAATGAAAGAGATGTAGTAACCTCACCAGGGCTAGTGTTGATCCGGGTGTTTTTGGCAGTGAGAAGTTTGTTTCCTTCTTTCAAAAGCACTGGAAGTGGGAGACCCGTGTAACCATAGCTTTTGATCGTTACATCGATTATGACCTCTCTTCCCCTGAAGGCCAGGGAAGGGGCTTTGACTGCTTTGATTAGGATATCCTTATACTCTCCCGGACTCCCAAGGGGAACGGTAATGAGAGGATGGTTTGTTGACTGGCCCTCATTCCATTTCAAATTCCCATCGCTAAAAAGAAGAGCGAGAGTGTTCTTTCCGCTAAGCTCCTTCAGAATCTCACTCAGATTTCCCTTCATGCCCTCAGCCTTCAAGCCTGCCAGTTCTTTAACCTCTATGGCTCTAAGTGATTCGCTCACTCCATAAAGCCTAACCTCAAACCTTTCATTCAAGGACTTCAACAGCGGGTTTGTCCCTTCTGTGAGAAGTGTCTTGGCTTCTTCAAGACGGCTTGCTTTTCCTGGACGCTCGGGTTGCCCCATGCTCTGAGAGGTATCTAAAAGGACCGCTATCGCTGGCAATAACTTATGCTCCTTCTTCTCAACCAGAGAGGGATTGAGCGCAAAAGCGATAAGAAACGAAATCGTACCAAAGCGGAGGAGAGAGAGACTCAGCCCCCTCGAATGCCCCAATCTTTTCCGAAGAAGGCAATACTGAACGATGGCTGATGCAAATCCACCAGAGAAGAGAAGAAGAATCAGCCAGAGAGGAAACACAGGGGCAATCGTTATCTGATCCAGATTCATAAGCTCTGACGCCTCTTGATGAAGGGATGATGGATGATATCCTTCTTGTAGTCTGACGTTAGGGAGTAGACGATGATGTTGATCCCAAGTTTGAAAGCAGCACTCCTCTGGAGTTCGCCCCCTGGCACGCAATCATTGATCCACTTGCCGAATCTGTCTCGTGCCCAGGCACCAGACAGGTCGTTTTGTGAATATAGGACCGGTGTCCAAGTATCGATGGTGATGCCCTCCAGGTAGGCATTGACCCTCTGACGGCCTCCAATACTCCCTATAATATAAAAACTCTGATAGACAGAGTGGTCAGGAGGAAGTCTTTTTAACTCATGGTCAGGGAAAATCTGCTTCATCTCCCTTCGGAAAACCTGATCAAACCCGAATCCTTTGGCCCCCATAGTAT
>Ga0315310_10001814_pt1 | contig 13475 bp, 16 predicted proteins | sample TDP5_MG_FD_203630 | JGI IMG/M metagenome (GOLD analysis project Ga0315310, IMG submission 203630) | Freshwater sediment microbial communities from Lake Towuti, South Sulawesi, Indonesia - TDP5 | ecosystem: Environmental > Aquatic > Freshwater > Lake > Sediment | place: Indonesia: South Sulawesi... | reverse complement strand
TATTTCGAGATAAGTAGAGATGAAATTCTTAGCTATGTCAAATTTTGAAGCTTTCGTGTATCTTGCTAGGTCAATGTGGGAAAGCTGAGAAAAGAGCCGGTCAACAAAATCTTGTTTGCTTACTCTATTGATTCTGAAAAATGATGTTCTAATGTTCTTTACGGATTTCAAGAAATCATCCGACTTGATCTTTGCATCCTCTTGAATGAGCCTGCAGTAAACATCAGAGGCCTTGCTCGCAAAATCGTCTATATCCTGATAACCATTCTTATGAATGAAATCCATGGTAATAGAGATTACTTTTCTGCTGAATGACTCATTCATTTTGTTCTCCCTGAGTCTTTTCCTCTGTGATCTGCGGTGGCTCTGGGACCTCGACGGCAACAACTTCCTTCTCAAGCTCGAAGTCTTTTATGAGCTTCTGACTGATGCGAAGAAGACTATCCACCTTTCTCTTCTTGTAGACAATGCCTTCCTTAGTAACTTCCTTAACTTCTATCAATCCCATGTCTTTCAATTTTGTAATTTCTGTGGAAACGTTTGGCAATTTTAGTTTCAGATCGTCTGCAATCTTCCCGACTGACCTTTTGCCATCAACAGCGACGAAAATTCTGGCTCTGTTAATCGCCTTCTTCTTTCCGGGCACATTTCCGAAGAATTCCATGATTTCTGTTAGTATCTCTTTACCATGTGCACGCGTTATTAGTTCGATATTGCTGTCAATGGCTTCCTGATGCCAACGTATCTTCTTGACCTCTTCAAACATATTTTCGGTTTCCGGCATGGTATCACCATTATTATGTCATTCAACCTTCTTTTCTTCTGGCTTTACTTCGAGCACAGGCTTTTCTTCGGAGGATTTAGTTGGGGCTTCGACACTCTCCTTTTCCTGTTTAACTTCTTTTGGTTGGGAAACCTCAATACCGAAGTCCTCCAAATCAAACGAACGTCTAAACCGCTCTCCACCTTTTACCGATACATTCTCGCCTAGACCTAGTTTCAGCCAACTTTTCCAGTACCTAGAAATTGTTGCTGTGCTGGAAATTCCTGCTGTCTTGCCAACTTCTATCATTCCTTTACCTCCGTCACTAACTTGATAGACCAATTTCTTCTGGTCAGTGTCAAGAACGGAATTCAGTACTTCCTTAACCTCTCTCATCCCTGCAAATTTTATCCACTTGAGAATTTCTGTTAGTAATCTTGTTTGTTCGCCGTCATCAGAATTCATTTTTCACTACCTCCTTTTGTAACCTCAGATGTTACATTCTTTGTCTCTTCCATGCTCTTATCTGCCGCACCTTTGTCGGTGGGCTGAGGTTTTGCAACTTTCTCTCTCTTTTTTCGAATAATATTTAGTTGGACGTTTATGTTATCTTGACTTTTATTAAGAAGTTTAGCGATTTCAATAGGCCGGAATCCGAGTGAGTCAAGGAGTTCAACCTTATCTTGTTCCTTTTCGATTCCTTTGACATTTTCTACCGCAAGTAGCCTAAGCATTTTGTCCATTTTTTCGGAAATTTCAGCTAACAATTTGTCTGTTTGACTCAATTCATCTTGATCAGATTTTAGGGATTTCTTTTCTTTTTCAGGCATTTCCTTCACCTGTTTTTTCATCCTCAGTTTTTGCGATCGGTTCTAGTTTAGCTACTTCTTTTTCCTCCTCTTCGGGTAACTTTATTAGCTCAATCCATTTTGCTGGCACATAATCGATTTTGCGCTTCGAAGGCTTGCCCCAAGGGTTTTCAACTAAGCCAGCCTTTTCTGCGATTGCAAGAAATCGATTAACAGAGCGAACTGTAACCCCAACATCCTTGGCAATATCCTTAGACAACTTAACGCCATCTATGAGAACCCATATTTTTTTGCGCTCATCAGATGTCATAATTTTGGACAGTTCACTCTCCAAGGCTTCACCATGAGCGAGTGTTAGGATTTTTGATATTCGTTTCAATTCTTCAAGAACTGCGTCTCCATCTGTCATTCGTTCTTCGCCTCTTCAGCTTTCTCGCTATCTTGAACAGGTTTTTCAGTTTGACCTTCTTCCTTCTTTGCCTTTTTCTTAATCTCACTTAAAGCGACGCTGACCGTATTGGGGAGTAGTTCCAATGAGTTTCGCTATCTCAGAAGGACCGAACCCGAACGATGAAAGAGCTATGATTTTATCTTTCTGAATCTTTAAATCCTTCACGAAGTTAAGCGCAAGCAAACGGGCAATGCCATCCATCTTGCCTATTATCTCTTTGAATTGTTTTTCATCCATCCATTTCACCTTCTTAAACCTGTGGCTTAATCCCTTCTTTGCCCTTTTCTTCAGCCCCTGGTTCCTTTTCTGTGAGTAATGCTTTGATCATGGGCACCTCAATACCCAAGTCTTCAAGTGAAAATAGTCGTTCATATCTTCCTTTGAATTTGCTCGAAGGATGGGCTAATCCAATTGTAGCCCATTTTTTCCAGTAACTCCTAATGGCAAAATCGCTAACACCTGCTATTTTAGATATCTCCAAAGAACCTCTTCCATCACTATAATGATAAGCTATTTTCTCCGAATCTTTCATCAGCGTTTCCAAAAGAACAGCCTTGACTCGTTGCATCCCCTCGAATTTTGTCCATTTAAGAATTTCCTCCAGTAGCCCTATCATCTTATCTTGCTTTTCAATCAATGTTTCATTCTCTTTCATAGTGACTCACCTTGCTAATCTCATCCACGTTTCTTGTAATAGTACCGTTGTCCTCTATCATCCCGATGCGCCACTAAACCATACTCCTCGAGAATACTCAAATGATAAGATACAGCTGGCACTGACTCCTGCGAAGGTTTGTCCGGGAACACAGTTTGAGCTATCTGCGACACACTTTTAGTATTGTCGCAGAGTTCGAAGATTCTATGTCTGGTCTGATCTTCAAGGACTTTTGATTTGGCTTTTTCGATTTCAGACGCATTAAGGATCTTGAACAGTGCTAAATGTTCACAGAGTACACTTCTTATTTCTTCGAGTTTGTCGTAGATGTCTTTGTTCGCCATCAAACACCACCATGAGTTTCGGCAGTTTACTGAGCGGCTTCACCCTTTTCTTCTGCCTTTCTGTAGGATTTCCATTCAGACGGAATTTCATCGAAGTCCTCGTTTCGCTTGGGATAGCCTCTCCTATATGACCTAACTAAACCCATTCTCTCGGCCTCTTCAACGAAATATTGCACTGTTCTCGTGGAAACAGCAATTTTCCTCGCAATATCTTCAGTGCTCAGCGTTCCGTCACATAACCGCCACATCTCTTGGCGTTGAGGCGTCGAGGCAATCTTCTCAAGATCCTCTTTGTACGAAGATCTGGCAAGGCGCCTTGTGTGCTCCCTAATCGCATCTAAGCTAACACTTATCCTTCTAAGAATCTCAACTACTTCTTCCGTTTGCATATCAGGTCATCTAAGATTAAATGAAATTGAAATATATAAGCATTTTTCGTTTTAATTATCTAAATGAATGTTCAACAATGAACATCTAACATCTCACAAGTCCAAAACCAGCAGATCAATGTGGAGGAAGATGGCGCCTTGGCCGGGATTTGAACCCGGCTCCCGTTGTGGCATTTTCTAATGTCGGGCGGGCGACAGCCGCCTATACTAGACCGGACTATACTACCAAGGCTGTCAAAGCCAAGAGCGCCAAAATCCATAAAGAAATAGGCAACTACTTAAATTTTATTAAATCAACATAGTTTCTAGGTTGTGACCAATTGCCATGTCATTTCCCGCAAGATTTGAAAGTTATGAACTCTTTCGGATCATCCTTCCTGGTTTCTTTTTTATGAGTCTGCTTTGTGTTTCTGCGTACTTATTTCTTCTAACAAGGTCTGCTTTGATTGAGTTTTCTAAACATCAAGCCTTTCTGCTGGTTGTTGTCGGTGGTGGCATCTTCTTAGGATTTGTACTCTATGCGTACGATCACCCAAAACGAATTAAGGCTTATCGAGAATCAGAGTCAGAGATGCCAAGCAACCACTTAAGGAAAATACTTTGCGATTCTTGTTCTACGCCGTGTACCAACAAGATACTTGACAGAGGCAGCGCGATTGACACATATTTCTATCTACTTAATACTCTCTTTGACTCTGCAAGTAGGGAAAGAGTTCTGTACATTGGTTCGGTTTACCACATCCTTTCTGATATACGTATGCTTTCGTTTGTTTTTGGCTCAACTATAATATCACTTTCCATCTTTGGTTTGGTGCTGCGCCCTAGTCTGCCGATTTTTGATGCAATCTTTGGACTTGCTTTCGGGATTGCCCTTCTTTGTCAATGGATATGGCTTCATCCAGAATTCTTCTGCCATGAGCAACTTAGCAAAGGCGACAAATACCTTAAGTATATTCTAAAGTTCGAAAGACGATATCTTGACCTAAATATCGAGAGGATCAAGATGATGCTCTGCAGGCAAAAGTAAGCAGTGTAAAGATTTGGAAAGTTGGAATTTTGGAGCAAAAAAAACAGATCTCTGCTAACATTCAAACCAGATAACAAGATCAACAATGGTCCAAATCCCGGCCAAGGCGCCATCTTCCTCCGACTCAAAATCATCCATAACGCCTAACTTTCACAGAATTTATTTCCTCTTGTTTGGCTCTCATTTCTGCTGAAGATATGTATATTACGTAACGAGGTCTTTTGGAAAAACTGTTTTCGGTAGCATCTCTTACTTTTAATGTTGCCTGTATCCTTAGATTCTTTAATATATCAAGAATTCTTTTTTGCATCAATTCAGATACGGTCTTAATTTCTGTGCCTAGATGCTCATGCACATGACCATCGCTATCTATGATGCCTGAAAGAACACCAAACTGGAATTCTTCTGGCAACTCTCGGCTTTTCAATTCCTTTTCCAATTGATTATCGAGATTTCTCTTGTACTCTACGTATTTTCGTATGAAATCAACCAGCTCCTTCGAGCTGGCTCTGAGAATTATGTTAGCTTCCCTGACGAAAATGCTGACCCTTTTTCGCCCTTTCTGAAAAACATCGCGCAGGTATGTTGATATGTCCCGGTCTCTCTCAGCATCTAAATAGAATCTGACAATGTAACGACGTGCTTTTCTTCCGAAGTTGAAGCTTCCGTCACCGAGGAAAAACCCGACAATGTAGCCTTTCTCGAATTCTGTCAGAAGATTTATGTCGAGCTTAGTCATTTTGCGGCAATGGTTTTGAGCGTGGTAGTACACCGTGGTTTTCTTAATGCCCAGCTTCTTGGCAATCTGTGCGATTGAGATTCCAGCTTGGGCTAACTTCACTATTTCTCGGGTCTGTTCGTTTGTGAGTCTTTTGGCCAATTCGTCTCGGTTAACTACTAAGGGCACAACACTTATATATAATTTACTATATTTACTATTAAATAGCAAAAAGGGGAGGTAGCGTGATGACTCGTTATTCCAAGCCTGTTTGGCAAATGGTGAAAGAAGCAGCAGAAAAAATGGGAGAAGTAACAGCAAGGGATGTCAAAGACTTTATACGAAAAAACTACGCAAAAGACAACGTTAATGAACTAACCATAAATGCACAAGTTATTGCCTGTTCAGTAAATCATTCATCTGCTCATCATTACCCAGACACTCAAAGATTTTTGTTTTATCTCGGAAATGGTAGATTCAGACTGTATGATCCAGACAAGGACGGACTTTGGCAAATGACCCCAACTGGTCCCCAGAAAATAGGCGCGGAAACCAAATCAGGTGAAGCTCATTTTAGCCAAGTCACTTCAGGTGGTCAAGTACGTCTGCCAAAAGACATCCTCAGCAAGTTGTCAATCAAGGAAAACGACTTTGTAGCATTTGTTGAAGACAAAGATGGAATCATTCATCTAAGAAAAGCAGAATTGCGAATTGTCTAAAGAAAGCCATTAAATCTCCAAGACCATATAGAAACGACCCCAAAAAAGCCACGTTTAGCAACATTGTAACTTCACGCTAACCATGTTGTAACTTCACGCCAAACAACATACAAAAACACGCCAACCCAACCAAAACAAACCAACAAACACAATCAGAAACAAAAATCAAACCCAAAAAGCAAACAAAACACCCACCTTCACTAAAAAGAAAAATTTTTCTGCACTTGAGATAGACCTATCGACTAAGGGCGACAGCCGCTTATACTAGACCGGACTATACTACCAGGGCTATTCAACGTGGCTAAAAGCGCCGTTTGAAAATAATGAAAAACATACACTAATTAAGCTTTCTTGGAACACACCACGCAAGCTCAATTCAGCCTAGTAGTTGTCGTAACAGAAACCTACGCTAGTCAACAACGACTTCAATACTTCTCTCCGCACACCAGCACCTGCTGATGATGACGCACTACAGCGCAAGTCAACTTCATCACACAAACCCGCCACACACCGCAACTATGGTGTTATTACCGGTTCTAAGCGGAAGTTAATGACTCGTGAACAGAAACCAGCCCCAACACAGCACGTGTTAGTGTTTCTAAGGCGACGTCAACATTAACGTGCACACAATTTTCAGTCCGTAGCCGAGCCATACTGGACGTCGTCGTCGCTAGGAACAGTTTGACGACGACGCCCACACAGCTTCAGCCGCTCAACAAACGGCAACAATGGTAGAAGAAGGCATAAGGGACATAACGCCTTCTTCTCCTGAAATTTCTCTTCCCGCAAAGCGCCAAGAACCCTTAGGAGTCGTCTCCGTCCTTGGTCCTGCCACGCCTAAACATACGCGCCAGCCTCTGCCTAAACCTCCCAACACCCACAAAACGCTTCCCGTCCTCACCCTTACCCTTCCCAAACCGAGCAGCAAGCTTCTCAGCCACAAAATAAGCCACAGTCGAATAAGCGACCCCAGCAAACAAATCGATGATATAATGCTCACCCAAATAAACCGCACTAAACCAAACACCCAACGGAAACACAAGCACAGGCAACGCCTTAACCCCCTTAATCTTCATCGCAAAAAGCGCAACTATCCAAGAATACGCCGCATGAAGACTCGGTATAGCAGCAAACGGATTCGGCTGAATCAAAGCGTAAACAGTAGCATACAGTGGCACACCAATAGCCCCATCCATCTGAAATAAAATTCGCTGAGCACCCACACCAAACCACGGCGGAGCAGCAGGATAAACCAGAAACGTAATCAACGCACTATAAGAGGTGATAAGCAAGGTAGCAGTGTACTTCCGATAGTTCTCCGGCGAACGATACCACAACACAAACCCAAACAAGAAAGGAACAATGAAGTGCAAAGAATAGAAAAAAGCACCCATCCAATCGAGAACAGGGGTCCTGAAGAACTGCTGAAGCACCTTAGTCGGAACCGCCCCAAACAAGTAAAGCTCAGTGCTTATGAGTTCACTACTGTGCACGACACCGGTAATATTACTCACAATTCCACGCATACTGTCATAAGCCAACAACAAGGCAATGAAGGGGAACCAGTCTTTCATGAAACGTTGAGCCCGCTTCAAATGAGCCGCATAAATCAAAAAGCACAGAACGAGAAAGTCAGGGGCCGGCAACACACGATAAACCAGACAGAAAACGATCAAGGCCGCTACATAGACTATGGGAAACCTGCCGTTCAAGGTGGTCAGCAAGCGGTCATCAATTCGCAACCTTCGGGCCTTTACCCTCTCATGCTGAACCGCATCAACCAAGCAGATTCCCTCTCACTCTGAAGAAGTTCCGTTATTGTTCAAACCGCATTCTTAACCCTTTCCCCATTACCCGAACTCCCAAAACACCGTGTCTGAAGCACGCAGAAAACAAAAGAAGAAGGCACTAAGCGATGACCTCCTTCTTCTAATGAAAATTAAAACCCGCAGAGCCACAGCCACGATCACAGCGGCAAACCACACAAAGCCACAAATACGCCAACAAAACCATACCTAACACACATGAACCCACAACTCAAAAAACTCGTCAAAGAGGAACTCTCAGGCGAAACAGCCAAAACATACGTGGAACAGATCACCCATTTCCATCGAATCCAAGCCTCAACAATGTTCCACGAAGCCGCAGAACACGTCAAACAACAACTCATCAAAATCGGCCTACAAAACGCAAACATCGAACAGTACCCATCCGACGGCTCCACAAAATACTGGACACACACATCCCCAATGGGCTGGGAAGTCAAAAACGCCGAACTCAGACTGGCTGAACCAGAGGAAAAACTCCTCGCCCGCTACACCGACACACCCACATGCCTACACACATGCAGCAACGCAACGCCACCTGAGGGCGTAACAGCCGAACTCATAGACGTAGGCACAGGCACAAAACCCGAAGACTACGAAGGCAAAGACCTAAAAGACAAACTCGTGCTCGCAACTGGACGAGCCAAACAGGTCCACGAAGAAGCAGTCTACAAACGCGGTGCAGCAGGTGTCATAACAGACACACTAGCCCACGAAATGAAAAACGTCAGAGAAAGCATAGACATACCAGACGCTCACTCCTATCAAGGCATCTGGCCCACAGCCGACATCCTAGACAAAGTCAAATTCGGATTCTCACTGTCAAAAAGACAAGGCAACCACCTGAGAACACTACTCAAAGACAAAAAAACCGTAAAACTCCAAGCCAAAGTCGACGCAAGACTCTTCGCAAGCAGCCTAGACATCGTAACAGCAACAATCCAAGGCGCATCCAGACCCAACGAGGAAGTATTCATAATCGCCCACCTGTGCCATCCTCAACCCAGCGCAAATGACAACGCGTCTGGAAGCGGACTACTTATAGAGACAGCCAGAACCATACAAGCACTGATTGACTCAGGCAAGATAGCGAGACCAAAGAGAACCATCCGATTCCTATGGGTGCCCGAAATATACGGAACCCTCGCATACCTATGCAACCACGAAGACCTAACAAACCGACTGATCGCAGGAATAAACTTAGACATGGTCGGCCAAGACCAAGAACTGTGCAAATCAACGCTGACCCTAGACCGCACCCCAGATTCACTGCCGTCATACCTAAACGACTTGCTACTCAGCCTCATCGAGGAATCAGTCAAGGAGTTTGACTTCGACACAACCTTCGGCTCAGCCTCAACCTTCCGATATGCGGCAAACCCACACACAGGCGGAAGCGACCACCACGAGTTCGTGGACTCTACAATAGCCATACCGTGCGTCATGCTGCTTCAATGGCCAGACACATTCTACCACACCAGCATGGACACAATGGACAAGGTCAGCACAAACAGCCTCAAACGAGTAGGCTGGATAACAACAGTCGCAGCCCTCACACTGGCAAACGCCGACGCTGAAGAGGCCATCTGGCTCCTAAACCAAACATGCTCACGCAGCATAGCCAGAATCGAAGAAACACAGCGCCAAGCCATTCAAGCTCTCTACGAGAACAAACAGGACCCGAGATCAAACAAGGAAGAGCAAGCAAAAGCAATCGCCAAAACCTCACAACGACAGAAAAACAAAATGGAACACATGGTTTGGTGCGAGAAACAAGCCACCTCCTCAGTGAAGAAACTTGCTTACAGTTTAGAGCTGGAAGCAATGATCCAACAATCAAATCAGAGCATAGAAGCCGCAGCGAGACACGCTCAGCAAAGAATAGATGAAACAATATCATTCATGAGCAAAACACTGGACATGCCCATTCCATCACAGATCGAAGAATCCGACGCTGACAAAGAAGCAAAGACAATAATTCCAAAAAGAATGTTCAAGGGAACTCTTTCAACCGAGACCTTCAAGAAACTGCTCGGCGAGGAAGAATACAAATGGTATGAAGAAACCGGCAAAAAAGACATGAAGCTGGCTCTGAAAAACGCAGAGATACTAAACTTCATGGATGGACAAAGAACGCTGCATGAAATCATCAAAGCCGTCTCAGCAGAATACACAGAAACCAACGCCGAATACGCACTGAAATTCGTAAAAGACCTAGAAAAAACGAATCTTGTAACCATTGAAAGCACAGCTTGAACTCAGACAGCTAGCCATATGAGAGTCGAAACCGGAACCAAAGAGTGATGGACAATAGTGCAGTGAAATCTAGCAGATTTGAATGTTTCCTTTTGCCAATTCATCTGTGAACTTGTCTATGTTCTCCAGTTCGTGGTCAACCACATCTTCAATCTGTTCCTTCGCCCTATCAAATGAGTTGTTTTCCTTCATTACAACCTGAGCCGCAGCCACAGCCGGATGATCTATAGGCTTGCCGATCTGACTGAGCAGCCAAATGTACACCTCCTCAAGCTCCGGCACCTCGTGATAGACTCGACCAGCCACCTTGTGAGTTAACGTGTTGTAGATTTTCCCAACATGGCTAACCGGGTTCTTGCCAGCAGCAGCCTCCGAACAGAACGGACGATTCAGAGGTATCACGCCATTGATCCTGTTGCCTCGACCAACCTGTCCCGAGTCTCCTGCCTCCGCACTTGTGCCAAGCACGGTCACGTAGACACCGTCAATGCCTCGACCCTTTTTGTCCAGCGTGTTGATTTCGATTGCGACCTTGTTAAACCTCGTCTTCTTCTTGACAAAGCTGACTATCTGCTCGCGGATCTCTTCTTTCTTCCTGAAGTAGTCGGTCTCATTCTTGACGAAGCGGTCAACAATAGCCATTCCGATAGTTAGGCGTAGCTCATTGTTCTTCCTGCAGCCCATGATCTTGATGTCTTCACCCGACTCTGGAAACTTCTTCTTAAACTCTGCCGAGTTTAAGTGCCTCTCCAAGCCCAAAACTATCTGTTCCAACCGAGTCATCGGCGCATAGCCTACTGCTGCAGACGTGTCGTTGGCACCCAAAACCCTTCCTTTCCGCCTGAAAATGTCCATGAGCTCAGGATGACCAGGTTTGAGCTCCACCTGATACCTGACATGTTCCTCCGGGTCAATAAAACGAAGGCGATTCTTAAACCACTGCTTCGCCGTTTTAACGGCTATCTCTTTCACAGGGATCTTTTCTCCATTCACATCGAAGGTGGCCCTGTCTCCAATAACCAATAGCATTGGTTTCTTTATCTCGCCGCCTCCAAACTTTGGCTCAGACTCGCCAGCGGCAAGCAGAGACTTGTCAATGTTGTGATGCAGTATTACACCAGCTCTTTTGATGTATTCTCGGCTGAGGCTAACAGATATGCGATCCATGATGTGGTCACAAATGCAGTCGGGATGCCCAAGGCCCTTCCTCTCAACTATCTCTAGCTTTTGCTGTTCAAGGGGAGTCTGCTTCAGAACATCAACCAGAATGTTTCTCGTAGTCATGAGGAATTTCACCGGATTTTTGGCGCAGTTGTATAAGCGGAAACAGATATATACTTTACGATATTTCTCTGAGTATACAAAATAACCCGTGGTTATCAGGTCATGGCAATAACAGGCTCAACCATAAAGAGACTTCGAGTTGAGGCAGGTCTCACACAGCGCCAGCTAGCCGAGCTAGTAGGCGTCTCCCAAGCACACATAGCGAAGATTGAAAAGGAAAGCGTTGACCCTAGGCTGTCAACAGTCAACAAGATACTTAAAGTCCTCACTGAAGGTGAAGGAAAGAAATGCCGAGACGTGATGACTCGCCATGTCATCTCAGCGAAACCAACAGACAAGATATCCAAAGTAAGTCGACTCATGATGAAACACGCAATCAGCCAGCTTCCTGTTCTGGAAGGTGGAAAAATCGTCGGCACAATAACCGAAGAGAGCATAGTTCGAAACCTGAGTTCCAACTTAGCCGATGAAAGGGTCGAAAAGATCATGCAGGCGCCGCTCCCAAGCGTTCCCGAAGACACAAACATTAGCAAAATACAACCACTGCTACAAGACCGACCAGCGGTTCTCGTAGTTAGTAGAGGAGAGATAGTGGGAATAATTGCTCGATCGGATTTGCTGAAAGTGATCTCAAAAACGCTTTAGCCAGCGTTCACTAATACCGGGCGAAGAACGGTGCTTACACGGTTGAGGTTATGGACTTAGGCATTCTTTACAGCGAGGTTTTCTGCTGTTAGCCAGTGTTCCTTTAAGTGTCCTCATTACCAAGAAGCTATCAACGTTCTTCCTTGTCAATGCAATTCTGAGTGGATTGGCGTTTAGATACATATTTCACAAGACTAGGAACATATTGGGCAGCGTGAAACTTCACTGGTTCCTGACCTCTTTCTCATCCATGGTAGCTTTCACAACTCCAACGTGGCAATTTCAACGTACGATCTACCCAGCTTTTTTAAGCAGTTTTGGACTCAATATTATTCTGGGATTTATGATGGGCTTCTCCGATTTCGAGAAGAAAGCGGTAGCAGCAATTTCTGAGTTGAAGAAAATCAGGCTTCGAGATGTTACTGTCATTCACCATGACGACGCCGATGGGTTAAGCTCAGGTGCAATAACGAAAACTACCCTTGAACGCGAAGGCTTCAAAGTAAGGACCTTCTGTTTGGAAAAGATTTATCCTGAAGTAATTGAGGACGTGCACAAGTCAAAGGGCCAGATCATATTCTACTCGGACATAGGATCATCCCATGCCGACTACATATCAGATGTCAACGCGGGCAGAAATCTGACAATCATACTTGATCATCACCATAATCCACCAGAAGCAACTGACCCTATGGTCTTCGACCTCAATTTGGAGCATTATGGCTTCGAAGGCGACACAGAGTTTTCAGGAGCAACATGCAATTACCTCTTTGCCAGAATCCTGAACAAACGCAACATTGACCTTTTGTATCTGGCGTTGGTTGGGAGCCGCGAAATTCCCGCTGGATACGTGGGCTTAAACAAAACTGTGCTTGAAGAGGCAGAGAAGAACGGCATTGTCAAGGTTGAAGGAAGCAGGATCACAATTGTTAAGCTGGGAATAAGAGTTGATGACCTGTTCGCCAAACTTCAGATTCTGGGCGCGGTGGGCTACTACAGCGGTGGACCAGAATTAGGCATACAGGCAAGCCTCTTGGGCGTAACCGACGAGATCAAGAGGAAAATCGACGAGTGGGAGGAGAAGAGGAAAAAAGTCAACAAGCGCGTACTCAGTTGGCTGTATCGAGAAAGACTGAAAGAGACAGACCATCTGCAATGGTTCGATGCAGGCGACCTATACAAAGGCATGGGAACGAAAGTAATCGGGCAGTTCTGTTCATTTCTGTCATACCAACCCCGACTCGTCAAACCGAACAAGTACATACTGGGCTTCATGAATGTGCAGTCAGAAGTGCCTGGCTGGCAGGGCAAACTGAGAGATGACCTAGTCAAAGTCTCGGTGAGAGTGCCTAAAACCCTGCATGATCTAATCGACAAGGGCAAGATGCTTGGCGCAGTCGACTTGGTCCTCAAGGCTTCAGAAGGCTTCGGCATAGCTGACGGTCACATGTACGCGGCTAACGTTGTCATTCCAACCAATAAGAAGGATGTCTTTCTTAAGAAAGCTGACTCTCACGCGATCTTGTAGACATAATAACGTATAAATTTACTTGTTCATGTCATAAAAATTGATATATGCGTGTATGTAG
>Ga0315310_10001813_pt1 | contig 13481 bp, 15 predicted proteins | sample TDP5_MG_FD_203630 | JGI IMG/M metagenome (GOLD analysis project Ga0315310, IMG submission 203630) | Freshwater sediment microbial communities from Lake Towuti, South Sulawesi, Indonesia - TDP5 | ecosystem: Environmental > Aquatic > Freshwater > Lake > Sediment | place: Indonesia: South Sulawesi... | reverse complement strand
GGTCTGCCCGTGTGAGTGTGCCAAACTTCTTGTCCGTTCTCGTCCTGTCGCATCGAACACACGCATATTCGGCTTCGTTAACCTTGTCCTCGAGGCTTTCAATCACTTTGATTGCGTCTTCGATAGGAACTCCGAAGTTTTCGGAAAAGGCTGTTGCAAGGGCATAGCGAGCTGAAGTGAAGCTTTCGATTTTCGCTGTCAACTCTGGGTTATCCGAGAAGAAGTCGGCCATCAGCTTTATCAGTCCTAGTTCCGTCGCCGTCAGTTCCACTAAACTCAACACTTTCTTTCACCTGAAAATCTACAAAGGTCATGTTCATTTATACAAACGTTATGTTCATCATGTACATTCATGAACAACAAACCCTTTAATGGAAGGAAGAGGGAAATCAACTATCCCAGGTGCCACACAGTGTACTGTTCCACAGGAGTAAGGGGCATTGATGAGCTCTTAGACGGAGGCCTAATCCTAGGTGAAAACGTTCTCTTAGAGATCGAAACCGGAACGTTTGCCCACGAGTTTCTCCTTGCATTCATGAAACAAGGCATAGAAGACAACAATCAAGTAATCTACCTCGACTTCATCTATCCTCCACAGGCACTGCTGATTCTGCTTGACCCCCTAATAAGAGAGTTACCCAAGCGCTGGGAAGAAAAACTCCTAGTCTTAGACTGCTTCTCGGAGTCAGCAGGCCTAGGCGAACTCATATTCACAGATTTCTATGACCGGGCACCTACATGGATGAAAAAGGTGCCAAGCTCAAAAGACGCCGAAAGATTCCACAACTTCTTCGCAAGAATAGAAAGAGAATTCGCAAGCGAAGGAACCAGACTAGTATTCAACAGCTTAACCACAATGGAACACATTTGGGGAAGAGAGAACACCAAATCACTGTTCGGCCACGTATGCCCCGCACTATACGCCTACAAAACGCTCGCATACTGGACAATCGAAAAAAACGCCCACCCACCAGAATTCATCGCAGCCATCGAACACATGACACAAGTAGTGATCGACCTCAGCAAAAAGGACGAGAAACTACTCCTACAAATCAAAAAGGCAGGAGGACGATACGGAACCACAACATACGAAAGAAAAGAATACAAAGTCAAAGGACTAGCAATAAAACTGCAAGACAAACCAACATAGAAACGCACCTACCCTCTCCCTGTTATAGTAGAAGGCACTAAGCGATGAGCTCCTTCTTCTTCTGAAAAATAAAACTCCGCCAGTCACAACTCCGCCACCATGTCGGCGCGGTCACGTTTGGCAACATTAAACGTCACTTTTAACAACATTGAAGGTCACTTTTGACAACATAGAAAGTGCGCTAAACACGCGTCAAACAGAACCAAAAACACCCACCAAACCAAAAACAGCCGCCAAAACACAAACAGAAAGCCTCTGCTCTAACTCGAAAAAATTTTTTCAGCGCTCATACTAACCTACTCCTAAACAAGCTCCAGAAAAAGCCTTTATAAGACGCCCTCGTGAATAACAAAACGAAACATCACCATAACACGGAGCAACAAACAAACTTGCCCACACCCTACAACATACCACCAACAACCTTCATCCAACGCCTGGCCAAATACATAAAAGACAACGTGGACCAAGTCCAGCCGCCGCCATGGGCAACCATGGCCAAAACCAGCAGCCACACCCAAAGACAACCAGAAGACCCAGACTGGTGGTTCACAAGAACAGCATCCATACTCAGAAAAATATACATCCACGGACCCATCGGCATCCAACGCCTACGAGCCGAATACGGCGGAAGAACAGGCGGACACGCACACCGAGAACACGCCAGAAAAGGCGGCGGATCAAACATAAGAAAAATAATTCAACAACTCGAAGCAGCAGGACTAGTGCAGCCAGCAAAAAACCGAGGAAGAATCGTAACCAAAGAAGGCAGACGCACACTAGACAGACTCGCAGGCGAAATCCAAGAAGAACTCGAGAAAAAACTCCCAGAACTGAAAAAGTACCCATAAACCGGTGCAAACACCCAATGAGCGAAAACGAAATCGAAGAAGCACAGCTAGAAGAACTGCGCAGACGCAGAATGATCGAGCTACAGCAGAAACTAGCCCAAGAACAACAACGAGCACAGGCACAACAACAAGTTGAAATGCAGAAACAAGCCATACTCCGCAGAATATTAACACCAAAAGCCCGACAGCGAATCAGCAACCTAAAAATGGTCAAACCCGAATTCGCATCGATGCTCGAACTCCAACTCATACAACTGGCACAGGCAGGGCGAGTGCAAACACCAATCACAGATGAACAGCTGAAGGAAATCCTAATCAAACTGCAAGAGCAACGTCGAGACATAAAGATTACGAGGCGATAAAGAAACATGGCAAGACACAAACCAGCAGCGAAAAAGCGCCGACTCGCCAAAAAAGGCAAGCAGAGACAGGCGGTCCCAACGTGGGTCATATCGAGAACGAGGGGAAAAGTGCGAACCAACCCAAAGAGGGGGCATTGGACACGAACGAAGATAAAGGCGTAGACGAATCCGAAAAGACCGAAGAGGCCCAACCAGCAGCAACGGAGGAGACGTCAAAACCAGAGGAAACCGAAGAGCCAACAGAATCGCGAGAAAAAGAGACCGAGACCGAAGCTGAGACAGAGGAAAAGCCAGTCATTGAAGCTCCCGGAGCCGAGGAAGAAGAGGCTCCAGAAGCCAAAAAAGAAGAAGTTGTGGCTGAAGAGGTTGAAGAAGTAGCTCCCGAAGAAGAAGCCGAGGAACTGGAAGAAGAGAAGAAAGAGAGACGAGAAGCGCTCGAAGAAGAAGAAATAGTCGAAGAGAGAATCTACACGATTCCGCTGCGTCGAGTCTGGATTGCGCCGCGCAAAAAGCGGGCGCCAAGAGCTGTCCGAATGGTTAAGAGCTTCATCCAGCGTCACATGAAAGTTGAAACCGGCCCCAAAGAGGCCGAGGAAGAAGAAGAGGAGCGGCTTGTAATCAGTAACGAGGTAAACGAGAGACTTTGGAGCAGAGGAATCGAGAAGCCGCCGCGCAACATTCGAGTCCGGGCTGTTAAGGACAAAGAGGGCACTGTTACAGTCTATCTGGCTGAAGGAGATTAGGCTTGGCGATTTCTCTGCTGGGCTTCTTGGGTACCGCTAGCATCGGAGTCTACTCCTTGGCCACAGAGGAAATCGCCATTGTCCCTCCAGAGACTTCCGAAGCCAAAGTCAGGAGGCTGGAAGAGTGTCTGCGCGTGAAGGTATTGAAGACCTTGATTGGTGAGTCAGTATTGATAGGCGCCTTGACCAGTGCCAATTCTAACGGAATAGTCTTCCCACACTATGTTGCAGAGGAGGAAGTGGACGCTGTCAGATCTCTTGCACCCGACCTCAACGTGGCAGTTATGGAGACTAAGCGCACAGCTTATGGCAATATGGTCTTAGCGAACGACAAGGGCGCCATAGCTGACCCTAGGCTTATGGGAAAAGATCTTGCAAATGCTACAGATGTGTTGGGAGTTGAGGTCGTGTCAGGTGAGATCGCAGGTCTACCATACGTAGGTTCCCTAGCCACCGCGACCAACAGAGGCGTTCTGGCCCATCCATTGTTGAAGGAGGAGGAACAGCAGCTTTTGAGCGAGGTGCTGAAGGTTCCTGTTGATGTGGGCACAGTAAACTGTGGCATCCCGTATGTGGGCACGGGGCTGATAGCGAACAGTCATGGCGCTGTTGCGGGATATGTCACAACTGGTCCTGAGTTGTTTATAATTGGACAAGCCTTAGATCTGGTGAAAGAAGGATGAGTGAGATCAAGATATACCGAATCGTTGGCAGAATCAACAAGCCAAACTTTCAGACAGACTTCAAAAAGGAGATCAGAGCCTTGAAGCCCGAAGAGGCTGTTGAGACGGTCTATAAAGAGATCGGGAGCAAGCACAGGGCTAAGCGCTTTCAGATCAACATAGTTAAGGTTGAAGAGATAGCGGCTGAAGAGGCCACGGATCTGGCTGTGAGGAAGCTGGCCATGGGAGAAGGCGAACGTGTCGAGCAGTGACCAAGAGACGTTTCGCAGGATGGCGGTTGAGCTTCGAATCTTTGAGGGTACGGCAGAAGCCTTAGAGACCAGACTCAACTTGGTCAACGCAGCCTTGACAGAGTTGAGCATCGCGAGAATGACATTGGAAGGGGTAGGGAAAGAGTCGCGTGATGCTTCTCTGTTTGTGCCTATTGGTGGAGGCTCATTTATTAGGGCTAACTTGGACAGCGCTGACAAGGTCATTGTTGGAGTAGGTGCAGGCGTGTCGATTGAGCGCACATTGGCTGAGGCTAAGGAGACGGTTCAGAATCGCATCAGTGAAATGGAGAAGACGAGGAACTCGCTTCAGCAGCAGCTGGTGCAGGTTGTGGGTCGAATTCAGGAGCACAGAGATAGGCTTCAGGACTTGTCAGTGAAGTTGAGTCGGGTGGAGCGTAGCGCTGGTGTTTCAGAGGCTGAGAGAAGGCGTTAAGGGCCTCGTTGATAAGATCTCTACGACTGAGCTTAAGGCTGAGCAAGTCAGCGCCGTTATGAAGGATTTTAAGTTAGACCTTGTTGAAAACGATGTGGCTGTTTTGGTTGCTGACCATATTGGTGATGAGATGGAGAAGAGGTTGGATGGGGTTCAGGTTAAGCGGTTGGGAGACCGCAAGCAGGTTGTTAGGGACAGTCTGCGTGATGTGTTGCTTGAGACGTTGACTACTGGTGAGAGGATCAGTTTTTTGGGGTTGGCTCAGAAGAAGCGGGGGTTGAAGGAGCCTTTTGTGGTTGTCTTTGTTGGGATTAATGGGACTGGTAAGACCACGAGTATCGCCAAGGTTGCGAGGCTTCTTATGAAGAATGGTTTTTCTGTGGTTTTGGCTTGTGCTGACACTTATCGGGCTGGTTCGATTGAGCAGTTGGAGGAGCATGCTAGAAGGCTTGGTGTTAGGATGATTAAGCATTCGTATGGTTCTGATCCTGCTGCTGTGGCTTATGATGCGGTTAGTCATGCTAAGGCTCATGGTGTTAATGCGGTTTTGATTGATACGGCTGGGCGGATTCAGACGGATAGGAATTTGATGGCTGAGTTGACTAAGATTAAGCGTGTGATTAAGCCTGATTTGAGTGTTTTGACTGTGGATTCTTTGACTGGTAATGACGCTGTTATGCAGGCTGAGGAGTTTCATAGGAGTGTGGGTATTGATGGGACTATTTTGACTAAGGTGGATGCTGATGTTAAGGGTGGTTCGGCTTTGAGTGTGACTTTTGTGACTGGGAAGCCGATTTTGTTTATTGGTGTGGGTCAACGGTATGATGATTTAGAGGAGTTTAAGCCTGAACGTTTCACGGACATGATATTGAAGTAGGCAGATGGGTGTACGTTGAGGCGCTGAAAAAATTTTTGCGCTGAAAGTTAGACTTTTCTGTTTGTGTTTCGGGTTCTGTTTTGATTGTATACAGTGCTTTGAGCTCTGTTAGCTCGTGTTTTGTGGTGCGTTTCAACATAGTTTGTGGTGCGTTTCTGCATGGTTTGTGGTGCGGTTTGCGTATGTTGCCGGGCTCTGCGGGGAAAGAAATTTCAAAAGAAGAAGGAGGCAATCGCTTAGCGCCTTCTTCTACAATGTTGTGGCTGTGTGGGTAATGATGCTCGATCGTTATTGGCGCGCAGGACTTCTGGGCTTATGAGCAGACCTTCTGTTACCTCTTTTCTGAATAGTTTGGCGTTTTCGACGTCGCAGTCCTATTCAAAGCCAGACTCGGCTAGTCGGCTGGCTTCTTAAGATTCTTCTTCTACAGCTCGTCTCCGTTATATGCTGGGATTTCTACTCCCTTCTCTTTAACATACCTTCTAATAGAGTGAGATCAGAGAACGCTCTACGGGATGACTCTTGCGTGGTTTAATGGGTGTTTCTTAACGCGCTACCATCTGTAGTGGGCAGCCGCTTCTATGTTCCAAGGCTGCGCCAACAGTTCGTCCAGTAACGCCTTACACCCTTCGAATGATCGTGCTCGGGGATCGTTGAGAATCGCGAGCAGCAGGCTTTTCTTGTCTCCTTTTAGAAAGGCTTGCAGGGTTCTTTCCATCATTAAAATTCTTGGCATCATAACGTATAGAGTAAGCCGTTCAGGTAGCTTGCCGATCTGTGCACCATGAATGCGTCTGGCGCTTATTTTGGTGGGGATTTCAACTGTGACGTCGTCTGGTAGGTTTCGGATTGCGCCTTTGTTTGGGACGTTAAGCTGCAGCACTGCTTTCTTGTTGTTTTCGATTGCATCGATGAGTGGTATGTGTTGTTCTCCGCTTGGGGCTGAACCATAGGCCCTTGTTAAAGAAGCTGAGGGCTTGCTCACTAACTTCTTCATCTTCCTCTGCGACTTTTCAAGCAACTTCAAGTATGTTTTCCAGCCGATTTCTGAGTCAAATCCGCCAGTGGGACCGAAATACCTCTTCTTGGTTTCTAGATCTGAGTGATACCACCACGGCGACGCGCTTCTTAGGGTGTCTCCGATTGGAAAGAGACCGTACATTCTGTACATGTCTACAGCCGCAGGTGACAGTTGCTCGACAGACCATGGCAACCCTTTCAAGTACATCTCGCTTTTCCAATAATTTTCAGCGCTGTTCTCTATCCATTCGTCTAGGAGTGGATAGGCATCCTCTCCACTGTGAAGGAACTGAGTCAACCAAATGCAGTGGTTGAAGCCAGCCATATGGACTTCCACGCTCTCGTGGTCAAGTCCCAGAGCATTCACGATATCCTTATACGCAAAGTGTCCGTGACAGACTCCGACCACCTTCATCTTGGTTTCTCTCGCTATGAGAGTGGTGCCTTCGAAAACCGGGTTCGCTGTTTCTATCAACCAAGCATCGGGACAGATTTCCTCCATGTCTCTTGCTAGGTCTAGGAAGAATTTGAGTTGATGGTAGGCTCCGACTCCGCCGTAGTAGTCGCTCACTCGGTCCCCTATGCCCCTGTAGAAGCCGTGGCGTTCAGCTATTCTACGTTCTGCCTCCATTGGCTCGTAGCCGCCGACTTTCACCGTGCAGATCACAAAGTCAGCGCCTTCCAAGGCTTTTCTCCTGTCAGTGGTCCTCTTGAACGATAAGTCAGCTTTTGTTTCTCTGCTGAACCTTGAGGCAAACGTATGCACTATGTCCAAGCGGTTCTTGTTCACATCCATGAGCACGATTGTGCCACCCCAAAGGCTCTCAGTGCCGCAGAGATCACGCACAAAGTTGGTGGAAAAAACCGCACTGCCAGCGCCTATGATACATATTTGAGCCATGTGGTCTAAGTTCTCTGTTTCTTTCCCTTAAAGCATTCGCGCACTCTGAGATTCGACAAAAAAGAGACATTGTGCGGGAGACATCACCATTAGGCTATGGTTGCACCATACTGAGGCATTTCTTGCAGTAGCTCGCGCTACGCAATGTCAGAGGCATTTTTACCCATCGAATTCGCTGTGACTTTATAGGCAGAGAGGATGTATGTTCGTTTCTTCTCTTGGGTTCGCGTTGGGGAGCGTGTCGACTAGAAGAGAGCATCCAGTATTATCAGAGCGGATGTTGCTATGACAAGTGTGGCCCAAATGGTCTTGTTCCACACTAGTATCTTTTTTCCGTCCCACACGAAACCGCCTGCTGCTTGTATTGGTATTAGATTGAAGACGACGATTACCAAGTTAATCGCGTATCCTACTTTTGCTGATGCCACCAGCAGGCTGCTGGTCGTAAGAGTGGGTAATGCCCAGAATGCTAAGGCGAGTGCCAAACTGACGAGCGGGCCCACGGCAAAGATGATTCCAATCCTATCTCTCTTGGGTTCATACCACCAGTCTAGCTGTTTCACGTATGTTGAGCCGTACGCTGGAAAGAAGCCGCCGACCACCGCCAGCAAGCAGCCGAGGAGTATTCCTGATCCCCAGGCTTTGAATGTTGTTTCAAGACCGAGGCTGCGTGCCACAAGCTTTTGTGAAAGCTCGTGAGCTAAGAGGCTGACCACTACAACCGCAAACAGTGTCGGCGCAAGCGTTAAGGATCCCTGGCTGCGCAGTATTTGTATCCACCACACTATGGACACGCCCAGCAAGGCAGCCAGCAAATGCCACGCCTCACCTGTTTCACCGCGCCTTCTTTGTTCCCTGTCTCGCCTGAGGAAGAACGTTCCAAAGCCTATGAAATGGAATTCTCCGAGCCACAGTCGTAGAAAGTTGAGTCCGTAGTCTCTGAGTTGCTGCGGGATCTCGTAGAGATGGAAGCCTCTGTGGATAAACATGTTCCAGGACGGGGAATTGTACCTGTCGGCTGTGGCGTAGATGACTTCGCATCCGTGTTCCTCCAGCCATGAGATGGCTCCGTCCACTAGGGATTTGCCTATGGCTCTTCCTCGAAGCTCCTTGTCTGTGACAAGTGCGTCGATGTAGCCTACTCGTTTGCCTCGTATGAGCTGGATCCGCATGGAGACGGCTCCGACTACCTTGTCATCGTATTCTGCAGTCAAGGTGCCTCCGCTCTTCTTGCACGCGCTCCTCTGCGCATCCTCAAACGAAAGCTGAAAGATGATCCTGTCAATAATCCCGAGGCTTCTCGCGAGGAGTTTTTCAACCTCCTCCTTTTCGTTTGGCTGCATCTCACGGACGAGTACTCGCATACACTAACACATCCTGTAAGCTGTGATTTTAGTTAGTAGTTTCATATGATAAGCGAGTCCTTTTGAACTTTTGAGGGCGTCGTTTCAGTAGCCGTTTAATAGGACGTTTACCACTTAAGACTGCGATGTGCTTCCTGAGTGGATGAACCATGGCGACCAAGCTTCTTTACCTGTATGACAGTTACCTGAAGGAGTTCGAAGCCAAGGTTCAGAAGGCGTTGGGAAATCAGATAGTCTTAGAGGAGACCGCTTTTCATCCACTCACTGGCGGCGTTGGACACGACACAGGATACTTAACAAAGGAGAACAAGCGGCATAGAGTTGTGAGAGTAGAGATCAACAGGGAAACAAAAGAGATCACACACACGCTTGAGGAAAACGCGGCTGCAGAACTGGAGGAAGGCAACTTTGTGAAGGGAGTTATAGACTGGGATCGAAGATATCGACTAATGCGACTTCACACAGCGGCTCACATCGTGGCGGCCATTTTGTACACTGATTACAGCGCATTGGTGACTGGTGGACAAGTAGACGTTGAACATACCAAACTAGATTTTAACCTGCCAAGAACTGACAGAGAAATATTCGAAGCGGCAGTTACTAAGGCCAACCAAGAAGCCAGCAAAGCGGTTCCAATCAAGACATACTTCGTTGCGAGAGAGGAAGCATTAAAGATGCCGGGCGTGGTCAAGCTTGCTGAAAGAATGCCACCAGAAGAAAAGGAACTGCGCATAGTGGAAATCCCGGGCATAGACATGCAAGCCGACGGAGGACCACACGTAAAAAACACCAACGAAATAGGCCAGATACACCTCCTGAAAATAGAAAACAAAGGGAAAAACCAGAGAAGAGTATATTTCGACGTCAAATGAGCGAAGTATCCATACACTAAGTTCTTAAAGAACGCATGGCTTCAACGAAATTTCCAAAAGATGAACTCTGGATACCGCCCTCGGGCTCCAAGGTAAGCAATCCTGAATATTTCCACTCATTTCTGATGCGGTCCAGCGCTTCATAAAAACTGATGTCTGAGCCGTCTAAAACCCAACTGTCTCCTTCAAGCCTTCCGCGCAAATGAACGTTCACAACCCTCTTCATTGCGGATTCGAACGCGTTTAGCTCTCTATACATCACCGCCCACCTAAGATCAAGCGTTATGTAATCAAAAAGCCCAACCAACGAGAAAGGCGTGTGTTCCTCACAATGAGTCGGGATGTTCTCCACAGCGGCCTTAACTCGGGGAAACTGAGCTGCAGTGTTACAGAAGACATCTCGCAGATGGGTCAGATTAAGCCTCGTCTTCCAGGTGTTCCACAAATGAAATACACAGACTTCAGTTCCTAGACCATCGGCAAGAGACAAAGCCTCACACATAACACGCTTTCCCTTTTCTACCTCGCTCTCCCGATCTGAACAGAGATAGTTTCCAATGTCTCTGCTGCCGTGAACCGACAGTATTGGCAGTCTCTCCCGCTTCACCATGGTCAGGATTTCCCCAGAGGAGTACTTGGGAATCTTAGTCCAATCTGCATATTGACCGTCTGTCAACGGTGGATTCTCACTGTCCCACTCTGGTTCAAGCTGTAACTCGAATCCGTCGACAGCGGATTCTCGAAAAACCTTCTTCATCACTTCAAGAGTGCCTGAAAGATCGTAGTATTTCTTATCCTGAAGCTTCGCAATAGGCGCGCTGGAAACTGAAATGAGGTTTGTCATAGACACACTTGATCATTCGGTTAACGCAAAGAACATCTGAATTCGACAGCATTTTGACATGTCGGTTGTCTCAGATCTTGCCTACCAGCTCTAACAGTATAGCCTTTGCTGTGTGCAATCGGTTTTCTGCTTGCTGGAAGATTACTGATTTTGGGCTTTCAATCACGTCGGCGCTGATTTCGTAGCCTCTGTGGATTGGCATATCATGCATAATATAAGCGCCGCTGCCCTTCAGCAACTCCTTGTTGATTTGATACGGCATCATGAGTTTGACTCTTCTTTCCTTTTCTTCCTTAAACTTTGGATCGAGGAAGAACTCCATGTCTACCCATGTGTCGGTGTAGACAAAATCGGCATCCTTAACGGCATTATTCACGTCCAGAGTCGATGAGTAAAGACCTGTCTTCTCAGCCTGGGCAAGCAATTGTCTGTCAATAGCAGCCTCGTTCCTGATCGGAGTGACAGTCGTTATTTCCACACCCGTCTTGGTGCAGGCTACAATCAAAGAGTTGCAGACATTGTTGTGCACACCGATGTACACTAACTTGGCGCCTTTCAGCTTGCTCTTCTTCTCTCTCATAGTCATAAGATCAGCTATTGCCTGGCAAGGATGATACTTCTCATCGCATCCGTTGATTACTGGCACCCGACTTGCCTCAGCCATAGCCTTCAGATCGTCGTGTTTTAACAGTCGAGCCATTATGCAGTCCACATTACGAGACATGTACTTTGTCTCGTCTCGAACGTCGGCCAAAGCAAGATTTGTGGCTCTCCAATCAAGATAGAGCGCATGTCCACCCAGATGAGTCATGGCAACCTCAAAGGAAATCCTTGTCCGTGTGGAAGTCTTCTGAAAAATCATGGCTAATGACTTGTCGCGTAAGGCGGCTCGATATCTGCTCGGGTTTTTCTTCACTTGTACAGATTTGTATACAACTTCTTCGATCTGTCTCGGAGTCCAGTCTTTAAGGGTAAGTAGATGCACCATTCTTCATTCATCTCCAGCAGATTGAGTCAATCTGATGATTCAGACTGCTTTAACTTTTTTCTGATATCAAGGCACATGTGACAAATATTGTAATATCCTTCTCGATCGGGCTTTACGCCTTTCTGCCCAGCCAATTTCACTAGCCCTTCCATGCCATTTTCAATTATGACTTTCGCCTCAGGAATCTGGAACGGATCATAATTTTCTATGATGTCAACGATGTCTGTTTCAAAAGCGTTACCAATGTGAAATCCGTTGCAGACGGCAATTCTACCATCTGGCTCTACATAGATTCCCTTAACAGAGTCAAGCGATCCCGTGTAAGGCACATCGCCGCATTTTCCTTTGGGCAGTCTTGTTTTGGGTTGCAGGTAGTCTTTCAATGATAACACAGCTCTTCCCTCTGGTTGAGCTATGTTTCCTTCGTCCTTTTCGATTGGCAGATGCATTTTCAGTTCTTTCAAGATGGCTTTGGTTTTTAGGTTGTATGGGTTGTCGTGATCCCTTGAAACCACCCAGCATGGAACCCAAGATACAGAGGCTACTCCTGCTTTCAGAAGAGATGCCGCGGCTTCCCTAACAATCTCAATTGGAATGAACTCTTGATGAAAGCAATCCACAGAAATGCAGACATCATTGACACCCGACTCAGCAAGTCTACTGGCTATTTTTTGTATCTCCTCTGTCTTTCTCGACCAAAAGCCATTTGTGATGAGATCTCGAACCGGAATTCCTAATTTTGTTGCTTCTTTGTGTATGGCACACACAACCTCGGGATAGAGCATAGGTTCGCCGCCAAAAGTCATGACCGATTGTGGACTGTACTTTTTGCCAACTCTCCTCACGATTTCCACCGCCATGTCCCTGTCTATGTGATCTGGAAATCTCTTTCTCTCATCGCCTTCACCTTGCTGGCAATGTCTACAGTTAGAGTTGCAGCGATAGGTTACGGCAAATTCAATTCGATTCACCGCTAGGTATCTGTTCATGTATCTTCCTTTCGCTCGGTCCTATAATGTCACGCCTAGTCTTTTAAGATTCATGTTAAATGAACATTATCATGTCTCAAGAACGCATGAATAAATCATGTCTGAAGCAGCCTACCAGAAATCAGGTTTGAAGGACAACGGGCAGTAGATATAAGTTCAGTGAACATTCCATTACATGAAATTCGGAAGGAGTTAGCGATGATCGTTGTTGTCGCTTCAACCAAAGACGTTGCCAGCACGAACATAGCCCAGAGACTGATCAGTCTATACGAGTTTGAGAAAACCAACGAAAGCTTCCAACAGAATCCTACATACAGCAAGAAGACACAGCACACCGAAATCAAGCTGGTCTTCATCAACGAAGAAACAATCTGGGCACAGTACATAACCAAGCATTTTCGACCACAACTCGTAGTCTTCGTCTCAAGACACAGCGGCGTCGCCGGCATCCCAACCCTATCGGTGCACACCCCAGGAAACATAGGCAACGCCGAACTCGGCGGACTTCCAAGGCAAGTTTCAATCTGTCCAGCCAGCGCTATGAAAAACGCTCTGTTGGAGCTGACAAAACAAAGGGACGAAAACAACCTGCAATATGAGGTTTCCTACGAGTGCACCCATCACGGTCCTTCGCTAGACACACCCACCATGTTCGTGGAACTGGGCAGCTCCCCCACGCAATGGAAGGACTTAAACGCGGCTGAAGCCGTAGCCCACGCCGCCATGGCAGCGATTTCTGAAGACTCAGAATATCCAACCGTTCTGGGCGTTGGCGGACCACACTACAATGAAAGATTCACCAAGATTGCACTTACCACTCAACGAGCATTCGGCCACATAATCTCAAAATATGCAGTGCCTAATGCAGATCCGGAAGTCGTTAGGCAATGTGTTGAGAAAACTGTGGAAAAAGTGGACTCAGCGGTCTTCGACTGGAAAAGCATGCGAGCAATGGACAGAGAAAAAATAATCAGCGCTCTAAGAGAACTCAACGTTTTAGTCGAAAGAGCCTAAGACCCACGCTTCCGTTTGCCCTTGCTTTTCGGCCTGTACAAGACAAATGTGTGGCCGCGCACGTCAATCAGAGTTGAGCCTGTTTGATTTGCTACCCTCGCCGCCATTTCTTTTGCTTCTT
>Ga0315310_10001812_pt1 | contig 13482 bp, 9 predicted proteins | sample TDP5_MG_FD_203630 | JGI IMG/M metagenome (GOLD analysis project Ga0315310, IMG submission 203630) | Freshwater sediment microbial communities from Lake Towuti, South Sulawesi, Indonesia - TDP5 | ecosystem: Environmental > Aquatic > Freshwater > Lake > Sediment | place: Indonesia: South Sulawesi... | reverse complement strand
TACCTTCTCCATTATGGGAGACTACAACGTAACTTTGACCGTTGCAGACAACGACGGAATAACTGGAGAAACCTGGCAAATAGTCCGTGTGCTACTTCCGCTCATAGTAGAACCTGACAGCGGTCCCATGGGCACCAAAGTGCTCCTAAAAGGCAACGGTTTCAACCCCTACACCGAGGTAGTACTCTACTTCGACGACCAAGTGATTATGCCTCCAGGAACTCTGTTTGCAGACGCTGAAGGACGCTTCAACGTCACATTCAATGTGCCACTAGCTGAACCAGGTCTACACCTTGTCAAGGTACTCATCAGTTCACTGATTAACTATACAATCTTCTTGGTCATTGACAACGAACCCTTAGACATCAATATGGATGTTGGAGGAATCCACTTCCGAGGAGAAATCGCCGAGTTCTACATACAGACGGTCTTCAAAGGCATTCCTGTGGACGCCACCGTCACAGCCACACTCTACAAGCCTGATGAAACAAGCCAGCAAATAACCGTTCAGCCTATTTCCACCGGCCTCTACAAAGCCTCGTACACAATACCTACAAACGCTCCCGTCGGCACGTACGCACTAGTTGCAGAAGGCAACTACACCGACACGTCGGAATCTGTCAAATCGCTGGGAGCATCGCTTAAGAGCTTTCTACTCAGCTCCACCTTAACCGCGTGGAATGCTTGGCTCACCGACATCACAAACAACATCGCCACCATCAAGACCGACATCGGCATCATCAAAACAAACATAACAGACATCAACGCAAGAATAATCAATATAGAAGATAACGTTGCAGTAATACAGACCGACATCGGCACTATCACAACTAACATGGACACATTAAACACCCAAGTAACCACAATCAACGGCAATATAGTGACAATTCAGACAGCAATAAACAAAATCAACGGAGACATAACTTCAATCAACGGCAAAATCGCAACCATCCAAACAGATGTCGGAACAATAAAAACAACACTACAAGACTGGACCGGAACCACAACATCAGTAGTCATCCCCGAAGGAACCTTCAAAATACTAAGCCTGACAACATCATCACTAGAAAGCCCAGCGACATACTCCGACAAAACCTTGACGGTAACCATAAGCGGCACAACAGGCACCACAGGCCACACAAACGTAATTCTGCCCAAAGCATTCCTCACATCCATCGATTCAACCATTGACAAAATCGGCGTCACAATTGACGACCAAACAGTATCCTTCACAAACAAAGATCTGGCTCAAGTCTACGTCTTACAAATCCCATACACTCACTCAACACACACAATAAAGGTCTATCTCCTAGGTGTACCAACAGCACCATTCCCCATAACCACAGCAGTGGCTATAGTAATACTGATCTTAATTGCGATTGGCATAGTAGCCTACATGCGAAAAACAAGAAAAACACCAAAACCACAAAAACCCGAAGCTCCACCAGCAAATTCAAGCCAAACAACAGTGTAGATATCAGGTCTGACTCAACCCTCAAACCCCCTTTTTATTACCGCAAACAAACCAGATAGACCCCGCGATTTCACTTACCCAAATCAAACTCAACATCCCTTCTTTCCATCTCAATCAGCAACCAAGAGCTAAGAAAATCCAACACCACAAAAGGACAGACTAGCTCAGCCGCCAACCCAATCACAAAACTCACGACAACTCTCAGTTACCAAAAACAACCAAAAGCAACTAAAAAACAACGCTGAGTAACAGAAAACAACAGAAAGTACACAAAGTAACCAATTTCACACACAAAACCTCCACAAAAACCAACACCACTATACACAGCACACTAGCCAATCAACACAAAGAAAAAAACAACAAAAAGAACACTGCAGCCCCACTCTACTCAGTAAACCTAAGCCTTTATGTGCCTGTAAGAAAGGTTATAATATTAGATGTTGAAATCTGTAACGCAACGAAATAACATTGGGGTATCTCATTGAGAAGAGTTGTTTCGTTTAAGGCAAGCAAAAAAAACCTAACAGCTACACTGCTACTTGCGCTCGTTCTAAGCACCACACAAGTAAGCTCAATCGCTTTTTCTGCAACCAACAATGATTTTCAGCAACAACAAACAACAACCGAAGTGTACATTGATCCGCCACTCGCCAAAGAAAACCCAACTCAAAGATTCAATGTATCAATTGTTGTTGCCAATGTCATCAAACTCAACACATGGGGCGCATGGATTCAGTGGAAGCCATGGGTGCTGAATGTCACACCCGGGAGAGTTTGGGAAGGACCGTTTCTGACCTCAGGAGGGGGCTCAACTCTAATGCCGCCTCCTAGCATAAACAACGATGCAGGAACTATATTTGTTGGAAGCGGCATATTGGACCAAGGCCACGTTAACGGAACAGGAGTCGTCGTAACAATCGAATTTTTCGTAAAAAGTCTTGGAGAAACCTCACTTGACCTTTACGACACATCGCTCATCGCTCCAGATTTTACTCCGATCTCCCACGAAACGTCTGATGGATATTTCTTCAATCTGCCATCAAAAGTGTACGTGGACCCCGAATCCAATTCCGCAGATGTCCTTCAAACATTCACAATCAACATTACAGCCGCCTACGTCCTAGACCTCTACAGCTGGGAGCTGAAGCTAACATGGAAAGCCGACAAGTTAAACGCCACCACCGCTGTTGAGGGACCCTTCCTGAAATCCGACGGAGCAACGACAGAATTCTACTACGAAAAAACCGAGTTTGAAAACGCAACTGGCAAGTACGAACGCATCTTCGCAAACTGCACCCGCCAGGGCGTAGCAGATGGAGTTAACATAAGTGGAACGATAATGTCAGTTACATTCCTAGTGGAAAAAACCGAACAAACATTCCTAGATATCAGTGAAGACCTTCTACGTGATTCAACAGACCAAACCATAACCCACAGCACTCACGATGGCCTCTATACGCCTGTAGCAGTTTCCGTGGCGCCACCCAGAAACACAGCCCGAGTCAACGCCAGTTTCACTATTAATATCGAAGTTGCAAATGTTTCAGATCTCTACAGCTGGAAGCTGAACTTAGTATGGGAACCCGACGTACTAAACATAACAAGCGTCAGCGAAGGACCATTCCTGAAATCAGGAGGCTCCACCCTCTTCAACTCCGAAGTCGACAACTCAGCAGGACAACTGAGCGCCAACTGCACACTTGTAGGTGTCCCCTCTGGTGTTAGCGGCACCGGGGTACTTGCAAATATTACCTTCTTCGTTAGAAGAGAAAGAGACAGGACGATGCTCGACTTGTTTGAAACACAACTGCTCAACAGCGAGGACGCCGAAATACTCCATAGAACTATTGACGGTGTTTTCACAAACATTCCACCTGTCGCTATTTTCACATATTTACCTGCGACACCCGCAGTCAATCAACCTATCACCTTCAACGCAACCAACACATATGATCTAGACCCAGACGGATTTATTGCCGGCTACACATGGAACTTCGGAGACGGAAACGTTACCTCCGTGACCAACAAAGTAATCACTCACGTTTATACAGCCATAGGTAATTACAATGTGAACCTTACAGCTACAGACAACGATGGCTTAAACGGCACAACTGCAGCGTCCGTCTCGGTTAAAAGGGAAAGCAGTCTCACGATTTCCGCTTCACAAACAGCAATCAACCTGACACAAAGCACAACAATTAGTGGAACCCTAGATCCAGCAATGCCATCGAAACCAATAGCAATCAGTAAAAGACCGGTGGGAACGGAAGCCTGGGTTTTGTTAACCAGCGTGGACACAGATGACAGTGGTCATTATTCATATGTGTGGACGCCTGACAATGCTGGCGCTTACGAAATCAGAGCAAGCTGGGCAGGAGACGAAGACACCTTACCAGCCGAGAGCTCAATCGTTACAATAATTGTCAAAGCAACCAGCACAATAAGCATCGCTGCGTCTCCCACAGCCATAACCTACGGACAAACGGCCACTATCACAGGGTCAATAACACCAACAAGACAAAACCAGCCAGTGACTATCTGGTATAGAAAATCAGGAACCCAGACCTTTAGCAACATCACTTCTACAAAAACCAATCAGACCAGCCAATACACATACACATGGACGCCGCCCTCAGCAGGAACCGTTGAAATCAAGGCAAGCTGGCCCGGCGATGAAATTACACTTGCAGCAGAGACTAGCATAGCATCAATCACCGTGAACAAAGTCGAAAGCACGCTCACTATGTCTGTTTCTCCAACAAGCATAACATACGAACAGACGGTGACCATCTCAGGCTCCCTCACACCAACTAAAGTCAACGCGGGCCTGACTCTTCAACAAAGAAAAGCTGGCGAAACCACTTGGCAGAACATTACAACAGTGCAGACAGATCAGAATAGTCAATACACATACACATGGAAACCACCCGTTGTCGGAACTTTCGAGTTAAGGGCTGTCTGGAGCGGTGACCCAAACACCCTGAGTGATGAAAGTACAACACAAACTCTTCAAGTTACAGAGGCACCATCGACAAACCTCTTCTTATACGCAGGGATCGGCATCGCCATAGTCATCATAATATCGCTATTAATCTACTTCACAAAGATCAGAAAGCCCAAATAATCATCCACCCTCCTAGGAAACTATCGTCGCCTCCCCTTTTTTGCATTGTAAGTGTCTACAGCAGCCCATCGGCTAATGGTGTCAGACATTCGACTACCTCTGTAAAGCATCATATGCGAACCATTTGTAAAGCTTAAAATACCTCTGCAGAGATACTCAACGCCACCAAGAAGGTGATGGCGATGGGTCTTAGAGGTTACATTATGAAAAGGATACTTTACATGTTTGTGCTGCTAATGTTCGTGATCACCCTCAACTTCATCATCTTTGCGATGATGCCTGGCAGTCCTCTTGAACGATTCGCTAGCTCCATGAAGCTCGCCAGCCAAGAGCAGGCAGAAGAGCTCCTTAACCGCTGGGGTTTGAATGAGTCCCTCGGGTCAAGGTATCTAAAATATGTTCAAAACATGCTCACATGGAATTTTGGACGCTCCTTCCTCGGCAATAGACCAGTTGTTCAGGAAATCTCGATACGCCTTTCGAACACACTGTTGCTTATGGGTTCATCAACAATACTGTCTTTGGTTCTCGGTGTAATTCTGGGAGTCATAGCAGCGCATAGAAGAGGCGGGCTGTTCGACAGCGGGTCTGTTTTAGTGTCTTTAACTACGTACTCTTTACCCACATTTTGGATGGGAATGATCGCCCTGATGGTGTTTAGCACTCAGCTGGGTTGGCTCCCTGGCTCATCAGCTTATCCCCCTGTTTGGGATTACGGAGGTTGGCCTGCCCCGTTGTGGGAAGGATCCATCCTTGGGGCCCAAATCGTCATACCCGGCCCCGCAACAATCGGGGGCATAGCGTATCACCTTTTCTTGCCGATGATGGTACTCACCCTCTTTCAATACGGAGGTTATCTTTTGCTTACCAGGGCTACAATGTTGGAAGCCCTCACGGAGGACTATATACTCACTGCTCGAGCAAAGGGTTTAAAGGAACGAACCGTACTGTTTAAGCACGCGTTAAAAAACGCATCACTACCTCTGATAACTAGCGCTGCGATAAACTTCGGCTTTATGCTCTCCGGAGCCATAATCACAGAGACAGTCTTCACGTGGCCAGGACTTGGATACTGGATCTGGAACTCAATTATACAGCTTAACTATCCGGCCATCCAAGCGGTATTCTATATCATAGCTTTATGTGTCATCATAGCCAACTTCATCGCAGACCTGCTGTATGGAGTCATTGATCCAAGGATCAAGTTTGGGTGAAATGAATGCCGGTCTGGAAAGGATTTCTACGGTTCATGAAAGTCTTCTTTCGAAGCCGAAGAGGAATGATAGGGCTTATCATTCTGGTCCTCTTCGTTGGCATATCTTTTGCTGCCCCAGTGGTCACCCCATATGATCCCACATACCAGACGTACATATCAGGTGTTTATGCGTATCCTTCATGGTTTAGATATCTGCCAAATAATCAACACCTATCTGACAACGTCTTAGCCATAGAGAAGCCAGGCTTTGACAGTCCAGTGGCCTTGGGCGACTGGGATTTTAACATAACAACGACCCCACCAACATCGGAAATCGAACAACCGATTGAGATAACCTACGAGAGGGAAAGCGGCAATTTGAGAAAAGGAGCGCTTGCCTTAACGTTCCTACCAAAAGCTGGACAAATGCTGGAGGATATCAACGCTACTATCACGCGAACATTCAACTATCCTTATACAGGCCCACCCAGCCGCTTTAGAGGTTACGTAACCTTTCAGATAAAGGAAATCGAAAACGTAACCCTTAAAATCAGCGTCTTCTTAGAAGACCCTAAAGGCTCAAAATACGTAATGTGTACGGATGCCTATTCACAAACAACCCCGAAATGGGTAAGCGTAGACAGCATAGATACAATCTGGCAGTCTGGACCGCTCTGGAGACAATTCAACAACAGCGATCCCGCGCCACGGATATTCAGAAGTGCAGGCAACTACAAATACGTAGTCGAGGCCATTCTGCTTCCCAAAGAAGATGCTGGGCCGACAACGGTATACTTCGACGACCTCAATCTAAGAATGTTCGGGACATCTTTCGGAATCCTTGGAACAGATTACCAGGGCAAAGACATATTCACTGATCTTGTTTACGGAGCAAGAATATCGCTGTTTGTTGGTTTACTGTCAGCGGTTCTATCAGTCGTTATAGGGCTAGTCGTGGGTCTAGTTTCAGGTTTTCTTGGCAGTGTCATAGATGAGCTCTTGATGAGATTCTCAGACATGCTTCTTGTCTTGCCAACTCTGCCTCTGCTACTTGTGCTTGTCGCAGTTTTAGGACCATCAATTTGGAACATAATATTCCTAATTGGTGTGATGGGATGGATGGGTTTCGCGAGGGTCGTTAGAGCACAAGTTCTCTCTTTGAAGGAAAGACCCTTCATAGAGGCTGCAACAGCAGTAGGCGCCGGTAAATTCCACATAATCCTGCGGCACATACTTCCAAACGTGATGTCACTAGTGTATGTTACACTAGCCCTAACTGTCCCAGGCGCAATCTTATCTGAAGCCGCCCTAAGCTGGCTGGGCCTTTTTGATCCAACAGTCATGTCTTGGGGTAGGATGCTACATGATGCTCAATCCCAAGCAGGTGGAATAAAGGTATGGTGGTGGGTGATTCCGCCGGGACTGTGCATTGCAATTGTCTCGCTCTCATTCATCCTACTTGGATATGCCTTAGACGAAGTACTCAACCCAAAGCTGAGGCAAAGGCGTTAGCATCAAACAATCTTTTCTTTCAATAGACAAACCTTTCTTTCAAAATTCCACCGATTATGCTGCCTAGCAACAAAAGGATTACTGGACCGAACACTAGTGTAGTAAACACGTAGTTTACAGCACTCATCTCCAACAATACACCTAGACCCGACCTAGTCTTTCCAATGATCGCAGGCAGGGTCAGACAGAAATACATTATCAAGCCTGATGTGAAAAGCGTGCCCAAAAAGCTTAGCACGATGCGGCTGGGTTCTGCAATGACAGCCCCTGCCAACAGACTGACCAAAAAGATGAGGATCAAGTCCATAGGTCTTAGAACTGCGGCATTTTCCTCGACAAGTCCTTCGATTAGGAAACGCAGGAATCTATAGTAAAGTGTCTGTAAGGCAATTGTGGCGACAGTTATGGACCAGCCTATCGTGACAAGAGCATAGTTCAGAATCCTAGTTGCCTTCAAGTTCACCACAGGAAATAAGATTATAAGACTATGTAGTAATAATTTGTGGTGTCAATTTGGAAGGGTCTTTAATGAAAAGTAAAGATATTATTACAATCATATTCTTAGCTGTCGTAGTGACAAGCGTTGTCGTACTAACAATAACCACGCTAAATTACGTTCGTCTCTTTCCATAATCTTCTCAGATTTCGCATAACAGTTTTCTTAGTTTTTGTGCTTCAAAGAATCTTTCGAGCGACGGAGCAAATTCACCTTATCCATCTGCACTATCAATCAGGCCCTCGATCCTAGTATCGATGAAGACCCAAAACTCTTCTTCAAGTTTCTCCAGCATCTCTTGAGACTTTAAGCCTCGTAGGAGGATGCCACCTCCTCCTAAAAGAGTCGTGATAAATCCCAGCCTAGTAACGTACCGAAGGCGCTCGTTAGGTGCAAACTCAACAGTGAAATCATTTGGTTCTCCCAGAATTCTGACAACGAAGCCGCTTATTCCGCCTTTTTTAGGAATCGCACAAACTGTGTGCCCGTTTCTAGATGTTTCGATTCTGGTTTCGAAATATTGTTGGGACAGAAAATCTTTGACATTATCAGCTAGTAGTTGAAGATTGACGTTCTTATGGATCCAACGGTCTCGCAATTGAATTCGCCTTCGACTATTGTGTTATATTGTCGCCTCACGCCTCGCTTAAATGTATCGAACATCAAATGTAAGCCTCCTAAGCTTTACTCCGAGGTCAAATCGCCCCGCAAACGGAGCGGCAAATCGGAATTCAGGTCGATAGAATGAAACATGCGCCTTCTTCTCCTACTAAAATATCGTTCAAGATCGAGAAAAGAAGTTTTATATTCCCCATCTACGTCATCACATACAAAAGGTACCCGTAAAAGAGCAATTGTCAAGGTGGCTACAAATGGCGTTACTAGATGTCCAAGATCTCACAACCCACTACTTCACCCTAAGCGGTGCAGTACAGGCCGCAGAGAACGTCAGCTTTCAGGTAGAAAAAGGTGAGGCCCTGGGCCTAGCTGGAGAGTCGGGATGCGGCAAGACAACTGTTGCTTTATCTGTACTGAAGATTCTTCCCCAGGGAGGAAGGATCATTGGTGGCAAAGTCCTATTCGGAGACAAAGACCTTGTCACTATCAATGAGGATGAAATGAGGAAAGCTGTGCGATGGAAGGGCATCTCAATAGTTTTCCAAGGAGCCATGAACGCATTAAATCCAGTCTACAAAGTCGGAGACCAGATTGTTGAGGCAATCTTGACGCACGAAACAGACGTGAGTGGAGAAGAAGCCAGAGAAAGAGTTGGAAAGCTCTTGGAGACTGTCGGGGTCTCGCCAACAAGAGCAAACAACTATCCACATGAGTTTAGTGGTGGAATGAAACAGCGGGCATTGATCGCCATGTCCTTAGCCTGCAATCCAGAGCTGTTGATTGCAGATGAACCCGGGACCGCTTTAGATGTCATCGTCCAAGCCCAAGTGCTGAAACTACTAAGAGATCTTAAGGAAAAACTGAACTTGGCTATGATGCTGATTACTCATGATTTATCCATTATAGCCGAGACCTGTGAAAAAAGCGCCATTATGTACGCGGGAAGAATAGTGGAGTATGGGGATGTTACTCGGATTTTTAAAGAGCCTCTTCATCCTTATACGCAGGGCTTGTTGGGAGCTTTTCCAAGCATCAAGGCAGCTAGAACACGCATGTCATCTATACCGGGTCTGCCACCTGATCTTCTACATCCGCCCTCGGGCTGCCGATTTAATCCAAGATGCCGGTATGCAATGGAGATCTGCAGAGAAAAGGTGCCAGAGCTTATTGAGGAAAAAGGGACAAATCGATATGTAGCTTGTTATCTTGTTAATCCATCATGAAAGGAGAGGGAAAAATGGAAGAGACTGTCATAAAGGCGAGTAACCTGACGAAGTGGTTCCCCATAAGGAGAGGCTTTTTGTCAACGCTCTTTACTAAGAGACAACTCTTTGTGCGAGCGGTTGATAAAATAGACTTCGATGTGAAGAAAAGAGAGATCTTCGGCCTTGCTGGAGAGAGTGGTAGTGGAAAAACAACCACTGGAAGATTAGCGCTGAGATTAATAGAGCCAACCTCGGGCAATATCCATTTCAAAGGCAAGGATATTTCATCTCTCAGTGAATCCGGCCTTAAACCTTTGAGAAGGAAGATGCAGATTATATTCCAAGACCCTTACGAATCCTTAAACCCAAGGATGACAATAAAGGAAATTGTCGCAGAACCTTTGCAAGTTCAGAAGTCGGGGAATGAAGACGAAATCAAAGAGAAAGTTAGCAAGATTCTGGAAGACGTTCAGTTGGTTCCTCCTCAAGAGTTTCTCGAGAGGTTCCCTCATGAGTTGAGTGGTGGGCAGAGGCAGAGGGTTGGTGTGGCAAGAGCATTTGTGCTCGGTCCGGAGTTTGTAGTTGCAGATGAACCCGTTTCCATGCTTGATGTCTCGATTAGAGGAGAGATACTGAACCTCATGTTGTCTCTGAAGGAGAAGTTTGGCACCTCATTCTTGTATATTACACACGACATAGCCTTGACGAGGCATATGTGCGATAGAGTTGGCATTATGTACTTGGGCAAACTGATGGAGAGAGGCAAAACCGAAAAAGTCGTTTTTGAACCTCTCCATCCGTATACGAAGGCCTTGATTAAAGCTGTGCCAGTACCAGATCCAACATCTAAGAGAAGCGACGTTATCATAAAGGGTGAGATTCCTAGCCCAGTTAATCCGCCTGCAGGCTGCAGGTTTCATCCCAGATGCCCAGTTGCTGAGCTCCCCTTATGCAGCCACAAGGAACCACCAATGATCGACTACGGAGACGAACATTGTGCTGCTTGCCATCTGGTTGGAAAGCCAGGTTGGGAAAAATACATGGCAGGTACATGACAGCAGACAGATGGTTTCCGGGCATAGGTTAATCTTTGCGTTTGGCTGGGTATTTCTTGTTTAGCGTCCTTTTCCGTCTTGGAATCCTATTGCCCAGAAGAACTACGGCTACGCCTCCTGAAAATGCGACGACTCCGACTGGCACCAAGCCACTGTAGGGGTATTGGGGCTCTTGTTCTTTATATTCCATTTTCTGAAGCGCCAAGCGAGTGAGTTGAACTCCGAATGCTATCACACTTACCTGGTAGGTTCCCGTGTAGGTTGCGTTGCCTCGTGGAAGTTCCGACATAGGCACCAAATGGTCGTCTTCACGTTCAATTGGTATTTCGTACCATTTGATCGTTCCCTGAGGATCTGTAACATTAATCTCTACTGTTGAATCCAGCGAGATTTGTCCCGTGACAGGCGCCAAGAGGAAGTATATCCGGAACTTGTCTCCCTGCGTCAAGTTCCCCCCAAGTTCCAACTGTCTGCTAGGCTGTGCCTTGACCTCTTCTACAGCAACCCAATACGGACTTGCCCCAGGAAATATAACAACACGGGAAAGAGAAATCACTAAAACTCCAATAAATAACAGAAAGATACCCAAAAACAGAAAAATCTTTCTCATACACGACCTCACTATGGTAAACTTGTTGATCTACCAGTTCTAAAGGGTTTCCTTTTCTCAGTCTCTTCTTGCCAGTGACAATGGAAACTAAGTCTTATACAAATCATGAAGTAAAATAAGCAAAGAGTACGTTCAAAAGAGCACATTTGGAATGTGAGAACAGATGGCAGCAAATGCCAGAAAGGGTGAAGAACGCAAGTCCTTGACCCTTACCCGATTTTTCACTTCACAAACGGCGAAATGTGAGATCTGCCTGCCTTTTATCGCCAAAATGATGCCACTTGAGTTGAGGATTGCAAGAAATCTCTAAGAGAATGACCAAACCTAGTCGATTCTTAGACAAACCAGCATATAGGTTAAAATCCGCAAACACCCCTAAACAAGACACATACAACTTCACGAATTGACTTGTGTTCAAGAAGGCGAAGAACCATGGTTATCGATGAAATATTAAGCCTCGCTCAAAAGCATGAACAGTGGCGTGAACACGGAGCCCTCAACCTGATCCCCTCAGAGAACGTCATGAGCCCTCCGGTGCGTGCTCTACTCTCCTCTGAACTGGGACAAAGATACACCTCAAAAGACAGGTTCTATATGGGCACACGCTTTATGGACGAAATTGAAGAGAAAGGCGAACAACTCGCCAAACAGGTCTTCGACGCCCAGACAGCGGACCTACGGCCTCTCTCAGGCCACATCGCTGACCTGACCGTCCTCGCCTCATTCACAAAGCCGAACGACACAATAATCTGCCTGTCCCAAAGCGATGGCGGATATCCAGGAATCTGGAAGCAAGGCATACCGAGCTTCCTGCAACTCGAAACCGTGGGTTTTCCCTTCACCAAACAAAACATGAACATACAAGAGGAACAGGCCGAGGAGCTTATCAAAAAGAAAAAACCTCGAATAGTGATTTTTGGAGCCAGCCTGTTCCTGTTTCCACACCCAGTCAAAACATTGGCAAAAATCGCCCGTGAAGTAAACGCCCACATCGGCTACGACGGCTCCCACGTACTTGGCCTAATAGCAGGAAAGAAGTTTCAAGACCCTTTGCGCGAAGGAGCCACAATGCTGTACGGGTCAACCCATAAAAGCTTCTTTGGCCCGCAGGGCGGAATAATCATGGCGGACAGGGAACACGGTGAAACTATAAAACAGCGCGTCCACCCTATCTTCGTTGACAATGCCCATTGGAACAGAATCGCAGCTCTAACACTAGCGTTGGCTGAGATGAAAGAGTTTGGAAAAGAGTATGCCACACAAGTCGTTAAGAACGCTCGGGCGTTAGCCAAGGCCTTGGCTGAGTTCCACTTTCCAGTCATGGGAGCGAGTCTTGGTTTTACTAGGTCGCATCAGGTCTTTCTTGACTACGGTGGCTATAAGAAGGGCAGAGTAGTTGCCAAGAGATTGGAAGCAGCAAACATCATCGTAGACTGCGGCGTGAGACTAGGTGTATGTGAGTCAACTCGAAAAGGAATGAAGAAAAGAGAAATGCACAAAATCGCAGAATTCATTGAACGAGTGATCCATGGTGGAGAAAAATCCCAGGAAATCAAGAAGGAAATAACGGAGTTTGTGGCAGAATTCAGCGAAGTCAAGTATTGTTTTGAATAGCGTTGTTGTTCACGTTTTGAAGTGCGGGATGATCTTTTCACTGATGAGATCTATGGCTTCCCTGACATTACCGCCTATCGGTGAGCCTACCACAAACTGAGAGATGCCCGATTTAAGCAGTTCAGCGATGCGTTCAATGCACGTGTCTGGCGTGCCGCTCACTGAAAAAGCGTTTATCATCTCTGGTGTAACTCCGCCGAAGGCGCGCCCCCAGTCGTTGGCTTTGAGCGCTTCCTTAATCTCAAAGGCTTTGTTCACGTCGATTCCGTGCCTTTCCAAGACTTGAGGTGGGCTGCCGGCAACGATGAACGAAACGACGGGCACAGCTGCTTTGTTGGCCTTCTTTATGTCCTCGTGCACAGAGAAGGACGTGTAGGCAGCGACGTCGATGACTTCGTATCTCTTGCCTGCGGCGGTCACTCCTTCTTTTACACAGCTAACAGCGTATTCCACGTCTTTCGGATGGCAGGCGTTGATGAGCACTCCATCCCCTATTTTTCCAGCCAAGGCCAGCATTTTTGGACCTTGTGCTCCAACATAGACTGGAATACTGCCTTTAGGTTTGAAGAGGAACTTGGC
>Ga0315310_10001811_pt1 | contig 13484 bp, 9 predicted proteins | sample TDP5_MG_FD_203630 | JGI IMG/M metagenome (GOLD analysis project Ga0315310, IMG submission 203630) | Freshwater sediment microbial communities from Lake Towuti, South Sulawesi, Indonesia - TDP5 | ecosystem: Environmental > Aquatic > Freshwater > Lake > Sediment | place: Indonesia: South Sulawesi... | reverse complement strand
CGGTTGTCGGAAGCAGGAATTCGGGAAAAACTATGGCTGTCGAGGTCTTGGTTCACGGGTTGTCAAGTAGGGGATACCGAGTTGCCACGGTTAAGCACATCCCAAAGCCGAACTTCACAATTGACAGTGAAGGAACAGATACTTGGAGGCATGCCAGGGCCGGAGCGAGCATCGTGATAGGTGTGTCGCCCAATGAGTTGGCTGTCATTAGACGAGTTGATACGAGGGGTTTGGATCTAGATAACATAATGACAGAGTGCGGAGAAGATATTGACGTCGTAATTCTTGAGGGATTCAAGAAAATTGTTAGACGGGTTCCCTATGTCTTGAAGATAGTTGCAGTCAAGAACCACGACGAGATTCAAGAGGCCTCCAAAGCGTTTTCACCTATCCTAGCGTATACTGGATTGGTTTCGGCTAAGGAAGTTCCTCAGTCCTTTGACTACATCAACTTACTTGAGGAAAAGGAGAAACTAGTAAACTTGGTGTATGAAAAAGTCGAAGACATGAGAAGCAGATCAAAGCCCATGAAAGAGACAAGGATATTGATAGATGGGAAAAGTCTTCCCTGCAAAAGGTTTGTTCGAGAGATTGTAAGGAAGACTGTCTTAGCCATGATCTCTGCGTTGAAGGCCACGGACATAAGGGGAGACGAGGAAGTGCACATAATGATAAAATCAAAAGCGAAGTGAACTTTCCCATATGGTTCTGAGATTATTGACAGGAAATATTGCCATATCATAGAAATAAGTTTTCAATCCTGAAATAGAATGTCAAGGACGATTTGATACCATCTCGGTCCAACTGCCCTGACGATTCTTGCATATGGGATTACAAAATGAGAGCTTGTTTGCAACAGTTTCCCGGCGATCTTCTCCTTTACCTTTTCCACGGGGTTCTCATCTTTGTTGGCATGTTCAAACCCATAATAATGTACCCATCCACCGTCCGGCTTCAAGGCTAGCCTCGCATACTTGAGATACTCATAAGCCTTTTCGGGTAGAGGCATTAGAACCCTGTCTGCAACGCCTACCAATTTTTCTTTGATGACATTTTGTGCGTCGCCTTCTAAAGGTTCAATAATGTCCTCGACCTTGTTAAGCTTGGCATTCTCTCTATGGTAGCATATTGCAGGTAGGTTTATGTCTACCGAGTATACTTTTCGGAGTTTGGCATGCTTGGCGATGATTATGGAGAAGCAGCCCACCCCAGCGAACATGTTCACGACAACCTCGCCGGGCTTAACCTGCTCGGCAACCCGCATCCTTTCATGAGAGAGGCGTGGTGAGAAATAGCACTCTTTCAGGTCTACCTTAAAGATGCATCCGAACTCTCTGTGTATGGTTTCTGTCTTTTTCTCCCCTGAAACATATTCCAGATCTCTTAAACGGAAGTCTCCTGAGACGGGGCTTACTTGGCCCAAAACGGTTTTGACATGTTTGTCTATTTGCATGATTGTTTCGGCTACGAGTTGACTTCTGTGTTTGATGGTTTCGGGAACTCGGATGATCGCTATGTCCCCTACGATGTCGTATGATCTCGGAACAAGCTCTAGTTCCCGAGGTTCAAGTCGATCCTTGAGTTTTTCTTTCAGGTTCATTCTAGCCTACCCCCTATATTAACTTCAGCAGAACATCGTATTAAGAGAGACGACACGTTTAAATTCGTGAATTTTCTTTCCAATGGTGTGAGGTGTGCTCCTTGTCAGAGGATGAAGGTCAAGCTACTGTTTACGAATGCGTCAAATGTGGGGTTACTGTGAAGTCTACGGAGCTTGAGCTCGGCGTGCGTTGTCCCTACTGCCGCTACCGCGTTCTTAAGAAGATCAGGCCGCCTATTGTGAGGCGGGTCCTCGCTAGATAGGCTTCTAGAACAGCTCCTTTTCACCTATCTTTCTGTAGGTTTTTCCTTTCACCTTCACAACTGGACCGATCTCTTCCATGCTTCTCTCAGACGTCTTTCTCCTCACAGTTTCGCCGCATATTCCACCGGGTAGCAGTCGTCTGTTTGCGCACAAGGCGTAGCTGCAGTTCCTCACTTCACAGGGTTCATCTGCCCATCTGCACCAAGCATCATTTCCACGGTAACCGACGGCGTTCTTTCCACATCTAAATTTCCCACAGTTCGGAGAACAGATCTTCGCTCCATCCAATATGGACCCAACCTCTCAAAGTAAAGCCAATCAAAAAGCTCGTTGTGTTCACGGCTGGTTGATTCACGACATATTCTAGTATTGCCTCGCAGAAGGAAGTTATAAACTTTTCTCATCGAGGTTCTGTCAAGTCTTCGGTTGCTTGACGGTGCTGTAAAAAATCGGTTGCTGAAGGACAGTATATAGTTATTTGTTATGGTTCTCCAGCAAGAATCAAGGTGATAATGGGTTTACAATCCATAAAACAATTATGACAAAACAAGCGTATGTAAAGGCATAAATACAAGGTTATGAGATGTTTATCTTACAGCGAGGAAGGTGAAAGAAGAGTGGAGCTGTTTTCTCTAAGGGATATATCTCCAGATCTGAAGATTTTGTTACTTAGAGAGATAGGCTTTGATTCTGATGGCACGTTTGTTCTAGACAATAACGGAGAAAAGGTCCTAGACAGATATATAAACGAGCCTATACGGATAGACAACATGGCAATCTTCCCCGGCAGTTCAGTTATATTGGATAATAATCCGTTAAGTATCTCCTCCTTCTTGGAGGAGTACGGCGATGTCATCTGACGAAAACGTAATTGCAGGAGTAACACATGGTGCTCTTGCATATACAGAAGACAAGATAAAGGCGGTTGTTCAGAGATTTCGGAACAAGGAAATTGCTTTTGTTGAAGACCCAGAAGTAATTAATATTGCCAAAGAACAACGTGGAACAGCTGAGTATGGGCTTCTAAGAGAATACTCAGACAATCCGGATTTTCACATCTTATTCCAAATGGGACTGACACTTAGAAAACTTCAAAGACAGCAAAATCGTGTGGAATCTCTTAGAAATAAAATACTGAAAAAATATGAAATTGGAGGATTGCATATTGCTCAACTTATCCAAAATGGTTTTTTCAATAGATACTTAGCTAGTGCCTTGGAGAGAGCCAGAACGCCAAAACAACTAAGACTGGAAATAAGAAACCTCCTTGACGCAATAGAAAATAGCGTGGTTTTTGTTAAGGAAAATGACAACGTAGATTTTCTTGCACAAACAATAATCATCAAAATATCGGCAACTAATCCGAAGACATTTATCATATGTGCTAGTGGGTGGGCGACTCGAAGATGTCGTGAGGTGGAGTGGGAAATTAAAAAATGGCTTCGAACGGGTACACTTAGATACGAATTCGAGACCTATACGTCTAAATATAGGGAAGTATTCCTCTTAATAAGACTTGAAGAATAAATAAGGATTCATAACATAACACGCAAAAAATGTGGGGCGAGGAAGGATTAACCTTCCTCTTCTTTGATTCCCAGTTTTTTGGCTAAGACCTTCAAATAGGCTTTTGCTATCTCGAAAGTATCCTTATCCTTGACATCCACGTAACCTGTGTCTTTAAGAGTGAAACGAGCTAAGCTGCCCTCTGAAACTGCCATAGATGTGTCAACTTTGGTTTCTGTCGTCACGTCAACCACCTCTTTTTCGGCCTTCTTTTCCGCTTTAAGGTATCTAATATCGTCTAAATAAGCATTTCTGACTATATTTTCCATTTTCTGGGCATCAGGAGCTTCTAAACCAGTTATCTTAGTTAACTCTACCCAAAAATTGCTAGTTGGAAGAGTATTGCCAAATTTACTGTGAAGCTCTTTCCATAGCGGTATATTCAGCAGTACTTCTTTGAGTGCCTTGTTTCTTTCATCTTCACTAGGATCATATGTAAGTTTCTTCCCTAAATCAGTAACTTTTATTCCTCGTTTTTCAACGAGTCCATATGCTCTAAGGTAAGCCAGTTTGTGGAGAAAAGCACCGCTTTTATTAGTTTCGTGACCTAGTAATTTTGCCACTGTGAGCTCGTCGGTTGCCTCTTCAGACTTGAAGTGTTCGTATAGTTTCTTTGTGGCATCAAATAACGAAGGATACAAGCGCATATCTGGTATGTCGTATTTTCCAACTTTCACACGGGTCACCTCCTAACTGTTTCTACTATCTAATGTTACCAGAGTTGCTTATAAATGTATTGGTAAAATACAGTAATATTTAAATAGTAGAAACGGTAAATTTATTAGTAGATGCCAAGGAGATGAGGTCGGCAAACCAAGCATCCCCTTGGCAGTGGAGTTGACCCGTGTGAAAGAATCAAACCCCACAAACAAAATAGATGAACAAGACCCTAATAAACCCGATGGAAGAATGTTAAGAGACTCTGAAATAGCAAATAAGAGTGGACAAATCAACAGAGTAGCCGAATTTTCATACATAGTTCAGTCTCAGAGTGGAAATGGCAGTTACCTTGTCGCCTTAACTGAGGAGGGGTGGCATTGCGAATGCCCAGACTACAAGTTTAGAGGTTTGAAGTGTAAGCATATTTGGGCAGTCGAAATCAGCATCAAGTTAAGAGAAGAAGTAGAAAAAGAAATAATAATTCAGCAAATTGCGGTTTCTGAATGTGTTTATTGTCATTCTCAGAACCTTAAGAAGAACGGTGTTAGACGAAACAAGCATGGAAGTATTCAAAGGTTCTTCTGCTACAATTGTGGTAAGACCTTCACTATTAACGTTGGTTTCGAACGTATGAAGCATAATCCTCAAGCCATAACAACAGCCATGCAATTGTACTTCTCTGGGGAATCTTTGAGGAACACTATGAAGTCGCTTAGGCTTTTAGGCGTTGAAGTGTCTCATCAGACAGTTTACAATTGGATTAACAAGTACATCGGATTAATGGAGCAGTACATTGAGAAGCTCAAGCCGAAAGTGTCTGATACTTGGAGAGCGGACGAGCTTTGGGTAAAAATCAAGGGAGATATGAAATATGTCTATGCAATAATGGACGACCAGACCAGATACTGGATTGCTCAAGAAGTTGCCGAGTCCAAATACAAGCATGATGCAAGAAAACTGTTTCAGATGGCTAAGAAGGTCACTGGTACAAAGCCTATGACTCTAATAACTGATGGCTTACCCGCTTATCATGACGCTTACAAAAAGGAATTCTGGACACTCAAGAAGGAAACAAGGACTGAACACATTCGACACATCAAGATTAAAGGTGACATGAACAACAACAAGAACGAGCGATTCAATGGAGAAATCCGTGACAGAGAGAAAGTGATGAGGGGAATAAAGAAGGAAGACTCGCCAATTTTGAAAGGTTATCAAGTTTTTCACAATTATATCCGAGAACATGAAGGCTTAGACGGTAAGACACCTGCCGAAGCTTGCGGGATCAGAGTTGAGGGAAAGAATAAGTGGTTCACAATAATTCAGAATGCGAGCCAGCAACCGAAAGTTTACAAGGGTTCAGAACAACCGAAGGCTTGACAGAACCCTCATCGACGAGTAGTCCTCTCAAGTTTCGCCTCGCAGCTAGGTCGCTGCTTCAGCGATGAAGGTCTACTCGGTGTCGGCTGGTCCGCCCACGGAGGTGGGGACATCGATTACTGTCGGTCGGTCAGCTGAGAAACCCGTTCGAATGGCCTCGGTCAACTCGCTTGGATCCTCAACTCTGAGCCCATTTGCTCCTAAGGCTTCAGCTGCCTGATCGAACCGGATGGCTCCAACCTTGCTGCAGATTACGCCTTCTTCTCCAAATGCGCGTCTCTGATCAGAGATTACTATTCCCCATGCGCTGTCGTTCGCTATGACGGCTACGAAGGGCAGGTTCTGGCGAACCGCTGATTCAAGTTCGGTTAGGGTGAAGCCGAAGGCTCCATCCCCTGAAAGAAGCAATACATTTCGATTGGGGTAAGCTAGTTTCGCGGCCATAGCCCCCGGCATTCCCCATCCGACTACTGCGCTCGCTCCGCAGGTCAGCCAGTTACTAGGGTAATGGTCAGCTAGCACCATGTGTGCCCATTGTCCGATGTTTCCACCATCGATCAGGAGTACAACTTCATCTGTTAGTAGCGGTCGGATGGCTTTAACGATGTGTAGTCCGCTCATGGGCTTAGTCGTGGGATGAGACTTCTCAATCCAGCGGGCTCGAAAGAGGCGCCGTCGCTCTTGGGCTTCCTCCAGCCATTTCTTGTGCGCAGGTTCTCCTAAACTATGCATCTCCTTGGCTAGTTGATTAAGCAGTGGTGCTGGGCTGGCTAGGAATGACAAGTCAGGTACAATTCCCTGTCTCAACTCACATGCATCTCTATCTATGCGTATGATGAACACATCTTCTCTAGCCTTTGGCGGCATAAGAAATCCAAGCCTATAGTCCCCTCTAGCACCGGCCAGAATGATAAGGTCTGCGTCTTCAAGAAGTCGGGGTTCGCCGGTCGCAGCACCTATAACGCCGAGGAAATTTGGGTGTGGTTTCTCAATTGCGCCCCGATCCCATATCGGGGTGATTATGGGAATGGCGGAAGCCTCGCTGAAACGGATCAGGGATTCTTGTGCTCTCGCGTAGAAGACTCCGCTTCCAGCTACCAGAATCGGGCGCTGCGCCCGTCTGATAGCTCTGACGGCCTTACCAAGGGCCTCACTATACGCTTGCTCGATTGCGGAGGTTTGTACATTTCTTTCTTTCACCATGTCACTATACGTGCCAACATCTTCCTCCAGTATGTCTAGTGGAATCGTGAGGTGAACCGGACCTGGACGACCACTCAAGGCTGTTGCGAATGCCTGTCTGACTAAGAAGACAAGGTCGCTAGTTCGCGTAACACACTTGGCAAACTTGCAGATCGGCGCGGCTAGGGCGACCTGGTCGAACTCCTGGAATACGCCTCGATCAGCTCCGTATCCAGCGCTCGCGCCGGTGATTAACAATACGGGTGCACCGTCGAAGAAGGCGTTTGCAACGCCGGTCAGGGCGTTCGAATGTGCAATTCCGCTGCTTACAGCGCAGACTCCAACGTGTCCGGTCAGCCTCGCGTATGCATCGGCCATGTATGCAGCTGCCTGTTCGTTATGTGTATCGATTAACCGGATTCCGGCTTTTTGGCATGCCATGTAGAACGGGTTCAGCCCGTTTCCACAGAGGGTTGATATCCAAGTCACACCTTGCCTTTTAAGCTCTGATATGAGAAGGTCTGCCCCGGCTAAAGTCATAGCTTGACCTTATCTCCTTTCAGATCATTTCTTGGGGTGAGGAAGCCCTCAACAGTTCCACAGCTAATCTTATTGCTTCTTCTAGGCTTCTGGGGTTTGCGGTTCCCTTTCCGGCTATGTCGTGGGCTGTTCCGTGGTCTACTGATGTTCTTATGAATGGTAGTCCCAGGGTTGCGGAGACTGTTCCATAGAAGTCAAGGGTCTTGGCTGCTATGTGTCCTTGGTCGTGGTACAGGGATAGAACCGCGTCGTATCTTCCTTCGACGGCTTGGTGGAATACCGAGTCTGCTGGGATTGGTCCGTGCACGTTTAGACCCTTGTTCCTTAGTTCTTTGACTGCTGGTGTGATCTCTGTTTCTTCTTCTTTTCCTGTTAGTCCTTCGTCGCTTGCGTGTGGGTTTAGGGCGGCTATGGCTATACGTGGTTTTTCCATGCCGGTCTTTCTTAGGGCTTGGTGTATTCTGATGGTTGTCTCTATTATCCTCGTTTTCTTTACTGCTTTTAATGCGTCTTTTAGCGGTATGTGCCTTGTCAGGAAGAAGATTCTTGCGCCTTTCACCCAGAACATCGTTAGCGGCTCCTTTACACCACTCTGTGCCGCAATCATTTCGGTGTGTCCTATGTGTTTGCTTCCCGCTAGGCTCATTGCCTTCTTATTTATTGGAGCTGTCACTATGGCTTCGGCTTCTCTTCTTAGTGCGTATTCTACGGCTTTTTCTACGTATTCGATTGAGGATTTTCCGGCTTCGGCGCTGATCTTTCCTGTCTCTAGTTTGTCTAAGTCGATGTTTTCAAGGTCTATGACTTCGATTGTGCCTGTTTCTGCCTCTGCGTCTCTTGGTGCTCTTGTGGTATTGAAGTTTGTGTCTATCTTTAGTTGTTTAGCTGTGTTTCGTAGTAGTTTTAGGTCCCCTATTAGGATGGGTTTGCAGATCTTGTAGATCTCGGGTTTTTGGAGTGTTTTGATTGCTATTTCTGGTCCTATTCCGGCTGGGTCTCCTGTTGTTATGAGTATGGTTGGTCGTTTGTTTGCTGTTGGTGTGTGTTTGCTTATGCTGTGCGTGTGCAAATTCTTCTAGCCCCTCTATTTGGATCCTAATATGTTGGGGATTATTGTTCTTGCGGAGATATTTGTTTTACTTCTTTTTTTGTTTGCTTGATTGATATTTTGTTCGTTGTTATTGTGGCGCTGATACTCGGCTCCATTACTGACTTTGGAACCACCAATATGCGCACCAAGAACCGAAGGGGTGGATTTTCTGGCTTGTGGTTTGGGTTCGATGCCTAACAGTTGGCGTAACAGATGATAGTAGTCAATTGAGAATTGCTTGGTGATGTCTTTCCGATTGTCTTCGGTTACAAATCCCGATTCGGGAATATGATGTCTTCGTCTCTGATTTGTTGAAAGTTCTCCTTTTTTAGTAGACCTTCTATAATTCAGGTATTGAAGGAGCCTGATTTAGTCACTCACAGTGCCCTCACAAGTAAAATTCAAGTTTTTCACTTTGAGCTCAAAATTCGTTGTGGTGCCTAATCTTCATAGTTGTTCATCTTCCAAAGAACCCCGATTCCTAGACCTCTCCCGCATGCGTGCCTAGTGACTTCACTCGATATATGGTTGGACAATCTGATTCTACTTGTTGCCTCCTGCAGTCCATGTGAACTAGAAAGTAGTCGATCTGTGGGAACGAGCACTACTCGTCGGCTATGTTTGGTTTCTCAGGAAGTTCAACACAAGCATCACCAAGAATCCGCTTCAGAATGTTGTCGGTAGGGTGACCGGTGCCGAGATGCTGAATAAAGCCCTCTCCATATTCGACATTGATTAGTTTGCCCTGTTCGTGAGTGTCACGCAGCATTATATTCTCAAAGTTCTGCCATTTGTTGTGGTACCTAAGCCACTCGAACTGTGATTCGTGACATTTGAGCATCTTCTTCTTCGTTTCAATCACAGCTGTCACGTCCACAACCATGTGGAGAGGTAGTGGGCGACCGAAGATGTCACGTAGTCTAGACGCGTTCCAATAGTAGAGATAGGGAAACCTATTCGTGGGCTTTAACGAGACTCCGCAGTCGTAGTTGGGCACTGATGCGATATAACAAGCATTGCGCACTAGTTTCGATGTCTCCTCATGATCGGCTAGGTAGTCCATGGGAGGCGCTGTAAAGACTATCAAAGGATCAACTTCCCGTATAACGCGAACCGCGCGCTTTCTGTACTCAGCGTCATACTGGACCTCCAAGTCATGTCCCCCAGCACAATGAAACTTTCCTCCCAGTATGGCTGCGGCCCTTGCGTTCTCCTCCAGTCGAATCTTGCGTATCTCCTGTGTTTTCATTGTCGGATGTCCTACTTCACCGCCTGTCATGTCGGCAATATGGATCTCATATCCTTTCTGCGCCAGCAAGGCCAAAGTTCCTGCAACACCGTATTCGACATCGTCTGGATGACATCCGAATGCAAGAACTCGTTCCATCATCTTGTATAGCACCTTCCATAGTATTGTTATCGCATATAGCTCCTTTTATAGTATAATTTGGCATTCTATTGTTAGTGGAATGTATGGCATAACCTTTGCGTCATATTGAAGATGCCCACGGGAGACTTCGTCATTTCCAAATTCGTGCAACCACCATATCGCAGGACCGCTATGATTGTTGTCGACTATCTCTGTAGTCTTTGCGTGCCTCCCAGTTCTGCATGCATGCAGCATGCTTGGACTATGACGACAGAATGCCGCGCGCTAGGAAGAAGATACGTCGCATAGGCTCTTCCAAGATTTCGAGGCTTTCTCATTTTCGTCAAACGTGTTCAGTTTTCGCCTTACAAGCCGCAAATCCTTATATGCTTATTGACTGTTTTGACATTCATGAGCGAGTTTGATATATTAATAAAGAATGGGCGCATCGTTGATGGTTCTGGTTATCCGGCTTGTAAAGGATCTTTGGGCATAGTGGGTACACGCATAGTGGAAGTAGGAGAAATCTGCGGTTCCAGCGCTAATATTGTTATTGACGCTGAAAACCTAATAGTAACCCCAGGGTTTGTAGATCCTCACAGTCATTTTGATTACTGGATATTGGTATGCCCTACGCTTGAAGACTACGCGGTGCAAGGAGTCACAACCGCGATAGGAGGGAATTGCGGTTTCTCTCCAGCTCCAGCAAAAGATTTCTATGCAGCCATAGGTCTTCCTGATGTAATGGCTGATTTGAGAAGGCCAGGCATGTATCAAGGGATTTGCACTCAACTGTCGAATATTTTCCCTTTGGATGAATTCAGGGTCAAGGTTAGAGAGGTATATGGCATCGATATAGATTGGCATAGTTTTGCCGAGTTTCTCGGTCGAATCGAAGAGGAAGGCATCTCTATCAACTTTGTTCCTTTTGTGGGTCACGGCGCCATCAGGCTGGCTGCTATGGGCTTAGACTACAAGCGTAAAGCTACTGAAGCGGAATTGGAGGAGATGAGAGGGCTAGTTGCTGAGGCGATGGAGGCCGGTGCTTTTGGAATGTCTACAGGGCGCGATTATCCTCCGCAAGACTATGCTGACGCCGACGAGGTAGTTGAGTTAGCAAAGGTGGCGAAAAACTATGGTGGATTTTACTTCACGCACTATGGGGGATTGAATGCTAATGGTTTGAAGGAAGCTGCGGAAATAGGGAGAAAAACTGGAGTGCCGGTACATATTTCTCACTTAGTTTCAGCATTCAGTGTAAAGAGCTTTAAGTCAACACGCGACGCCGTATCTCCCAAAGTACCAGAAACGCTGCTAGAATCTGCTGCTTATGAAACCTTGAATGTCGTTGACAGATACATAAAAGAGAATATTATCACGAGTTTCGATGTTATACTGTCTCCTGTTGGCGCAACCGACTATCTAGCTTTGTCTTTAAGGCCGTGGCTTGAATGGGCCGTATCTCGAAAGAAACTAGCAGAATGCCTTAAGATACAAGACTTCAGAAAAGAGTTAAAAGAGGCAATAAATACTGGCAAATGGTTACCCCTGGGGTGGTTCTGTATCCGTATAGTTTTATGCAAGAACGAGGGATATGTAGGGCGAACCGTTGCTGAAATAGCTGAAGAAAAAAATGAGAGCGAGCTTGACACACTATTGAATATTGTCATTGAAGATCCAGATACTCGAGCAGAGTACAGCCTTAGAGACGAAACGCAGATAAAAACTTTGATTAACCACCCGTATGCCATGCCTAGCACGGATAAGATTATACCTATCTATGGCTCATGGAAGAGGACAAACCCCTCGTATATGCTTCCTTATGAATATAGTGGTGATTACTCTCTATTGTCTACTGGCGGGTTTGCCCTTTACATCAGAAGATTCGTCAAAGAGCTAAAAGTTCTGACGCTTGAAGAAGCTATCAGAAAAGCAACAAGCCTACCCGCTCAAACATTTAACATAAGGGATAGGGGAATCTTAAAAGAAGGCGCGTATGCCGACATAGTCATATTCAACTACGAAGAGATAGAAGACATCGCTGATAGAGGAGAACCATTAAGAGCTAGCGCTCGTGCACGACCAAAAGGCCTAGAGTACGTGATTGTAAATGGGAAAGTAATAATGGAGAAAAACCAGCATACAGGCATCAGAGCCGGTAGAACGCTCAGAAAAAACGCTCAGGAGTAAGTAGATATGATAACAGGTCATGTAAGCAAGCCTTCGTTAACAGCTTTCGCAAGCTCCAGAAACTATTCCAACTGTTTTATTTCATTTTTTGGATTCTAACCAAACTTCTCTAGAGTACATCATGACCCACATATGTTTCACGATAGAAACTAGAGAATGAAAAAAATATAAACGTCTTCATTCGTACCTATTACTATGTCTCAGATGTACAAATCCAAAATTGGCAAAAATAGCCTACCTCTACGTTTCTTCTATGATCATATGGGTCCCAGCGATTTCACTCGTCACATGATCGAACAAGCGCCTAAGTATCAAGCTAATGCCGTAATCGTCGGATGGAGCCATACCAATGATATTCTCTTACTAGAAGGATATCCTGAATTCCGCAGAAAAAGAAAAGACCTAGAGAGAGCCATAGATCTTCAACGTTGCTACAATGAGCTTATCAATTTAGCTAAAGAGAAAGGATTAGCTGTTTACTTTACAACTCCAGAGCTTTGGTATCCTTCAGGTTTTTTCGATGCCTATCCGGATGCCTTGGATCCTGAAAAGGAAACCCTTTGGGGCTTCTTGCGTTACCGAATAAATGAATGGTTCGAGATTATGCCCGATTTAGATGGGTTTGAAATTTACTTGGATGAGGGTGAAACAAACTTACTTCGCATAAATAGCGTGATGTCCATGTCTGATAGAGTTTTTCGTGTTGTTCAGACGGCCCTTAGCGTCTGTGAGAAACGAAATAAAAAGTTCATGTTATGTACATTTACAAGGTGGCCTCGTGAGCTCCAAGCTATCATCGATGGGCTTCAACGTGTTCCTCGCTCGGATAATCTTATAGTACACAATTGGTGCCTTGTGGACGATTGGGGCTTGACGTTTCCAGACAACCCGGCTATAGGTAATGTTGGAGGTCACCCAGAAGTTATCTCCTTTGATGTTCATGGCGAGAGGCATGGTCACGCTTCAGTTCCGTGGTGTTATCCTGACTGGATAAAGGAAAAGCTCACTCTAGACATGACCATAAGTCGAAATGTTATTGGAGTAGCACATAAGATGCACGGTTTTGAGCTCTTCATATCTCCAACGGAGGCCAATGTCTATGCTCTTGCAAGGCTGGCATTGGATCCTGCTACCGACGTTGAGGAAATATGGAGAGATTGGGCCAAGATACACTATGGTGAAGCATGGGAACCCGTAGTTTCGGCTCTTAAACGCACACACGAAATTACAACAAAAATCTTCTACTATAGAGGGGTAGAGACGCAAACAGAGCTAATAACCGAGGCATCGTATCGGGATATCTCAAGAATGTTGCCAACCCCGCTAACATGGACTAAGTGGGAGATACTAATAGAAAGTGCTGGTGACTGGGACCCGAAATTAAGAGCAATGGAGAATGAGTTTTTGAACCCGACTGAGGAGAGAGTCAAATTGTTCTTGAGGGAGAAAGACGAGGCAATTGACCTTGCAAAAAAGAGCCTAGGCGATATAGAGAGAGCTCGAGAAAAGCTGAAAACTGAAGACTTCAAGGATATCTATAGAGAGTTCTCTTTGGAGCTAGAATTGGCAAGGGCGCATAGAGCGTGGACTGAAGTTTGGATGCTTTATGAAATGTGGTGGCAATGTGGACGGAGAGAAGCGGA
>Ga0315310_10001809_pt1 | contig 13499 bp, 15 predicted proteins | sample TDP5_MG_FD_203630 | JGI IMG/M metagenome (GOLD analysis project Ga0315310, IMG submission 203630) | Freshwater sediment microbial communities from Lake Towuti, South Sulawesi, Indonesia - TDP5 | ecosystem: Environmental > Aquatic > Freshwater > Lake > Sediment | place: Indonesia: South Sulawesi... | reverse complement strand
CGTATGTGCAAATAGGGATTATGTCAAGGCATGTATGCACTGTAATACTTCAAGCTATGCTTCTCGATTCTCCGCTTCACCTTCGGGTACAGAATCAGCTCCTCAATCTCCAGATCTTCTGCCAGGTCGGGGCTAATGCTTTTCAATCGCTCAACGAGTTGGTGTGTGCTCTCTTGGGTAGAGAACGCCATCATGACGGCTGGATGACATTTGACTCCAGCTTGCAACAGGTTCTTGAGCGCCTTTAGTTGGAGGGTGAAGCCCTCGGGTTTGGCTCCAGTTAGCTTGGCAAAGTCTTCTTCGTTGCATCCCTTGAGTGAGACCCGAACGTGGACAAAAGAATAGTTGGATAGGTCTTCAGCGTATTTGGGGTCGTTTCCGATTAGGATTCCGTTCGTTTCTAACATGAAGAGGAGTTGTCGCCCTTCGAGATGGCTGAGGAGTTGAAGGAGGTGCTGCTTGCCTATGGTAGGCTCTCCTCCGCTCACCCTTAGCTGTTTCAAGCCGCGTTTCTCTGCCATCATTAGCAGGGTTTTGGCGACTGTTTCTGGACTGTAGAACTTGCCTATTTTGGTTGGTTGGAACATGACCGCGTCGGAGACCCAGCAGTACTTGCAGACTAGTCCGCAGCCTACGGCGTCTGCGGTTACGATTCCTCCGTACCAGCGGTCAAATCTGAAGCGCCAGTATTTCCTCTCTTGAACGTGTTCTCTGTCTTGTACAACAAGCTTTTCTATGGCTTTATGTCGAGCTAGTGGATCGTAGAAGGACAAAGGGTGGAGACGCCCCCGAATCTTCTTGAGCCTAACTCGGCTCAAGTTAAGTTTTAGTGCTTGCTATATCAAAAGTATTATGGACAGTATCGACAGTTTCCCTTTATTATGTTGCCCAGCTCAACTGATTTGATGATTTCTCTTATGTCCTGTTTCAACTTTTCAAGCTCTTTATCATAAGTCTCTTCTTGTTTAGCCATGAAAACCTTGATTCTTTCTCTATACCTTTTATCTTCAATAAGTTGACTGAACAGATGCTGAGCCTCCTTCATAAGCTCTTCATCAGGGCTTCTGGCAAGATTTCTATCCCACCATTTAAAGTGATAAATTTTCTTTTCACCATAAATTGTAGGTTGCACATTACCAATCCCAATAAACTGCTTTTTACTAGTCTTTAGCCTGTTTTCCACCTCTTCATATACTGCTCTGATAAACGTATTTGGACATAGATACTCGTCAGGTTCATCTCCAGAATAACCCCAGCAATAATAGGGTATATCCATCGTTCTCTTTATTAGGACTCTAATTTCCTCAAATAAGACCGCTAGTTCCCCATTGCGTTCCAGAGTTGTTTGTTTTAGATTCTTCCAATCGTCAATGAGATACTTGTAATTATACAGATGGCTTCTTGCTTCATCATAGAATGGTAAGTCGCTCGGTTCTTTAGGTTCTGATGCAACCATTTCACCAATCTTATTCGAATACAATGCATCAATCTTGCAATATTCATCAATCTTACCTAACCACAGCTTAAAGAAATCATCCTTTAACCTTACAGAGTGTTCCATACGATTCCTTCTCTTTTCAACCCAACGTTCACCATAATACTTTGCAACAAGAAAACTGGTAACAGCGCTACCTATTACGCTAATGATGACGGTTAATAGGTCATCCATTTCTCCACGTCCTCACAAAACTTGTGTGCCTATTACTCCTCTTTTTAGTTTTCTGGGGTAAAGGCCTATAAGTGCTTGAAAATGTTGGAGAAAATTCCGCTTTTTGAAACCATTGTCGGATTTTGCAGGAAATTCCTAACTGTTATCTTACGTAGTAGGGATCTCTGTCTTTCTTTAGCCTATTCAAAATGTTGACCAATAAGAAGTCGAAGTTTTCGCCCCACAGAAGCCAGCGTAAACCGTGATAGAAACGGAGGAACTCTAGGCCTCTGGTGGTGGTTCGATAAAAATTTTCGCTTTTCTTCTCTACACTAACTAGTTTCAAAAATACGATCGTAGGCATGTACTTTTTCAAAAGCTCACGGTCTAAATCGCACCCAACCATAATCTCCGATTCTTTGGAACCTAAAGTCGCTACGCGGAGGATATCTGCAATAACGTCAAACTCGCTTCTGTTCTTCGTCATCAAAGCACCGCCATTGGCTACACTTGAAAAAGACGCCTGAAGAACTATAATCGTTATTTCAGTCTCGATAATATGACTAAACTGATAGTAGAGACTCTCTAGACTCTAGAAAGCCAAAGGAAACCCTCCTATTTGGGTCCTAATAACAGCAGAATGTTGAAAACAAAATTCCTTCAGAAACAAGCTTGCGGCTGAAAAATTGGGGAAGTGGACTATTGACAGTTAAAGGAAAAATTTTATTGACAGTCAAAAGGTCCTTCTGCCCAGCCTCTCTGATTTGTGACACAATGGTTTTTTCCTTTTGCGACACAATAGAGAGCCTTAGTCGTAAGGTGGAATGTTGAAAAAAGCATTTCTCAGAAAAACGGCATTGATGCAAAAAGGGAGAATTCGGGATGTCTCCAGGGGCATAAGAATAACGCCCTGTTCTTTTCTTTCGTGAAACGATTTTTATTCAACTACGTGGAGTATTGTACGTGGAACGTGTAGGAAGGAAACTTCGGTCATGACGGAAAAGATCATTGGACACGGCACCTGGTACGACAAGACCGCTGCCGAGCTGGTGGAAAGGGAGCGTAAGCTTGGTAGAAGCCTTGACTTAGTCAGAACGGAGAGCGGACTAGGAGCTTCAGGTTTTCCCCACATTGGCAGTTTGGCAGACTGCGCCAGAGCTTACGCCGTGGCTCTAGCTCTCGAACAACAAGGGTTTAAGGCGGAATATGTAGCCTTCGCCGACGACATGGACGGCTTGAGAAAAGTTCCAGCCGGACTTCCAAAATCGTTGGGGAAGTATGTAGGCTATCCAGTAACGTCTATTCCAGACCCCTACTCTTGTCACGAAAGCTACGGAGAGCACATGAGCTGCCTACTTCTAGAAGCCCTAGACGACTGTGGCATAAAATATACGTTCATGTCTGGCAGACAAACATACGAAAGAGGGCTTCTCAACAACGAAATCAAAACCTTACTCATGAACGCTCAGAGAATCGGAGAAATCGTCGTCCAAGAGGTTGGACAAGCGAAATTTGTGGAGGTTCTCCCCTACTTTGCCGTTTGTTCGAGCTGCGGTCGAATCTATACCACCCACGCACATGAGTTTCTTCCAAAGGAGGAGAAAGTCCTCTACATCTGCAAGGGAATGGAGGTAAAGGGAAGGTGGCTGAAGGGTTGTGGAAACGAAGGGGAGGCAGACTACACGAAGGGAGAAGGGAAGCTCAGCTGGAAGGTGGAATTCGCGGCTAGGTGGAAAGCCCTAGACATACGATTTGAAGCCTATGGAAAGGACATCGCAGACTCAGTGAGGGTGAACGACCGAATATGTCAAGAAGTTTTGGAATGGCCTCCGCCCATGCATGCCCAGTACGAGATGTTCCTTGACAAGAGCGGCAAGAAAATTTCGAAGTCAGCGGGAAACGTGTTTACCCCGCAGGTTTGGTTCCGATACGGTTCACCGCGGTCTCTGCTCTTGCTTACGCTAAAGCGTTTTGTAGGAACACGGACTCTCTCCGTGACAGACATACCCCAGTACGTTAACGAGTTCGACGAGTTGGAAGACATTTACTTTGGAAGGAAAACTGTTGCTGACGCCAAAGAACGCGCCAAGCTCACAGGTCTGTATAAGTATTGTTGGGTGCATGAGCCTCCCTCTAAACCCCGCGTTCACGTTCCCTACAACTTGCTCACGTACTTGGCTAAGGTGGCACCAAAGGGCTCCGAAACCGAATACATTGTTGACAAGCTCCGAGAATACGGATACATCAAAGACGAGATGCCAGAAGACCTTGAGAAAAGAATCGAATACGCGTTCAACTGGACCCAGGACTTCATGGAAATCACAGGGAGAGCCGTGAAACTGAGCGAAAAGGAAGCCGAAGCGATTAAGGAACTCATTCAAGCCCTGCGATTTGAGGAGGAAGAAGATCAGATACAGGGCACTGTCTTCGCCATCGCTAGGAAACACTCTATCACTCCAAAGCGGTTCTTCAAGACTCTTTACACAATACTGTTAGGGGTGTCTGAAGGCCCGAGACTTGGCCCCTACATCGTAGCCATGGGAAATAAGAACGTGACCGAGGCACTGGAGAGAGCGCTAAAGGAGTAGGACACAAGCATGCTTCTTGGATTCAACATCTTCCTCATAGCTGTGTATAATCCAGTATTCTCTTTTGCAGAGCTCCTTCTCTAAGTCCTATGACGTATTCTATTACATCGTCTGGTTTTCTGAACTCTAGGTTGATGAGCTTTTTAAGGCCCCACCCCGAACATTTTATGCTCGAGATTATAGAGGCGATGGTGACTGACTTCATCAGGTCTTCGGTCAGTTTGTAAGCTGCTAGGAAGGCTCCACACCATGCGTCTCCGGCTCCAGTAGTGTCCACGACGTTTCTCAGAGCAACATTTAGGGCTGGAATCATCTGAATTCCAATTTTTTCTCCCTTTATTATGGCTCCAAGTTCTCCCAGCGTAATAATCAGCATCTTGGCTTCCAAGAGTCGCAGCGCAGTTGAGATCGAGTCTGTCTGGGCTAGAGCTTTAGCTTCTGTGTCGTTAACAATGAAGAAGTCTGCGTTCAAGGCGAGGTTTTTAAGGATTGTTCTGTCTCTTTTGGTTCTTCTGACGTAGTTTATCCATGTGTTGATTGAGATTCTAGTTTTCGGCGAATCCTTGCGTATTCTTTCAAAGATCTTTGCGACTTTTGTTGGTGTCATAGGTGATAGGTGGACGATGCTGTCGGCTGCGAGTAGTTTAGTTGGAATTGATGAAGCTGCTATTTTGGAACCTGCGCCAATGTTTGCCTTTAGATATTGCGCCTCGCCGCGTTCGTTGTATTTAATGCTGAATGCTGAAGAAGGTGTGCTGAAGGTTTTTACATGTTTAGAATCAAAAATTCTGAGGACATCATTGAATTTGCAGTCTTTTCCAACAGCAGACACCAGCGCTATGCCTTTGAGCAGCGTTTTAGCTGCCATGGCGGCGTACAAGGCGGCTCCTCCAGGTTGAACCCTAACGCCATGCGGGTTTTCTATTTGGTCGATGGAAACGTGTCCAACAAACATGAGGTCCCAAGTCAACAGCAGGCTCTCCTCTACGGTATGCTAAACGTCTACCTTACTTGTAAAGACTTTGAAACGTATCGGTTTCACTCGTCTCTGTCCAATTGGTTCTTGAAGCTTCTTCACATTTGTAGAGGATAGAGAACTTTAGTTACGAAGTCGTCCACCCCATGAGCGACGATAGGTCCAAATAAGTTTCCAGTTTTAACCACTATGACAGCAAGCCCGACTGACCAAACGAACAGGGTGACCCAACTCAATGCTAGGAGGGGTAGAAGGCCTACATCCTGAACTATCACAAGGCTTGCAGCGGGCGCATGGAACAAGACGAAGATTATGGAACTCCAAACAACAGGGGCTGATCCATTGGGTCTCAACTCTGTAAGTCTTCTTAGCAAGAGCCCCCTCATCCATGTCTCCTCCGCAAGGCCGACGATAATAAAGTGAATCGCAGAAGCTGTCATAGTTTGGTTAAACGGTACTGGGATGGGCAGTCTTCCAGTTATTGCGAAAAAGGGGATTATGCCTAAGAAGAGAAAAGTCGCAGTTTCCCACACCGCTGCTAATAAGAGGCTTAACCCGAGTTTCTGCTTTGAAAAACCAATCTGTAAGAGAGGAGTCTTGTCCCGCATAGCTATGGCCACGCAACTAATGAAGATGCTCAAGTACCAAGCATCCCTTATGATCCATACGTCAACGCCGAAGAGAAAAAGTGGTACGCCGATGGGAACAAACACTAGGGGAGGAACAAAGACGGAATAGAAGAGTCTCTTCTTTTGGGAACCTTCAGTCACCATCATCAACAGAGCCCCTGAAACATACAGCCCAACAATATCGAAAACCCTTTCTAAGGCTAGTCAAGGCATGAGTCTGAACCGATCTCTCGGAAACAGCACAACTTCCCGAATGTTCTCCTTTCCAGTAAGCATCATCATAACCCTTTCAAGACCTGCAGCCCACCCCGCATGAGGCGGCATGCCATAATCAAATACCTGCAGGTGATAGGTAAACGATTCAGGGCGCAGGCCCTGCTCCCTTAACCTCTTGACCAAAAGATCTTTCGAATGGACACGGGTTCCTCCAGACGCGAGCTCTATCCATGTCCACATTAAGTCGAAAGCCTCGCATAACTCAGGGTTGTCGTCTCGCGGCTTAATGTAGAAAGGCTTCGCCCCAGCGGGCCAGTGGGTTATAAAGTAGAAGTAGGGGTGAACCTCCCCTAGTGTTCTGAACGCGTGGGTAGGAACGTCCTCTCCCCGATGAACCTCTATCCCCTTCTTTTCAAGGTCTCCAATGATTTCGTCGTAGGTGAAACGCTTGAACGGAATTTCCGGGACCTCAATTTTGTGTCCTAAGATTTTCAGCTCCTTTTGACAGCATGTTTTCACTACTTTACACACGTGATGCACCATTTCTTCAAGCAACCTCATCACATCATCCGCAGTTGCAAATCCCTGCTCGATGTCAATGGAACCAAATTCGCTCAAATGGCGTCTGGTATGCGACTCCTCAGCCCTGAAAAAAGAGCCTATCTCAAAAACGCGGTCAAAAGCCAAAACCAACTGTTCCTTGTACAGCTGGGGACTCTGCGCAAGAAAAGCCTCGCGTCCAAAGTAGTCAACCGGAAAGAGGGCGGCTCCCCCTTCAGTGGCGGAGGCGATGATCCTTGGCGTATGCACCTCTGTGAAGCCTTGCTCAGACAGAAATTCCCGTATGGTTGCTAGTGCTACGTGTTGAATTCTAAAGATAGCTTTGTTCTCGTCCCGGCACAGGTCAAGAACACGTGAGTCCAGTCGCACATCGATTTGCGCTGGAGTGCGACCAGTTACGTCTAAGGGCAGTGGGTGTTTGGCTATCCCAAGTATTCGAATCTCTCTAGGAAAGATTTCTACTCCTCTCGGGGTTTGCCCTGTCTTTTTAACCGTCCCCTTCACGCCTATGCTGTACTGCCGCTGAAGAGAATCAGCTCTTTTGACCACATCCTCTCCAACCTCGCTGCGTGGAATGGTTATCTGAACGTCTCCCGTTCTGTCCTGAAGGATTACAAACCTTATGCCACCCAAGTCTCGGATGTCTCGAACCCAGCCTAGAACAATGACCTCTTTTCCCTCTAACTCCGGCTTCACATCAATTGAATAGTGAGTTCTACGCCAGTCTCCGAGTTGATCGATTTCCATGCAAGAACCTCGGTCATCTCGCATATTCCACTCTAAGGGTTATCCCACGAACCTTTTTGGCGATTTCCTTCAGTGCCTCCACATTGATGAGGGGCGGTTTCTTTCTTCGCCTCCTTAGAATCACTCGGGTTTCGGTGGTTCCGTCGGGTATCCAGATCGTGTTTATCGTGACGATGCTTAACGGCGCGAATAAGTCTTCCAAAAATTTTCTGTCATCCACTCCGTCTTCCAACACGCGAATTGTCTTCCCTATTTTTTCCCCTACCTCCCTTATGATTTTTCCACCATAACTTAATAGACGGGCCACATCGCCTCGCCCCACGATCACGGCTAACACATCATTTGCCTCCACAGCTTTATGGAAACGGATGTCTTGAAGGGTGGGATACGTGCTTTCAAGGGATAAAAGCAAGCGGCCGATCTTCAGGTCTACATCCGTCACCTTCCCCGACGTGAGTTTCGTCTCACACTTAGGACATAATATTCCACTCTTTAAGCAGAAATCACAGATGTTCGCCATCTTCGGCATTTACCTATCATCATCCTCATCAACGTGAAGCGTATCATACACAGAAAGCGCTGAAGTCATATAAACTTACCGAGCATAAGCGATCAGATTCTTTGCTTAATACTCCTGGACCTTAACATTGCTTACGTACAGTTTATCAAAAAATAAAGGAGTGGCGGAGCTTGTTAAGTTGCTGACACCATCTATTTTTCTAGCGTTATTTCAATGGTGCTGACGTTTGTGGACCTGCTTCCCTCTTCAACGGATGTCAACTGTTGCGTGCCTATGTCAATGTGTTTAACCTTTACGTCTGGTAGGAAACGGCGCCTCACGATTTCAACGACGTCAACGGCTCGGCTGATGGCTCTTCCCCGTGCTTTCACGTTTATTTCATTTGCTCCGCCATGGAAGAGGGTTATGCAAGCCAAGACATAGTTCATAGCTGGCTTTCGCCCGATCAACACAGCGTTGCTCTCTGCCATTTCACTGTCTCACTCCTTACTCTTGCATACATCCTATGACCTTTCTTATGGATAAATAGGTTGTGGTTTTTACAATTCCACCTCTGAGCCGCACTGGTGTATAAGTTTTATATCAACGTTTCACTCAATTGACGTATGTAAAGAAGTCATTCAACTAGAAACAGGTGATTTCGTGAGCAAACAGATTCTAACCGGGCGTTCCCTTCGCCTACTCCGCATGTTGTACGAGCAAGGGAGCCCCGTAACAACCTACACATTGGAGATAAAACAGAGCCAACTGGCAAAAAACCTTGAGATCAGTCGACAGGCACTAAACGTGCACTTGCGTAAGCTTCGCGATCACGGGTGCATTCGAACAGGTAGAGGGTTTATAGACGTGACAGAAAACGGTCTCAGCGTGTTGGGAGTATCCGCGAATCCGGCTTTTGTTTTCATCAAGGTATCGCCCGTTAAGAGGGGGGAAGTGTACCAAAAGATGGTAACGTTTCCTATTCAGCGAGTTTTCAGAGTAACTGGCGACATGGACGCAATCATTGTGGTTGAACGAGAAAAACTGAGCGAGACCCTGAAAGGGCTAGCTTCGGTGGAGGGAATTCAGGACACGAAATCTTATGTTACGATCCAAATCCTCAAATAGTCATCGGTGGCTCCTTGTTGAAACTCTTTGAATACGAGGCAAAAGAAATTTTCTCCAAGTACGAAATACCAATTCCCAACGGAGGGCTAGCGCACTCACCTACACAAGCCCGGGAAATAGCCACACGAGTTAAGGCTCCAGTCGCCGTCAAGGCTCAGGTTCTGGTAACCGGAAGAGGAAGAGCTGGCGGTATCCTTTTTGCGAACTCACCTAGAGAAACGGAGCTTTTGTCGAGGAAACTACTGGGCGCAGAGATAAGCGGTCTCAGAGTTCAAAGCATTCTGGTGGAGGAAAAGCTCCTCATACGCAAGGAACTCTACTTTGGCATAACCTTGGACCGCTCCAGTCGCAATTACGTGGCCATAGCGTCGTCTGAGGGCGGGGTTGACATAGAGGAAACCGCCGCCACCGCACCAGAGAGGATTGTTAAGGTTTTGGTCGATCCATTGTACGGGTTTCGTCCCTACCACGCCCGCCAAATCGCCAAAAAACTGGGCTACATGATGGGTCAGATGCAGGAGCTCTCGGCGATTTTCCTCAAACTCTACAAGGTGGCGATGGACTATGACGTTGAACTGTGTGAAATTAACCCTCTTATTGAAACAGCTGAGGGAAAATTTGTTGCAGCAGACGCCCGTGCCGTAATTGATGACAACGCGCTTTATCGACACCCTGATTTTCAGAGGCGACTGACTGAAACGGGAATGGCTGAGCTAACTCCGCAAGAGTTGGAGACTCGAAAAATGGGGTTGGCGTACGTTAAACTTGATGGAAACATTGGCGTGATCGGAAACGGAGCAGGCTTGGTAATGGCGACACTGGACGCGGTTCAGCTGTACGGCGGAAACCCGGCGAACTTTCTCGATGTAGGCGGTGGCGCTTCCTCGGACAGGATAGCTGCTGCTCTCAACCTCGTCTTTTCTGACCCGCGGGTTGAAGTTGTTTTTATCAACGTTTTGGGAGGAATCACAAGGTGTGACGAGATCGCCAAGGGCATTTTAGAAGTGAAAGCTCGAAAAGGCTTTGTCAAGCCAATGGTTATAAGGCTGGTGGGAACCAACGAGGAGGAGGGGAGAAACGTTCTAACAGAGGCAGGCATCCAAGTGCTGAACAGCATGGAAGAAGCAGCTCAAAGGGCAGTTGAAATGGCAAAGACCGGACGGTGAACCTATCCTTTGGGAATCTTTGTTGACAGTCGCACCAGAGCCATCGTTCAAGGCATAACCGGAACCCAGGGAAGCTTCCACACAGAGCTCATGCTCAACTATGGAACTCAGATTGTTGCAGGCGTCACGCCGGGGAAAGGAGGAACACAAGTCCACCACATTCCAGTCTACGACACGGTGGAAGAGGTGTTGAAAGAGCATGAGGCAGATGCTTCGGTGATCTTTGTTCCCGCTTCCTTCGCTGCCGAAGCAGCTTTTGAAGCCCTTGAGGGCGGTTTGAAAACTCTTGTGATAATCACCGAGCATATTCCAGTGAGGGATGCTGTGCAGATTATGGCGCGTGCAAGACAAGAAGGAGCAGTCGTTATCGGGCCCAACACTCCAGGCATCATTACAGCTGGCGAATGCAAGCTCGGGATAATGCCTGCTAACGTTTTCAAACGGGGAACCGTGGGTATAGCCTCTCGAAGCGGGACCCTAAGCTACGAGATTGCAGGGGGACTTTCCACGAGGGGTCTAGGTCAGTCCAGCTGCCTGGGGTTGGGTGGAGACCCTGTTGTTGGCCTAAGCTTCGTAGACGTTCTCACGGAGTTTCAGAAGGACGAGCACACCGAGGCGGTTGTTGTGATCGGTGAAATCGGAGGAAACATGGAAGAAGGAGCTGCAGAATTCATCTCCACCGAAGGATACGGCAAACCGGTGGTTGCCTTTGTGGCAGGCAGAACCGCACCGCCGGGAATAAGAATGGGACATGCCGGAGCCATTATCACGGGCCGAGCTGGAACAGCCCAGAGCAAAATTGAAGCTTTTAAGGAGGCGGGTGTTGGAGTGGCTGAAAAACCCAGCGACGTAGCGAAAATGTTGGTCGAAATGTTGAAAGAGAAAGATATATTTGGTGGGTGAATCTGAAAACTAGCTAACCCATGTGGAGAGGCTGAACCCTGTGCCGATCGTGGATCCCTTCAAAAAGAGCATTGCTCAGAAGCATAGGCTCTACATGAAGATTTGTCGAGAATGTGGAGCTCGAAACGCTTCCAGTGCCACTAAGTGTAGAAAATGTAGGAGCAAGAACCTGCGGTGGAAGAGACGAGAACTGGTACGTTAACTTTCGTGTTTCTATAGCCTGTAAAAGATAGTAGTCTTTTGACTGTCAATAGATAAATTTTTTTGACTGTCAATGAAAAAATTGTTTGGGACCCAAATGAGAGGAAACAACATTTTCAACATTCTCCGGTTAGTTTCGGTCATGGCTTGGTGACGAAAGATATAAACGGACTAGTTTACCGTTTAAACCTTTGATGTGGGCCGGTAGTCCAGCGTGGTTAAGACGTCGCCCTCACGCGGCGAAGATCGCCGGTTCAAATCCGGCCCGGCCCACCAAAAACTGATCTACAATCTAAGCTTTACTTAGCATACAGATAATCTTAAATCAATTCGTCCTTAAAATAACCAATAAAGTGATTGATTATGCCCAAAAAACCCAATGTTTTTTTGATTCAAGTCAGTGAAGATGGCAGCAAGAACATTTTGAACAACGGATAATATAGGAATGCAGGGTGGCACTCGCAACCAAAGAACAAAGATCATGGAAAAGTGAGGCAAGGTGATCTGCTAGTTATGTATTTTGCAAGTGGTGCCATTGATTATAAAAAACAACTTAGAATGATTTATCAGGTAACTAGAGTCTCAAGCGGCAATACTGAATTTACTATGAAACTCCACAAAGAAATAACTCCTCCTCTTAGTTTAGAGGTTATCCGTGAAAACGTTAAAAAAGCTATTCTTGGTGATGTTTTTCTGAATTGTGGACGACAAGGGTTCAATATCCAGCAGATTGTTTACTCAGATTATGAACAGGTTCTTAATTTATCGGCAAAGCTTCCACCTGTTTCCACTGTTGTGGGTGCTGAAGACCTTCTTGAAGATTTCATCGTCAACAATTGGAATCCGGTCGATTTCTTTGGCAAAGATTATGCAGGTCTTCAAATTCTCAAGGATAGCAAAGGCAACGTGATTGGACAGCAATATGATACTAAGGTTGTTGGCATCATTGATCTACTTTGTAAGGATAAATCAGGCAACTACACGGTTATTGAGTTGAAGAAAGACACAGAAACTAGCGATGAGGTTGCTGGACAACTAGCTCGTTACATGGGGTGGGTAAAAGCAAGTCTGGCAAAAAACAAAGAGGTGGTAGGGATTATTATTACGGGAGGATATGATGAGAAATTACGGTATGCTACGAGTGTCATACCAAATTCGCACATAGCAGTTTTTGAACTGAATTTCCAGATAAAACTGATGAGTTAGAATCGATACTTGTTTGAGCATATTCGTAGATTTCTTATCCTCACGCGGCGAAGATTGCCGGTTCAAATATGGTCGGCCCCACCAAGACTATGTGGAGTTTTATGAATCTATATAGGTCAGTGTACGCATGTTAACTTGGTGTAAATCATGGGATACGTCAAGGTCAAGGCTACGTTGGGTAACGCTCAAAGGACCATGATTAGAGAAGTTGAATTCATGGCCGACACAGGCGCTTTCTATACGATAGTGCCACCAACCATAGCCAAGGAACTTGGCATTCAGCCCTCAGCAAGGACGAAGTTGACGCTTGCGGATAAACGGGTAGTTGAAGCTGATGTATCTCTTGCATACATTAAAGTAATGGACAGAGAAGGGATTTTCTTAATAGCGCTCATGGATGCTCCTGAACCTCTACTTGGCGCTACAGTCTTCGAGGGGTTAGGCTTAAGAGTAGACCCATCGACAGGGAACGTGGAACACTTCAGACCATATGGACTGGCAGTTCTCTGACTCGATTGTAAAGAACTACATGTTTAAAGACCGTTAGCCATAACGGAAGTTGACGGATCAAATCCGGAGGTCCACCAAGACTATTGTCGTCAAAAATATACGGTTGAAACAGCTACATATAGGGATGTGCCAAGCTTGGGCCACACAACAGCCACGGTAAAAGTCTACAGTTCCGATCTCTCAAAAGCTGAGGAAATTAGTCTTCTAGTTGATACTGCTTCAACCTACACGTGGATTTCAAAAGGCATGCTCAAAAAACTCGGAATAGAGGCAAAAACTGTTAGAAAGTTCAAAACAATTGATGGACGATTGCTTAAAAGGAAAGTTGGCGAAGTCGTCATTGAATGTATAGAAGAGAAGACCACCACCATGGTCGTTTTTGCCGAGAAAGGAGACGCCGAAGTCCTTGGCGTCTACACACTGGAGGGCTTGGGACTAGAGGTCGACCCCATAACAAAACAACTTAAGAAAGCTGAAGTTCTTTTGGCACTATAGGAACAAGATTGCTGATTCAAATCCGG
>Ga0315310_10001808_pt1 | contig 13501 bp, 10 predicted proteins | sample TDP5_MG_FD_203630 | JGI IMG/M metagenome (GOLD analysis project Ga0315310, IMG submission 203630) | Freshwater sediment microbial communities from Lake Towuti, South Sulawesi, Indonesia - TDP5 | ecosystem: Environmental > Aquatic > Freshwater > Lake > Sediment | place: Indonesia: South Sulawesi... | reverse complement strand
TGGTAATGTCGATAAGGATAACATGTGACTCCGTGAAGCCTTTATGCTCAGCTAAGACTTTGAACCCCCTTTCGTATAGGGCCTGTCCCAAGGCTTTAGCGTTGCGCACAATCTGCTTTGCGTACTCTCTACCGAATTCCAGCATCTCAGCAAGGGCCACAGCAACACCTGCAACGCTGTGGAGGTGATGGTTGCTCATGAGACCGGGAAAAGTTGCTCTTTTTATCTTATCAGCATATTTTTCCCAAGAAACTACCATGCCGTGCTGCGGTCCAGGCAAAGTCTTATGCGTACTTAGGCTCATGATATCTACACCCTCCTTCAATGGGTCTTGGAAGATTCCTCCAGCTATCAATCCGGCCACATGAGCCGCATCGTACGCCACAGTCGCTCCGAGACGATGAAAGTGTTCCTCTAGCTCCTTTACAGGATGAGGGAATGGAAAGACGCTTCCGCCAAACATTACAAGTTTTGGGGTTCGCCGTTCCTTCACCAAGGCATCCGTCCTTTTGATAGTCTCATCTATGTTTATGTTTAGTTCCTTCTCGTTTAGGGGCAGGTATTCCACGTCTAGGCCGCGTACTGCTCCAGCCGTCCCGCCCAGCGTCTTCTTGCCCATGGATATGTGGCCGCCGGAGGGTATGGATAAGGCGAGCATGGTGTCTCCGGGCTCTGTAAAAGCCGTGTAAACAACGAGGTTCGCGACGACTCCTGAGATCGGCCTGGCATCTACGAATTCCGCTTTGAAGAGCCTTTTAGCCAAGTCTATGCATAATAGTTCCACTTGATCGATATAGGTGCAACCTGCATAGACCCTTTCCCCAGGCCAGCCCTCGGCATACCTATTTCCAAAGTCGCTTATCAAAGCCTCTCGGACTGCCAGACTCGGAATGTTCTCGCTTGCGATGAGGGGAATAGAACGTTGGAACCATCCGTGATGGTTCTGCAGTAACCTAAAAACTTTATCATAATGTTCCTTAGAGTCTTTCATGTTAGATCCCTTCGTCAATAATAGAGCATAGGTTCTTAAAGTTTTTCTACCATTTCATATCAAGTGATGAAGAAAACGGATATATTAAGGGCTTAATAGTTGTTACGCTTAATCACGGTGATTAGAGGTCAAGTACATGAGCTTAAGGAGAACTCACCTCTACGAGTTCCACCGGACGCATGGACACCTTATAAAGTTCGCTGAATTCGAGATGCCGGTGTGGTATGAGGGAATTATTCCGGAACATTTAGCGGTCAGAAATGCGGTAGGCATCTTCGACGTAACACATATGGGTCGATGCGTGGTAGAAGGTGAAGACTCAGCCAAATTTCTAAATCACATCCTCACACGGGATGCAGTCTCCATGAGCGTTGGTCAAGGACGATATTCAGTCATGTGTAACGAGAGAGGTGGAATCGTCGACGACCTGGTAGTCTTCCGTCTCGAGGGAAAGCGATTCCTAATGATCTATAACGCGTCCAATCGAAAGAAGGATTATACATGGATAAACGACCATAGGCGAAACTTTCATGTTCAAATTGGGGACGTATCAGACGAAGTCGCCATGTTCGCCGTCCAAGGTCCAAAAGCCGTTAACACCTTAGAATCCATTACTGACGCTGATCTTGCTAGCTTACGCTTCTATTGGGGAGGCTGGATGACCCTAGGTGATTCCAGAGTTTTCGTTACAAGGACAGGGTACACTGGTGAAGATGGCTTTGAAATATTTTTGTGGGATGCCCCTCTAACCGAGTCTGAAAGGGCTGAGAAGCTCTGGCATACTATTATAGAGACAGGCCGAGAATACGGCATAAAACCCTGCGGTTTAGGCGCCCGCGATACTCTCCGCCTAGAAGCAGGCATGTGCCTCTATGGCAACGACATAAACGAAGAGACGACGCCCCTAGAAGCGACGTTAGACTTCGTGGTGCAGTTCGAGAAGGAAGACTTCATTGGTAGGGAGGCCCTCCTGAAACAGAAGGCTGAAGGGGTTAAACGAGTGCGAGTCGGGATTCGCGCCTTGGACCGAGGTGTACCTCGACCTGGAAGCAAGATAACTTTTGAGGGAAAGGAGATAGGTCAACTGACGAGTGGAACCTTTTCTCCCTTGCTTAAGTACGGCATAGGCATGGGGTATGTTCCTCCGGAATGCGCACAGACCGGGACTCACGTTGATATTCTAGTCCGACGAACCCTGATACGTGCTGAGATAGCGGAAATGCCTTTCTATGATGCCTCAAAATACGGCAGAAGACGCCAGAGGATTTAAAATAGCATATGCGGAGCAGTGAGGTTCTTGGAAGTGTTACCAATTAAAACCTCTTTGGTTCAAGTGGGAGATGACATAATTAATGTAATGCTGGAAGCCATTGATAACGCCGGTCTCAAAATTGAGGATGGAGACATCCTACTCGTGGCTGACAAGATCGTGGCTACAAGTGAAGGACGGGTTGTTAATTTCAACTCTATAAAGCCTACAAGAAGAGCAAAAACGTTAGCTGAAAAACATTCACTCGAGCCCCAATTTGTGGAGCTTGTTCTTAGGGAAGCTGAAGAGATTTACGGGGGAGTACCAAGGGCCCTACTTACCCTCAAGAATAATGTATTAATCGCGAATGCGGGTATAGATCACAAGAATGCTCCTGAAAATTCAGCATGCCTTTGGTCAATCAACCCGAATGAGACGGCTAAAAGGGTGTGGAAAGCCTTGTCAGAGAATACTGGAAAAAAGATAGGTTTCATCTTGATCGACAGTCACGTAAATCCCATGAGAGTCGGTACTACAGGCTTTGCCCTTGGAATAGCCGGAATAAAGCCAATAAAGGACTGTAGAGGATTGTTGGACCTCTATAACCGCCCGCTCGTCATCACACGGATGAACATAGCTGATGACTTAGCCGCAGCCGCCCACCTAGTTATGGGTGAAACGTCAGAGAGCACCCCCCTAGTAATAATTCGAGGAGCACCTGTGGAAATTTCGGATGACTACGATCCCGACGAGGTTGTTATTGCAAAAGACGACTGTATGTTTATGAGCGTTTTTCTAAGCAAAAGAAAGCGAAGGGACAAAAACGCAAATGCCCTCCAGAAATAGGAATATGCCCAAATCGTTGGTTCTAACCTATATTTCAGTATTCGCCGCCTTAAATGCTTTGGCAGATTTTATTCCATTCACTCCGATCTTAGGAATACCCGGATCTTCTTTAAGCCTAGGCTGGATCCTATCACCTTTAACAGGAATTCTGCTAGGAGTGAAAATAGGAGGAATCAGCTGCTTAATTGGAGGACTGATCGATATTTTCCTTGGCCAGCCGCCGATTTTCGGCCCTTTCACACCATTGAGGCCGGCGATTTCAGCCTTCATCACGGGTATGTTAGCATCTAAATATTGGCGTATACCCGCAGTAACTCTTTTTGCCTTAATCTTACTGTGGCTCCTACTGCCTACTGGAAGGGACGCATCCGTAATTCTTGTTTTTCACATAACCGGATTGGTAATAATCCTCTCACTCCGCGGGAAAATTGGAGACCTTATAAGATCAAAGTCTACCGAGAGGGTTGCTTGGGGACTATTTCTGGCCACTTATTGCGGAAATATTTCTCGCCATCTTTTTGGAAATATCCTTCTCGTAACAATCCTGAATCTGCCATTTGTTTTCTTTATTGCAGCTATCCCGTATACCCTTATAGAGCAATTGATCTTTGCCAGCGGGACAATGGTTATGGGAATCGCTTTGAATCGCCTAAGGATACATGAATTCTTACAACTGGGCTAATTTCGATCTGTCCTGTGATAGCGATTTCAGCCTTTCCCTGACTATGAAGCTTACTTAGAGGCAGATAAAACATAAGACAATTTAGCATCCCATTAGTTTTTTGTAAAGCCTTCGAAGATGCGAGGTTACCTTCTTTATGCAGGAGGCGATTTCTCTGTTCATGATAATGTGAATATGCGAATCCTAAAAACTTTTAAATTAAGAACGTCATCTATCCTAAAGAGGTGTTATTTGTCATTGGCTAAGATTGTGATGATCGGTGCGGGAAGTCATGGCTTTTCAAGGCGATTGATAACCGACTTCCTATCCTATCCTGAGCTTCGAGATAGCACAATCACGTTGATGGATGTTGATAAGGAACGATTGGATCTTATCACGGCTTTTGCAGAGAAATTGGTAAATCAGCATGGATTTAAAACGAAAATAGAGTCGACTATGGATCGACGATCCGCTTTGGAGGGCGCTGACTATGTTACAGTCACCATTAGGGTTGGAGGGTTTGAGGCGAATAGGTTTGACATAGAGATTCCAGCAAAATACGGGATTAGGCAAGGCATCGGCGACACTATCGGGCCCGGCGGCGTATTCTATGGTCTACGTCACATACCCGTGCTGTTGGACATATGCCACGATATGGAGGAACTATGCCCAGATGCTTTGCTTATAAACTATACGAACCCCATGGCTATGATATGTTGGGCTATGAACGATTATACCAATGTAAAGAATATAGGTTTATGCCACAGCGTTCAAGGGACAACTGCGGAACTTGCAAGGTATCTCGGCGCACCGTTAGACGATATCTCTTACTGGGTTGCCGGCATAAACCACATGGCATGGTTCTTAGAGCTTAAATGGAGCGGAAAGGATGCCTACCCCCTCCTGAGGGAGAAGTTCAAGGATCCCGGTGTCTATTCTAAGCCGGATGCACACTGGGCTGGGGCAGACATAGTTCGAGTCGAGATATTTAAGGCATTCGGCTACTTTAACACGGAGTCGAGCCAGCACATGTCAGAGTATGTTCCCTACTTTAGGAAGCGGCCTGAACTCTTTGAGAGGTTCAAGCTGTCTTATTTCCTCGAAAGATTTGAGGATATAGAGAAACGCAGGGGAGAACAAGATGAGGCGTTAAGGCGGCTGCTCAGTAGCGATCAGGAATTGCCGATCCAACGGAGCCGTGAGTACTGCTCATACATACTTCACTCCATGGAGACTGATACACCTCTGCGGATTAATGCCAACGTGAAGAATAACGGGCTTATTACCAATCTGTTACAGGGATGCTGCGTAGAGGTTCCGTGCCTAGTCGATAAGCGTGGTATTCATCCTTGTTACGTTGGTGATCTGCCTCCTCAATGCGCCGCCTTAAACCGAACGAACATAAATGTCCAAGAATTGGGTGTTAAGGCAGCTGTTGAGAGGGATAAGACCCTGGCTTTCCAAGCGATCCTTCTCGACCCCTTGACCAGCGCAGTACTGACGATAGACGAGACTCAAGGGATGGTCGATGAGATGTTTAAGGCAGAAGCAAAATACCTAAAAGGCTTCCAATAAAGTGATTTCAACATATTCCATTCAACTCAGTTTTTACTCGTCATTCGCTTAGTTTTCTTTTAAAAAATGATGGTTATTAAGCGATAGCGTACTCGCCTTGCTGATCTCGTCTATGATTGATTTTATCCCGGCTTTAGGTAATGAGCATTCCCAAGTATACTACCCTTTCAGAAGCCGTTCTATGTTTCTGCTTTGTATCTTTTGGATCACTTCATCTGAATATCCGAGTTCCCTTATTATGCCCTTATCCATTTCAGCTATTTGCTTAGCATTCTGAAAATTTGTGGCGTGAGAATCGCTACCGAAGATCATATAGTCTTCAGCTTCGTAAGCTAGGGCATTCCTGAGGGCATTTCTGCGGTAAAACTTAGGAGTGCCTGGAGTTACATCAATATACATTTGCATCTCCTTTGCTCTTTCATCCGCAAAAAACTGGGATCTTAGATTTGCCCTAAATCTTCCAAAAAGTGCTATACACTCATCAGTCCAAGGCCAGCTTATATGAGCCAAAGCGAACTTCAACTTAGGGAAATTTATTAGAACCTCATAGTTGCATGGTCTGCAGAACCTTGACGAATCTTTAAATCCGAAGAGAATTCCTGAATGAAAGATGATGGGTACCTCCAGCTCTTGAATCTTTTCGTATAATGGAAAGAAAATCGGCTCATATGGGTACCAATGGTCAGGTATCATTTTAATACCTTTACACTCAAACTTGGTGAGGGCTTCTTCGGCATTCTGTACAGCATTCTTTAATCTAGGTTCTATCCACGCGAAGGCTATAATCCTATCTGGCGCTTGAGCCTGAAGTTCAGAGATGAACCTCGTAGATTTCCTCTGCATCACTTCGTTTACTCCCAGATAGGAAAACTGCATATATTCCGTTGGCTTAGGGCTGATTCCTATCTTTTCACCAATTCGCCCGGGATAAGGCGCAAAAATGACGGCTTTGTCCACACCTGCGTGGTCTAAAGCATTTGTGACTTCATCCGCCCTCTCTTTTCCCGTACTGTGAACATGACAATCAATCAGCATCCCTTTAAACCCATTGTTTAGTTAGAAAAATTACCGAAATAAAGCTTTCATTCCCTTCTAAGGGATATCGGCTTTTCCAGTCGACTTAATAAGACGATTCTACTTTCGGGGGCTTCGTCTAGGACGTTGTATCCCATTCTCTCGGCTAGTTGAGTTGCAAAATCCTTTATTTCTTTATGTGCTGGCATGTTTTCAAACCCTAGTCTTAACCTAGAGAAACCGACATGCATGTAGGCTTTAGGCTCAACAAAATCGGGAGAAGCTTTTCCAATCAATTTTGCATACTCTTCGGGATGATTCACATTAAGCCCTTTAACCAATGTGATTCGGATAACCTTTCTGCATGAAAGTGATGGCAAGAGATCCAAAGTCTCTTTGAGTTTTTCCCAAGCAGCTGGAATTTGTGGGCGGCAGGTTTCTACGAATGTTTTCTCGTCAGGCGCGTATATGGATATGTAGAGCTGCGTAGGCTCCTCATCCAATTTGGATAACGTTTCAGGCAGCGTCCCATTGGAGACTAGGAAGGTTGTGAAACCCCTCTTGTGGAAGCCTTCAATGAGACCACTGAGATACGGGTAAAGCGTCGGCTCACCCGTGAGGCTTATGGCTACATGCTCAGGCGTCAATGCCTCCCGAAGCTTGATGGGATCAGTTTTGGGGTTGCCCTTGTACCCGCTCATCATCTTGATTTTCTCTCGGATGCAGCCTTCGATTATCGTCTCTGCGTTGTCCCATCTGAGCGGAGATTTTTCGTTCCACTCGAGTCCTTTGTCTCCGCTTTGGATGCGCCAGCAGAATAGGCAACGCATTGTACAATAGACAACCGTAGGCGTCATCTGGATGCATTGATGCGTCTTTATCCCATAGAACTTCTGCTTATAGCATGGTCGATTATGAATTAGAGTTTCATAGTGCCACCTACAACTCTTAACGGCTGAGTGGCTTCCGACTAGGTGATATTTTTGAGCCTTCAAGACTTTGAGGATCTCTGTAGGCATGGAAGGCTGCAACTCTGTTCACCGCTTCCTCTTGGAAATAACTCAGGCCTTGAGATTAACCTTTCTGAGGCTTGTGGCAAGAAGATCTTGGGTATAAGACGGTGTTGATGTATACCCAACTAGGGCCGTAGTCTCTTTGTATGTGTGTGCGCATGGTTCTACCAGCCCCTCTATTTGGATCCAAATATGTTTTGGGGTACGATTGACGACGGTGGCGATGTCAAGGGGTGTGCTGTTTGAACTCGTGACTTTTGTCTTAGGCTTTGTCGAAAGTGCGATTTAGCATAAGTTAAAAGGTTTGGATCTAATATTTTAGCAGGGGTCTGAATTGATCGTGGAAGTTTCGTGCGCGATGACCATTGCAGGTTCAGATAGCGGCGGTGGCGCTGGCGTTGAGGCTGATTTAAAGACGTTTTCAGCTATAGGGGTCTTTGGAACGTGCGCCATAACTGCTATCACAGCTCAGAACACCCGAGGCGTTTATGAAGTGTTTCCTATACCGCCAAGGATTGTTGAGCGACAGATCGAGGTTATCTTAGAGGATGTTGAAGTTAAAGCCGTTAAGACTGGGATGCTTTATTCGAGAGAGATTATGGAGGTTGTTTCGGAAGCCATTAAAAAATACGGTCTTAAAGCTGTTGTGGATCCAGTCTTCCAAGCTGGCAGCGGCGACTCCCTCATCAAAAAGGGAGATGTTGAAGCCTTAATTGATCTGATGGTTCCGCGGGCGCTGGTTTTAACACCGAACAAGTACGAGGCAGAACTGATCTCAGAGATGGAGATAAAGAACCCTGAAGACATGAAGGAAGCCGCCAGAAGAATTTTAAGCCTCGGCGCCAAAGCGGTTGTCATAAAGGGTGGTCACCTTGAAGGAGTAAAAGTTTACGACTTACTTCGTTGCGAGGGCACGTCCAGAATATTCGAGAAACCTCGGATTAACACAAAGCTTCATGGTGGCGGATGCGTTTTTTCTTCAGCCATAGCTGCATACTTGGCTCTTGATAACGATATTGTGAATGCTGTTGAAAAGACCGAAATATTTATCGAAGAAGGAATTAAACACGCATTGAAGGTTGGTCGCGGTAGGATGCCTGTAAATCCTTCGGCTCATTTGAATAACGAGGCTGAAAGATTTTGGGTCCTGAAAGATGTGGCTGATGCTGTAGAAATGATCGAGGCTCATCCTGAGTTGCTGCCCTGGATAGCCGAAGTCGGTACGCAAGTGGGCATGGCTGTTCCTTACGCGATTAATCAAGACCATGTAGCAGCCGTAGAGGGAAGAATAGTGAAATTGAGTAAAACCGCGAAGGCTGTTAGTTGCGTCAAATTCGGAGTCTCAAGCCACATCGCCAGCATAATCTTAACCGTAATGAAGTACGATCTAAAAGTGAGGGCTGCAGTTAACCTTCATTACGACCCGAGGCTTGTCGAGGCTTTCCAGAAAGCCGGTTTCAAGGTTTCAAGTTTTGAGAGGTCTCTCGAGCCTGCAGATGTTAAATCCTCGGAGGGTGGAACATTGGTGTGGGGTACTGAGGAGGCTATTAAGCGTTTCGGAGGCGTCCCAGACGTAATCTATGATTTGGGAGAAGTTGGAAAGGAGCCCATGACCAGAGTTTTAGGGGTTTCCGCAACAACAGTCGTAGAAAAAGTGCTAGAAGCCTTAAATCACCTTAAAACTCCATGAGAATTTAGAGATAAGGAAGATTAGAAGTTAAGAGCAGACCTGTTCAGATGATCCGGAGATGCCTACATTTTTAAGTATTTAAAGAACCTAAATACTTCAAATGGAGAATAAATCATCCCTAAGAAATATATAGGCATCTATCTTTTTAAGGCGTTAAAACGATCATAGAATAGTGATCAACATGGAGAAAAGGAGGCTCGGACGGACTGGACATATGAGCAGTATAATAACTCTTGGTTGCGCTGCTCTTGGTAGGATTTCTCAAGAAGAGGCTGACAAGATAATTGAGCTGGCTCTTTCTCATGGAGTGAACCATTTCGATGTGGCGCCCACGTACGGAGAGGCAGAGTTGAGGCTAAGCCCATGGATGAAGGAGCATAGGGATGAAATTTTCCTCGCATGTAAGACTGGGAAAAGGACGAAGAAGGAGGCAGCTGACGAACTTAAACGATCGTTAGAGAGAATCGGAGTTGACTACATCGACCTTTACCAGTTTCATGGACTGGATGATTTAAAGGATCTAGAAATAGCGTTCGGGCCCGACGGCGCCCTTCAGGCGATGTTGGAAGCAAGGGACGAAGGCATAATCAAAAATATTGGTATAACGAGTCACAGGCCTCCAACCATAATTGAAGCCCTAAACCGTTTCGATCTTGATACTGTGCTCTTCCCCCTGAACTATGTTCTCAGGAAACATCGTTGCCCAGAGAATGATTATGAACCCGTTCTTAAACTCGCAAAGGAAATGGATATTGGAACGATCGTCATGAAAGCCTTTGCCAAGGAACCTTGGCCGACCTCCCTCGCTGAGCAACCACGAGAGAAGCGTCCATTCTCAACCTGGTATGAACCCTTTGATGATCCAGCCGCTATAGATCGATGCCTCTGGTTTGCCCTATCTAACGATGTAACCACTGTCGCATCCGCCGGCGACATCCATCTCGTTCCGAGAATAATTGACTCTGCCGAGAGATACCGTAGACTCACACTGGAAGAACAGGAACAACTCGTCGAATCCGCAGCAAATTTGAAGCCTCTGTTCCCTCGGAGCTAGTTATGAAAACCCCGGAGGGAATATAGTTCTCCTAAGGCTCATCCTTTAGTGGACGACTATAATTATGCAGAAAAGTGGGCAGTTGACCGTCCAACGTAGCCATTAAATTTTATCGCACACACATATTCTTAACGGTGTTATAGACCGGAAAAGCCGAAAAGTTTCTCAAGACAATCACGCTGAAGGAGGCTTCTCGCCGATGATGGTTCGAAGTCGAAGCACCCTATACCTAAGTCGAAGCGGGTATTATCCAATTACCGCTTTCGAAAACATAGAAGGTTTAGGAAGCATAGACGCTACTGTAGGTTTTGGACTATCCTTTATGGAGCGAGAGAAATTTTTCTATGAGTCTATCGTAGGTTCTCGGGATTTTTGGCGGGAAGAGGCATGCGGGCTGTTTCGAAGCCTTCTTCTTCCTTGAACTGCATTTTATAGAATGAACTGTATAGGCCGCCTTTCGCCATAAGTTCCGCGTGTGTTCCTTTTTCCACTATTCTTCCTTGATCTATGACTATGATTTCGTCGCAGAGCCTGATTGTTGAAAGCCTGTGAGCTATTATTATTGCAAGTCTGTTTTTGAGCAGATTTCTTAGCGCATTCTGTATGACAAGCTCGGTATATGGATCAATGCTTGAAGTAGCCTCGTCCAGAATTAGAAGCCTAGGATTCATCAACAGGGTTCTTGCAAAGCTTATGAGCTGCCTTTGCCCGATCGAGATGTTTGAGGAACCTTCCTCTATAACGTAGTCGTACCCGCCTGGAAGCCTCATTATGAAGTCATGTGCGCCCACAGCCTTAGCTGCTTCAATAACCTCATCGTCTGAAGCCTCAGGTCTTCCGAATCTTATGTTATCTTTTACGCTTATTGGGAAGAGGAAGGAGTCTTGGAGAACTATGCTCATGTGTTTGCGAAGAGATGATATCTTAACGTCTCTGATGTCGTGGCCGTTAACAAGTATCCTTCCACCAAGAGGATCATAAAATCTTGCAAGGAGATTTATTATCGTGCTTTTGCCTGCGCCTGTAGGTCCAACTATAGCGAGTTTCTTGGAAGCCTCGAGCGCGAAGCTTATATTGTTAATTACAGGAACCTTGGGGTCATATCCGAAGGTGACACCCTCAATGGTAATATTTTCAATCGTTTCAAGGTCTAAGGACTTGTGTTCAGGGGAGTTCTCCACTTCTAATTTTGTGTCTATTAGATCAAACATTCTTTCAATGGCGGCCATAGCTGACTGATATTGGTCGTATACGGCTACGAGGTCCATGAGCGGCATGAAATATGAGAACTGATACTCTATGAACGCTACTAGCGTTCCAACCGTGATCTCTCCACTCGTAACCAGCATGGAACCGAACCAAAGTATCAAAGCGGTCCCAGCTATTCTCATAGAAAGGACGATCGGCTGGTATGAAGACGAAATCCTCAACGCCTTAAGATTTGCTTTAACAGTTTGGTCCTGCACTTCCTCAAATCCCTCTGCGGCCTTCTCTTCTTGGACAAACGATTTTATCACCCTCATGCCTGAAAGATTCTCCTGCATCTTAGCCGTTAATCCTGCAATGCTTATGAGGGCGCTCCTGTACGCTTTTCTCGAGAATCGTCCAAGAAACCATGCTAAGCCCACGGATAAGGGTAGAACGGCAATAGCTACTAAAGCAAGTTTCACGTTGAGAGCGAATATTATTATGAAGGATCCCAAAATCGAAGCTGTATCTAAGATGATGCTTGTTAACCCCATTCTCAGAAATATTCTAACGCTGTTAGCGTCATTGATAGGTCTGGACATTATTCTTCCAATCTCACCTTCGGAGAAATATCTTAGGGAAATCACTTGTAGCCTAGATATCATTTCATCCCTCATCCTTGCGACAACATTTTCACCGACAATTCGCATCTGAAAAACCTGAATATACTGAAACAGATAGTTGCCTAGAGTCACAAGTATGAAAAACGGAATCCACCAAAGAAAACCTGAAAGATTGCCAGGCAAGATTATCTGGTCTATCGCAACCTTATGAAGATAGGGGGAAAGCAGTCCAGTTATAGAACTTAGAAGAATCCCTGTTATGCCTATTGCAAGTTGCTTTCTATAGGGCTTTGTGTATTTGTACAACCGAGCTATCAAAGTCCTGTCGGGAACTGTTCTCTTCCTAGACTCCTCGTACCTTGTCGAAAAAGTACCAAAAGGACCTGCCATTTACTTCACCTTAGCCACTGGAATCTGTTCAGGAGCCTTTTCCAAGAACTGTGTCTCATAGATTCTCTTGTACACATTGCCTCTTGCCATAAGCTCCCTGTGCGTGCCAAACTCAACAATTTCACCGTTATCCAGAACCATTATTCTATCGGCATTCTTTATTGTTGAAAGCCTCTGTGCTATTATGAAGCATGTTCGGCCTTTCATAGCTTCATTAATAGCCTCTTGAATCGCCTTCTCAGTCCTAGCATCTACAAAGGACAAAGAATCGTCAAGAATCAGAATCTTCGGGTTTGCTAAGAAGGCTCGGGCAATAGTTATCCTCTGCCTTTGTCCACCTGAGAGAGTTACACCTCGTTCGCCTACAAGAGTATCATATTCTTCAGGAAGTGTTTCTATGAAGTCATGTATCCTTGCAAGCTTGGCTGCAAGCATAACCTCATCCATGGAGGCATCGGGCCTGCCGAACGCAATATTGTCTCTGATCGTACCTGTGAATATGAATACGTCTTGCAGAACGAGGCCTATCTGTCTCCTTAAGGATGAGAGTTTGAAATCTCTAACATCTACACCGTCAATGAACACGCCGCCAGAGCCAACATCGTAAAATCTCGGGATAAGATATATCAGAGAGGTCTTACCCGAACCAGTAGCGCCAAGAATAGCTATTTTCTCACCTGGATAGGCTTTAACGCTTACATTTTTGAGCACAGGCTTATCTTTGACGTATCCGAAAGTTACCTCTCTAAATTCAACCTCTCCATGATCTATGGTGATCTCTCTTGCATCAGACTTATCCTTAACGTCTACAGGTATGTCTATGATTCCAAAGATTCTTTCAAGCCCAGCTGAAGCATTTATCCATGTGCCTGAAAGCATGCTAAGATCACGCAGAGGGAAACTCAGTCTCATCATATATCTTGTGAAAAGTGTAAGCTCACCTATTGTCAATATCGATGACGAAACTATTAAGTTGCCCCCGTAAAGATATACAAACGCCATCCCAAGCGTCAAAATAGCCTGTGGCAGAGGCATATATTTAGACTGAATCTTCCCAGCAGCAATCGCTGTGTCTACAAAAATCTCTTCAACTTGTTTGAATCCGTCCCCCATTTCGCCTTCTCTTCTGAAGATCCGCACAACTTTCATACCTATAATGTTCTGCTGTATGTATGCGCCAAGTCTACCTAGGATAAGCATCATCTTT